>Ga0194121_10003774_pt1 | contig 22606 bp, 19 predicted proteins | sample TA2MahCa50mmetaG_FD_148609 | JGI IMG/M metagenome (GOLD analysis project Ga0194121, IMG submission 148609) | Freshwater microbial communities from Lake Tanganyika, Tanzania - TA2015020 Mahale Deep Cast 50m | ecosystem: Environmental > Aquatic > Freshwater > Lake | place: Tanzania: Lake...
TCGGCGCACACCAGCCTCGGGACCCTGTACCACAAGGTCCCAGGCTTCCCGATCGCCTTCGGCAACGACCGCAAGGCACGCACCCATCTCGAGCAGGCGCTGGCCATCGCGCCGGCCGCAATCGACGCGAACTTCTTCTTTGCCGAGCTCCTCTACGACGAGGGCGAGTACGAACGCGCGCTGCGTCATCTCGAGACTGCAAAGCGCGCGCCGCCGCGGCCTTGCTGCGAGATTGCCGACGCCGGCCGCCATGCGGAGATCGACGCGCTGATCCGCAAGGTGAAGGACGAGCTCTAGTCCCGCTCCACCGTGTACACGAGGTCGAGCGACTGCTGCTCGCCGCTCGATGCCTCGACGCTGACGCGGCGGCCGATGCGGTAGCGCGCCAGCACGGTGCTCACGCGGTTGAACACGCCGTAGGAGAGGCGCAGGTACAGATCCGAGCCCACGCGCTTGCCGGCGACCAATTGCGATTCCTCCAGTGACGAGCCGACGACAGTAAGCTCGTCGAGCGCCACCGCGCCACCCAGCCGCCGGGTGAAAGGCGCGGCCTGGCTCGCCCCGAGCGCCAGCGCTGCGCCTGCGACGGATGCGCGGTCCGCCTCGCTCGCCGACTGCAGCGGCCGTCCGGAGATCAGGTAGGACAGCGCGTCGGCCTCGGCCATCGCGGGCTCGGCGTAGACGCGGCTCTCGGGTCGGGAAGCCGTGCCGCGCAGGCGGATGCCGGCTTTCACGTAGCGGCCCTCCCATTCGATCTGGCGGCTGGCGATGACGTTGAGTGCGGGATCGTCCAGCGCTCCGTTGAAGCCCAGCGTACCGCGCTCGATCGTGAGCTCGCTGCCGTAGGCGCCGAACCGGCCCTCCTTCAGCTGCAGCGTGCCGAAGCCGAGCAGCTGATCGTCAGCGTCGGTGGCGATACGCACCTTGCCTTGGACGCGCGTGTCGAGCCCGAAGCCCTCGAGATGCACGTCGCGACCGAGTTCCAGTTCGATGTCGCCGCCGACTGCGGCCGCAGCGGCGTCGGCAACCGCGGCCACGTCGCGATCCCGCACCACCACGTCCGGCGAAACGGCCACGGCGGTTTCCGGCAGCTCGCGCACGACGACATGCGCCTGCGGCACCTGCACGTGGCCCGACGCGGTAAAGCGGCGGTCTGCGTAGCGGACCGTGATGTCGGGCGAGACGAGCAGGCGCAGGTCCTGCCGGTCGACGGCGCGCAGCCGGTTGCCGGAGACGCGAAACCACGCGCTGGCGCCACCCGGCGCAAGCGGATTCGCTTCCCCAGCCAGGCGCAGGAGGCCACCGGCGCGGGCCGAGCCCTGCAGGCGCAGGGTCTCGCTGCCGTCGCCGATCAGCGAGACGTCGATTCCCTCGACCTCGACCCCGTACTGCGCCAGCAGCAGGCGCCCGCCCGACAAGCGGGCGGTACCGGTCAGCTGCGGCGTGGCGGCGGTGCCGCCTATTGCTGCGTCGAGTGACAGAGCCCCGCCCGCCTCCGCCAGGTCGAAGCCCGAGGCGATGAAGGGCACGATCGGCGTGATGTCGGGCAGCGAGCCGTTGATGCGCAGGTCGAGCGCGCCATCGGCGCCAAGGGGTGGCGCCATCGTGCCGCTGAGGTTGATGCGCAGCCCGCCGCCTCCCGCGACTTCGGCCACCACCGTGGCGCCGTCCGCTGTCACGCTCAGCGTGGCCCTGGCAGCGGTCAGCGGCAGCTCGAGCGACTCCTCGGCGTCGTCATAACGGATCACCGCTCCGGCAAGAGCGGCTTCGAGCGAACCGGCAGGGACACCATCGCTGCCCGAGAACGCGAACCGGGCCTGCGCTTCGCCGCTCAAGGTGACGCCGGCCGGCAGGTAACGCCCGAGGGCAGCGAGCGGAAACCGCTCGAGCCGGCCACCACCGCTGATCGATCCGGCGGCGATGCCGGCATCGTCGAGACAGAGTCGCGCCGGCTCGCGCTGCCAGCAGTGCGCCGCCACGGTCACGCGATCGGCCGAAACCACGCCAGTCGTGGCAGCTTCCAGCCGCCACTCGCCGAGGCGGGACTCGGCGACCGTGGCGCGAGCGATAAGCAGCTCGAGCGCCGCGCCGGTCCAGCGCCCGGTCGCGTCCACCTGCACATCGGCCGCACCGCCGGCTGCGCGCAGCGCGATGGCCTGCTGCGCCAGGCTGCCGCGCGCATCGAGGGCAAGCGTGCCGAGCCGCATGCCGTCGAACGCGAGGTCGTTCGCACGGGCGATGACGCTGCCGGTCGTATCCGCTTTCGCGCGCGTAAACGAGGCCTTCGCCTCCAGGGCGCCCTCGAGACCGGGCCACAGCAGGTCCAGCCGCGGCGCCGTGACGGCGAACCGCCCGCTCCACACGACCCCGATACTGCCGTCCGCCTGCAGCCGGTTCGCTCCGGCACGCAGGTCGACCCGTTCGAAGCGCCATGTGCCCGCGTCGTAAGCCACGGAACCGCTCCCTGCCAGGTTCCGGTCCATCAGCGTACCTGCGAGCTGCGAAATTTCCGCCCGGAAGTTGCCGTTGCGCGCAACGCGCAACTGCGCACCTGCAGAGACGCGGCCGCGCAACTCCGGCCGCAGCAGTCCGGTATCCACACCGTCGGCAGCGATCGCGAGGTCGAGCAGCGGCTCGCTGCGGAAGCGCCAGTCACCGGTTGCCGAAACCCGGCCGGGCGTGCCGCTGACCGTCGCCTGTGTGATGCGGGCCATGCCGCGATCGCCGGCGAGGCGCAGCTCGCCCTGCAGCGGCGGCTGCCCGGGGATCTCGAGGCGCGAGCTGGCCGTCGCAGTCCACTCCTCGAGCCAGCCGGCGACCTCGAGCTCGAGATCGCCAGCGGCCAGTTCACGCAGCCCCGGCACCGGGCGGGCGATCCGCGCGGCGCGAACCGTCGCGTGCAGTCGCGGGGCCCTGGCGAAGTCGTCGAGTCGTCCCTCGACCCGGACGGCCTCCGGCATCTTTACCACCTGCTCGAAGCGCAGCGAGGCCAGCCCGCCGTCTACGGATCCCTCACCTTGAAGCGCGGGTGACGGCCAGGACCAGCGGGCGGTGACATCGACAGGCAGACCGGGTCTCAGTGCGACCTCACCGCGAATGTCGACGGACAGGCCTGCCACACGGCCTGCCAGGCGTTCAATCTCGACTCGCGTGCCGTACCAACGCGCATCGAGGCTGAGATCGCTGGCCTGCCACAGCGGCTCGCGGCGGCGCACCTCGAGCGTCCTGAGCGTCAGCGCGCGCACATGGAGCGGCAGCGGCATGTCGATCCGCGGCATCTCGAAGGGATCATCCGGATCGATCGGGCGCAACAGATCGATCCGCAGCTCACTGACGATCGCGCGGGTCAACACGACCTGCCCGGCGAGCAGCGCGGCAGGCTGAACCGCCACGTCGACACCGCCGAGCGTCGTGCGCGACTCCTCGAAGGCCAGGGCGACGCGCCCGATCGTGAGCCCGCCGGCAAGCGTGCCCTGCACGACGGACACCTCGAGGCGACCATCGCTGCGCGCAGCGAGCTGCGCGATCAACCAGCGCGCACCCGCGCCGGTGAGCGTCAGCCACGCGACCGCACCCGACACCAGAGCCAGGACAAGCGCAAGAATGCGGAAGACCCGCCGGATCACAGGTCGGGCCCCAGTGTCACGTGGACGCGCCAGTCATCGGGCGCGTCGTCGTCGAGCGGAAACGCGACGTCGAGCCGGACCGGCCCGAGGGGCGAGTACCAGCGCAGCCCCCCGCCGATGCTGGTCTTCGTGCGCAGGTTGGTGAAGTTGTCGACGGCGTTGCCCGTGTCGGCGAATGCGGCAAGGTACCAGTCGCGCCAGACACGCTGATCGACTTCGATGCTGGCAGCGACCTTGTGGCTGCCGCCGATGACCACGCCCTCGTCGTCGGTGGGCCCCAGTGCCTCGTAGTCGTAGCCGCGCACACTGCTGTCGCCGCCGGCAAAGTAGCGCACGGAGGCTGGCAGCTCGCGGAACTCGTCCTTGAGCGTACTGCCTATTTCCGCGCGGGCGAGGAAGCGCGCACCCGGCCAGAGCGGCAGGATCAGCTTCCCGGCGAGTTCGGCCTGCAGGAACTCGGCGTTGGAGCCGAGCGCCTCCGTCGTGCCGCTGAGTCGCGCCGTTATCCGGTAGCCCCTGTCGAGATGCACGACCGGCACGATCTCCGGCACCGTCCTCGCCCAGCTGATGCCGGGGATGAGCAGGAATTCGTGGCCGCTGTCGTCGCCGACCTTGAAGTCCTCGACGGCAGCGTCGATGAAGCGCGTCTCGAGCCATTTGCGATCGTGACGGCGGCGGGTCTCCCTGAGTCCGATCTTCCAGATGTCCGACTCGCTGGTCTGCGTTTCCTCGTGGCGGAATCCCAGGTCGGCGCTCAGCCATTCCACGCGCGGATCACCGCGCGGAAAGCGATAGCTCAGGCCCGCCTCCGACTCCAGCGACGAAACGCTGGCCTTGGCCTCCAGCTGGTGGCCACGACGGTTGACGCGATGATTGGTGTAGCCGCCCCGGACCTTGAGGCCGGTATCGGTGGAGTAACCTGCCCCCGCGACATAGACATGCCGGCGCGCGGGCGACAGCGTCACGGTGATGGGCACCGCCAGGTCCGGCGCGGCGCCCGGCTCGGTACGCAGGTCCACGCTGCCGAACCAGCCCGCCGCGAGCAGTGAGTCGTAGAGATCCGCTACAGCTTCGCCGTCGTAGGGTTTGCCCCGCTCGAAGCTAACTAGGCGCCGGAGCACGGCTTCGTCCACCACGGACTGCTCGAACCTAACGTCGCCGAAGCGGTAACGCGGCCCCGAGTCCAGCTCGAGATCGACGTCGGCAACACGCTCCTTCGCCCAGACGTCCACGCTGTTCGTCGTGAAGCGTGCGGCGAAGTAGCCCTGGCGACGGGCAAGATCCTGCAGTGCGCGCTTGTAGCGTTCGTACTTCGCGTGGTTGAGGACATCGCCCGGACGCAGCGGATTGCCGGCGAGGAGCTGCCGGAACGCTTCGTCGGATGCGGCTTCGCCGCTGATGTCGACCCGCACGCTGCGCAGCCTGACAGGCTCCCCCGGTTCCACCAGGATGCGGTCGCGCCAGCAGCCGTTGCGGTTTTCGAGCGAAGCAACTTCGATTCGCGGTTCGTAGCGCCCGTAGGCCTCGAGGGCCGCGCGGATCTGCGGCTCCGCATCGCGGCGCAGCCGGCGCAACCGCCACTCCGGTACATCGCAGGGAGCATCGTCCAGCGCCAGCTGCGCGAGGACGTTGTCGCGCAGTGCCCCGCTCACGCCCTTCAGCTCGACGGCGGCAGTGGTAATCCCGGACCACAGTGCCCCGAGGAGCAGTGCGGGGCCGCGAAAATCGGGGAATCGGCGCATACCCCGGAGCATACCCGTCGCGCCGACGGTCGCGGAACCGTGACGCAACCTTCACCCGCAATCCAGCGAAAACCGGGTATAACGCCTTTCGTGACCTGGACCACGGCCACCACGGGCCCGCGCAGCGATGCTGGCCGCTGGATCCCGGTGGCGCATGGGCGCGCCACGGGAGCATCGCGCTCGAGGATGACCCGGGCCGCGGACCCGTCTACGTGTTCCGTACCCCGCCCGGTGCCGATGCGGCCGCCGCCTGAATCCGCCGCGTCGCGCTGTTCAAAGGCGCGGCTTGAGCCGATAATCCCGCCGGTTGTTGTCCGAGCTTCCCGGAGGGCTTTCCATGGCGCATTCGCGGCTCATGCTCGCTGCGGCACTGGCGATACTCGCCTCCGCCTGCACCAATCCCGAGGCTGACTGGCAGGCGGCCGAGACCGAAAACACCGAGGCGTCCTACCAGGCGTTCCTCGAGAATCATCCGGAAGGCGAGTGGGCGCAGCGCGCCGAAGCAGCGCTGGATGCCATCAAGGACGCACGCGATTGGGAAGCTGCGCAGACTTCCGATGTGATCGAGGCCTATAACAATTACCTGCTTGCGCACCCGACCGGTACGCACATGGGCGAAGCGCGCCAGCGGATCACCGAGCTCGAGACCGAGGATGCATGGAACACCGCGGTCAGTGCCGGATCGCGCGAGGCGCTCGAGGACTTCCTGCTACGCTACCCGGATTCGCCACAGGCCGAGCAGGCCCGGGCGCAGCTCGTGGCGCTGACACCGCCGCCCTTACCCGAACCAAAGCCGGCACCCAAGCCGGCAGCGAAGCCGGCGCCGAAACCTGCCGCCGCGAAGACCGCTGCGCCACCGAAGGGAAACTTCCAGGTCCAGCTCGGTGCGTTCAGCGCGAAGGCCACGGCGCAGACCGAGAAGTCGCGGCTCGAATCGCGTCATCGCAGCATCACCGGGGCGCTGCACATCGAACAGTCAGGCGACAAGCTCTTCCGCGTGAAGAGCGCCGGCATGACAGAGGCCGCCGCGCGCAGCGCCTGCCAGCAGCTGAAAAGCCGCGGCCAGGACTGCATGGTGGCGAAGCGCTGAAGTCGTAGCGGCCGTGGCCGGAGTCAGCAAGGACCTCGGCGACCTGCGCCGCGAGTACGCCAGTCGCCCCCTGCGGCGCAAGGATCTCGACGCCGATCCGTTTCGCCAGTTCGATGGCTGGTTCGCCGAGGCGCTGAAGGCTGGCATCCCTGACGCGAACGCAATGTCGGTGGCCAGCGTCGACGCACTGGGCCAGCCGTCCTCGCGCATGGTCCTGCTGAAGTCGTTCGATGCGCAAGGCTTCGTCTTCTACACGAACCTCGGCAGTCGCAAGGCGCACGAGCTCGACGCACACGCGGCGGTCGCGCTGCTTTTCTTCTGGCCAGAACTGCACCGCCAGGTGAAGATCCGCGGAACGGCCGCGCGAACCACCGCCGCGGAAAACATTGCCTACTTCTCCCGGCGCCCGCGCGACAGCCAGCTTGGCGCCTGGGCATCGGCGCAGAGCCGGCCGATCACGAGCCGCCAGGTGCTCGCCGCCGCTTTCGCCCAGGCCGCGGAACGCTTCCGCGCGGGCGAGGTGCCACTGCCGTCCTTCTGGGGCGGCTACCGCGTGGCGCCCAGCGCGATCGAGTTCTGGCAGGGCCAGGAAAACCGGCTCCACGACCGCTTTCTTTACACAAGCGAGGCGGCAGGCTGGCGGATCGAAAGGCTGGCACCCTAGACGCCGCAACCTTTTTTGGGGACGCTAACCTTCGTGAAGGTAATTACGGGGACAGTGACCCTGATTCCGCTATCGACGGCACCGAATTTGCTTTAATCGCATCTGCGGAATCAGGGTCACTGTCCCCGTAATTGCCCTAGCGAGTCAGGACCATGTTCATTAACTTCTGGTACGCGGCCGCCCTGGCCGCTGAAGTCAAGCAGGCGCCGATGCGCCGACGCATGCTCGGCCAGGACTTCGTGCTCTTCCGCGACAGCCAGGGCAAGGCGCATTGCCTGTCCAACACCTGCACGCACCGCGGCGGCTCACTGTCCGGGGGCAAGGTCATCGGTGACGAGGTGCAGTGCCCGTACCACGGCTGGCGATTCGGCGGTGACGGCCGCTGTTCGAGAATCCCGTCCCTAGGCAGAGACGCAAGCGTACCGGCACGCTCCCGCGTCGACGCCTATCCGACGATCGAGCGCTACGGCCTCGTGTTCGCGTTCCTCGGAGACCTGCCCGAGGCCGAGCGTCCTCCGATCATGGATATCGCAGAATTCGGCGCTGACGGCCCCCTGCCCGGCTGGGCTGCCACGACGCAGTTCTTCGAGTGGGACATCGACTTCCAGCGCTCGGTGGAAAACGGCATCGACCCGGCGCACAACGAGTTCGTGCACCCGACCCACGGCTTCTCCTATGCCAACGAGGAGACCTACCAGATCAAGCCGCTCAAGATCATCGACTCGGAATGGGCGACCGGTTTCTTCAGCGAGATCTGGGTACCGGCTCTGCCGGAAGAGCAGATGCGCAAGGCCTCAGGTCGCAGCGACGCCGGCTATATCCGCTCCGGCACCGGACACCACGGCATCTCGAGCGTGTGGACCTTCATCAATCCCTCGCCGACGATGCATATCTACCAGTACCTGTTCGAGACGCCGATCGACGATGACCGCACGAGCCTCTACCTCGTCAACATGCGCAACTTCCTGATCGAGCCTGAGCACGACCAGCGCATGACGACGCGGAACGAATACGTGGCGTTCCAGGACCGCGACGTGTTGAGCGAACTGCACCCGGTCGTGACGCCTCGCTCGCAGAACCACGAGCTGTTCATGCCATCGGACCAGTGCGTCGGCCTCTACCGGCAGAAGGTGGCGCAGTGGGAAGCGCGCGGCTGGCGCATCGACACGGGCGCCGTGCGCGCCAACCGCAACAAGATCGCCTACGCGATCCCCTCGCCCGCGCGGCGCGAGCAGAAGGGCTGGGTGCTGGACAGCGTACCCCTCGTGGCGACCAGCGCGACTGCTGCGGCAGCGAAGGCTGAGCGCGTCGCCTGACGCTTCAGGGTTCTTCGGCCCGGCACTGATCCTCCGTCTTCGGATTGCCGTCCGACGGACAGACGATCCCTTCCTTCGCGACCCACAACGGCGTTCCCGTGACGATCAGCGTGTGGATGCGCTTGTAGCCTGGCACGCCGGCGATCGACAGGTCGTTCAGCGGGTTCGCGATGACGTCGGCCTTGCCTTCTTCGATCGCGCGGACGCAGTTGGAAATGTCGCCGATGTACTTCGTCTGCACCCGCGAGTCGCCAAGGAAGGACTTCATCGTCTGCGTCGACAGCGGCCCGGTGCAGATACGCACGTCCTTGTTCGCCCGCACGTCCTCCCAGGAATTCAGCTTCGCGGCGAGCGGCGATTTTTCCGGCACGTGAATGAACTGCGTCACCGCGCTGATGCTGCAGGTGAAGCGCCGCGAAGCGCGCCGGCGCATGCCCTGGGTGTCGCCGCCGGTGGCGTTCAGCTGGTCGATGAAATCGGCGCGCCCGTCGACGACAAGTGACGTGGTCTCGTTCGATGGCAGCTGCAGCGTTGCTTCGCTGACCTTCAGCTTCACGCCATAGTGCTTCTCGATTTCGACGAACATCGCGTCGAGCAGCGCGTCGCTGATCGGGCTGAAATAGGCGGCCGTGTCGCCCTTGCCGAGCGGATTGAACTGGGTGCCGCGGCGGATCTCCCCGGTGTCGATGATCCGCTTGAACATCCCGACCGGTTTCTCCGGAAAGGTCACGAGGTCGGGATGCGGCAGGCAGTCGGCCAGCTCCACCATGTAGGAACGCGCGGCGCCGGGCCGCTCCTTGGGGAAACGGTCGAGGATGCGGTAGTACTCGCCGCTCGCGACGACCCTCACCCAGGCGGCATCAAAAGCCTGCACCAGTTGCTCGCGGCCACGCGCAACGTCCGGATCGACGGCGGGCGCACCCGCGGTTGCGCATCCGGTCACCAGGGATACGGCCGCAGCCGCCAGCAACAGTCGAAATGCCATATATCTTCCCCAACCAGTCGATGAGAACGAGTGGCCAGTCTAGAACCAGAAACCGACGCCCGCCACCCAGCGATGACTATCGACATCGTCGCCCGCAGCGCGGACGAGATCGGCGCTGTCGCCGAGTGAGCGTTTCCACTCGAGTCCCAGGTACGGGGCGAATTCCCGGCGGATTTCGTAACGAAGCCGCAGCCCCAGCGTCGCTGCGGACTCACCGCTGCCGCGCGCGAGTCGATCGTCGCTGTCGCTCCACCACTCACCTTCCGCCCGCGCCGCGAGGACGAGCCGCTGCGTGAAGAGCCAGTCGTAGTCCGCCTGCAACCTGACGCCCCAGTCGCCGCGATCGCCCAGGTAACCGGTCGCCTCCACGTGCAGCCACTGCGGCGCAAGACCCTGGACGCCCACGGCAAGGTACGCCCGGTCGTCCAGGGGACCTGAGTCGTAGCGGGCGCCGGCGACAAGGTCCCACCAGGCCGAGAGCGGGCGCCACCAGAGCAGTTCCAGCTGGTTCTCGGCCGGTCCGCCGGTTTCCCGCTCGCCCTCGCTGCGCAGGGCGAGGCGATTGTCGTCATAGCCGATCCAGCCGACCACGTCCCAGTGCAGGTCGCCCGCGCCGCCGTCGCGGCGGTGCTCGAGTTCCTCGACCTCGAGCATCCAGACGAGCGGATCGTCAGCCATGTGAGGGTGAGCCTCAGCCGCCCGAGCCGCCGGCAGGCACAGCAGCCACGCCAATGCGAGCCTACGCATGGGGCGCCTCCAGGACCCGCACTTCGCGGAACATGCCGGTCTCCATGTGCAGCAGCAGGTGGCAGTGCAGCGCCCAGCGGCCGAGCGCATCGGCCAGCACGCGAAAGCGCAGGTACTGGCCGGGCCGCAGGCTCAAGGTGTGCTTTCGCACCAGAAATCGGCCGGCTTCGTCCTCGAGATCGCTCCACAGGCCATGCAGGTGCACCGGGTGCTCCATCATCGTGTCGTTGACGAGCACGAAGCGCAGGCGCTCGCCCTGCACGAGCTCGACCGGCGCGGCCTCGCTGGCGCGCACGCCGTCGAACGACCAGCGGTAACGGCCCATGTGGCCGGTGAGATGCAGCTCGATAGTGCGCGCCGGTTCACGGCCGTCGGGGTCCGGGAACGCACTGCGCAGCTGCGCATAGGTCAGCACGCGGCGGCCGTTGTCGCGCAGGCCCACACCGGGATCGTCGAGCGCGAGGCGTGGTGCGTCCGCACGCATGTCGAGCCCCGCGCCCGACTCCGCTGGCGCATGACGCGGCTGGAAACCGCCCATTGCGTGGCCTGCATGCCCGGCGTGCGCGCCGTGATCGCCGTGTTCACCGTGACCCATGTCGCCAAGCCCGAGGAGCACGGGCCTGTCGGTCGCCGGCACGGCGGCGGACAGGCCAGTGCGCGGCGCCAGCGTGCCGCGCGCGTAACCGCCCCGATCGGCGGATTGCGCGAAGATCGTGTATGCCGAATCGCCCTTGGGCGTGACTACGACGTCGTAGGTCTCGGCCGGCCCGATCCGGAACTCCTCGACGGACACGGGCTCGACGGGCTGGCCGTCGGCTGCAATCACGGTGAACTCGAGCCCCGGCAGGCGCACTTCGAAATAGGTCATGGCTGCCGCATTGACGAAGCGCAGGCGCACCCGCTCGCCCGGGTTGAACAGCCCGGTCCAGTTGGCGGCTGGCGAGAGGCCGTTCATGAGATAGGTATAGGTCGACGAACCCACGTCCGCGAGATCGCTGCGGTTCATGCGCATCTCGCCCCAGGCCCGGCTCTCGGCGAGTGCCGCCGAAAACCCGCGCGCTCGCGCATCGCGCAGGAAATCGCCCACTGTGGGCTGGCGGTAGTTGTAGTAATCCGGCTCCTTCTTCAGCTTCGCGAGTACGCGGGCGGGATTGCTGTCCGTCCAGTCCGACAACATGACGACGTAGTCGCGTTCGGCGACTGGCGCCTCAGGCTCGCGCGGCAGGATGACGAGCGGTCCGTAGAGACCGAGCTGCTCCTGGAAACCGGAATGGCTGTGGTACCAGTAAGTGCCGCTCTGTCGCGGGGTGAAGGCGTACTCGAAGATCTCGCCCGGCGCGATGCCCGGGAAGCTGAGCCCCGGCACGCCGTCCATCGCGCTCGGCACGATCACGCCATGCCAATGGATCGACGTCGGCTCCGCGAGGGTGTTGCGCACGCGGATACGCACGGGCTCACCCTCACGCCAGGTAAGCAGCGGTGCCGGCAATGAGCCGTTCACCACGTTCGCCACGCGCTGCCGGCCGGTGATATTCACCGGCATGGTGCCGATGGTCAGATCGAAAGCGTCTGCGGCTGCAAGCACGCGCGGACGGAAAGCGGCACCCGCCAACGCCGTGGCGGCAATGCCCTGAACGAATTGACGGCGCGTGAGCGCCAGCAGGAAATCAGGCACGGAAAGCTCCTCGTCGGAAACCGCGAAACGGAATCGTTCGGGAGCGAACTCAGAGCCGGAGGCGACCGTACTCGATGAGGGGTGGCGGACCGCTCGAGGAAGACTGACGGAATACAGCAGCACGAACGCCCTGCGCTGGCGCCATTACGGCCCAGACGACATCGTGGCGCTGCGTCTGCGCAGGCGCGCCCGACGCGGTGGCAGAGTCGACGGGTCCGCCGTTGACGCCCTGCATTTCCAGGCAATCGCCAGCGTGCGCCGGGGGCATCATGGCCCCGCAATGCGCGGAATGATCGGCGGCGGTCGCGGCCAGGCAGACCGGCACGAGCACGTTCAACGTGCAGAACAGGGCGAGCGCAGCGACGATGGCACGGCGGGACATGCGGCCACTATAGCAGTTCAGTTCCGCGGTGGCCGCGGGAGGAAGGCAGAAGTGCGACGCAGGTAGGCCTGGTAGTCCGGTCGCCGCGTTGCGATATCGCGTTCGGTCAGCGCCACGCCGGATACGCGCAGCAGCAGGAACGTGAGCAGCGCCGGCCCGGCGAGCGTCCACCAGGCGCCGCCGGCCGCCGCGATCAGCCCCAGGCCCCACCACAGCAGGCTCTCGCCGAAGTAGTTCGGGTGGCGGCTGTAGCGCCAGAGCCCGCGGTCCATGACCCCCCGCTCCGCGTCACCGGCACGTTGAAATCGCAGCAGCTGCCAGTCCGCCACTGCCTCGAACAGGAAGCCTGCGGCGAACAGCGCGACGCCGATGCCATCGAGCAGCGTCAGGTCGTTGTCGGAGCGGGTAGCTCCGTAGAGCGGCAGCGCGACGAGGCAGGCGAGCAGCGCCTGCAGGGCGAACACGTAGAAAGCGGATTTCCACCAAAAGCCCGGCTCGTTGCGCGCGCGGATCTCCCGGTAGCGGCGGTCCTCGGGTTTGCCGCGACCGCGCACCAGCACATGCATTGCGAGCCGCAAGGCCCAGAGTCCCGCAAGCCCGACCGCCATCTGGCCGCGAAGACTCGGGGGTTCGACCGCCAGCAGCCAGGCGAGACCCGCCAGCGCGATCGCCGGGCCCCACAGGACATCGACGATCGCCACGTTGCGATTCGCGACGCTCAGGAGCCAGCCACCCAGCATCCAGGGCAGGACCAACGTGAGCGCTGCAGCCCAGTCGCCGATGTTCATGGGGCGAAGCGGTAGTGGGCGACGAACCACTCGGTACCGCCGCGATACCCGAAGAGCTCGGCGCAGGCCATGAAAAACATGCGCCAGCGCTGGAACCAGAGCGGCGCCGCTGCCTCGCCGTAAGCCGCGGCGAGCGCCTTCATGACTGCAGGGCGCCGCGCGTCCATCTGCGCCAGCCAGGCGTTGGCCGTACGCTCGTAGTGCGTGCCGTTGACCCGCCACTGATCCTCCACACGCAGGCGGTCCTGGAACTGAAGGAGCGTGCGCTCGGCCGGCATCAGGCCGCCCGTGAAGAAGTGCCGGCCCATCCAGTCACTGGCGCCGTCTGTGGTAAAGGGATACATCAGATCTCGATGACAGAACAGGTGGACGAAGAGCCGCCCGCCGGGCCGAAGCCAGCCCGCGATTCGCTCCATGAGCACGGCGTAGTTGCGGATATGCTCGAACATCTCGACCGAGACGACGCGGTCGAAGCGCCGGTCCGTCGCGAAGACATTGACGTCGGCCGTCACTACCTCGACGTTGGGCAGACCACGCTTCGCGGCAGCAGCCAGTATGTACGCGCGCTGGGAAGCCGAGTTCGATACCGCAGTGATGCGCGACCGCGGAAAGCGCTCCGCCATCCACAGCGTCAGTGAGCCCCAGCCGCAGCCGAGTTCGAGTACTTCCTGCCCGTCCGCCAGCATGGCGCGCGCGGCGGTCGTGTCGAGCATGCGCGCTTCAGCTTCGCCGAGATCCGTGACGCCCGGCTCCCACTGGCAGCAGCTGTATTTCAGGTGGGGGCCGAGCACCTGCGCGTAGAACGCCGCGGGCACTTCGTAGTGCTGCTCGTTCGCGCGGGCGGTCTCGATCGCGACCGGCGCCGCCCGCAAGCCCTCGAGGCAGATGCGGAAGCGCTTCGCGCGGTCGATGGATTCCTCGCGAAGTCGGGTGGCCATCAGGCGCCGCATCCCGAACCGCATGAGGGGATCCGGCACGAGGCCGCGTTCGCAGAGTTCGATCGCCAGCGTGGTCATGCTCAGTCGGGCAGCACGGCCGCACGCACGCGACGCAGGAGTCCGCGCAGGCCGGGAAGATGTTCGTACAGTCCGGTGCCGGCGTCCCAGAAGTCGCGGTGCACGAGTACGGCGCCGCTAGCGTCGAAGCGGAACTGCGTGACGCCGTAGGAGACCATCGGCTCGCCGTCGTTCAGCCGCGCGCTTCGCACGGTCATCCGCCAGCGGGCAAAGTAGTCTATCCCCTGATTGGTGACCTCGAGCACCTCCAGACCCATGCCGTCGATGTTGGCGACCGTATGTGCAAGGTACTCGGCAATCGCCTCGCTGCCCTCGATCGCGGTGAGATTGTCGTTGAAGTAGGCAGCCGTGGCGTAAACGGCCGGAACCTGCGCACGAACAGTCTCGGGTGAGGGATCGGTGAACAGTGTCTGGATCCGGCCGAGGGCTGCACGCGCCTGGCTGTCGCCGCCGGGCAATTCCACTGCCATGGACGCAGTACGGTCAAGCGCCGCGTCATAACTCGCGTTCAGTTCGGCGGCGGTCATCACGGGGGGCGCACCGCAGCCGGCTGCCGCCAGCGCGACAAAGACCAGGGCAAGGCGGCAGGGTTTCGACAAACGCATCTTCAGGCCTCCACAGGACCGGATATATTCGCCGCCGGCATCCGATCGGTTTCAGCCGGCGAATGCTTCCCTCGCTACGGGCATGAGCATACGCCCGGGCGGTCCTTCAGGGGTGCAGGCAGTTGCGTATCGCGATCATCGGCGCAGGCGTTTCCGGTCTTGTCGCCGCACATCACCTGCGGAGCGGCCACGAGATCACCGTGTTCGAGGCCGATGCGCGTGCCGGCGGTCATTCCCGGACAGTCGATGTGACCGATGACGGCAGGCAGGTACCGATCGATACCGGCTTCATCGTCTACAACGAACCGAACTATCCGCGCTTCACAGCGCTGCTGGCCGAGCTTGGCGTGGCTACCCAGCCGAGTGCGATGAGTTATTCCATGCGCTGCGAGGCGAGCGGCCTCGAGTGGAACGGCAGCTCGCTGAACGGGCTTTTCGCCGACAGGCGCAATCTGTTGCGCCCGCGCTTTCACCGGATGCTGGCCGGCATCCTGAAGCTGAACGGCAGCGCGAACGCCCTGCTTGAGGCCCCGGAGTGGCAGTCGCTGGGACAATTCCTCGACGAGAAAGGTATCGCAGGGCCTGTCGTGGACGACTACCTGCTGCCAATGGCGGGCGCCATCTGGTCGGCCGAGTCGTCCCGCATCCGTCGGTTTCCGGCCGCACAGTTCGGCCGGTTTTTCAGCAACCACGGGCTCTTCAGCCTCGGCGAGAGGCCCCAATGGCGCACCGTCAGCGGTGGCTCGCGCGAATACCTGCGCGCCCTCACCGGCCACCTCGGTGATCGGGTGCGGCTCGCCACGCCGGTCGAATGGGTACGGCGCCTCCCCGACCGGGTGCTGGTCAAGGCTCGCGGTGATATCGCCCATGCCTGGGATGCCGTGGTCTTCGCCTGCCACAGCGACCAGGCGCTTGCTCTCCTGCGCGACCCGTCGCTGGAGGAGCGCGAGGTGCTTGGGGCCATCCGCTACGAGGCAAACGAGGCCGTGTTGCATACGGATACGGCGCTGCTGCCGCGGCGCAGACGGGCATGGGCCGCCTGGAATTACCACAGGGGTCTTGGCCGCGCGGATGCTTCGACGGTCACCTATAACCTGACCACGCTGCAGCGACTGGCTGTGCGCCAGCAGTATCTTGTTACGCTGAATGCGACGGAGGCAATCGACCCACGCCGCATCCTCGAGCGCTTCCGCTACGATCATCCGGTGTTCGACGGTGCTGCTTTGGCCGCGCAGAAGCGCTGGAAGCTGATCAACGGCGCGCAGCGCAGCTGGTTCTGCGGCGCCTATTGGGGCTATGGCTTCCACGAGGATGGCGTGGCCAGCGGCGAAGCCGTAGCACGAGGATTGAACGGCGAGGAGATCGATGCACAGCTGCATCTACGACGGGTGGGTTAGGCACCGGCGCTACGGCGCCGTGCAGAACGCCTTCCGCTACAACATCTACATGCTATACCTCGATCTCGCGGAGCTCGACACGGTGTTCCATCCGTACCGGCTGTGGTCGACGCGCCGCCCGGCGCCGGCGTGGTTCCGTCGGCGCGACCACTGGGGTGATCCCGGGGAACCGCTCGCCGACAGCATCCGCGCGCTCGTCGCTCGCGAAACCGGGCGCTCCTGCGAAGGGCCGATCCGGCTGCTCACGCACCTGCGCTACTTCGGCTACTGTTTCAACCCCGTGAGTTTCTATTATTGTTTCGGGACCGACGAACGGATCGAACACGTCGTGATGGAGGTCAACAATACTCCCTGGGGCGAGCGGCACTGCTACGTGCTGCCGGGCACGGCTGCAGGCGAGGCGTGGCTCGGCGCGGAATTCGACAAGGGTTTTCACGTTTCGCCCTTCCTGCCGATGGACATGCAGTATCGCGCCCGACTGACGGCGCCGGCCGGGCGTCTCTACGTAGCGCTGGAGAACTGGCGCGATGGCGCCAAGGCATTCGATGCGCATCTGGTCCTCGATCGTCGCGCCATCAGTGCCGGCGCGCTGGCGCGGCACCTGATCTGCGATCCGCTGGTAACGCTGCGGGTAACAGCCCTCATACACTGGCAGGCATTGCGCCTCCTGCTGAGGCGCGCTCCTTTCCACCCGCACCCGGCGAGTTGACGTGGACCAGCGCGACAGACTTCTCGAACACGAGACGGACGCCCTGCCGCTGGGGTCGCTCCCGGCAGCGAGCCCATGGACCCGTTTCCTCCGCCGTAAGGTGCTGGCAAGGCTCGGCGCGATCGGCAGCGGTCGTCTCGAGCTGCGCGACGCGCTGGGCCAGCACAGTTTCGGCCGCGACGGCCCGGTTGCCCGCATCGAGGTCGAGGACCTGAGTGCCTGGTCGGACATGGCCCTCGGCGGCACCATCGGCGCTGCCGAGGCCTACATGGTGGGCAAGTGGTCGACGCCCGATCTGACCTCGCTCGTGCGGCTGTTTGTCGCCAACCGGGCGATGATGCAGGACTTCGAAGGCGGCCTTGCATCGATGGCCGCGCCGCTCGCGAAACTCGGGCACCTGTTCCGTCGCAACACGCGCGGCCAGGCACGGCGCAACATCGGCGCGCACTATGACCTCAGCAACGAGTTCTACGCGCTGTTCCTCGACCGCACGATGAGCTATTCCTCGCTGATCTACCCGACGCAGGCGAGCACGCCAGACCAGGCGGCCGTACACAAGCTCGACACGATCTGCCGCAAGCTCGAACTGCAGCCGGAAGACCACCTCCTCGAGATCGGCACGGGCTGGGGCGGGCTTGCCCTCCATGCGGCGCGCCACTACGGCTGCCGGGTGACGACGACGACGATTTCCGCTCGCCAGCGCGACCATGCGCGCGCGCTCGTGGCCGCAGCCAGGCTGGAGAACCGCATCAGCGTCATCGACCGCGACTACCGCGACCTCGACGGGCAGTACGACAAGCTCGTCTCGGTGGAGATGATCGAGGCGGTCGGCCTCGGCTATCTCGACACCTACTTCCGCGCCTGCGACGCGCGCCTGAAGCCGGGCGGCAGCATGCTCCTCCAGAGCATCGTGATTGCCGACGCGCTCTACGACGAGGCAAGCCGGTCTGTCGATTTCATCCAGAAATACATCTTCCCGGGCGGTGCACTGCCCTCCCTTGCTGTCATCCGCGATACCACGGCACGGGTGACTGCGCTCGCCGTCGGCGGTGTCGAGGACATCGGCGCGCACTACGCGCGCACGCTGCGAGACTGGCGCGAGCGCTTCCTCGCGGCCCGTGCGTCGGTTCGGGCACTCGGATTCAGCGAGGACTTTATTCGCATGTGGGAGTACTACTTCGCCTACTGCGAGGGCGGGTTCCGCGAGGGCGCGATCTCCAACGTGCAGGTGCTGTTCACCAAGACCGCATGAACCGCTGCGGAACTCCAGTGGGGGCGCTATTGTCGCAACGGAAAGACCACTGGAGTTCAGCCATGACCAGCCGATTTCCCGGATTGACCGTTCTTGCCGCGGTTGCGCTCCTTGGCAGCGCCGTCGCCGGCACTCCCCGCAACCCCGACCTCTCCATCACCCGGCCGGAGGCAGACACGCGCTTTCCGCCCTTCACGCGCGTGCTGCTGGAGCCGGTGGAGATCGAATTCCGCCCGTCCGAGCCGCTGGCCGGCACGGGCAACACCACCGGCAACCGCACGGAATTTCCGCCGACCGAGGCCGACCAGCAGCGCCTCGAAGCCGATGCCAACCGCATCCTGCGTGAAGAGCTGGCGAAGAACGAGAGCGTGGAACTCACCGACAAACCGGGCCCCGGCGTGCTGGTGCTGAAGCCCGCGCTGCGGGACATCGTCTGGCGGCTGCCGAGCGAGGAACCCCCGGGATCCCGGATCTACCTCGACAATGTCGCTGACCTGACCTTCGCGGTGGATTTTGCTGACGGCGAGTCGGGCCGCCCGCTGGGCCGGGCGGAAGACCGCCGCAGCGCCGAGCCGATTGCCACCGGACCGGGCGACTTCGGCGCCGTGCGCGCGAACCGCGTCAGCGCCGGCGTGGAGTGGCGTCGTGTCCTCAGGAAGTGGGGGCGACGGCTGGACACGCGGGTCGAGCAACTTTACTTCGAAGCCAAGCCGCGCTGAACCGCGGCACGATCCGCTTCAGCCGCGGCGCAGGTCTTCGCCCCGCTGCAGCGGCGCCTGCCAGGTGATGGCGGGGTCGACCGTGTGGAAGATGCGACCGTTGGTGGCCGGGTCGTCGAGGCAGTCGACCACGATCCGGGCGAGGTCGGCCCGGTGGATGACGCCCATTTTCATGTGGTCCTCGGTTTTCACCGCGGTGCCGGATGCCGGATCGTCCGTCATACCGCCTGGTCGCAGGATCACCCAGTCGAGGCCGCTCGCTTTCAGGTAGTCCTCGGCCTCGGTCTTGAGGCGGAGGACCTCCCCCAGTACCTCGAGCACCTTCGGTGCCACGGCTGCGCGGCTGTCACCGGCACCGATCGCGGTGACGAGGATCACGCGCGGGATGCAGCGGCTCAATTTTCCAATGCTGTCGACGATGTGTTTGACGCCGGTGAAATCCGGCCGCGGCACCTGCCCGCGCGTCGCGCCGATCGTGCAGACCACGGCCTTGTACCAGCCGGCCGCGAAGGCCTTGCCCACGCTCACCGGATCGCAGACGTCGCCGTAGATGATCTGCTGCAGCGGCAGGGCCTGAAGCTGGGTCAGGTCGGACGTGGGTCGGGCAAAGGCGGCGACTTTCTCCCCCCGCGCGGTCAGCAGTTTCGCGACCTCGAGTCCGGTCTCGCGGCTCCCGCCGAATATCAGCACGGTGTCTGCGTTCATCGATCGACCGCTCCCTGGTCCCGCATTGGCACGGGACCGTCGATGTGTCCCAGGTCACGCCCCGGCGCGATGCGGTCGCGGAGGATCTGCTTCAACTCCTTGGCCTCGGGGAAGTGGCCGCGCTCCTTGCGCGACCAGATGACCTCGCCGTTCACGCGCACCTCGAAGATGCCGCCGACCGATCCCGGCACCAGCGCGACCTCGCCGATGTCCTGCTCGAAGGTCGAGAGCAGTTCCTGCGCGATCCAGGCGGCACGCAGCAGCCAGTGGCAGCCCGTGCAGTACTCGACTTCGATGCGCACCGGCTTCTGCATGGCGGATTACTCGTCGTCGAAGCGCTGTGTGATGGGCTGGTAGGCGTCGATGCGCCGGTCGCGAAGGAACGGCCAGCCCTGACGCTGCCGCTCGATGGCGCCGAGGTCAAGCTCGGCGTACAGCACCGATTGCTGCGTGGACGAGGCCTTCACCAGCAGGTGTCCATCGGGCGCCGCGACGAAACTCTGTCCCCAGAACTCGATGCCGCCGCTGCCGCCCGGCTCGGGCTCGAAACCCGTGCGGTTGATGGCAACGACGAAACAGCCATTGGCAATGGCATGCGAGCGCTGGATAGTCTCCCAGGCCGCGTGCTGGCGTTCGCCCAGCGCGGCCTTCTCCTCCGGGTGCCAGCCGATTGCCGTCGGGTAGATGAGGATCTGCGCACCTTTCAGCGCCGTGAGTCGCGCGCCCTCCGGGTACCACTGGTCCCAGCAGACGAGTACGCCGATGCGGCCGGCGCCGGTGTCCCAGGCCCGGAAACCCAGGTCGCCCGGCGTGAAGTAGTACTTCTCGTAGTAACGCGGGTCGTCCGGGATGTGCATTTTGCGGTACTTGCCGAGCATCCCCTTCGCGCCGTCGATCACCACTGCCGTGTTGTGGTAGAGGCCCGGCGCACGCCGCTCGAAGAGCGACAGCACCAGCGTGGCGCCGCTCCTGGCGGCCAGCTTCTCGAATGCCGCCGTCGTCGGGCCGGGTATCTCCTCGGCGAGTGCGTAGTGGGCAGCGTCCTCGCTCTGGCAGAAGTAGCGCGAACGGAACAGCTCCGGCAGGCAGACCAGCTCGGCCCCGGCTGCAACGGCTTCGGTGCTGAGCGCGAGGGCGCGGGCGGTGTTGGCGGCCGGGTCCGCGCCCATGCTCATCTGGACGATCGCGACTTTCAGGGTCTTCGCCAAGGTGACCTGCCTCAACCCGGCAGACAGTAGGTGGTTTCGCTGAAGGCGGCCGTGTACTGATCGAGGATCTGCATGCCGACCCCGGGGCGAACCTGGCCCGCATCGATCCTGCGGCGGACGAGCTCGCTCATGCGCCGGTTGAGGTCGTTCGGGAAGTACTGCACCTGGGCCAGCATCTCGTGCACGGTCATGCCGGGCAGCGACTTCTCGATCCAGAAATTGCCGGGCTCGTCGGCATCGGCATAGACGTGCACCTCCGGCACTCTGCCGAAAAGGTTGTGCGTGTCACCCATGATGTCCTGGTAGGCGCCGACCAGGAAGATGCCGATGTAGTACGGCTCCCCGGGCGTGAGGCCGTGCACCGGCAGGAAGGACTTGTCGTCCCGCGACGAGATGTAGTGGCTGATCTTGCCGTCGGAGTCGCAGGTGAGGTCCACCATCACGCCGCGTCGGCCGGGCTGCTCCTCGAGGCGGTCAATGGGCATCACGGGGAAGCCCTGCTCGATGGCCCAGTGGTCGAGCATCGACTGGAACACGGAGAAGTCGCAGAGATAGAGATCCGTCAGCCGTTCCTCGAGCTCGGGCAGCTCATCCGGCACCGGATCGAGTTCGGCCGCGCGCAGGCCCGGCAGGATCTCCGAACACACGTTCCAGTACAGGCGCTGCACGGCACCGAGCTGGTCGAGTCCCAGATAGCCGAGCACGAAGAGCTGGTCGGCTTCGTTTCGCGCATCCTTCGCGTCATGGTAGGCCTCGAGCAGGTCCTCGGGCTTCTGCGCGCGACGGCGCAGGCCGTCGAGAATCTTCTTGAGGGCCTTGACCGTCTTGTGCGGTTTCTCGGGCATGTCACCCTGGACCGGGCCGTCCGGCCGGTGCGTGCCGAGCACCGGCACGATCAGCACGGAGTGGTGCGCGGTAATCGCGCGGCCGCTCTCGGACACGATGATCGGCGGCGGCACTTCGCGCGCGTCGCAGACATCCTTTACCGCATAGACGACGGCATTGGCGTACTCCTGCAAACCGTAATTGATGCCGTCCTCGTCGCGCGCGTAGCCGGTGCCGTAGTTGACGCCCAGTCCGCCACCGACATCGAGGTGGGTGACGCCGACGCCCTGCTTCACCAGGCTCACGTAGACCTGGCAGGCTTCGGTCACGGCCTTCTTGAGTACCTGGATATCGGCGATCTGGCTGCCGAGATGGAAATGCAGCAGCTGCAGGCCGTCGCGCGCATCGCGCAGCTCGAGTTCCACGACCATGCGCAACAGTTCCGGGATCGCAATGCCGAACTTCGAACGCGCGCCGGCCGATTCGAACCAGCGGCCCGAGCCCTGCGTGGCGAGACGGATGCGCGCGGCAAGCTTCGGCTTCACGCCTGCGGCATCGGCCAGCTCGATGAGCTGCTCGAACTCCGAGTACTTCTCGATGATGGGCAGCACCTTCTGTCCGAGCTGCTGCGCCGAGAGGATCAGCGAGAGCATCGTCCGGTCTTTCACGCCGTTGCAAAGGAGCAGACGCTCGTCGTCGATGTGGGGCAACGCCGCGATCAGTTCCGCCTTCGAGCCGCATTCGAGACCCATGCCCCAGGGGCGGCCGGCATCGAGCACTTCCTCGACGACCTCGTGCATCTGGTTGACCTTGATCGGATAGACGCCGCGGTAGACGTTGCCGTAGCCGCTCTCCTGAACGGCCGCCGCAAACGCTTCGTTGAGCCGTCTGACGCGGGCGCGCAGCACGTCCTGGAAACGGATCAGCACGGGGAAGCCGGAATTGCGCCGCTTGATCTCGTTGACGACCTGCACGATGTCGATCGCGAGTTCCTGCTCGGGAAACGGGCGCACGGCGGCGTGGCCCTGCTCGTTGATGAAGAAGAAGTTCTCGCCCCAGGCGTCGAGGCGGTAGAGCTCGGACGACTTGTCCGCGGTCCAGGGCTCAGGCGGCGGAGACGGAACCGGCCGCAGCTCTTCCTGGGCCACGGCGGCG
>Ga0194121_10003778_pt1 | contig 22598 bp, 24 predicted proteins | sample TA2MahCa50mmetaG_FD_148609 | JGI IMG/M metagenome (GOLD analysis project Ga0194121, IMG submission 148609) | Freshwater microbial communities from Lake Tanganyika, Tanzania - TA2015020 Mahale Deep Cast 50m | ecosystem: Environmental > Aquatic > Freshwater > Lake | place: Tanzania: Lake...
GGTACTCCGCGCGGTAACGGCGCTGTGCGCTTCCGACCCGGCAACGAGTTCGCGACCGACCTCGACGATCTGACGTTGATGAGTGCCCCAGCCCCACTCTTGTGGACGTTTGCCCTCTGCCGGCACGAGGACGACTGCCCCGGTTACCGCACCAACTGCCTCGCCGAGTACCGGCAAGAGGCGTTCCATCAAGAGGGCCGTATTCCGGGCATTCCTGACCACTTGTGCGCTCTGTTCCAGCCATTGCAAAGGGCTGCCTGCTATGTCGGCGCCAGCCTGCTTACGCATGCTCCGACCCTCCTTACAGATTGCTTCACATTCATCTTGCTTCACATTCATCGAACGTGCAGAAGTCTTACACGCTGCAGGAGGGGAGGTCAAGTCAGGGCGATTCTACCTCCTCATCGCGTTCGAGAAATGTGCGAATCCGTTCGATGAGTGGCTCTTTGGGATAAATAGCGTGCAAAAATTGCGCGCGCGTGAGCGGATCACTGGCAAAGAAACGCTCATAGAGCACCTGACGCCCCCCGAACGAGCTACAGGCAATGTCCCAGGCCAGGTGAAACAGCTTGACGCGCTCACGCGCCGTAGCCGTGTCCGTCGCGAGATACTGCTCAATTTCTGGGCCCAGTGGGCTGTGAAAATCTGCAGCACTGGGACGAATCATAAAACTACTGGAGCCCAGCAATTGCAGCACTTCCACCATCTCAGGATAGGCCGTGACAAAAAAATTCCGGGTAATCTCGATCGGTAATTGTGCCGGGCACATGACGCCCCACTCATCCACCTTGGCATCGGCCTCCGCAGCGCGCAGGCAGGCTTTCATGAGCTCGGTGTATATCATCAGTTTGCCCAGGCGCTCCTGGGTGTGCGGCAACTGCGTATTGCCGAGGATCTGCGTCATGAGCAGCGCTGTCCCAAGGACCAGCTCGCACTTCGCAACATTTTTGGTTGCGCCCTGGTGCGCCGTGTGATGTGAGGAGTGCGTCACTGCCGCCGTGGTATTGAGCAGGCCCACATCGCCGAGTAAAAAGACGCGTTCCCATGGCACCAGCACATCGTCAAAGAATACTACGCAATCCATCTCTTCAAAGCGCGCACTGAGTGGGTGCTCAAAGCGCGATTGGCCCACATCAAAACTTTCACGACACAGAAATTTCAGCCCTGGCGTGCCACAAGGGATGGCAAAGCTGAGGGCGTAGGGACTATGCCCCTCGACCATACGGCCCATACGTGGCGAATACACTCCGATTTCATCAGCCAATGGGCCCAGGGTGGCGAGAACCCGCGCACCGCGTACCACAATGCCGGCGTCGGTCTCACGGATCACCCGCAGTGCCGTATCCTCTGCCAGGTTAAACGTCCCCGCGATGCTACGACTGCGCTGCAAGTTGATGAGCGAGTGGGTCAGCGTCAGGTCATGTTCGCGGATATATTCATAATAGCGCCGTATATGCTCGCCAAACTCTGGCCGATTCTGGGAAAAAAAGTCCGCGGCTCCGGCCCAGGCGGCATAGGCAACGTTCATAAAATCCGGCGAGCGTCCCATCATGCCGCAGGTGGTGCGCGCCCAGTGCAGCATCATGACACGGCGCCGTTCCAGATCCTCCAGCGTGCGTGGAATGATAAATGACAGCCCGACGCGCTCTCCGCTGCTCGGAGACACATAGGTCATCTCCTCGCGCAACGCCGGGTCGTGCTGCATATCGTACAGTGAGGCGATCGCCTCAGCACCATGGCGCAAGCCGGGATGAGTGGTGACGTCCTTGACACGTGTGCCACCGAGCCAGATCTCACGTGCCTGGGCCTGTAAACCTTGAAGATACTGCTGTCCAGTGCGGGCCGGCATGCTGCTTCTCCTCTCTTGTCTTGCACCCGATCAAACGGCCACAGGACGCTTGACGGCCACGGCATGATCAAGTGCGCAAGGCTGAAAATACTCAGGATGACGAACGCACCCAGGTCTCAGACAACGCGAGACCAGCGGTACTGCTCATCCGCTCCCCACGCGGCTCGGGAAATGCCTGGCCCGTGGCCACCTGCCCGTTCAATGTCAGCTGCGCCCGCCGGGCCGGTACAAAGACACTCGACCATCCCAGGGGACGCTCCGGCACGCTGCCAACTGGCACGCTAATCCCAAAAGGCTCGCCGAAATCATACCAGGTCAGCACAAGGTGCTCGGTCTCCGTCTCGATACGCTCGATCCAGGCCGTGCGACTATCGCCAGAGCGAGAAAACACCGCGTTGGTCACTGGCAGGGTCTGGTCGGCAAATTCCCCCGTGTTGAGAATTTCTGTCTGCAGCCAGCGCACCAGCGCAATGTTATCGGCATAGATGCGGCGGACATCGTTGGTCACGTCGCTACGGAGAAACAGCACGTGGCCGGGGCCAGCGGGTGACAGCAGGATGCGCCAGTGGCTGCAGCGTGTGGTCATGGGGCCACCCCCGGTGGTATGCAGACGCATGTACTGATTCTCGCCAGTGAGGCGTATCTGCTTCGGGTCGGTAATGGCCATGCTCTTCTCTCCCAGAATGTCAGGTGATACCGCGCAGCGGAGCACTGGGCTCGCCAGGGACATTGGCTGATCATACGCTTCTTCTGGCGCTCCGTCATCTCGACAACGGTGGCGCGAGGCAGTTTCCTGGTGTATCGTTGTCGCAGGAACGGAGAGACGTCTGCAAGGAGGCGAACCTGATGCGGCGAACACGTGTACTGGATGCTTTACAGAGCGCTGCGGCGATGGATGCCATTCTCGTCAAGGGTTGGGTCCGCACCCGACGCGATTCCAAAGGGCTGTCGTTCCTCGAAATTAACGATGGCTCGTGCTTGAAAAATTTGCAGGTCATTGTTGAAGAGAGCAGCGCCGCCTATGCACACCTGGCGCTGGTGAGCACCGGCGCCGCCGTGGAGATCCTGGGGAGTCTGATCCCCTCGCCTGGCAAAGGCCAGCGCTGGGAAGTGAAAGCCACCAACGTGACGCTGCTGGGGGCAGCGGATCCCCAGACCTATCCGCTGCAAAAAAAGGGGCACACCGACGAATTTTTGCGCGACATTGGGCATCTGCGTCCGCGCACCAACAAATACGGCGCGCTGTTTCGGATCCGCTCGGAGAGCGCCTTTGCCGTGCATCAGTTTTTCCGGAAGCGGGGGTTTTATTATGTCCATACCCCGATTATCACGGGAGCAGACTGTGAGGGCGCCGGGGAAATGTTTGCCGTGACGACCCTGGCGGACTTTCGGAAAGAGCACCCGGAAGCATTTCACGACGACTTTTTTGGCAAAAAAGCCTATCTCACCGTCTCCGGGCAACTGGAAGCGGAGTTGTTTGCCTGCGCCCTGGGCAGCGTCTACACCTTTGGGCCAACCTTCCGCGCCGAAAATTCCAACACGCCGCGCCATGCTGCAGAGTTCTGGATGATTGAGCCTGAGGTGGCATTTGCCGACCTTGAGGACAACATGGACCTCGGTGAAGCCTTTGTCAAACACCTGGTGACGCATGTCATGGAGCACTGTGCTGAGGACCTCGAACTCTTCGCACGTTTTGTCGACAAGGAGCTCATGCGGCGGCTCGACGTCATCGCCCGCGAGACGTATGTGCGGCTGCCGTACACGGAAGCGGTGGAACTGTTGCAGCGCTCGGGCCAGGCGTTTGAATTTCCCGTGGCCTATGGCACGGATTTGCAGACCGAACACGAGCGCTATTTAACGGAAAAACACTTTCAGAAACCCGTGATCGTCTACAATTACCCAAAAGAAATCAAAGCCTTTTACATGCGGGTCAATGATGACGGGCGGACGGTGGCCGCCATGGACCTGCTCGTTCCTCGAGTCGGTGAACTCATTGGCGGCAGCCAGCGGGAGGAGCGTCTGGATGTCCTGGCCCAGCGCATCCAGGATGTTCACCTGGCGCCCGAAGCCTATGAATGGTATCTCGACACGCGCCGCTTCGGCACGGTGCCCCACGCCGGGTTTGGGCTCGGTTTTGAGCGATTTTTGATGATGGTCACTGGTGTGACGAATATCCGCGATGTGATTCCGTTCCCGCGCACGCCGAAACATTTGCCACCGGAAGGATGAGGGGGAGAGAGAGGGAGGGGGAGAGGGGGAGACAGGGAGACAGAGAGAGGGGGTCATGCAGTTTTCGTATGCGTATAGGGGTGGCATGACAGATGCCAAGGCGCGCTAAAGGGTTGTGTTCGAGGTGAAGCGTTGCTTGCCCAGTCTCCCCCACGTGAATCCACAATCTTCCTCAATGGTGCAGCAAGGCTGTTTGCTTTTCCTATACTCCCCCATCTCGGTGGGCTGGTGTTGCGGATGCAAGAGGACAGACCGCTTCGCCCAATCGACGCATGCCTGTTCCATTCGGATAGCGTCGCGTTGCGTGCGCAAGACATCCTACATCTGGTCGAGCAGCTTCTTGGGGCGTGGTTCCTATGGCATCCCGAGTCAATCTCCGTGCACTTTATGCTAACCTGAGACAACAGCGGCCGAATATGCGGATGCATGCGCGCAAAGCATCAGCCAAAAGAGCTAAGGGAATGCAGGGAAACCCTACAAATACAAGGGCTGAATTTTTTAGTGACCACTACTTAGCGTTCGGTGCTCGGGAACCGCATATATTCTCATTACGGATGGGAGAACCAACGTGAGTCTTACTATCCCAGATGCGCTCCTACAGTCTGCGCGGATATCTGAGACGGAATTGCGCCAAGAGATTGCCGTCGTCCTGTTTCAGCGCGACAAACTCACCCTCGCCCAGGCGAGTCGGTTCGCACACCTGAGTCGGCTCCAGTTCCAGCACCTGCTGGCGAGTCGTCAGATTCCCGTTCACTATGACGTGACGGACTTTGAGGAAGACGTAGCCACCCTGCAACGGTTAGGCCGGTTGTGATTGTTGTCAGCGATGCTTCACCGCTTATCAGTCTGGCAATGACTGGGCACTTGGAGCTGCTCAAACACCTGTACCAGCAGGCGCTCATTCCAGACGCGGTCTACCAGGAACTCACCGGGAATGACATCGAGCGACCTGGCGCTGTCGAAGTGCAGACCCTGGAGTGGATCATCGCCCAACCGGTGCAGAACGAGATGGTAGTGCGTGCCTTGCAAGGCGAGTGAGATCTGGGCGAAGCCGCAGCAATAGCTCTGGCAGTGGAACGCCAGGCAGACATGGTCCTCATTGACGAGCGGCGTGCCCGGGCCGTGGCGACGCGTCTTGGGCTCAATGGGGTGGGCGTGCTTGGGGTGCTAGTCGAGGCGAAGCCCAAGGCCCTCATCTCGCAGCTTAAACCGATCCTTGATGATTTAATCACCCGAGCCGGGTTTTGGGTCAGTGCCCAGTTGTATGAGCGGGTCTTACAGGCGGTCGGAGAAAGGCCGTAGGGCGGCCGTCCCTGCCAGCGCGCCGCACCGAACAAGGGCATCGAGCTGACGGGGAACAGCGTCCGCTCCTGCGTCACTCCCGTTGCTCCCCGCAGCTCATGCCTGGCGTTCGACTTCTAAGACACAGAGAGAAAAAATTCCGAAACCAGATGCCATCCTCACCTCGGAAGTATCAATCACCAGAGAAGTCTTCCGATGGACCACAGCAAACGTGCTATACTGATGTCATGCGCATTGATTATATTGTCTGTCCTGACAACATTGCCGACAAACTGGCAGCGAAGCACCATATGACCGTCCGCGAGGCGCGCCAAGTGCTCCTCAGTCAACCACGTATGCGCTTTGCTGAGTACGGGCACACCGCAGGCGAGGATGTGTATGCCACGTTTGGTCAAACCTTTGCCGGACGCTATGTGGTCGTCTTTTTTGTCTATAAGCCCACCACGGCCACGGCGATCATCATCAGTGCGCGTGACATGAGTCCCAAAGAACGGAGAGCCTATGGACGCAAATAACGTCAGTAGCATTTCACAGGCCGATACCTTGGAAAAAATGGGGGAGTTCTGGGACACGCACGACTTCACGGATTTCGACACCCGTGAAGCACCGGATGTCACCTATCAGCTGGCCTGTGCGGTCCCCATTGAAGCCGATCTCCTCTCGGCGCTCGAGCAACACGCACGGCGACATGGTGTCCAGGTTGAGACCCTCGTGAATCTGTGGTTGCAGCAGAAGTTAGCAGAACAGTCATCCCCGCAAGCCATGTCCGCGTAGCGTGATCCATTCGAGCCAGACACGAGAAGGCCCCTGGGCAGAAGGTGTCGCTCTTGCATCCACGTCGAACCAAGGGGGTGCAGCCGACTGGGAATAGCGTCCGCTCCTATGTCGCTCCCGCCATTCCCAGCGGCTGACCCCTAGCGTTAGATGCAAAAAGGTAATTTTACCCTCCAAGGATCAAAGCCCAGATGGAAACACTGAGTAGCCGTGCAACACGCCGCATCGAGGTACAGCTCCGACCGTTAGAGGCAAACGACATCAGCAACGTTGTCGCATTGTGGTATCGGGCATGGCATCACACCTTTCCCGATCTACACCATCCAGATCCCCTGAGCACGTGGGAGCGGCGCTTCCGAGACGACCTGGCCTGTCGAGGGACGGTATGGGTTGTCGAGGGATGTAGGGGTATCGTTGGCTTTATCGTGGTGATGATCCAAGAACACTACTTGGATCAGATATTTGTTGATCCAGCCCACCAACAGCAGGGCATTGGCGCGTTCCTCCTCGCAAAGGCGAAGGCACTGTGCCCCCAGAGTTTGACGCTGCATACGTTACAGAGGAACACACAGGCGAGCGAGTTTTATGAGCGGCACGGCTTCACAGCGGGTTGGAGGGGCATCAACAAAATCAACGGGCTTCCCAATGTGGAGTATCGGTGGCAATCGTAATGGTGGGCAGTATCTAACTACAGCGTGCTCAGGAACGGCTCTTCGGTTATGCGGGAGAGAGGGTGTAGCCGAGCTTCGCCGCTTTCTTTTGTAAGTACGGCATCGCACGCGCGCGGACACGTTGCTCAGACTCCCCCGCGCCGATATCGTGATACGGGACCCGGTCCTTGCGCAGGGGAGAGACCGTGCGCGCCATTGTGTGGGCCGTGGCCACCAAGGCCTGGGCAGGACCCAGGCGCCCTGTCAGGCGCCGAGAGAACGCGCCCAAGACACAGCGGGAGCGGCTGACCGATTGCGCCGCCATGCGGCAGGCTTGGGTGGCCCGGTGGCGATGCTGCAGCGTACGACTTTGCAGCACCTTACCGCCGGAGATGTCCTGCTGGGGCGCCCAACCCAGCCAGGAGCAGCAGGGTTGGGCATCGGCCCATGGGCGCATCTCCGTGCCGATGGCGGCCAGCATGGTCGGGGCGAGCGCCTCGCGGATGCCGTGGACGGCCACCCAGTCAACGCCGGGCATACGGAGGATGTGGGCACGGACGGTGACCGCTGGAGCAGTGTTCCTGGGCGCATGCGGTGGGCGACGCGGCGGCGTAGGGCTCTCGACGGCTCTGGGCGCTGCAGGCTCGGGGGCAACGTGGGGCGTGATGACCGGGAAGGGGCGGGCGATCGCGGCAGCGCAGGCGCGGAGCTGCGCCGTGGAAACAGCACACCGGGCCAGCGCGTGCCTGAGGACACACCCAGGTGCGTCGCGCCACGTGCCGGTGAGTGTCCAGGCCATTGCGTGCGCATCGTTCTGCCAGCGGTCGTGCCGCAACGCTGCCAGGGCGTGGGGGGCGCGCTCGCCCGCCACAATCGCCCGGATCATCCGCGGGCCGGTGTCCCCGGTGACGTCGCTGAGCGCTGGCGATCATGGGCTGTGCCTCTGGCACAAGGCCTTCGGCCTAGGGAGGAGAGGCGGGGCGCGATGCGCCAGGCGTGGGGCGCGCTGGCGGCGCCGTGGCCGGAGGGCGACGCCGTCCGCCTCCGGACGCAACGACGCCGAGCGTCAGCCGTCACTAGGCAGGGTGTGCCTCCATGGACAGTCGATGACGTCACTCGTGCGGCCCGGGACACGTGTGAGAGAGGCCGCGCGCATGCGGCAGCCGTGGAGGCCGCGCGCCTCGCATGCCGCAACCCATGGCCTCCCGTAGACCCCCGTGGATGCCATGGAGACGGGCTGGATACCACGCGCCACCCACCAGTCGGCGAGGGTAGGGCGCTCCGTGGTGTAGGTCCCACAGGTGCGCACGATCTGCTGCGCGTCTCCGTCAGGCACACCGGCCACGATCGCATGGGCACCCCTGTCGCCCCCCGCAGCACCGAGGGTGACTTGACGCATCCCGGCGCACGGACGGGCCTCACCCTGCGCGGAACTGGTCCGATGACGTTTGCGCAGTCGGCTCATAGGCAACTCCTGTACAGGCGACGGCTTCCAGCGTCCGCTCGTGCCTCGCGCCCGCTTTCAGCCGCGCCTGACGCCCGGCGTTCGGCTTCAAACATCATCGTCGGGAAAGGCCAAGTTGTGACCGAGGCAGGTGCGTGAGATAATAGCAATCTCTACGAGACTGTATTTGTAAGGGCTCCTCATGCACATCGCCGACATTATCTAGTTGCCGGCCATCCTGGACAAACTGGCGTGGAAGCATCACGTCTCTCCAGAGGAGGTCGTCGAAGTCCTCAGCACGCATGCCCGCTACCGCAAGGTACAGAAAGGGCATATTCCTGGAGAAGACCTGTATGCTGCGGGTGGCCAGACCGAGGCGGGACGGTACCTGATCGTCTTTTTCATCTACAAACCTACGCAGGAAGCCTTGATTATCAGTGTCCGCGATATGGACGCAAAGGAACGACGGCAATATGGACGACGCTAAAGTGCTCCCGACATTCACCAGCTATGAAGAGATGGCCACATTTTGGGACACCCACAGTCTGGCCGACTATTGGGACCAGACCGAACCTGCCACCTTTGAAGTCGCCCCCGAGGTGCGGCGCCGTTATCTGGTGGCTGTCGACCGGGAGGTCTTGGGACGGGTGCAACGACTGGCGCGGACACGAGGGATCAGTAGCGAAAGCCTGATCAATTTGCTCCTCGAACAGCGTCTGCGGGAGTTGGAGAGCCAACCCGCGTAGGGTCATCCCAGGGCAGCGCTCCCCCTCTACCCCGCCGAACAAGGGCATCGAGCTGACGGGGAACAGCGTCCGCTCCTGCGTCGTGGCAACCTCTAGACGTCGCATGACGCCTCGTACTCAAGGCTAATGCGCTGCCGACAGCAGCATAGCGCACGAGAGCCACCTTCCCTCGTTGACGTCTCCTCACACGGAAGAAAGCCTACAGTGCAAGCTCACCCTCCGCACGTGGAGGAGAATTGCGGGCGTCACAGGCCAGCGGGTTGACTCCCTTCCAACCTGCCGTTATTCTACATACCAGGGCAGAGACGTCGCAGAGGTGCCCAGGCCATCGTAGCGCAGGAGATTGACGATGAAAGAGGCCGTAATCGTATCAACCGCCCGTACGGGGTTGGCCAAATCCTATCGTGGTTCTTTCAACAACCTCGAAACCCCGAGTATGGTCGCGCCGGTCATTCAAGCCGTGCTAGAGCGCGCTGGCGTGGAGCCTGGTGAGATCGAAGACGTGATCATGGGCGCGGCGTTGCAGCAGGGCACGCAAGGCTATAACATTGCCCGACAATGCGCTATTGCAGCGGGTTTACCAGTGAGCACCGCGGGGATGAGTGTGGACCGGCAGTGCTCCTCCGGGCTTATGGCCATTGCGACAGCCGCCAAGAGCGTCATCGTCGATGATGTACCAATTGTCGTGGCTGGTGGGGTAGAGTCCATCAGCCTGGTGCAGAACGAGCACGCCAACCGCTTCCGCAATAAAGATCCCTGGATCATGGAAACCAAGCCAGACACCTATATGGCCATGATCGACACGGCCGAGGTGGTCGCCCGGCGCTATCACATTAGCCGCGAGGTCCAGGATGCCTATGCCCTGCTGAGCCAGCAACGCACTGCAGCGGCCCAGGCAGCCGGCAAGTTTGACGCTGAGATTATCCCGGTCACCACGAAAATGGGCGTGCTGGACCGGCAGACGAACGACATTTCCTATCGTGAGGTCACCATCACGCGCGATGAATGCAACCGGGCCGATACGACGCTGGATGGCCTGGCGTCTCTCAAACCTGTGCGCGATGGGGGTACCATTACGGCGGGCAACGCCAGCCAGCTCTCCGATGGTGCCGCAGCCGTGCTGGTGATGGACGCCACCCTGGCCGAGAAGCGCGGGTTGCAGCCACTGGGCTTCTATCGCGGTCTGGCAGTGGCCGGGTGCGAGCCCGATGAGATGGGCATTGGCCCGATTTATGCGGTACCGCGCCTGCTGCAACGGAAAGGGCTGACGGTCGATGACATCGGGCTCTGGGAACTGAATGAAGCTTTTGCGGTGCAGACGATTTACTGTCGTGATAAGCTGGGCATTCCCATGGAGCGTCTCAATGTCAATGGCGGCTCCATTTCCATCGGTCATCCGTATGGGATGACCGGGGCCCGTCTGGTTGGCCATGCGCTGATCGAGGGCAAACGTCGTGGCGTTCAATATGTTGTGATTACTATGTGTATTGGTGGTGGTATGGGTGCTGCTGGTTTGTTTGAAGTAGCGTAACCGAGCGACGCGGAGGGAAGCAATGCTCACGTACGAACCCAATATGGTCCTCTCCACGCAAGAATACAACATCGTCGGGAAACGGCCGATCCGGCCCGACGGTGCCGAGAAAGTGACCGGAAACGCCCATTATGGGGCTGACATCAATCTGCCTGGCATGCTGCACGGCAAAATTCTGCGCAGCCCCTATGCCCATGCCCGGATCAAGTCAATTGATACTCGGCATGCTACAGAGCTCCCCGGTGTCTATGCCGTGATTACTTCCGAAGCCCTGGCACAGCCCTCGGGTCGTCTGGTCGACCTGGCGGAAGGGGTGCTGCACAACATGCGGTTTCTGAGCAACAACATCATGGCCTCCGACAAAGTGCTCTACAAGGGCCATGCCGTGGCCGCAGTGGCCGCGACCAGCCCGCACATTGCCGAAGAAGCGCTGGCGCTGATTGAGGTGGAGTACGAAGAACTCCCGCCGGTGCTCTCCGCCGAAGAAGCGCTGAAACCAGGCGCTCCGCTGCTGCACGAGCGGCTCGCCTCGATCTCCAACGTGAACCTGCGCCCCGGTGGCACGCTGAATGACGACGACCCAACTCCGGGCTCAAACCTGGCGAACCGTTTTGAGTTCCGTCTTGGTGATGTCGAGCAAGGCTTTAAGGAAGCCGATATTATCATCGAGCACGAGACGTACACAGCGCCCATCCATCAAGGCTATATCGAGCCCCATACTGGCACGGCCATGTGGAACAGTGATGGCACGCTCACCATCTGGTCGAGCAGCCAGGGGCATTTTAATGTGCGCGACCAAACGGCACGCCTGATGAATATGCCCGTTTCCAAAGTCAAAGCAATCCCCCTGGAGATTGGCGGTGGCTTTGGTGGCAAAACCCTGGTGTACGTTGAGCCCGTTGCCGCGGCCCTGGCCAAGCAAGCTGGACGCCCGGTGAAGGTGACCATGTCCCGCACGGAAGTCTTTGAGGCTTCAGGCCCCACCTCGGGCACGCACATCACAGTGAAGCTGGGTGCGAAGAAAGACGGTCGCCTGGTGGCTGCAGAAGCGCACCTGTACTACGAAGCCGGTGCGTATCCTGGCTCGCCGGTGTCACCGGCCTGTCAGTGCATGATGGCCCCCTATAACATCCCGAATGCCTGGCTGGAAGGCTTTGACGTGGTAGTCAATAAGCCCAAATCCGCAGCGTATCGGGCGCCTGGCGTGCCATCGTCGGCGTTTGCCATGGAAACGGCCGTCGACAAGCTGTGCGAACAGCTCGGCATGGATCCCCTGGAATTTCGTCTGCTCAACAGTGCCCATGAAGGCACGCGTGCGGCAACGGGTCCGGTGTGGCCTCGCGTTGGTTTTCAAGAAGTGTTGCAGGCGGCCAAAGATCATCCACATTACCATGCATCGCTGACAGGCCCGTATCGTGGTCGTGGCGTCGCCAGTGGTTTCTGGCGTAACAACACGGGTCCCTCCAGTGCCATTGCTATCGTGCACAATGATGGCTCGGTGCATCTCACCGAGGGTTCGCCAGATATCGGCGGTACGCGGGCCTCAGTGTCGCAGCAGTTCGCCGAAACGCTGGGCATTCCCTATGAAGATGTGCATCCGACCGTGGGTGACACGGATGCGGTCGGCTTCACCTCCGTGACCGGCGGTAGCGGTGTGACTTTCAAAACGGGCCGGGCTGCGTACGAAGCCGCCCAGGATATCAAGCGGCAGATGTGTGAACGTGCTGCCAAGGCCTGGGAGTGTGAGGTGAGCGACGTCGTCTACGAAGCCGGCGGTGTGCGGCATGCCTCCAATCCAGAACAACGGCTCACCTTCAGGCAGATTGCTGCCCGCCAGAACCCCACGGGCGGTCCGATCGTGGGACGCGCTGGGGTGAACCCCGGTGGGGCGGGTCCTTCTTTAGCCACCCATATCGTCGATGTCGAAGTGGATCCAGATACCGGCAAGGTTACGATCCTGCGCTATACCGCGGTGCAGGATGCCGGAAAGGCGATTCATCCAAGCTACGTGGAAGGCCAGATCCAGGGTGGGGTGGTGCAAGGCATTGGCTGGGCCCTCAATGAAGAGTATTTCTTCAATGACAAAGGCCACATGGTCAATTCGAGCTTCCTGGATTACCGTATGCCCACTACGCTCGATGTGCCGATGATTGACACGGTGATTGTCGAAGTGGCGAACCCGACGCATCCCTATGGCGTGCGCGGGGTAGGCGAGACACCGATTATTCCGCCTCTGGCCGCGATTTCTAATGCGGTCTATCGGGCCATTGGCAAACGCATCAGTCAGCTCCCCATGTCGCCCGGACGCGTCCTGGCCACCATGATGGAGTCGAATGGCGCACACCACGGGTAGATGCGTATGCCAGAAGTATGGCTCACCCCTCGTATGCAACGTTTCACGGGGGGGCAACAACGTGTGCAGGTGGCGGGTCGCACGATCCGCCAGATTATTGATAACCTCGACCAGGTCTTTCCGGGCTTGAAGCTCGAACTCTACGATGAAGAGGACGATATTGTCATGCCCGGCATCGCCGTGGTCATTGATGGGGAGACCAGTCAACTTGGCCTGCTAGAGCAGGTACGAGAAGACTGTGAGATCCACTTCATCCCCGCTCTGGGCGGCGGCGCGTGAGGCAGGAAGGCTCGTCAACCACGCCCCCCTGCCTCGCCTCCCCAGGGGGTCACGCCGCTACCAGCCTGGCGCTGGCCGGACAGGCGGTTCACAGCTTGCCGCCAGCCGTTGACGCCCTTCATCGAGCTGTGCTTTCACGGGACTGAGCGCCGCAGCAATCGGGACCACATCGTCTGCCTCCACAAACGTGAAACCTGCCAGTCGGGTAAAGTCACGCACCCACGCCGCATCCACGGTACTCATTGGCGGTGCTGGCGGCGGCGTGGGCAGTGCCACGGTGCTGGCTGTCAGCGGCGCATGCTGGGCATGCCAGCCAGCGGCTTGCTCATAGGCGTGGCCAAGACGCAGGAGCGCACTTTCCTCCCAGGCACGCCCGACCAGTTGCATGCTGATGGGCAAGCCTGTACTGGTCAAACCGCAGGGCACCGCGAGGGCTGGCAGACCAGTCAGGCTGACCGGACGGGTGAGACTCCGCATGTCAGCCTGAGGGGACGTGCCGCCAATAGGATAGGCAGCATAGGACGTCGTAGGAGTGACAATCGCGTCCACCTGCGTGAGCGCCTCGGCAAATTCAGCGGTAATGACCTGTCGCAGCCGCTGTGCCGTCACCCGCTCTTCCGCGGTGAGGCAAGCCGCTGCGGTGATTTTATGCAGGAACGCATGAGTATACTCACGCGACCGCGCAAAAAAGTTCGCGCGGTGAAAGGCAAACGATTCCGAGTAGGCAATGCTCCACGACGCTGCAGAGCCATAGCAGGAATGCGGCAAGTCGATCTCGTAGACCGTCGCACCCAGCTTCTGCATGGTTTCAACGGCCACCTGTACAGCCTGCACCACCTCCGGATCGGCATGGTCAAAGTAAAAAGTCCGCGGCACACCGAGGCGCACGCCGTGCATCTCGCCCGTGAGCGCCGCGGCATAATCTGGCACGGGCCGCAAGGCGGCACTAGGATCGCGCGGATCTGGACCGGCCATAGCCTGCAACATCAACGCGGTGTCTGCCACCGTCCGCGCCATGGGGCCGGCGTGATCGAGACTCCAGCTCAGCGGAATCACCCCGGCACGGCTGACGCGGCCATAGGTGGGCTTCAGTCCGACAATGCCACAGAACGACGCCGGGTTACGGATGGAGCCACCGGTATCACTCCCGGTGGCCAGCGGTACCAGGTGGGCGGCCAGCGCCGTGCCCGAGCCCGAGCTCGAGCCACCAGGGAACATGGCCGTATTCCACGGGTTACGCGCGTTGCCAAATACCTCCATGCTGCCAGAGGCAAATTCAATCGTGTTCAACTTGCCCAGACAGATTGCTCCGGCCTGACGCAAGCGTGCGGCGACGGTGGAGTCTGCGGGTGCCGTATAGCCCGTCATGATTTTCGAGGCAGCCGTGGTGGGTAAGCCTTGCACATCATAAATATCTTTGTAGGCCACGGGAATACCGTGTAACGGACCACGATAGCTGCCGCTCCCGATCTCGATTTCGGCGGCATGCGCAGCGGCCATCGCCGAGGCAGCACTGACATGCAAGTAGGCCAGGAGTTCATCATTGTAGGCATCGATGCGCGTCAACAGGGCCTGGACAATTTCTACCGGCGAAATTTTGCGGGCTCGGAGCAAGGGCGCCAGCGTCGTGACGTTCATCAAGCAGGGATCTGTAGTACTCATAATCGCCTCTCCTTGCAGGGGAATGGACATTATTCATGGGCGCGATAGCGCGCCAGCAGCGCGCGCACTTCGTCACAGTCTGTAGCACTCAGCGTCCAGGAGGCGGCCTGCACGTTATCGTGCAGTTGCGCCAGGCTCGTGGCACCAGTAATCACCGAGCAGACGGGCGGTTGCGCCATGAGTCAGGCCTGCGCCAGACAACGGTCCCAGCGGCCCTGCAAGGCCTGGCCGAGAGTTTCTTCACAGCGACCGCGCACGTAGGTATTGGACGAGGCAATGAAATTGATACCTAACTCCAGGGCGGCCGCGACGATGGTGTCAACCTCGGCCTGGGGCACCTGCTCTGTGCCAAAACGATTGGTGCCCAGGCCGAGCACCGACACGCGCACACCGGCGCGGCCTAACTGTCGATAGTCCATAGTCATCGCCCTTCTGTAGGAGTGCAACTCAAGACTGCCCTGGGTACGGCGTACTGTGCGCCATTATAGCGGTGTTCTGACGATGGCGCTGTAGCGTTCGAGCCCCGCGGGATCCCACCTTGATCCTGCGCCCATCTGGGATCATAATAAGCGTTGTCTGTATCATTGAATCTGACTGCCTTGCAGAGAAAGATGCAGTATGCAGCCACATCGACCACAAAATAATGCTGAAATGCTCCGTGCCCTAGCGGATGCTGCCGATAAATGGTTGCGCCGTCCGCGCAACCCGCAGGCCGACGAGGAGGTGCTGGAGGGAGTACAACGACGCCAGGAACCTCCACCCGCCGAGCCTGAGGCGCCCCCGGCCCCGACCTCTCCGGTCTTGCCATCCGCCCGGTTGCTCAGGCTGGTCGGGCAACAGGCGCAAGAGAGCTGGGAGCTACCGACAGATCGTCCCGTGCTCGTGGGACGCTCGGGCAAGCAAGGCTCGTCGCTGGATATCGATCTCTGGCCTGATGCGAGCGTCTCTCGACGTCATGCCCTCCTCTGGTTCGATGGGGAAGGCTGGTGTATTGAGGACCTGCGCAGCACCAATGGCACCTTTCTAGATGACTTGAAAATTCGCGGGCAACGCGTCACCCATGTGGCTATGGGTACCAGGGTACAATGTGGGCGCACGCTCCTACTCTTAGCGCCAGACGAAGACGAGAAGATACCGTCTGCCGAGAGTCAGCATGATGCCCAGGAGTGCTGATAGAGCGGGGGCGCTCCGGCCGAGAGGAATGCTGCTATGAGTAAACGCAGGCAAGCCCAGCGTCCGAGCAGACGTACACGACAGCCCTCTGGACTGGATGTGGCTACCTGGCGGAGACGTATTGAGTCCTTGCTCACACAGGACAAGAGCCGTGAGGCTGTGGAAGCGGCCAAACAGTGCCTCAAGGAATGCCCTGGCGTCGAAGCGGAGGAGCTGGCTATCCAGGCGTATACTGCTCGGATTCTCTCACTCCAGGCGCATGGGATGCATCAGGAAGCGCAGGCGCTCGGGAGCATCGTGCGGGAGCGCTTTCCAGCTTATCAATCACAGTTTGCGCTGCTGCTGCAACCGAGTGGTCTGGCAACTGGAGACGTGGAAGCGCTCCTCACCGAACTGGCCACGGCCGAGCCGGCACGCCAGCGCGAACTGGAACGCAGGTTGGCCAGCACGCTCACAGACCCCGCCATGGTGGCCCATACCGCGGTGCTCCCAGACGCACATCCGCTCAAAGGCATGGCACGCGCTGTCTCTGAGATGTTCACCGCCGTGACCAGTGGTCCGTTACCGGCAGGGGCGTTGGTCGCCCTGGATGCCATCCCACGACAATCGTTGTTCGCCCCATGGAAGTTGTTGATTCGGGCGCTGGACGCGTTTTATCGTCACGATGATGCGGCAGTCCTGGCGAATCTGGAGCGTATTCCGGCAGAGACGGTTCCGGCGCGCCTGGCACCGGCATTGCGTCGACTCATGCCCCCCGATGACTCGCCCGCAGTACCCGTCCCTGCAGTCGCGGCCTTGATCGAGCAGGTCGGTGGCCCTCGCAGCCTCGTGCGCACGCAGCTTGCCCAACTCACGCAGGCATTGACTGCCCGTGATGGCCGTAAGGCTCTAGCGGCCGTGCGGAGCATGTTGCCATCGTTCCAGAGTGCTCCTGCAGCACTCCGTCGGACGTTTCTGGCGTCGCTTTTTCACCTCTGGTATCGTTACAATCTGTCTCCAGAACAGTTGCTCAAGCTCTTACCCTCTGGACACAGCGACCCCGACATTCTGCGCTTGATTGCGCTGACGCTAGAGCATCTGGAATGGGCATTTGCCCTGCAAGCGTGGGATCGCTATCTCACCAGTGCCACAGCGACGGGGCAGCTCGCGAGCACAGGACCAGAGATCGCCCGGGTCTTGTTGCACATGGCGCAGCTCTTTCCACCGGACCGTGAAGCGGTCCTGGATACTCTAGAGCTTGATTCCGAGCAACAGTTGCATCGACAGATCCGCAGTGGTCGCCTCCCAGCGTGTTTTGATCGCCCGGCGCTCTTAGAGCGCGCGCGTGCGGCTGATCCCGTGGCGCAGGTGTTTCGCGCCCTGGTGGCGCATTATGAGCAATGGGGTGATCCCAAACGGGCGGAAGCCGAAGCGGAAGCCTGGCACCGGGCGCATCCTCAGGACCTCGAACCTGTACTCTATGTGCTGCGGGCGACCGAGCGGCGTGGGGCTATCCGTAAAGCCCTCAATTGTCTGGCCGAGGCCATTGACCGGGTGCACCCGGAGGTGCGTCAGAGTCGCTTTCGGCTGTTACTTGCCGGAGCCGAGCGGCGGATTAAAGAAGGCAAGCTCGCCCTCGCGCTGGATGATTTGCGGCGTCTTGAGCAGGAAACGCGCGCCAGTGAAGGGGATTATCCGGCCTATCTGCTCGCACTCCGCTGGCTCGCGGCGCTGCCGGGAAGTGACATGGCTGTACCGCAAGCCGAGGCGTTCGCCAACGGCGTGGCGAATCCGGTGTTGCAAAGCCTCATTCTCGAGGCCCTGGGCGCTACTCTGAAAGTCGCCATACCGCCCCTCCCCAAAGCCAATCCCTCGCACGAACAGGTACTCGACGGCCTGGCGCGGGCCTGTACGCTCTTTCGGGCCCTGGACCGCCCACTGCCCGTGCCGGCGGCTTTACTGAAACGGGCTGAGCAACACCTGGAGCAGGCTTCGACGGCGCAGTTACACGCGCTCTGCACTGGGGGCTTGTGGCTGGAGCGTCCGGCGCTCACGTATCACGCCGCTGGGCACGGTCTGGGGCGCACGGACCCGCTGGGGTATCGCTTTCTGTTGGCGCGCGGCCAGGCGCTCGCCGCCTGTCAGGCTTACGAAGCACAGGATCGCGCCCGCTCCTGTCTGCGGGCGGCTCGCGAGCTCGCCAGTCGGGCCCGGGATATGGAGGCCGTACGCGATGCCTCAACAGCGCTTGATACGTTCGAAGGGTTGGACATGTTCCGGGCCATGTTTGGCAGACCCCTGGAACCGGACACCGAGGCCTCCATGTCGCAGGAAGAGATTGCTCAGATCATTGCGCAAGAACGTTCTCGTCGTGGGACACCGCAGTTTCCAGCGACCGCTGCCCGCCGGAAGACGCGCCGGACCGCTCGCAGACGTCCTGGCTTTGGACTGCCCGATGAGCTCTTCGAAGATCTGTTTTCTTTTATGCCGTTCGAACGTCCGTTCTAAAGGAGTGCGCCGGACCTATGGATCCTTTCGCTGTCCTTGGTTTAGATGAAAATGCTGACGATGAGGCAGTCCGGGCTGCCTATCTGCACGCCCTGCGTCTGGCTCCACCGGACCGTGACCCGGAAGGCTTTCGCCGGATTCGCGAGGCCTACGAAGCCCTGCGGGATGTGGAGAGTCGTTTAACGCTGCGGCTGTTTGGTCCAGCGCCATTAAATGACCTGAACGAGCTGCTCGAGGCCTTTCCAGCGGAGCGACACTATGTGGGTCCTGGCCCATGGCTCCAGGCCTTGCAGGGGCGGTCCCGATGAGCCAGTGGGATCCTGCCCAACGTCAGCAGATGCTGGATACCGTTACGGCGTGGCTCGATGCCCTGGGACATGAGGAACCAGCACCGACGGGTATTGCTGCAGAGGCCGCAGTCACTCAGGAAGCAACTCCGGATTTGTTCTCCATGCTGGCCCAGCTGACGGCGCTAACGCGTGAGACGCAGTTGCAGGGACGCGCGACCAACCGGTTACACGCAGAGTTGAGCACCAAGCTCGATGCGTTGGCCGAAAACCAGCTGAGCCCTGACACCCTCGCCCGGCGGCTGGGCGAAGTCCGGCGTGAGGCGCGTCTAGAAGTTATGGCCGAATTGCTCGAAGTGCGCGATCGCTTTAGTCGCGGCATGGCGGAAGCACAGCGGCGGCTGGCCGGGCTGCACGGCTTCCTGGCACGCTTCGCCCAACGGGATGTGCTCACCGCCCTGGTCGAGGGGAATCTCCTGGCACGTGAACGCCTCGATGATCTGCTACGGCGTCTCGATGTACGGGAGATCGACTGTCTGGGACAACCCTTTGATCCGACCCTGATGCAGGCGGCGGAAGTGGTACGGACGAATGCTGCAGCCCCCGGTATCGTGCTCGAAGTCTTTCGGCCAGGGTATGTGAGCAATGGCCGTGTGCTGCGTTTTGCTGAGGTAAAAGTCGCAGCAGATACCAGTGCAGCGCCCGCACCACAGGGGGAAAGCCATGGTTGAGAGCATTGTCGGGATTGATCTGGGGACAACGAACTCTGAGATAGCGGCCCTGGTCGATGGCACGGTGCAGGTCCTGGCAAGCGACGGGGAGCAGATTATGCCGTCGGTGGTTGGCCTGTCTCCAGACGGCCGCCTTCTGGTGGGGACCACGGCGCGCAATCAGTACGCACTGTATCCCGAACGGACCGTGAAATCGGTCAAACGCCTGATGGGTGCCGAACAGTCCATCACCATGGGAGAGCAGCACTATACCCCGCCCGAAATTTCGGCGATGATTTTGCGTGCTCTCAAAACCCGGGCAGAAGCCGTCCTGGGAGGACCCGTGTCTCGTGCCGTGATTACCGTGCCCGCCTACTTCTCCGACGCCCAGCGCCAGGCCACCCGGGATGCAGGTCAGATTGCGGGGCTTGAGGTCGTGCGTATCCTGAATGAACCCACCGCTGCCGCCCTGGCGTACGGGGCCGATCGTCAGGGTGAGAAAACGATTCTGGTGTACGACCTGGGCGGTGGCACTTTTGATGTGTCGCTGGTCCAGGTACACCGCGATATTACTGAAGTGCTGGCGAGCCACGGGAACAACCACCTCGGTGGGGATGATTTTGACCAACTCCTCCTAGATTTCGTACACGAGCGCTTTGTCGCCACCGGCGGGGTGGATATTCGGGCCGACCAACGGGCCATGGGGCGTTTGCTGCACGCCGTGGAAGAGGCCAAAAAACGGCTGAGCTTTGAGCCGCATGTGCGCTTACGCGAAGAGCATCTCGCCGAGCGCCGGGGGGTGCCTGTGCACCTCGACATGGAGATTGCCCGCAGCGAGTACGAACAGCTCATCCGTCCGCTCCTCGAAGGCACTCTGGACAGTGTGCATCGGGCGCTTTCGGATGCTGGGAAACGCCCGGATCAGGTCGATGAGATCCTCCTCGTCGGGGGGGCCACCCGTACGCCACTGGTGACGGAATTGTTGCAGGAGGCGACCGGGCTGACGCCTCGGCAGGAGTTGCATCCAGACCTGTGCGTCGCGTTTGGCGCCGGAGTGCTCGCGGCACGCCTGGCCGGTCATGCGGTGGATCGGGTCCTGGTCGATGTGTCGCCCTACTCATTTGGTCCCTCGTACTTTGGTTTACTGAATGGCATGCCCTCTGAGCACTGCTACCGCCCCATTATTTCTCGGAACACCCCGCTGCCAGTGAGCCGTACGGAATCCTACTTCACTATGGTCGACAATCAGCCGGCCTGGGAAGTCTCCATCTATCAAGGCGATGATCCAAACGCGTTGAACAATATCCTGGTGGGGCGGTTTTTAGCCGAGGGATTTTCACGGGTTCCGGCAGGCAATGAGATCATGTGTCGGATGGAGCTGGATCTGGATGGGATTTTACGGGTCACAGCAACGGAGAAACGCACCGGCCTGGCCAAGCAAATTACTATCGAAGGGGCGACCACTGCGATGTCCGATAGCGATATGCTGCAGGCCCGGCAACGTATGCAAGAGCTTTTTCGTACTGGTGAGTTTGCCAATGACGATGAGTTTGATGACGACGAGGCGTTTGACGACGACGAAGCGTTTGACGACGACAGCGATGCTTTTGATGAGACGTTCGACAGGGAGATACGCGACCTGCTGGCAGACCCGACAACGGAGCTCGACCGTGAGCTACGGGTACAGATCTCAGAAGCTCGTGCCCTTTTAGAGCGGAGCCGCCGCCTGCTCGACCGTATGACGGCCGAGGACCGCGAAGAAGCTATCGCCCTGCACGAGCAGATTGAAGAGGCGCTCGCGATGGCCCAGTGGCCGCTGCTGCAGACCGCGGTGACGGCTCTCGCTGATCTGCTCTTCTACGTTGAAGAAAATGAGTAAGCGAGTCGCTATGCCAGCCCAACCATCACGGCAAGCGCAGACGCTGACCTGTCCTACGTGCCGGGCGGCCTGGCGTCAGGGGGTAGTGTGTACGCGCTGTGGCACGGATCTCACAGCGCTGATGCAGGTGGCGCTACGGGCCTGGGAGCTCCGCGAAGCCGCGCGCCGCGCGCTCTGTGCTGGTGACCGGCCCAGGGAAGCCCTCGCCCTTGCCCGTGCCGCCTTTCACCTGCATACCACGCCGCAGGGACAACGCTTACTGGCACTTGCTTTGCTGGCGAATGGACAGACAGCCACTGCGCATGCACTCCTGACGCAGTTGCTTCCCGCTCCTGTAGACACGATCTCTCACCCTGACACCTAGCGGGGACAAGACCATGGCAGGAAAATTCTCACAGTGGTTCCGTACCGAGCGTGAGCGTCCTCCAAAGCGCGATAAGCGCGAGGCTGTCCTGCGGCTCACCCCCCTGCAGCAGTCGATTCTGCACTGGCTGCGGCATGAGCTCCGTCGCCGTCAACGTGTCGGCGATACGGGAATGATCCCTTACCCGGAGCTCGTCAGCGCCCTCCATGCGGACAAAGCGAGCGTTACGAGCGAAGTCCGGACTTTACTCAAAAAAGGCTTGCTGAGCGTTACCCTCCCCACCGGAGGCTGGGTACGGTACGTCACCCTCACAGAGACTGGTGAGACCCAGGCAAAAACCCTATCAGGCCATATGCAACAGGCCCGACACCGGCGCTAGACGGGAAAGAGGTAGACAGCATGGACTCCTGTGATCGCATGGACGCGGCTCGCCTCACTGACTTTGCCACCGCGGTATACGCTAGCACAGGTATGCCAGAGGCCGATGCGCGGCTGGTAGCCGATACGCTGGTGCAAGCGGACCTGTGGGGTCATCAATCCCACGGCGTACTGCGGCTCGGTTGGTACCTCGACCGCATCTATCATGGCGTGATGCACCCGGTCACCACGCCTGAGGTGGTGGTCGATGCCGGTGCCATTGCGGTGCTGGACGGCCATGAGGGGGTTGGTCAGGTCCTGGCAATGCGGGCGGTACAGGAGGCGATCACCCGTGCGCGGGCGCACGGCATTGGCGTAGTAGCGGTGCGCAACTCGAATCACTTCGGCACCTGCATGTATTACACACGCCGCGTGGCCGCTGCCGGTTGTGTGGCCCTGCTGACCAGCAATGGCGGCCCGGCGATGGCACCGTGGGGGGGTCGCAAGAAAATCATCGGCACC
>Ga0194121_10003779_pt1 | contig 22597 bp, 14 predicted proteins | sample TA2MahCa50mmetaG_FD_148609 | JGI IMG/M metagenome (GOLD analysis project Ga0194121, IMG submission 148609) | Freshwater microbial communities from Lake Tanganyika, Tanzania - TA2015020 Mahale Deep Cast 50m | ecosystem: Environmental > Aquatic > Freshwater > Lake | place: Tanzania: Lake...
GGCCGCGGCCGCTGGGGGCCGCGCAGCGGCGTGCCCGGTGGTGGCGGAGGGCGGCCGGTGAGCGGAACGCTGCTCGAGGTCCGCGACCTCACCGTGCGCTACGGCGCGGCCCGCGGTGCGCTGCCGGCGGTCGATCGCGTTTCGTTCGACCTCGCCGAAGGCGAGACGCTCGGACTGGTCGGCGAGTCGGGGTGCGGTAAGTCGACGCTGGCGCGCGCGCTGGTGGGACTCGCGCCGATCGCGGCCGGGACCATCCGTTTCGCCGGCATCGACGTGCGCAGCGCGCGCGGCGAGTCGCTGCGAACGCTCCGCCGCTCGATCCAGCTCGTCTTCCAGGATCCGTATGGCAGCCTCGATCCGCGGCAGCGCGTCGGCGCGATCGTGGCGGAGGGGATCGAGATCCACCGCCTCGCCCGCGCCGAGGCAGTGCGCGAGCGGGTGGCGCGCCAGCTGGTTCGCGTCGGCCTCTCGCCGGATTGCGCCGACCGCTGGCCGCACGAGCTTTCGGGCGGGCAGCGGCAACGGGTCGGGATCGCGCGCGCGCTGGCCGTCGAGCCGCGGTTGCTGCTGTGCGACGAGGCGGTCGCCGCGCTCGACGTGTCGATCCGCGGCGGCATCCTCGACCTGCTGCTCGACCTGCGCGAACGCGACGGACTGGCCTATCTCTTCATCTCGCACGACCTCGCCGAAGTCGCGGCGATGAGCCGGCGAATCGCGGTGATGCAGCTCGGCGAGCTGGTGGAGATCGGGCCGGCGCGGGAACTCCTCGCGGCGCCGCGCCATCCGTTGACGCGGGCGATGCTCGCGTCGGCGGCGGTCGCGCGGGGAGAGGCGCCGGCCGCACCGCCGCTGACCGGCGAGCCGCCGTCGCCGTCGGCGCCGCCGAGCGGCTGCCGGTTCCACCCGCGCTGCCCGCTGGCGCGCCCTGACTGCAGTCGCGACGCTCCGCCCGAGCGCGCGACCGCCGATGGCTGGCGCTGGCGCTGCGTCGAGTGAAGGGCAGCTCGCGCGGACCCGTCCGCGGTAAGGTGCGACGCCTGCCAGGAGCGCCCGCGATGAATGAGCCTCGTCGGTTGTGGACGGTCGCGCGCGCCAACCGGTCGCTGCCGCTGGTGGCACGGATCGCCGCCGACGCCGTCGCGCGGGCGGACGAGCTCGGCCGGCTGGCAGCGCAGCGGCAGGCCGCCCGCTGCGAGGCGCGCGAGACGATCGAGCGGCAGATCGGCGAGATCGCGCGCGAACTCGAGCGTTTCGCCGGCGAGCTCGCCGCGATGGGTTGCGACCTGAAGGATCCGCGGCAGGGACTGGTCGACTTCCCCGCCCGCAACGGGGATCGGGCCATCTACCTGTGCTGGGCGCACGGCGAGGCCGAAGTCGCGTTCTGGCATCCGGTCGAGACCGGCTTCAGCGGTCGCCGTCCGGTGAGCGAGCTGCCGGCGACCACCCGCGGGACGTGACCGCCGGCGGTCAGTCGCCGTCCGGCACCGCGATGCCGAAATCGCGGACGAGGATCGGCGGCAGTTCGGCGAAGGAGCGGATCTCGTAGGTCGGGGCCGTCGCGCCGGCAGCGTCGTTGTGGCGTGTCCCGCGACGGCTGCGCACGGTCACCATGCCGAGCCGGTTGCAGGGATCGATGTCCTGCAGCGGATTGTCGCCGACGTACATGACGGCGCGGGGATCGACGCCGAGGCGTGCGCAGGCGGTGGTCCAGAGCTTGGGGTTCGGCTTGCCGATGCCGATCTGCTCCGAGATGAAGATCGCATCACTGCGGAAGTGGGGGAGGAGCCCGAGGCGGATCAGCTTCTCGCACTGCTTGATCTCGAGTCCCGCCGACACCACGCCCAGCACCAGCGGCGTGCGCGCCAGGCGCCGCAGCACCGGCGGAACGTCCTCGAACGGGCGGAGCTCGAGCGACTTGGTCTCGTGGTAACCGATCACGCCGGCGGCGACGAGGATCGCAGGGTTCACGCCGGGCCAGCACGTCTCCCGCGGGAGGCGCGAGAGGAGCTTGTCGAAGTGGTTGCCGTAGTTGGACGTGAACTCCGCGATCACCTCGCCAAGTTCGCGGAAGGCGGTCTCCTCGTCGAGGCGCAGCCCGTGCGCGCGCATCGATCGGATCGCGTTCCGCCGCGCGCGCTGCGCGAAGTCGGAGGTGGAGAAGAGCGTGTCGTCGAGGTCGAAGAGGATCGCGGCGAGCTTCGCTGCCATGCGCGTTGCTCCCTTGCGCGGTGCCGGAAGCTGCATCCGGAAACGAGCGGGCCCGCGACGGTTGGCGTCGCGGGCCCGCAGGATACTGGCGTCGGTCGGTTTCCCGCTGCCGGGTTCCGGCAGCGGCGATGGTCAGCGGACCGGGGCCGCCTCGCGGAACTTGCTCAGGTCGCGGATACGCGCCTTGACCAGGATCACGAGGCTCTGCGCCTCGTCGGCGACACCCTTCTCGCGGAAGAAGAAGCCGACGAGCGGGAAGCGGGAGATCCACGGCACCTCCGCCCGGCGATTCACGTAGTTCAGCGTCTTCAGCCCGCCGAGGATGACCGCGCCGCCATCGGGCACGATCACGGTCGTGTTCGCGTTCTGCACCTCGAGCCGCGGCAACTGGAAGGTCACGGCGTCCGAGAAGCCGCCGAGCGTCGTCTCGAAGGTGTCGATCGGCCGCTGGATCGTGGCCACCGTCGTCCGCACGTCGAGGGTCACGTACTTGCGGTCGTAGGAAACCGTCGGCCGGACGTCGAGGACGACGCCTTCCTGCAGGATGCCGACCTCGGGATTGGCGATGAATGAGGTGTTCGCGACGTCGACGTCGAAGTCCTGGAGGAAGGAGACCTCGTTCAGCACCGTGACGTAGGCACGCTCGGTGTTGAACACGGTCAGTTCCGGCGCCATCACTTCGAGCGCGTTCACCGACTTGTCGACCATGTTGACCACGAGGTTGAACGCGGTGTCATCGATCAGGCCGAACTGGAACGAGCCGCCACCGGTGGTGGAGAGGATCGAGCCGAGCGGCGTGTCGAAGTAGTTCTCGGTCCGGCCGCGGATGTCGCCGTCCGAGTTGTCGTTGAAGAAGAAACCGGCGCTCGGCGAAGACGTCGCCGTGCTGCCGGTGCCGAGGTTGTCGAGGCCCGCACCGGCCAGGTCATCGCCGCCGTTCGTGGTGTCGTCGAGGTTCACCGCCGTGCCGAACACGCCACCCAGCCCGCGGAGGTCCGCGCCGATCTCCTGGATGAACGCGTCCGTCACCTCGACGAACCGGCTCTCGATCTCGACCACCGTCGTGGTGAAGCGGCGCAAGTCGTTCAGGAACGACTCGATCTCGTCCTGCACCTCGCGGGTGTGGATGACCAGGATCTGGTTCGCCGCGGGCTCGATCTTGAACTTGCCGGCGCCGAGCTCCCAGGTCTCGCGGACGACGTTCTCCTTCACCAGCGTGACGATGTCCTCGGGGGTGATCGTGACCACCTTCTCGAGGTCGGCGGCGAAGACCGAAGTCTCGGGATCGTCGCCGTACTCGCCCGGAAGCGCGATCTTGTTGATCTCGGGGCCCTTGAAGTCGGTGCGCCCGAAGGTCAGGTCCTGGATCGCGTGGGTGCGGATGACGGTCGAACCGAACGCATCCTCGATCGTGGTGATCTGGACGATGCCGTTGGTCACCGTCCAGGCGAACTTGTCGCCGAGGCGCTTGGTGACGATGGTCAGCACCGCGTCGAGCGAGAGATTGGTGAGGTTGGTCAGGTTGATGAGCGTCGAGTTCGTCTCGACCTCGGAGCGCACCGGCTCGGTCGCGCGGATGGTCAGCCCGGACCAGTTCGACAGCATCGTGCAGACGGCATCGAGGTCGGCATCGACGAAGTCGACCAGCGGAATCTTGACCGACTTGAGCTGCTCCTTGATGCGGTTGTCCTCGGCCGCGGCGGCATCGATGCCGCCGGCGCCGGTGGCCTGGCGGGCGGTCACGCGCGCCCAATAGTCGGCGTCCGGCGCGGTCATCCCGTCGGAGTACGGGATGCGCAATTCCTCGATCTCCGCCTTGAACCGCCGGTACGCCTCGGCGCGGTGCTGCGTGAACTCCTCGCTGCGCCGGCTGCGGCGCGCGGCATTGGACTCGACCTTCAGTTCCTTCGCCGTGGTGTTGTTCGGCTCGATGGTGAGGACCTGGTCGCAGAGCTCCATCGCCCCGCCGAAGTCGCCCGCGTCGAACTTCGCGTTGGCGCTCTCGAGCAGGCTGATGACGCGCGCGGTGTGGCGGGCTTGTTCAGCCGCCTCGTCGCCCCGGATCTGCTCGACGGCGCTCTTCAGCTTCGCCTCGCGGTCGGTCTTCATCGCCTCGTCGCGTTCGGTGCGCGCCTGCATCAGCATCGCGTCGTTCCGCGCCGGGAGGTCACCCCAGTCGACGTTGAGCGATGACCACTTGATCGACTGCTGCACCCGTTCGAACCAGCGGATCGCGGCGTCGTACTCGGCGCGCGCGAGCGCGTCCTTGCCGACGTTGTGCTGCTCGTTCGCTTCGAGCCGGAGCTGCTCGATCTGCGCGTGCATCCGCGCCTCGGCGTTCTTGCGCGTGGTCTCGATGTCACCGGGTCGCTCGCCGAGCAGCTCGAGCACCTCGGCGAGTTGCGCCTGCGCACCGAGATGGCCGGGATCGATCGCCACCGCCTCCTCGAGGGCGCGGCGCGCACCGGCGAGGTCACCGGCCTCGCGCAGCGCGCGGCCGTTGTCGAGCGCGGCGCCGAGCATCAGCTCGCGCTTCTGTTCGGCGAGCGACATGCCGTCGCCGGTCGCTCCCGCCTGGGTCGTGGCCCCACCGGACGCGGCGCCGGTTGCAGCGTCCGGCGCGGCGCCGCTGCCGTCACCACCGTCGTCCGAGGCGGAGCAGGCGACCGCGGCGGCCAAGAGGGCCGCGTAGGCGAGGCGCTGCGTCGTGCGAGCGGAGCTCAACATTCTGTTCGTCTCCCGACTGGCGGAGGCAGGTCGATCCGTGGCGTCCGTTCACGGCGTCACTTCACTGCGTCACTGCGTCACTGCGTCACTGCGTCACTGAACTGCGTCGTCGTCACTTCGTGGTGTCGCTGCCGCTGTCGCTCCAGCTGACCGGTCGGCGCTGCACTGCCCATCAGCGCCGTCCGTCACCCGGAGGCGACGAGCGCGGCCGGCACGAAACCGCGCCGCGGGGCTCGCCGAGTGACACGAGGCGAGCGCGCCGACCCCGCGAGTTCCCCCGCGGAGAGTGGCGCGCAACCTCGCCGCTCCCTCGAACAACCCCCACGTTCCCGAGCCAAACGCCCTGCCGGCGCCCGGGAAAGAGCGCGGTAGGTTAGGTCGACCCTCGGCAGTGGTCAATGCAAAAGATCGATGCCTAACTCGTGCCCATGCACGGAGTTAGCAGAGCCGGACCGGCGTTGGCACGCGCCGGCCGATTCCACTCGCCGCGCAGCGACGGAGCCTCGGGATGGGGACGAACTAGCGCCCGCTTCCCCCGGGGTAACGACGCGGCGGCGGCGGCCGCGGCCCGTGGTTGGCGCGCCGCGCCGGCGTGCCGCCACCGCGTCAGCGTCGAGGCAGTTGTTGCTGCAACGGCGCCACCCAGGGTGGTGCGTCCCGGGTGCGGGAGAGGTCATTCAACGCCCGCTCGAGCTTGCGCAGACGATCGGTGCGCTGCGGGTCGCGGCGGACCGCCGCCAGCAGCAGCCCGAAGCCGGCCTCGGCGTCGAAATGGGGGTTCGGCCGGCCGGCGCGCTCCCGGTCGAGCAGCACCGAACCATGCAACCACGCCACTTCGGCGATGGCCGCGTCGCCCCGTTCGGCCGCGCGCGCGGCGGCGGACTCGAGTTCGCGGACGGCGGTGGCGAACTCCCCGCCCAGTGCCAGCGCCTGGATCCGCAGCAGTGAGGCGCCCGGGTAGTCGGGAGCGGTCGCCAGCAGGCGCGCGAACTCCGCCGCCGCCTCGCTCGCGGCCGCTCCGCCGCGCCGCGGATCGCTCTCCGCCTGGGCGAGCTTGGCGCGGCCGCGGAAGAACCGGGCGGCGAAGAACTCCGGATCGGCGGCGAGGATCTCGTCCAGCGCGGCCAGCGCCGGCAGGACCTCGCCGCCGTCGAGGGTCGCGACCGCCTCGAGCAACCGGTCGATGGTGGCGCGGCGGGCGAGCGCCGAGCGGCCGTGCTGGTTCGCCGCCGGCGCCAGCAGCGCATGGCGATCGCGCTCGTCGCTGCTCGCCAGATAGCCGAGCGGCGAGAGGTCGCGCGGCACCGCTGCATCGGTCGCCGGCGGACGGCGCGATACGAACGCATCGGCCAGCGCCGACCGCCAGCTCGACAGCTCCTCCGCGCTGGGTGGGGCGCGTCCTGGGTCGAGCAGGAGCCGTTCATCCTCGTGGCCGGTCGCGCGCCAGTCAGCCCCCGGCAGCGCGAGCGGGGCATCGTGGCCACCGCGCAGCAGCAGCGCCCCTTCGCCGCGGACGCCGTACTGCTGCGCGCAGCCGAAGTGCAGCGCGGGCGCGAGCGTCTCGACGACGCGGGCGGGGTGGCGGCCGTCCGGGCGGTGGAGCGGGACGCCGGGAAGGTCGGCGATCGGGTCGACCGCCAGCAGCTCGAACAGGGTCGGCGCGATGTCGGCGAGGCTCGCGAGGCGGTCGCGGTCGGCGCCCTCCAGACCGGGCGGAAGTCGCGTGGCCGCACCCTCGATCTCGGCCAGCAGCAGCGGCACCCGGAGCGTGCTCGGGAGCAGTTGGTAGCCGTGGGTGCGTTCGCCGAGGTCACCCAGGCCCTCGCCATGGTCCGACGTGACGACGATCAGGCAGCGCTCGCCGCCGCCGCGGATCGCCGCCAGCAGGCGGCCGAGTTCGCGATCGACATGGGTGACCTCACCGCGATAGCGATCGTCCGCGGTCGCCGGCATGGCGGCGCCGGTGGGCAGGCAGTCGCGCGGCGGCGAGTACGGCTGGTGCGGATCGAAGTAGTGCACGAACAGGAACCGACGCCGGGTGCGGTCGAACTCCCGCCATGCCGCCAACGCGGCATCGGTCACGTCGCGGGCGGTCCACTCGCCGAAGTGTGTCGCGCCGGCCGCGCCGCGCGGGGGATCGGCGAAGCGCTCGAAACCGCGCTCGACGCCGCTGCCGCGCGCGAGCGGCTCGCCGCCGACGACGGCCGCGGTGGCGAACCCCGCCTCCGCCATCCAGCTGGCGAGGGTCGGCACGTCGCGGCGGAGCGGAAACGGGGTGTTGTCGTGGAGCCCGAGATCGTGCGGCGGGAGTCCGGTGAGCAGCGTCGAGTGCGCCGGAAGCGTCAACGGCACCGGGCTCCAGCAGTCGGTGAAGCGGCCGCCGCTGGCGGCGAGCTGGTCGAGATTCGGGGTCGCGGCACGGCGCGCGGAGTCGCCGTCGACGGCGTCCGCGCGGAGCGTGTCGATCGAGACCAGCAGCAGGTGGCGGGGCGTGTCGGCGGCGCCGTCATCCCCGCACGCCAGCACTGCGAGCGTCACGGCGCAACCGGCGCTCCGCCAGAAGCGCGGGGCAGGGGCGGGCCTTGCTCCCGACGAGCCGTCATGGGGCGCTGACATGACGGGAATCATGCCGCAGACAGCTGAAGGGACGCCGGCGCGCCGGCACGTGGGCGCCACGCCGCCGCCCTGGCGCGAGCGACCGGAACGGAAAACGGGGTCGGCGCTTGCGCGCCGACCCCGCAGGTTCCTGGTTCGCTCGAGCCGCCGCTCACGACTTGACGTCGCGAACGGGAGTCAGTGGAGGCTCGAGAGCGTGGGTCCGGTGACGATGACGCGAGTCAGCTGTCCATCGGCGTACCGGCGAAGGTGATGTCGACGAAGTTGGCCCGCAGGCACTCGTTGATCACCTTCACGCAGTCGATGTAGAGGGTGCCCTTGCCCGGATAGAGGGTCGCCTTGGCCTCGGGGTTCGCCTTGTGCACGCCGAGAATCGTCGTGTAGAAGTCCTGAAGGCCGGCGAGCTTCTTGCCCTGCACCCGGATGTCGATCTGGTTCTCGTGCCAGACCCACTTCGAGTCCTTGACGGCCGGGGCCGAACCGCGCCGGATGTGGATCTCGATCTTCTCGAGCTGCTTGTCCACCGGCGAGGCGTTGACGCCGACGTCCTTCGGCAGGTAGGCGGGGATCTTCCCCTCGAGCAGCTTGAAGTTGATGTTGCAGAGGAAAAAGATCAGCAGGTTGAAGGTGCAGTCGATCATGGGGGTCATGTCGAGCACGAACACCGCCTCCGATTGTTCCTTGTTCTTGCTGCTCATGGCTCACTGTCCCTTCACGCCGGGGGTCTCCTGCGGGAACGGTCCGCCGGCGGCGTCCTCCGAGCAGGCGAGCTCGATCTTGTAGATCTGCAGCCCCTTCTCGCCGCACAGCTGCATGATCTTCTGCACGTGCTTCATCTCGGTTCCGCGGTCGGTGCGGATCAGGATCGGCTTGCTGCAGAGGCCGTTCTCTTCGCGGTCGTACATGTCCGACCAGATCTTCAGGTCGGTTTTCAGTTGCTCGAGCGCGAACGGGCGGCGCTTGACCTTGATCACGCCCTCGATGTCGAGGTTGACGACCTTGCGCCCCTTCTCGTTCTTGTCGTCTTTGATGAACTGCGACGCGCGCGGCAGCGTGACCTTCTCGAGCTCCTGCTGGCCGAGGTCGACCACCAGGATGAAGAAGATCAGCAGGTTGAAGGTGCAGTCGATCATCGGCGTCATGTCGATCGCAACGTTGGTGATCGGCGCAGCGGCCTTTTTCACGTCTTGCCCTCCAAGATCTTCGGTCGATGGGCACGCGCTGCCCGTAGCGGCGGCGGTCGCGCGGTCAGCTGGCGAGGCAGCGCCAGCCGCCGCACCCGCCGTCGAGGACGGACAACGTCAGGCGGCGGCCTTGGTTCGGAAGCGCTCGAAGAGCTCCTCGACGATCGTGCCGACTTCCATCGTCGTCCTGATGACGCGGTTGCGGAAGATGACGAAGGCGAAGGAGACCGGGATGGCGACGCAGAGGCCGTAAAGCGTCGTGATGAGCGCCGCAGAGATACCGCCCGACAGCATCGACGGGTCGGCCTGACCCTTGGTCGCGGCGATCGTCTTGAACGCGACGATCATGCCCTGGATCGTGCCGAGCAGGCCGAGCATGGTGGCGACCGACGCGATGAAGGAGAGCCAGCCGACCTTGGTGTGCAGCTTGACCGATTCCTCCTCGGAGGCCTCGGCGAGCGCCTGCTCCATCACGGCGAAGTCGTGGTTCACCTTGGAGAGACCGGCGGCGACGATGTTGGTGAACATCCCCGGTTCGGCCTCGCAGAGGTCGACCGCCTCCTGGTAGTCGCCGGCCTCGAACAGCGCCTCGACCTCCTCGACGATCTCCGGCGGGCAGAGCTTGATGCGGCGGATGTTCACGGCGAAGTCGATCGACACGCCGAGCGCGACGACCGACACCAGCAGGATGAAGTGGCCGATGGTGCCGCCGTCGCGCAGGATCTCGGAGATCGAGAACGAGATGTCCGGCGGGGGCGTCGTGCCCTGCGCCAACGCCAATCCGGAAACCGCAACCACTGCCGCCGCCGTCATCGCGGCGAAACCGAGCTTCTTCAGCGTCATTGCCACGTGCTCCTTCAACCTGCCTGTCTCGACCTGACCCACGGGAACGTCGCCGGCATGGCGACGGGGAACCTGCATCACTTCAGCCACCGCGGAGTGCGGCGGTTGCCGCACCCAACGACTTCCGAACTGCTCAGTAGTGGCCCGGCGCGCGCCGGTCACCGTTCACTTGATCTCCGCCCGCGCACGGTCGGCCCACGGCGTATCACCGTAGCGCTCGATCACCTCGGCGAAGTACTCGTTCGCCTTCTTCTTGCCGTTCGGCTCGGCGTCCTTCAATGCCTGCATCGTCCGCCCGAGGAAATAGGTGGCACGCGCCACCTCCTCCCTTGCCAGATAGAAGACGACCCGCACGCGGGCGAACTGCTCGAGGGCGTCCCGCGGCTTGCCCTCCTCCAGCAGGACTTCGCCGACGCCGTTGCGCGCGGCAGCGATCACCTCCGGGGCGGCGTTCGGCCGGCTCGCGACCTTCTCGAAGAAGCTGCGCGCTTCACCGAACTTCTTGTTGCGCAGGAGCGCGGCGCCTTGCGACAGCGAGGCACGACCGGAGATGGCGTCGAGCTCGCGTTTGATCGCCTCGTCCTTCTGCGCGCCGGCGTTGCTCTCCGCGAAGCTTCCGGCCGCGGCGTAGGCCGCCTCGGCCTCCTTGGTCATGTTCGCGGTCAGGAACGCATCGGCCTTGAGGATCAGCGCGCGGCATTCCCACGCGATGCCGAGCTTCCGCTCGCGGGCGACCTGGGCGAGACGATCGTAGAGGGCGGCCGCGCCGTTGGCATCCTTGGCCGCCGCCAGCACATCGGCATTGCGCTTCAGGGCGTCCGGCATGAAGCGGCAATCGGGGGCATCCTTGAGGAGCTGCGTGTAGACCGTCGCCGCCTCCTTCAACTTGCCGGCATCCTTGGCGCCCCAGGCCTGGAGCGCCTGTCCGAGGTAGTAGTTGCCGTAGACGTTGATCCAGTTGTTCTTCGTCTTCTGCTTGAGCGCGAGACGGAAGCTGTTCGCGGCGTTCTCCGCGTCGCCCTTCTTCAGCAGTTCGCGACCCTGCTTGTAGGCGTCGGGCGCGTCGTCGTAGCTGATGTCGGCGACCTGCGCGGCATCGATCTCCTGCGCCTGCGCAACGCCATCGAGCTTGTACTTGACCTTGTTGATGTCCTCGGAGAGCACCGTCCCCTTGAACGGGTTCCGGGCGCCCTTCTGCAGGATCTCGTCCGCGTGCACCGGCGTGACGACGAGCGCGCTGATCAGCAGCGCGAGGAAGAACGGGAGACGCGCGGCCGTGCGGAGGCCGTGATCGCGGCGGAGCGACGTCGAGAGGGGGGAGCGATGGCTCACGAAGGCACCTCGGGGACGCCTCGATCGGGCGGCGGACCGCTGCCGCGAGCCGAATCGAGGCGGGGGATCTTAGGCCGGGGGGGGATAGGGTCAATGCCGCCCCGCGTCCCGGGCCGGGACGGCGGCGAGTCAGGTCAGCGGACGCGCTCGAACAGGTACTCCCAGCGGCGCTTCCAGTCGGCGCCGCCCAGGCGCTCGACGAAGTCGGCGTCCGTCTCGAAGAAGCCCCAGACCATCGTCTTGAAGTTGCCGAACAGCTTCAGCGCCTGCGGCATGTAGGCGGGATCAGCGTCCTTGCCGCGGTAGCGGCAGTAGATCGTCTGGAACTTCGCCTCGAACCACGGCGCTGTCTTCTCGGTGTCGGCGGTGAAACCCTTGGTGATCAGCGTGTCCCAATGGTCGACGGCGCGCTGGTAGTCGCCGGCGCCGGGGACCTCGACCGCCTTCTTGTCGACGATGTCGACCCAACCGCCATAGCAGCGCGCGGCGGCGCGGAGGAACGACGGGTCCTTGCCGAAGCGCGGCTCGAGGTCGCGGTAGATCGGGGCGGCGTCGGTGAACTTCTTCTGCTCGACCAGCACTTCGGCCAGCGTCCTCCGGATGCGCAGATCGATCGACTCGCGGTACTGCGCCTCCTTGCCGAAGACGTCGATCAGCTTCTTGTACGCCTCCTCGGCCTTCGCCCACTCCTTCAGGCCCGCCCAGGTCTCGCAGACAACCAGCAGGTTGTTGTAACTGGCGAAGCCGGTCGCGCGGCAGTAGACGTGCATCAGCTCCGCGCCCTTGGCCAGCAGGGTCGCCTTCTTCGCCGGGTCGGCTTCGCTGGCGCCGGCTTCGAGGTTGCCCTTCGCCAGGAAGTAGCCGGCGGTGTCGCGCCAGGGCTTCAGCTCGCCGGCCTCGATGCGCTTGCTCACCTCGAGGAAGTGCGCCTCGGCCTCGGGGAAGCGCTTGAGCTCGAGCAGCGCGATCAGCTTGCGGTAGTTGACCTCGGGGAAGAAGTCGACCTGCTTCGGGAAGTCCTTCTCGAAGGACTTGAGCACGTTGAGGACGTCGGCGTGTTGCTTCAGGTCGGCGAGGTACTCGGAGCGGTAGTAGACCGACTCCGTGCGGCTCACCTCGCGGTTGATCAGGCGCTGCTTGTCGGCGGGCGGCTCGTGGGTCGCCGCATGCTTGTCGAAGGCGTCGAGCGTGGTCAGCGCCACTTCCCACTTCTTCGGGTCGAGGTCACCCTGCTCGCCGTGGCACCGCGCGAGCAGCACGCGCGCGCGGTCGTAGTTGGCGTCGTCGTCCTTGATCGCCCCCAGCTTCTGCGCCACGTCGGCGAAGGCCTTCGCGCGCTCCTCCTTCTTGTCCGAAGCCAGCACCTTGGCCTGGTTGAACTCGTCGACGGCGACGAGGTACTCGGTGTTCTTGACCTTGTAGTCGGAGGCGAGCTTGCGCAGCGCGCTGTCCTTCACCTTCTTGTCGGCGTCGTCCTTGGTCTCCTTGAAGCGCGACACCAGCGCCTGGTACCAGCTGATGCCGATCTTCTGGATCGACTCCTCGTCGAGGCCGGCGACGGTTCCGGCCGCCGCCAGCCCCTGCTCGTAGGCGATGGCCGCCTCGACGTTGCGCGACAGGCCGCGGTAGCAGCTGCCGATGTCCGACCAGCAGTCGACGGCGACGGTCCCGCGCTCCTTCGCGTCGGTGACGAGGGCGAGCGCGCCGATCGCGTTGTGGTAGGCGTCGATCGCGTCGAGCAGCTTGTTCTGGTTGCGCGATGCGTCAGCGGCGCTGATCCAGGTGCTCGGCGGGATCACCGCCACCCCGCCACCCTGCCCGGTTGCGCTGGTGAGGATCTCGTTGATCAGCACGCCGGCGCGCTGGCCGACGCTGTTGCCTGGATTGCGCTTGGCGATCTCCTCGAGCAGCTTCATGCCGCCCGGGTTGTTCGCGCGGGAGCGCGCGAAGCCGACCTCGAGCAGCAGCATCTCGCCGACGCTGGTGCGCTTCGCGCCGCGGGCGGAGTACTTCTTGTAGAACTCGTCGACCCGCTTCTCGAGCTTGTCGGAGTCACCGAACTTCGACTGCTTGTTGTAGATGCGGGCCAGCTCGAGGAAGGTCTTCTCGACCATCTTGGTGAGCTCGCCGACTACCGCGGCCGGGAGGTCCTCGTTGGCGGCGATGACCCCGGGGATGCCGGTCTCCTCGCTGACGTTGTACTCCAGCATGGCGAGCCCGTCGTCGAGCTGGTTCAGGCCGACGTTGGCGACGCCGGCGATGAAGTTCACGTCGTAGCTGCGGATCGTCTCGGCGCCGAGCTCCCAGGTGTAGGTGGTGGTCTGCTCGATCGCCTTCTTCAGGTAGTCCTGCCGGTTGAGGTCGTTCTCGGGATAGAGCTGCGCCCATTCGTAGTAGGTGGCCGCCAGCTCGTAGATCGACTCGAAAGCGCTGATGCGCGCCTCTTCCTTCGCGGAGCGCGACGCCGGTTCGCCGTTGTCGGGCTCACTCGGGTCGGTCTCCTCGTCGGGCATCGCATCGACCGCCTTCAGCCGCGAGTTGTGCAGCTCGTTCAGCTGCTTCACCGCGGCGCGGAAGGCCGCGACGGCGGCCTCGCGCTGGGCCGCCGCATCGGGGCCGCCGGCGTCCGCCAATTCCTTCAGCTGGGCGCCGAGGGCCCGCTGGCATGCGGCCGACTCGGCGCGCGCATCGTCGCCGTTCTTGTGATCGACGCCGATCTTGCCGAGGAACTCGGAGTAGTGCTGGATCGCGGCCTTGAGCAGGGCCAGCCGCCCCTCCGGCGTCGAGTCGTAGTCACCGCCCACCTTCTCGATGAAGGCGCGCGCGTAGAGGCACGAGTTGCGCTCGTCCTGCGAGAGGTTGCCCTTCTCGATGCGCTGGATGTGCTCGGTGGCGAGGTCGAACAGGCGGTAGCGCGCCATGTTCTTCGCGAAGGCGATCTCGTCCTGCAGTTCCCACGACTGCGCGCGGAGCGGTGCCGCCAGCAGGAAGAACGCGAACGCCCACCATGACTTCGAGAGTCGTCGTGACATGCGCAACTCCACCAACGCGACCGCCCGGGAGAGATAGGGGCTCTCCCGGGCGGCCGTCATCGCCAGGATCTAGGTCAGGGCCACGGGTCGGAGAGGGTCCCGCGCAGGGCAACGTCGGCGCGGGCGGGGTGGTTCGGGCCGCCGCAGCGACGGCGCGAAATCATCACTTCCGGGCGACGGCCGGCTCGTACTCCTCCGGGATGATGATCTTCGCGCGCAGCAGGATCATCACCTTGGTCCGGCTCTTCTCGGTGCCGGTGCGGCTGGCGAAGAACGAGACGAGCGGGATCTCGCTCAGGAACGGGATGCCCGAGTCGAACCGGCGGTCGACCAGCGACTTCATGCCGCCGAGCATCAGCGTGGCGCCGTCCGGGATCGTCACCGTGGTGCGCAGCCGCTGGATCTTGAGGACCGGCATCTGCAGCTCGACCTCGTTGCCGACGGCGAGCGAGGTGCGGAAGGTGGCGATCGGCTCGACCAGGTCGAGGAGCGTCGGGCGCACCTCGACGGTCACGAACCGCTTGTCGGACGAGACCACCGGGCGGACGTCGAGCGTCGGCCCGTCGCGCAGCACCGCCACGATCGGGTCGGCGATCACGGCGCCCTGGGCGATCTCGGCCTCGAAGTCCTTCACGTAGCTGATGTGGTTCAGCACGTTGATGTGCGCGCGCTGGCCATTGAACACCGTCAGCGCCGGCGCGTGGATCACCTCGGACTGCGAGGTCTTGGTGACCGCGCGCAGGATCGCCTCGGCCACGGTGTCGTCGAAGAAGGTGAACTCGACCGACGCGCCGCCCGACGCGCGGAAGTCCGCGTCGCCGAGCGCGAGGTCGTAGAGGTGCTCGAGACGGCCGCGAGCGTCGAAGTCGCCGCCCTCGGTGAAGAAGATGCCGGAGTCGTTGCCGGTGCCGGTGCCAGCCGGAGCGCCGGGCGAGCCGACGCCGCCGGAACCCGGCGTGCCGAAATCGTCGAGCGGCACGTTCGGGACGGCCGCGGCGCTGGACGATCCGTTCTGGCCGTTCAAGCCGCGGAAGTCGACGCCGATGTCCTCGAGGAAGCGGTCTTCCAGCGACAGGAAGCGGGCCTGGATGTTCACCATCGTCCGCGCGTTGGCGCGGAGGTCGGACAGCAGCTTGTCGATCTTCGTGTGGACGTCGCCAGTCTGGCGGACCACCAGCGCGCCCGACGGCTGCATGTTGGCGGTGACTCTGTTGTTCGATTCCCAGGAGGTCGGATCGATGTTGTTGGTGATCAGGTCCTTGAGCGCATCACCCTCGATCACGAACGGGGTCGGTTCCGGCGGTTCCGGCGGCTCTTCCTCGATCGCGCCGGACGGCGACAGGTTGAAGTCGGTCGACGGGAACGAGGCAACCTTGTTGATCAGGTCGCGGACGTCGTAGATCTCGATGTACTCGCCGCCCTTGGCCGTATCCATGGTGATGATCGTGACGACGCCATTGCGCACGACGTACTGCACGGTGTAGACGGTCGAGATCAGCTCGAGCGCGCCCTTCGCCGTGACCGACGCCACCTTGAGCAGGGCACCGGTGTCGGTGCCGGCGTCGAGGACCGGCTGGTCGATGATGAAGTTGATGCCGGTCGAGATGTGCAGCCACTCGATGGCGTCGGGCAGCTTGGTGTCGTCGAAATTGAGTTCGACGCGGGTGTTGTTGAGGATGTCGAAGATCCGCTGATCCTCGGCCGACACCTGTTCACCCTGCAGGCGGAACTGGGTCGGACCGCGCAGCGCGATTGCCTCCCACTCCTGCTTGCCCGGGAACGAGATCTCCTCGGTCACCGGAGTGTTCATGAGGTCGATCTGGTCGAAGACCTCGCGCCAGTGGTCCTTGTAGGACGTCTGGTGCTGCGCCTGCTGCGAGGAGTGCCACGCCTTCTGCGCGGTGAGCTTGAGCTCGGCGGCCTCGACGTGGTTCGGCTGCAGATTGAGCACCTGCGAGCAGAAGTCGACCGATTCCTTGTAGCGCTCGGCGTAGAAGGCGTCGTTCGCCTGGCGGAGGAAGCGGTTGACCAGATTCTGCGCGCGCTCGCGCTCCTCGCGCTCGCGCTCCGCCTTCTCGGCCATCGCTCGCTGGTCGCGCTCGGCGGTGATGTCGCGCTCCTGCGCCGCCTTGCGCGTGGTCAGCGCCGCGATGCGCTCCTTGAGCTGCGCCTCGGTCACGCCGGTGTCGGTCGTGCCGCCGAGGTAGGGGTTCCAGCGCAGCACCAGTTCGGCGTCCTGCAGCGCGCGGATGGCGGCGTCGAAGTCGCCGGTCGCCTCATGGCGGCTCGACTGGGTGATCTTGTCCTCGACCTCGAGGCGCGCGGCGACGCGACGAACGCGGTCGCGGTCGGCGGCGCCACGGGCGACGTCGCCGACGGTGGCCGGCCGCTTGCCGAGCTCGACCGACAGCGCGTCGAGGAGCGTGCGCACGTCCTGATTGCCAGGATCCATCTCGTAGGCGTCGAGCAGCGCCTGATGCGCGCCGGCGACGTCGCCGCGCGACCGCTTCGCCTGCGCATCGGCGAGGTAGCTCTCGACCAGCGCAGCGCGCTTCTGCGCGCGCACGCTCTGCTCGCCCGACTGCGGCAGTGCCCCGGCCACCGGCGCAGCGCTGTTGCCACCGGCATCAGCCGCGTCAGCAGGTGCGCCCGCCTGGTCGAAGTTGGAGGAGCAGCCGACGACGGTGAGCGAAACCGCCGTCAACGCGCCGAGGAAAGGGGGGCTCGTTCGCATCTTCAGGATCTCCAGGTTCCTCGCGTCGAGGAACGGCCGAATCCGTACAGGTCTATCAGTTTGGGGCGGGCGATGTGAAGGTCCGAATTGCCCCGGACCGTTCACGGCACGTCAGCTCGAGCGTCCGCCGCGGCCGCGCGACGGTCTCCGTACGGAAGGTCGGGAGGCCGGTGACGGGGTCGAGCTGCCGCCTTCCGTCGGGCAGGAACTCGGCCCGCGAGCGTACTTCTTCCGTTCGCCCCTCGACCACCCGGACGCCGACCAGGGTCAGGCCGGTGTCGAGGCGGCGGGCGACCGGCTCGGGCGTCTCCGCCGACACGGCGGGGACGATGGCGGCCCCGACGGTGACTTCGAAGACCCGCTCGATCGAGCGGCCATCGAGCACGGCGTCGATCTCGAGACGGACGATGTCCGCTTCGGTCTCGAGCACCGTGAGGGAGAAGTTCTCGACTGTTTCGACCGAGATCACCGAGGAGCGCTTGCTTTCGATGAGGGTCGGCAGGTCGCCGATCGTGCCTTCGATCACCGTCGCCACGCAGTAGGAGAACCGCTCCCGCCCGAGGGGCAGATCGCGGTCCAGGAACGTGGTGCGATCGCTCGCCAGGGTGGTGAGCAACTTCGGCTCATTCCCTTCGCGCCAGCGGTATACCCGGAAGCCCAATCGCAGTAACGGCTGGGCGGCGACCCGCGTCTGCAGGGCGGCGAAGTTCGCCGGAGCGGTCCATTCGACGTCGATTCGCTCCGGCGCCGCCACCGCGACGACCGACGTCGGCGGCAGCAGATCCCGCGCAAATTCTCCTTCGCTGGCGTGCTTGTCGACCCAGCGCGCCTGTTGCTCGGGCGAGAACACCGTGCCGGCGTCGAAGCGGACGGCGGCCTGGCGTTCGGGCGGGAGCGCCACGGTGGCAGCAACCGCCCCGACCGTGTCGAGTGCCACGACGTCGGGCAGTTGGTTGCGGCGCACGCGCCGATCGTTCCGTTCCCGGCTCTCGAGCCGGTCGCGACGTTCGACCAGGGAGTGCTCGATCCGGCCGCCGAGGCCGGCGAGCCGCACTGGAACGGCGACAGCCGCCACCGCGGTCAGCCACGCGACCACGCCGAGGCGGGGCGGCAAGGGATTCGAGCGCGGGCTCATCGGCTCGCCTCCGTGCCGCCGGGGAACAGGAAACAGAGCGTGGCGTCGAGGCAGGCCGGCGGCGAGGTGAACTGCGGCCCGGTCAGCCGCCACTCCTCCGGTTCCTGCCGGCGCAGCGTGAAGTTGCGCAGGCTGCGCGGCGGCGCGTCGGCTGAGGGCGCGGCCAGTTCCTCGATGACGCCCACCAACTGGTCGATCGACCCGACGACCGTCACGCGCGCCACCAGGCGATCGCGCTGCTCGAAGGTGAGGGTCGCCGACTGCAGGTCGAGCGGCGCGCGCCGCCGCAGCGTCAGCGCGAGGAGGCGCACCGCGACCACGCGCGTGAACTGCTCGGCGAGCGCCTCCTCATCCAGCGGCGCCGCCCGCGAGAGCGAGGGCGCGACGAGGCCGAGCCGCGTCGGCGACAGACCCGGGACCTCCTTCACGTCGACTTGCAACGCGAGCAGGGCGTCGTCGAGCAGCGCGCGCCGGTCGTCTCTGCGCTCTCCGCCGCGCGCAGCGCGCGTGAGCAGGTAATCACTCGGTTCGTGCGCGCCCTGCCAGAAGCCGACGGCGAGCGTATCGCTCTGCTCGAGCGCGGCGCGCCGCCGCGAGCTCGCCAGCGCGAGCTCGTCACTCGAGGGGGCGGCGCCGTGCCGTTCTGCGGTCGCCAGGGCGAGGTCGAGGTCCCGCGCGAGAGCCTGGCGCAGCGCGTGCACCGAGCGCAGCGTCGCTCGCGTCTCCGTGAAGAAGATCGTCGTGGCCGCAGCGGCGGCCAGCAGCGAGAGCGCGAATCCGAGGCGCCTCACGGCTTCGCCGCCGCGTGGGGAAGAGCTGCGACCAGATCGACGCGCCGCGTCCCGTCGGGACCGCGGCGCTCCTCGACGCCGGTCACGTTGAGACCGACCCGATCGTGCAGCCAGCGCGTGATGGCGTCGACGTCGCCGACCGCGCCGACGTCGCTGCCGACGGCGCCGGCGACCGGCTCGAACGTGAGCCGCACCAGATCGGCCGGCGTGCCCGGCTCGGCCGCGCAGGAGAGCAACCGGAAGGGCGGCGTCGTCTCCGCGAGTGCGGCGATCAGGTGCCGGGCCAGCGGCCAGCGCCGTCCGGCATCGTCGATCGCGGCGAGCAACGCCTCGCTGCGCTGATTGGCCGCGGTGATGGTCGCGCCGGCGGACGCCCAGTCGGCCTGCACGCGCGGATCGACTGGCGCCACCACCCGTTCGCGCAGCGCCGCGAGCCGATGCAGTTCGCGCGCGGCGATGAAATCGGTGGCAAGGAGTCCCGCCGCCAGCGCGAGCAGGGCACCGGAGAGCGCCGGCACGGCTCGCGTCAGGCGGCGACCGCGCGGCGGGTCGACCAGGCTCCACGGATCGCCGGCTCGATCGAGCGCCGCCAGCGCGAGCCCGATCGCGGTGCCGTGGTGCAGCGGTTGCTGCGGCGCCGCGCGCGCCGTCACCACGAACGTCCGCGGGGCGTGCGGCGTGACCAGTTCGAGCCCGGTCGCTGCGGCCAGCGCGTGGCGCAATTCGGGATGGCGCGCCGCCTCGCCGAGCAGCACCGTGCGTTCGGGAGCGGTGCCGTCGTGGGCGCCGAACAGGGCGAGATGCGCCTCGCGCCATTCGGCCCGCAACCGCTCTGCGAGACGACGGGCCTCGGCGTCACGCGTCGGTCCGACCGGTGCGTCGGCGAGTGCGCCGCAGCCAAGCGGCAGGCTGCGCCAGCGCTGCGTTCCGTCACCGAGGAGGAACAACAAGTCGGTGCGGGTGCGCTGGCATTCCATCATCAGGCGTCGACCTCGCCCCGGCCACTCGAGTTCGCAGTACCGCGCCAGCGCGAGCGGGCCGGGAACCAGCAGGTCGAACGGCAGGCGCCAGCGCTGCAGGTCGCCGACGACACACTGGACATGCTCGCGGCGGGCGGCGAACCAATCGCAGCCGGGGGCGCCGGACGCGCTCGATCGGGTCGGACCGCGACGCACCAGCCACGGCTCGAGGTCCGACGCGACGGCGCGCTGGACCTCGAATTCGAGCAGCTTCTCCGCCTGTCCCGCTGCGGTCACCGCGACCTCGGCGCGACCGTGGCGAGCACCGAACACCGGCAGCGCCACGACCACCGGATCGCCGAGGGCCGCCGCGTGCGTGCGCACGAATTCGGCCAAGGCGCGGCCGGCGGCTTCCGGCAGATGGGCCGTGAGCGCCTCGGCTCCCTCGCCGGGGCCGCTGAGCGGGATCTCGATCGCGTCGAGGATCCGGTTGCGGCGCCCGGCGCGCTCGATGTGCAGCGCACGCAACGCCCCCCCGGTCAGGTCGATTCCCCACGCGGCCGGGCGCATCAACACGGAACGGTCTCCTCGGAGCGCCGCTGCGGCGCGAATCCGCCGCTGGCGCAACTGCGCGCACAGCAGGTCATGGCAGCCAGCGATCCCGCGATCACACGCCGTCGACGGGTCGGCCGACCCGCCTGGCGATCAGCTTTAGGTCGGCCCAGGCGTCATGTTTCGCTTCCGGACTGCGCAAGAGGTACGCCGGATGGAAGGTCGGGACCAACGGAATCCCGCGCCACGAGCGCTCGCGCCCGCGAACGGCGCTGATCGAGCCCGTTTCCGGCAGGAAGGCGCGCGTGGCCGGCAGCCCGAGGGTGCAGATGAGCTGCGGCCGCAACAGCTCGATCTGACGCAGCAGGAACGACGAACAGGCGCGCACCTCATCCGGCTCCGGCGTCCGGTTCGCCGGCGGGCGACACTTGATGATGTTGGCGATGAAGACTTCGTCACGCCGGAAACGGATCGCGGCGACCATCTTGTCGAGGAGCTGGCCGGCACGACCGACGAACGGGCGGCCGGAGGCGTCCTCATCTGCGCCGGGACCCTCGCCGACAAACAGGATCGGTGGATCGAGTGCCCCCTCGCCGGGAACGGTTTTTGTTCGATAATCGCACAATTTGCATTGACGGCACGTGCTGATTTCGAGCGCAATCGCCTCAAGGTCACGTTGCCGGGCAGCGAGGGGTCGTGGCGACTGCGCACCCGGTGACGCCGCGACCGGCGGCGATGTCGGATCGGAAACCGATCCATCCGCTCGCTGACTGACTGGCCGCGACACGGTCGCAGTCTTGTGCGTGATCCGAACTTCAGGCGTGGCGGCTGCCGGCTCGCCACTGACCGTTCGCGCCGTGGTCGTCGGTGCCGCCGGAGCGAGCCGCGTCCAGCGGCGCAGCCCGGATCGGCGATGCACTTCGAGCTCGAAGCGCTGGCGAGGGGTCAGACGAAGGCTCATCGCGGATTCCGACGAGGGGCACTGGGCCACCGCTGCAGCGTACCGCGCCCACGGGTGGGTCCGAGCAGTGGCGTCACGTCACCGCGGCCGCGCCATACTCGCCACCTCGCGACAGCGACGTCGCGCAGCGGAGTCGAGGGTGGCGGAAGAGCGTTCGATCGCGATGCCGGGATGGCTCATGCCGCTCGCGCTGCTCCTGACGGCGCTGCTGGCTGCCCTGCCGGCGCTGTGCCAGCCCGACGGGTGGATCGAGGCCGAGGCGTTCGCCGCGCGCGCCTGGCCCGGCACCGGCTGGCTGCTGCTGGCACCCGCCGAAGGTGCGCGCGCAATCCTCGGTTTCCGGCTGCTGCTGCTGGGGGGCGTCGTGCTGCTCGGCGGGTGTGTCGCGCGCCTCGCGCGGTCGCAGGGCGGTGGCCCGCTTGCAGCCCTGGCGGCTGGTCTGTTGACCGTCGCGTCCGCGTCCGCCCTCGCGCTGCTGCAAGATCCTGCGGGCGCGTTGCAGCTCGTCGCGGCGCTTGCGTTCGTCGTCGCTGCCCATGCGTGCTGGCGCGAGGAGCGCCGACCGACGACGTCGCTCGTGACCGGGTTGGTGGCGACGGTCGCGTCCGCAGGTGCGCTGCTGCCCGGCGTGCTGCTCGTGTGGGCCACGCGACCGCGCCGCGAGGCCGGCCGCAGCGTGCTGCCGGTCGTGGCGGCCGCGGCGGCGGTGGCCGTCGTCGTGCTGGTCGTCGCACGCGGCGCGCTGGTGGGACTTGCCGCCGACAGCGCAGTCCGGCTGCCGGCGGCGGCCGTCGCGGCGGCGCGCGCCGAGACGCTGGCCGATGTGCTGCAGCAGTGGAGTCTGGGTGGCGCCGGCGTCTGGTCGGGTGCAGCCTGGATCGACTCGTGGCAGCCGTCGAGCGGCGCAGGTGTGGTGCCGTTCGCGGTCGGCGGGATCGTGCTGCTGGTGGCGGCGCTGCGCCTGACAGCGCCGTCGGCTCGCCTCGCGCTGTGCGGGCTGCTGGCGGCCGGGAGCGCGGTCGCTCTCAGCGCGGCGGGCGGAACGCTGCCGTTGATCTCGGTCGCAGCGGCCCTGCCTGGGCTCGCCTGCATGTTCGCGGCGCTGGCGGCGGCGCTGCCGCGCGGCGCGCTGGCCGCGGCGGCGCTGCTGCTGCTGGCCGACCTGACCGGCGTCGCGGGCCCGCGCGCGCCGGCGGCGCGGCTCGCCGCTTCGGTCCACCCGGAACTCGCGGCACGCAGCGATCGGCGCGACGGGACCCCCTTGGCGCGCGAGCGCGCCGTCCTGGCGGCCGCGAATGGACAGCGCCGACTCGCGGCTCCGCTCGAGTGGGAGCTCGGCGGCGAGTTGCTGCGCCGGGCGCAGCGCCAGCACGGCGACGACGCGGCGCTCGAGTGGATCGAGCGGTGGTTGGCGCTGCGACCGGCCACGGCGCCGTCGCTGCCTGCGCTCGAGGCGCGGCAGGTCGACCTGCTGCTGCGCCGGCACGGTCCCGAACGGGCGGCCGCATTCCTGGCCTCGCTGC
>Ga0194121_10003783_pt1 | contig 22588 bp, 21 predicted proteins | sample TA2MahCa50mmetaG_FD_148609 | JGI IMG/M metagenome (GOLD analysis project Ga0194121, IMG submission 148609) | Freshwater microbial communities from Lake Tanganyika, Tanzania - TA2015020 Mahale Deep Cast 50m | ecosystem: Environmental > Aquatic > Freshwater > Lake | place: Tanzania: Lake...
GCAGAACCTGCTGCTGCGCAACAGCCTGAAGTTAGTTGTGGCCGTGTTCATCACCGCGGCAATCGCTTCCTGGACCGAGCGCATTCAGTTTCTCTGGAGTCCCCTATTGGCGGTGGTGATCGTTGTAGACGACAACGACGACCACACCATTCAGGCCGCCACCAGCCGCATCCTTGGCACGGTGGTGGGCGGCCTGATCACCTTCCTGGTGCACACGCCGCTGAGCGGCTGGATCGGGGTGCTGATGTCCTTGCTGGTGATGATCCCAGTACTGCAACGGCTGGGCTGGCAGAGCGCCCTGGGCACCGCCGGGCTCACACCCACCTGGTTGTGATCGCTCAGTCCCTGCCAGCGCGTCTGCATCTGCTGCCATTGCCGGCGGGGCCACGGCTGGGCAGGGGTTGAGCTGGCTTGGATCATGGCGCCCAGCTTGCAGGATTCAACGGCAGCTGTCAGCCCCCCAGCTGATCCAGCCGACCCAGGCCCAGCTGCTGGAGGCGCCGCGTCGCTGCGTCCGCCAGGTCGCCAGCCGACACCAGGGCCTGGGCCACCAGAGGCGCCAACACCGGCACCTGGCTAAAGCCCGCACTGAAGCCGGTGAACGCCCACAAGCCCGGCGCCTCCGCCAGCGGACCCACCAGGGGCACCCCCTCGCTGCAGAAGGCCACGGCCGCCTGGCGCAGCTGGCCAGGCAGCGCCCCGAGCGGAGCCCCCCAGGCTTGCGCCGCCAACCCTTGGCGCAGTTGGTGTTCCACCTCCGCAGGCAGCGGCGCTGGGCCCAGCTCCAGTCCCGGTCGCACCAGGGTGTGCTGGCCAAGCAAGGCCCCATCGGCCCAGGGCACCAGGCCGCCATCCACCAGCCACTCCGGCTGGCTCAGGCCAGCGGCGCGGCGCTCCAGGCCGGCCCGCCCAAAACTGACCGGCAGCCAAGCAGCAGGGCGTCCCAGGAGCGTCGGGTAGGAGGCCAGCTCCAGCACCGCGGCCCAACTGCTGCGCAGGCACGACGGCAGAGCTGGCCACAGCTCGCGGCAGTGGGCACCTGCCGCCAGCACCAGCTTTGAGGCCTGCAGGCTGGAGCCATCGCTGAGGTGCAGCGCCCATCCAGCCGTTGGCTGGGGATCCAGTCGCTCCACCCGGGCCGCTTGGCACGTCACCCCCGCCGCGGCCAGCACCAGCGGCAAGCGCGCAGCCAACACCGCGGAATCCACCTGGGCAAACGGCAGCGGCCACCAGGCACTCAGGGCCCGCAACCCGGTGCCGCCACTGTGCAGCCGCAAGCGGCAGGGCCGCCAGCCCAGGTCACCATGGCGCCCTTGCAGCCGGCGCCAGCGCCGGGATGCTCCCGCCGCCAAGCGCGCCAGGGGGGTGGGGGCCAGGGGCCAGCCGGGCAGGGCGCCGTAGCTGATCGCCGATGCCGAGGACAGCCCTGCTGGAGAAGCGGCATCGACCACGGTCACCGATGCCCCCAGATCCCGCAATTCCAGGGCCAGTAGGCCCCCAGCCACCCCACCGCCGACGATCACCACATCGGCAGCGAGGGGAGCGGCCATCAGACCAACAGGGTGAACGAGGTGACCACCTGATGGAACATCTCCTTCACCTTGGCCCAGCGGATCTCATTGGTGCTGGCGGCGAAGGTGTAGAGGCGGCCGCGGTCGAGCACCACGGTGGCCAGCTCGTGGCGGTCGCGGTCGTCGAGGTGCACGGCGTATTCGAGGTCGTAGAAGGTGCGAGGCCCCTCCTGACGCTCGGACGCTTCCACCAGCTCAGCGGCCCGGCCGCTGCCTTCCGGTGCAATCACCGTGCGGCGCAGCTGCTCACCCACGGCCACGGCGCTGCCCAGCTTCTCAAGATCATTGGTGGGATTGACCTCCGAGATCACCAGGCTGAGGGTTTCATCGCTGTTGATCAGGTCGTGAAACACCACCTGGGGGCCGCCACTCACCTGCACCCGGGTCCAGCCGGTGGGATAGAGAAAGGCGTAGCGCCCATCCGGGCTCTGGAAGCTGTTGAGCCCAGCCGCGGCGGCACTGCAGGCCACCAGCACCCCAGCCAACAGCACGGCAACCAGACGCGGCAACAGGGTGCGAAAAACAGCCAGATTGCGGGAAACAGCCATGGCTCAGATCATTTGCGTGGCGCCATTCTGCTGGGCCATCAGCATGGGTCCGATTCACCCATCGCAGCGATGCCCCGCCAGCAACGTTCGGCCCGTCAGCCGCAAACCGATGGCCTTAGGCCACCAACCTGGGCCCAACGGCAGCAACGGCGGCACGACTCCCGTTTGTTGCGGCTGCTCGACGGCTCCTTTGCCGTTCGCCTCGCGCTCTCGGCCGGCAGTGCTCTGGCCCTACTCCTGGTGGTGAACAGCTACGCCACCTGCCGCAACCAAAACTGGAGCCAGGGCTGCCTGTTTCGGGATGCCGAGGCCCTGATCAGCGTCGGCAATGTGGAGTCGCTCAGCATCGTGACAGCAGCCTTCCTGTATCTGCTGGAAGGCCACAAGCGCCGGCAGCGGGAAAACCTGGAGGCCTATGAACTGTTGCAAACCTGCAACGCCTCCGGGGCCCGCTGGTTGATGGGTCGCATCCACGCTCTCGAGAGCCTCAACAACGCCGGCCTCTCGCTCGCCGGCCAGCAGCTGGCCGGGTTTGATCTGCACAACCTGCAGGCCCCCCATGGCGACTGGCAGGAGGTGAATCTGGAAAACAGCGTGCTGCGCCACGCCAACCTGGCGGGCACCGATCTGCGCGGCGCCAATTTGATCGGCTGCGATCTGCGCGGCTGCGATCTGGGAGGAGCCGACCTGCGTGGGTCCAATCTGCGCGACGCCATCCTGGATGGGGCTGACCTGACAGGAGCCCAGCTGGAGGGTGCTGACCTCAGCGGCACCCACCTGGAGACCGCCAGCCCCCATCCCGCCTGACGGACAGGCCTGCCACAATTCAATCCACTTGGAGCGGAACGCTGAGCGGCTTCACGCGCCCGTTGGCCCGGCTGATCGACCAGTTCGAGCGGCTGCCCGGCATCGGCCCCCGCACGGCCCAGCGCCTGGCCCTGCACCTGCTGCGTCAGCCCGAAGAGCAGATCCGCAGCTTCGCCGACGCCCTGCTGGACGCCCGCAGCCAGGTGGGCCAATGTCAGCGCTGCTTTCATCTATCCGCGGAGCCCGTCTGTGAGATCTGCCGCAACAGCGAGCGTGGCAACGGCCAGCTGTGCGTGGTGGCGGATTCCCGCGACCTGCTCGCCATGGAGCGCACCCGGGAGTTCAAGGGGCACTACCACGTGCTGGGCGGACTGATTTCGCCGATGGATGGCATCGGCCCCGAGCTGCTGCAGATCCAACCGCTGGTGCACCGCGTGGATCAGGAAGGCATCGAGGAGGTGATCCTGGCCCTCACCCCCAGCGTCGAGGGCGACACCACCAGCCTCTACCTGGCCCGACTGCTCAAGCCCTTCACCGCGGTGAGTCGGATCGCCTACGGCCTGCCCGTGGGCAGCGAGCTGGAATACGCCGACGAAGTCACCCTGGCCCGGGCCTTCGAGGGACGGCGCCGAGTCGAGTAGCTCCCATGACGCGCTACAGCGCCATCCCACCTGCTGAACGCCTACCTGAGTGGCTGCGGCGTCCCGTCGGCAACGCCTCCGCGTTGGAGACCGTGCAGGGATTGGTGAAGCAGCAACGGCTGCACACCATCTGCGAGGAGGGCCGCTGCCCAAACCGGGCCGAGTGCTATGCCGCCGGCACCGCCACCTTCCTGCTGGGCGGCCCGATCTGCACCCGCAGCTGTGCCTTCTGCCAGGTGGAGAAGGGTCAGGCTCCCCACCCCGTGGATGCGGGCGAAGCGGAGCGGGTGGCCGAAGCGGTGGCCGCCCTGGGGCTCTCCTATGTGGTGCTGACGGCCGTCGCCCGCGACGATCGGGCCGACCACGGCGCCAGCCTGTTCACCTCCACCATGGCCGCCATCCGCCGCCGCACGCCCGGGGTTGGCATCGAAGTGCTCACCCCCGACTTCTGGGGCGGCCATCGCAACGAACAGGAGGGGTTGGCCGCCCAACGCCAACGGCTCACCGCGGTACTCGCCGCCGAACCAGCCTGCTTCAACCACAACCTGGAAACCGTGGAGCGGCTGCAGGGCGAAGTGCGCCGCGGTGCCACCTACCGCCACTCCCTGGGGCTGCTGGCGGCCGCCCGCGAGCTGGCACCCCAGATCCCCACCAAGAGTGGCCTGATGCTGGGGCTGGGCGAAACGGAAGCGGAGGTGGTGCAGACACTGCGTGACCTGCGCGGTGTTGATTGTCAGCGCCTCACCCTGGGGCAATACTTGCGCCCATCCCTCGCCCACATCCCGGTTGCCCGCTACTGGAGTCCGGCGGAATTCGAGCAGCTGGGCGCCATGGCCAGACAGCTGGGATTTCAGCAGGTGCGCAGCGGGCCGCTGGTGCGCAGCAGTTATCACGCTGCCGAGGGCATGGGGTAGGGCCAACCATCGGCACTGGTGGATCGCCCTGCTGCTGCTCACCGAGCACGCACTCCCAGGCCGATGCGATGTTCCGCCTGAGCCCCATCTGATCCAGGCCGAGGGGCCCAGCCTGGATGAGTGGCTGCGGGTACCCGACTGGCTGCAGCTGCAGCTGCAACTGCAGGCCCAGCCGCTGGCCAATCCCGTCGGGGGCAACCGCCGCAGCGGTAGCTGGATGCAGCAGTTGAGCCTGGAGGTGGTGGCGGGGCCAGGGCTGGCCAAACCGTCCGAGCAATGGCGCGAAGCCGACCACTGGCGCACCAACCTGCAGCTGATGTTGTTCAGCGGCGACGCCAACTACAACGAAACGGTCGGTGCCGCCTTCCCTCTGCAGAGCACGGCTCATCCCACCGGCCTGTGGCTGACGGAAGCCAGCGTGGAGCGACACCCGGGCCCGAACGGCGTTGGCATCAAGGCGGGTGTGTTTTCCCTCAATCCAGGCTTCGTCAGTGCGCCGGTGCTGGATGCCTACGTGCACTCCGCGCTCAACGACACGCTCAACCTCAATGTGAGCGGTCTGCCGATCAACCCCTACAGCGCTCCGGGTCTGCAACTGCGTTGGCGACCTGAGCCAGCAGGGCGCTGGGGCGAGTGGCGCTATGGGGCCTTCCTGCTCGATCCCGAGTTCAACCTGGCCTCATTGTTCGGGGTCAACCCCGACCAACCAGATCTCAACGGGCACACCCAACTGCTGCAGTGGAGTTTCGATCGACTGCCGGGGAGCGATGCCCTCCAACAACCAATTCGCCGCGGCGATCAGCTGGTGAGCCGCCAGCTGCCGCCGCCCCTGCTGCAGATCGCCACCGGCTACCTCGACAACCGCAGCACGGGCAATCTGGATGGCGCCGCGGCCGCAACCCTCACCCTGGCGGCACCGCTGCCACTGGGGCTAGACAACCGGGTGTGGCTGGGGTTGAACGCCGGCTTCAACTGGGACAGCAATCCCGTCCCCCTGTTTCTGGGCGGCGGCTGGCTGAGTCAGGGGGTGGTGCCTGGCCGCCCGCTGGATGTGCTGGCCCTCGGCTTTGGCAGCAGCCGCTTCAGCCCCACCCTCTCGCCGGGCCGGGGCAGCGAAACTGTGCTGGAACTGAACTACAGCTGGCTAATCAGCGCCAACCTCAGCCTGCAACCCGTTCTGCAGCTGATCCTCAACCCCAGCGGCAGCAACGCCGAGCCGATCCTGGCCGCGGGCGTCGGCCTACAGCTGCAGTTCTGACTCAGCCCATCAACAGCCGGTACGCCGCCTCCAGCCGGTGAAACGCCTGCGCATCGCCACCCAGATCAGGATGGTGGGCTTTGGCCAAGCGGCGGTAGGCGCGCTTGATCATCGGCTGGCTGGCACCGGGCTCCAACCCCAGCAGCCGCAGGGCATCGCCGCGGGGGTCCGCCGCCGCCGTCTCGCGTTTGGTGTGGGAGTGATTTGTGCTCTGGGAGTGATTCTCGGTGCGGGTGCCGCGGTGGCGCTGGTGGTGGCGCGGCTGTGGGCCCCCCGAAGCGCCTCAGCCAGTTCGGCGCCCAGGCCGGGGGAGCGGCGATCGAGCTCCTGCTCCAGGCTGAGCTCCGGATTCCACCAGCGACTGCGCAGCTCCTCGATCACCCCGCGCAACCCTGCCGGTGGCCCGATCCGCAACGCCTGCCAGCGGGGATGACCGGCCATGGCCTGGCCCCAGCGCTCCACCTGATCCGGGCTGAGGCCGTAGGCAAACCGCGGGCCCTCGACGTTGGGGTGTTGCCGTTGTTGCAGCTGCAGTTGCTCCAGGCGACGCCGCAACACCCGCACCTCCCGACGCAGGGCATCGTTCTCAGCCAGGAGGGCATCGACGTTGCTGGTGGCGGCAGGGCTGCCGGGAGCTGGACGCCAGCGACGGGGATCAAAGCCCATCCAGCCCCCCGAGACCCAACCGCCGCGCACTGCGCCGCAGAACCTCGCTGGCATCGGCTCGCATCAGCAGGCCAGCGCCGCCCCAGAGCAGCCGCGGCGCCAGATCGGCAACACCGGCACCGAGCTCGCGCAGGGGCGTAAAACCAAGCTGGCGGAAGTAGCGCACCAGGCGACGATGTTGCCGTTCACTGTCTCGGATCGCCAGGATCGTGGCGCGGCGGCAGGGGGTGGCCTCCAGAGCCCAGGCGAAGGTGGCAGCGCAGATCAAGGGGCCTACGGCGGCCGTGTCCTCCCCCTGCACCCGCATCGTGTCGAGCCGCAGGCCAGCGGCCGTGGCCAGGGCCCAGCCCTTGAGCTCGCCGAGCAACAGCAGCCCGCCGCAAGCCTCCTCCGGCTGCGGGCGTCGCGCCACCCCCACCCGCAGGGTCCAGGCCAACCCGGCCGGCCGCCGCACCTGCAGGCGCAGCAGCAGGCCGCGCCGACTGGCCTCGGCCTCCAGCTGCTCCAGGCTGGGGTTGGGGCAGGTAGGTGCCCCGGGGGAAGAGCTGGACATCCACAACCGCCACGGCCAGGGCCAGTCTCAACCGTTGCCCAACGCCCCATCGCGGCGGGAGGCGGCTAATGTGGTCTCATATGTAGCTCCAAGCGTGCCAGAAGTAGTCGCAAGCCAGGTTTCAGTGCGGGATCTCAAGACCCATCTCTCCGAATGGCTGGCCCGCGCTCAATCTGGCGAGGTGGTGGAAGTCACCTCCCATCGCAAGCCCATCGCACGCATCACAGCTCTGAACCCAGCTGCTTCAGCCTCAACCAATCCTCTGCAGAAGGCGATTAATGCCGGCGTGATCAGCTGGAATGGCAAGAATCCTGTGATTCCACCACCCATCAAGCTGAACGATGGCGGCCCACTGATGAGTGACATCGTGATGGAGGATCGTGGTTAGACACTGTGATCCTTTTTTGTGATACCTCTGCCCTTCTAAAGCTCTTCATCGACGAGCAGGGCAGCGACAGCATGATCGAGGCAAGCTCTTCATCAGAAGGAATCGCGGTCTGCAGGATCACCTGGGCTGAGTCAATGGCTGCCTTTGCCCGGCGCACTCGCTTCAAGGGTGCTAGTCAGTTTGGATTAGCCCAGGCTCGATCCATGTTTGAGCGTGCTTGGCCTGACTTTGTGATCGCTGATGTCACCCAGCCGCTAGTTGAAAAAGCCGGAATGTATGCAGATGCATTTGCCCTGCGCGGCTACGACAGCGTGCAACTGGCTGCAGCCCACAACCTGCACCAGCAACTGGACCTTCCCATGACCTTCGCCTGTTTCGACCGTCGCCTCAACCAAGCGGCCCAGCTCCTTGAGCTGGAGGTGCTCCAGTGACGCAGGCGCCCACAACCCTTGAAGGGCCCACGGTGCGCATTTAGGCCCCTTGGAGTTGCCCAAAGTCACCGCTGCCAGGGCTCGGCGCGCAGCACGGCCCCCAGGGGCAAGGGCCCATAAAGGTGGGGAAAGGGCTCCCCCCCGTCGGCTAGCTCGAAACGCACCTCCAAACCGGCAGCCGCCAGGCGCTGAGGATCGATCGTGAGCAACAACACCTCAGCAGCGGGCAGATCGGCGTAGAAGCGGCTAGCAGTGGCCGGCACCTGGTGCGCTGAGCTGAGGTGGATGAAGCCCACCGATTCCAAAGCCAAGCCACGGGTGGAGCGGCGATACACGCCATCGGCCCGGGCCGCTTGCCACTCGGGCCGCAGCGCCAGGTGATAAAGCAAGCCAGGTGAGCGCCAAGGGGCTCGCGCCGCCCAGGGCTCCTCGAGTGCATCCGCCAGCTCCGCAGAAGCCAAAAACCGACCCAGCCAGGCCTGGAACGCCGCCAACTGCGGCTCGGCGTCAAAGCCCGCCGGATCCACCAGGCGAAACTGGCGCACGAAGGGCAGCAGGGCCCAATCGGCCAGGGAAGGGCGATCGCCGAGCAGCCAGCCTCCGGCCCCTAGTTGCTCGTTCCAGCGGAGCAGGATCGTGAGGCCAGCAAGCCGGTTGGTGCTGGCTGGCTCCCCTGGGTAGCGATTGGGGTATTTGAAGCGATCGAGGTGCTGCTTAAAGGGGCCGTCGTTGGTGGCAATCAGTGCCTCCATATCGGCCAGCTGGGCTGGGCTCCAGCCCGCCAACCAGCCGAGGGGGTCGCGGCGCTCCAGGGCCCAGCGCATGATTGCCAGGCTTTCATCCAGCACCTGAGCCCCCAACACCAGCACTGGCACCGTGCCCTTGGCGGAGGCCTCCAGCAGCTCGGGGGGCTTGGCCTTGAGACTCACCTCGCGCAACTCCAGGTTTTGGCCAGGCAGCAGGCCCGCGGCAGCCAAGGCCAGCCGCGCCCGGATCGCGTAAGGGCAGCGGCGGAAGCTGTACAAAATTGGCTCGTGATCAGCCAACGTGGCTTCCACCAAGATGGCGTTCACCCCGCCCTCGGGCCAGCGCCATCTGGCGCTGACGCTCCGCAAAGCGGGCCCGGTCGGCGTCGCTGAAGCGATCGCGGCAATGGCGGCAACTCACCCCCTCCACGTAGCTGGGGAGCTGGCGATCGTCCGGCGAGAGCGGCAGGCCGCAGGCGTGGCAGAGGCTGTGCTCGCCGGGCTCGAGCTGGTGGTTCACCGCCACCCGCTGATCAAACACAAAGCACTCGCCGCGCCAGCTGCTGCCCTGCTCGGGGATCTCCTCGAGGTAGCGCAGGATGCCGCCCTGCAGATGATGCACTCCGGCAAAACCTTGCTGCTGCAGGTAGGCCGTTGCCTTCTCGCAGCGGATGCCGCCGGTGCAGAACATCGCGATCGCCTTGGGCTGGCGCTCGGCCACCAGCGGCCTGAGCTCGCGCTCCACCCACTGGGGAAACTCGCGGAAGCTGGCGGTGTCCGGGTCGATCGCCCCCGCAAAGGTGCCGATGGCCACCTCGTAGGCGTTGCGGGTGTCGATCACCAGGGTGTCAGGGTCGGCAATGAGGGCATCCCACTGCTCGGGCGGCACGTGGGTGCCCACCGCCGAGGCCAGATAGGGCTGCACCTCAGGCTGGCCAAGGCAAACGATCTCGCGCTTAAGCCGCACCTTGAGGCGGTGAAATGCCTGCGCGTCGGTGCGGCTGAACTTGGCCTCCAGGCGCTCCAGCCCCACCACCTGCCGCAGCCGCTGCAGCACCGCCTGCACGCCGGCATCGGGGCCCGAGATGGTGCCGTTCACCCCCTCATCGGCCAGCAGGATCGTGCCGCGCACGCCAGCCGCGTCGGCCAGCTGCAGCAGCTCGCGGCGCAGGGCCGGCAACGCCTCCAGGGCAGCAAAGCGGTAAAACGCCGCCACCAGCTCACTCATGCGGTCACCCGCACTCCGGCAGCGGCCAACAGCTGCCGATCGGCCTCCACCGCCGGATTGCCGGTGGTGAGCAGGGTGTCGCCGTAGAAGATCGAATCGGCACCGGCCAGCAGGCAGAGGATCTGGGCCTCCCGGCCCAGCTGCTCGCGGCCGGCACTGAGCCGCACCCGCGCCTGGGGCATCAGGATGCGGGCCGTGGCCACCATCCGCACCAGCTCGAGCGGGTCCACCGGCGGCAGCTCCTCCAAAGGCGTGCCCTCCACGGCCACCAGAGCGTTGATCGGCACGCTCTCGGGGTGGGGGTTGAGGTTGGCCAGCACCTCGAGCAGCCCGGCCCGATCGCTGGCGGTTTCGCCCATGCCGATGATGCCGCCACAGCACATCGAAATCCCAGCGCTCCGCACCCGCTGCAGGGTTTCGAGCCGCTCCTGGTAGGTGCGGGTGGTGATGATCCGGTCGTAGTGCTCGGGGCTGGTGTCGAGGTTGTGGTTGTAGGCGGTGAGCCCGGCTTCGGCCAGGCGCTCCGCCTGCCCATCGGTGAGCATGCCGGCGGTGACGCAGGCTTCGAGCCCCAGCTCCCGCACGCCGCGCACCATCGCCAGCATGGCCTCAAACGGCGCGCCATCGCGGATCTCGCGCCAGGCCCAGCCCATGCAGAAGCGATGGGCCCCGGCCTGCTTGGCCGCCCGCGCCCGCGCCAGCACCGGCTCCACCTCCAGCTCTGGCTGGCCCGTCACGTCGCTGCTGTTGTGCAGCGACTGGGGGCAGTAGGCGCAGTCTTCCTCGCAGCCGCCGGTCTTGACGCTGAGCAGGGAGGCCAGCTGCACGTGATAGCCGGGGTTGGCGGTGCGGTGCACCTGCTGGGCCTGCCAGAGCAACTCCATCAGGGGCAGCTCCAGCAGCGCCTGGATTTCAGAACGGGACCAATCGTGACGCGTGATCACTGGCAGCAACGAAGACAGGGTGGCGTGGAGACAGAAACCGGTCAGGCCAGGGGCTCGACCCCGCCGAAACGGCGCTGGCGGCCTTGGTAGTCGAGCAGGGCCGCCCTGAGGGCCGCCTCATCGAAATCGGGCCAGAGCACATCGGTGATGTGAATTTCGGCGTAGGCCAGCTGCCAGAGCAGGAAGTTGCTGATGCGGCGCTCACCGCTGGTGCGGATCAGCAGATCGGGATCGGGCTCGCCGGCGGTGTGGAGTTCGGCGCTGAAGCTCTGCTCATCGATCGCGCGGGGATTGAGCTCACCGGCCACGCAGCGCTCGGCCAGCCGCTGGGCGGCCCGCACCAGCTCAGCCCGGCCGCCGTAGTTGGTGCACACATTGAAGTGGATGCCGGTGTTGGCGGCGGTGCGCGCGGTGGCATCGGCAATCAGCCGTTGGAGGCCTTCGGGCAGCGGCTCAAGATCCCCCAGAAAGCGAATCCGCACCTGCTCCTGCTCAAGAGCGTGCAGCTCGCGGGCCAGGACCCGCTCAAACAGGGTCATCAGAAAGCTGACCTCCTCGCCAGGACGGCTCCAGTTTTCGGTGGAGAAGGCGTAGGCGGTGAGGGCACCGATCCCCCAGTGGCTGCACAGCCGCAGGGTGCGCTTGAGCGCCTCAACGCCCTCGCGATGGCCCATCACCCGCGGCAGGTTGCGCTGCTTGGCCCAGCGCCCGTTGCCATCCATGATCACGGCCACATGGCCGGGCAACCGTGCCGGATCGAGGCCGGGCTGCATGGCCTGCGGGGCAGTTGCAGTGGTGGTCGCCGGGGCGCGACTCATCCGCGGGAATCCGGCGTGTCCTTGGCCACGCTACGCCCTGTGGGCAAGGCCAGGGCCTGGCTGAGCAGATCGTGCAAGCGGCTGCTGGTGATCGGGCGCTCCAGCCTCCCCTGACTCGCCAGCGACAGGGTGCCGGTTTCCTCCGACACCACGATCGCCAGGCACTGGTCGAAGCGTTCGGTGAGGCCCAGGGCCGCCAGATGCCTGGTGCCGTAGCGATTGATGCCCTGGCGCGACAGGGGCAGGATCACGCCGGCGGCCACGATCCGGTTGGCCTTCACCAGCACGGCGCCATCGTGCAGAGGGGTATCGGCGGCAAACAGGTTGAGCAGCAGGTCCACCGTCAGCTTGGCGTCGAGGCCGATGCCGGGATTGAGGAAGTCCTCGGGCCGCAGGTCGCTGCCCAGATCCACCACGATCAGCGCCCCGCGGCGTGACTGGGAGAGGCGCCCGGCGGCCTCACTGAGCACGGCCACCGAGCCGGATCCAAGCTGGTCGCGGGTCCGGCTGCCGAACAACACGCCGAGCCGGCCTGTGCCCAACAGCTCCATCAACCGGCGCAGCTCCCCTTGCCACAGGATCGCCAAGGCCAGGCTGCAAGCCAACACCAGGGCATCCACCAACTTGCTGGTGAGCGGCAGGTTGGCGTAGCGCTGCACCACCCAGGCCAGGGCCACCAGCAGCAGGTAGCCGCGCAGCAACCACAGGGTGCGCGCCTCGGTGACCCGGCCGAGCACCAACACGCCCAGGCCGGTTGCAAACAGCAGATCCAAGACCAGGCGCGGATCGATCAGCCGTAGCAACTCACCCAGTTGCGGCCCAATCACAACCCACCCAATCGATGGGGTCAGCCTACCGAGCGCAGGCGAGCCGGCAGCACGTCGTAGCGCAGTAAGTCCTCCGGCTGCTCGCGGCGCTGCACCAGGTCGGCCACCCCGTCGTGCACCAGCACCGCGGCAGGCCGTGGGATGCGGTTGTAGTTGGAGCTCATCGAAACGTTGTAAGCACCGGTGGCAAACACCGCCAGCACGTCTCCGCTGGAGGCCGGCGGCAGGGCGACGTCTTTGAGCAGCACATCGCCGGATTCGCAGTGCTTGCCCGCCACGGTGACGGTCTCCGTGGCCTCCGCCGTGGGGCGATCGGCCAACAGGGCCGTGTACTGGGACTGATAGGTGATCGGCCGGGGGTTGTCGCTCATGCCGCCATCCACCGACAGGTAGGTGCGCAGGCCTGGGATGTCCTTGCGACTGCCGATCGCGTAGACGGTGACGCCGGCGGTGGCCACCAGGGAGCGGCCGGGCTCACACAGCAGCCGGGGCAACACCAAACCCCGCTCCTGGCAAGCCACCACCACCGCACCGGCAACAGTGCTCACCCAACCATCAATGCTCGGCGGGTCGTCGCTGGCGACGTAGCGAATGCCAAGGCCGCCTCCCACGTTGAGATCCACCACCGGATGGCCCATCGAACGGGCCAAGGCCAGGGCATCGGCCATCACACCGGCCAGGTCGCGGTGGGGCTGCAGCTCGAAGATCTGGGAGCCGATGTGGGCATGCAGGCCCGTGAGGCGGGCCCAAGGGCAGCCCGCCAGGTGCTTCAACACCCCCTCCAGCTGGTCGGGATCAAAGCCAAACTTGCTGTCGAGGTGTCCGGTGCGGATGTACTCATGGGTGTGGCACTCGATGCCCGGCGTGAAGCGCAGCATCAGCTGCACGGGCCCTGCCAATCCAGGCGCCAGCTCGGCCAGCAACTCCAGATCGCGCCAGTTGTCGGCCACTACGGTGACGCCCCGCTCGGCGGCCAGGGCCAGCTCTTCGCGGCTTTTGTTGTTGCCGTGAAACACGATCCGCTCCGCGGGCATCCCGCCCTCGAGAGCCGTGAGCAATTCACCAGCAGAGACCGCATCGAGGCCCAGGCCCTCGGCAGCCACCAAGGCGGTGATCGCCAGGGAGCTGTTGGCCTTCGAGGCGTAGAGGGCCAGGGCTTCGCCGGGATAGTGCTTGGCCAGGGCCTCGCGGTAGGCGCTGCAGGTGCCCCGCAGGGTGGCCTCATCCAGCACATACAGCGGTGTGCCGTAGGTGAGGGCCAGATCGCTCAGGGCACACCCCGCCACCGTCAGCCGACCTTCGCTGTCGAGCGCTGTGGTGAGCGGCGTGAGGTTGCGGTTGGGGCTGAGCGCATCCCGATCCGCTTCAAAGGGTTGGGCCAGCGCGACGGGCTCACGGGAGATCACCATGGCTGGGGCCGCAATGGGGATAAAGAGACGATGAATGTACGGAACGTCCCGATGATGCTGCGCCCCGGCCCTCTCACCTCCGCACACCTGGACGACTGCCTGGCCCTCGACCAGGCCAGCCTGCAGGGCCTCTGGAGCCGCAGCCAATGGCAGAGCGAGCTGGCAGAACCGCGGCGCCCCGGGGTGGGGCTGTGGCACGGGAACACCCTGGTGGCCATGGCCAGTGGCTGGCTGGTGGTGGATGAACTGCACATCACCCTGGTGGCGGTGGCCCCCGAGCGGCGGCGGCAGGGGCTGGGCCGCCAGGTGCTGCAAGCACTGCTGGACCATGCTCAAGCCGAGGGGGCCGCGCACGCCACCTTGGAAGTAGCACCCAGCAACAGCGCCGCCGTCGCCCTCTACCGCGGCCTGGGCTTCCAGGATGCGGGCCTGCGTCGCGGTTACTACCGCAACGGAGACGATGCCCTGATCCAATGGCTGCGGTTGACCCCGGTCAATGATGCAGAGCCTGGGTGTGGATAACCGGCTTTTCTTATTGCTGAAAACCAACAATTGCTTGGATTGAGATGTTGCCGAAAACCAGCCGAGCCCCTGCTATTGCAGTGGATCTGCCTTTGATCAGGCGTAAACCACACCTCACCAGTCAACCCTGGTAGCTTAGTTCCACTTGCACAAGGTCCCGCCCCATGTTCGAGCGGTTTACCGAGAAGGCCATCAAGGTGATCATGCTGGCCCAGGAAGAGGCTCGTCGCCTGGGCCACAACTTTGTGGGCACCGAACAGATCCTGCTGGGTTTGATCGGCGAGGGCACAGGCGTGGCCGCCAAGGTGCTCAAGTCGATGGGCGTCAACCTCAAGGACGCCCGCGTTGAGGTGGAAAAGATCATCGGCCGGGGCTCCGGTTTCGTGGCGGTGGAGATCCCCTTCACCCCCCGGGCCAAGCGCGTCTTGGAGCTGTCCCTGGAGGAAGCCCGTCAGCTCGGGCACAACTACATCGGCACCGAACACTTGCTGCTGGGCCTGATCCGCGAGGGTGAAGGCGTGGCCGCCCGGGTGCTGGAAAACCTCGGCGTCGACCTGGCCAAGGTGCGCACCCAAGTGATCCGCATGCTGGGCGAGACCGCTGAGGTGGCCGCTGGCGGCGGCGGCGGCAAGGGCTCAACCAAAACCCCCACGCTGGATGAATTCGGCAGCAACCTCACCCAGCAGGCCGCCGACGGCAAGCTCGATCCGGTGGTCGGCCGCCAAAACGAAATCGAGCGGGTGATCCAGATCCTGGGTCGCCGCACCAAGAACAACCCCGTGCTGATCGGCGAACCTGGCGTCGGCAAGACCGCCATCGCCGAGGGGCTGGCCCAGCGGATCAACTCCGGCGACATTCCCGACATCCTCGAGGAGAAGCGCGTTCTCACCCTCGATATCGGCCTGCTGGTGGCGGGCACCAAGTATCGGGGCGAATTTGAGGAGCGCCTCAAGAAAATCATGGAGGAGATCCGCAGCGCCGGAAACGTGATCCTCGTGATCGACGAGGTGCACACCCTGATTGGCGCCGGTGCCGCCGAAGGCGCCATCGACGCGGCCAACATCCTCAAACCGGCCCTGGCTCGCGGTGAGCTCCAGTGCATCGGTGCCACCACGCTGGATGAATACCGCAAACACATCGAGCGGGATGCCGCCCTGGAGCGCCGTTTCCAACCGGTGATGGTGGGTGAACCCTCCGTTGTCGACACGATCGAGATTCTGCGCGGCCTCAAGGAGCGCTACGAATCCCACCACCGCCTCAAGATCGCCGACGAAGCTCTGATTGCCGCCGCCACCCTGGGCGACCGCTACATCTCCGACCGCTTCCTGCCCGACAAGGCGATTGACCTGGTCGACGAGGCTGGCAGCCGGGTGCGGCTGATGAACTCCAAGCTGCCGCCGGCGGCCAAGGAGGTCGACAAGCAGCTGCGGGCCGTGCAAAAGGACAAGGAGGAGGCCGTGCGCGAGCAGGACTTCACCAAGGCCGGCGAGCTGCGCGACAAGGAAGTGGAATTGCGCGAGCAGATCCGCTCGATCCTGCAATCCCGCAAGGACGAGGAGCCCGCAGCCGAGTCCCAGGCAGGCGACACCGAAGCCGGCGTCGCGGTTGGCGTTGCCGTTGCGGATGCGCCTGCCGACGCCGAACGCACCCCGATGGTGACCGAAGAGGACATCGCCCACATCGTGGCCTCCTGGACCGGCGTGCCGGTGCAGAAGCTCACCGAAAGCGAGTCGGCCAAGCTGCTGAACATGGAGGAAACCCTCCACCAGCGTCTGATCGGGCAGGACGAAGCCGTCAAGGCCGTATCACGCGCCATCCGCCGCGCCCGCGTGGGCCTCAAGAACCCCAACCGGCCGATCGCCAGTTTCATCTTCTCCGGCCCCACCGGCGTCGGTAAAACCGAGCTCACCAAGTCTCTGGCGGCCTACTTCTTCGGTAGCGAAGAGGCGATGATCCGGCTCGACATGTCGGAGTTCATGGAGCGCCACACGGTCAGCAAGCTGATCGGTTCGCCTCCGGGATACGTGGGCTTCAACGAGGGGGGCCAGCTCACCGAGGCGGTGCGTCGCCGTCCCTACACCGTGGTGCTGTTCGACGAAATCGAGAAAGCCCACCCCGACGTGTTCAACCTGCTGCTGCAGCTGCTCGAAGACGGCCGCCTGACCGACTCCAAGGGCCGCACGGTCGACTTCAAGAACACCTTGATCATCATGACCTCGAACATCGGCTCGAAGGTGATCGAGAAGGGTGGCGGCGGCCTCGGCTTCGAATTTGGCGGCGGCGATGCGGATGAAACCAACTACAACCGCATCCGCTCGTTGGTGAATGAGGAGCTGAAGCAATACTTCCGCCCCGAATTCCTCAACCGTCTCGACGAAATCATTGTCTTCCGTCAGCTCACCCGCGACGAAGTCAAGGAGATCGCCGAGATCATGCTCAAGGAAGTGTTCAGCCGCATGCTCGACAAGGGCATTGCCCTCTCGGTCACCGAGGCTTTCAAGGAGCGGCTGGTGGAGGAGGGCTACAACCCGTCCTACGGCGCTCGTCCGCTGCGCCGTGCCGTGATGCGTCTGCTGGAAGACTCCCTAGCCGAGGAATTCCTCAGCGGCCGGATCAGCGATGGGGATGCCGCGTTGGTCGATGTCAACGACGACAAACAGGTGGTGATCCGCAAGCAGGCCGCCCTGCCCGCGGAGCCCGAGCTGGCCACCGCGGGCGTCTGAAGCCCGTCGGCTGAAGCGAAGATCAGGGGCCGGACTCCGGCCCCTACCATCGATCGGGGATGACAACCACACCGGGATGAGTACCCCCCTGAGCCAACACGCCATCGCCCCAGCCGAGGTGCTGCGGGGCCCGGGGGCATGGGCCGAGGGCCTTGAGCGCATCCCAGGCCTCTGCCGCCGGCCCCTGGTGCTTGGCCGCAGTGCTGCCACCGCGGCTATGCGGAAGCAGCTCCTCACCGAGCTGATGGAAACAGGGCTTCAACCCCACAGCGCCGAGCTTCAGCACGACTGCTGCGAGGAAGACCTTGGCCGGATCGGCGCCACCTGCCAGGAGCGGGGCTGTGATGCCGTGATCGCCATTGGCGGCGGCAAGGTGCTCGATGCCGGCAAGCTGTTGGCCCACCGGCACGAGCTGCCTTGCATCACGGTGCCCACCAGTGCCGCCACTTGCGCCGGCTGGACAGCCCTGGCCAACGTCTACACACCGCAGGGGGCCTTCCAGGGGGATGTGGCGCTTGCCCGTTGCCCCGACCTGCTGATCTTTGACCACGCCCTGGTGCGCCAGGCCCCGACCCGCACCCTGGCCAGCGGCATCGCCGACGCCATGGCCAAGTGGTACGAAGCCTCGGTGAGCAGTGGCGCCAGTGGTGATGGCCTGGTGCAGCAGGCGGTGCAGATGGCCCGGGTGCTGCGTGATCAGCTGCTGCTCGAAGCGGAGGAAGCCCTGCGGGATCCCCACAGTGCCGCCTGGGAACGGGTGGTGGAGGCCTGCGGCCTCAGCGCCGGACTGATCGGCGGCATCGGCGGAGCCCGCTGCCGCACGGTGGCGGCCCACGCCGTGCACAACGGCCTCACCCAACTGGAGGCCAGCCACGCCCACCTGCATGGCGAGAAGGTGGGTTTTGGCATCCTGGCGCAGCTGCGGCTGGAGGAGGTGCTCGGCGGCAGCCAGCTCGCCGGCCAGGCGCGCCGCCAGCTCTTGCCGCTGTTTCGGCAGCTGGGGCTGCCGGTGAACCTCGAAGACCTGGGCCTGGGGCAGGCCGGCCTGCATGAGCTGCAGCACGCCTGTGCCTTCGCCTGCCGCGAGGGCTCCGACCTGCACCACCTGCCCTTCGCCGTGGGCCCCAACGATCTGCTGGCCGCCCTGGTGAGCACCTGCAGCAGCGAGCGCCAGCCCGCGTGAATCCCGTACGTGAGTCTGGCCAAGACCTGGTGATCGAGGCAGCACGCAGCCTGCTGGATCCCCAGGGGCGGGCATTGGCGGCCCAGGTGGAATGGTGGCACCTGCCCGATCTGGACACCGAGGACGGCTCAGAGCCCTGGCCCGTGGCGGTGCTGGGAGAAGGCCCACCCGTGCTGCTGCTGCACGGCTTCGACAGTTCCTTTCTGGAATTCCGGCGGCTCGCCCCGCTGCTGGCTGGCGGCGCCCAGCTGTTCATCCCCGACCTGTTCGGCTTCGGCTTCAGCCCCAGGCCTGCCGGCGGCGACTACAGCCCCAAGGGCGTGCTGCGCCACCTGGAGGCCCTGGTACAGGCGATTGGCCAACGCAACCCAGCCCGCCTCGGGCTGATCGGCGCCTCGATGGGCGGCTCGGTGGCAGTGGAGCTGGCCCGGCGCCTGCCGGAGCAGGTGGAGCGGCTGCTGCTGCTGGCACCCGCCGGACTCACCGGCCGGCCGATGCCCCTGCCGCCCCTGCTCGATGGGCTGGGGGTGCGATTCCTGGCCCTGCCGGGCGTGCGCCGGGGCCTATGCCGCACCGCCTTCGCGGATCCCGAGGCCTCCGTGGGCGCCGCTGAGCTGGAGATTGCCTCGCTGCATCTGCAGAGCCCCGGCTGGGCCGAAGCCCTGCGGCGCTTCGCCCGCTCGGGCGGCTTTGCCGGCAGCGGCGCCCCACTGCCCCAGCAGCCCATCGCGGTGCTGTGGGGCGCCAACGACCGCATCCTGCGGGCTCCCCAGAAGCGCGCAGCCCTGGCTCTGCTCGGAGAGCGGGTGCGGGACCTGAACGACTGCGGTCACCTGCCGCACCTCGACCAACCCACCACCGTGGCCGCCACCTGGCTGGCCAGCCGCCACCACCCATGAGCAGCCCCGACGCACGCGGAAACGGACCGGTGATGCAGGTGCTGGCCAGCGGCCTGCAGCTCTGGATCCGTCAGCAGTGCCAGGCCATCGGCAGCCTCGACATTCAGCTGGAGGGATCGGCCTTGCAGCTGCTGCGAGGCCGGCTGACAGGGGTGCAACTGCTGGCGCGGCGCGTCGTGTACCGCGACCTGCACCTGGAGCTGGTGGAGCTGCGCAGTGGCCCGATTCAGGTGCACATCGGCAACCTGCTCAAGGGCCAACCCCTGCAGCTGGAGCACGCTTTCCAGATCCAGGGGCAGGTGAGCTTCACCCCCGACGGCCTGACCCGCTCCCTCAGCGCTTCGATCTGGCGGAGCCTGGGGGACAGCCTCAGCGAGGAGCTGCTTGGCATCGCGCCACTCGTGGAGCTGCGCATGCACCGCGACAGCCTGGTGTTCGCCGCCCGGGGCCTCGGAGCCCGCGACCTGGTCGAGCTGGAAACCAGCGTGGCTGCGGTGGAGGGCAGCGTGGAGATCCGCTCCCGGGCGGGCAACGTCAGCAGCCGGCTGCCCATGGATCCCGGCATCACCATCGAGGACGCCCGCCTGGAAGGGGGCATGCTGCAGCTGCTGGGCATCGCCCGGGTGAGCGTGTGAGCGTGTGAGCGTTTGAGCGCGGCTGGCTGACGGGCCTCTTCAGCGCTGCAGCAGCGGCAGCACCAGAGTCACCAGCGAGTACACCACCGCCGGCACGAACAGGTAGCTGTCGAGCTGTCGATCCGATCGAGGATGCCGCCGTGGCCGGGGATCGCATCGCCGGAATCCTTCAGGCCAGCATCGCGCTTCATCATCGACTCGGTGAGGTCACCCACCAGGGCGAACAGGGCCACCACCGCCCCCAGCACCGCACCGATGAACCAGCCCCAGCTCCAGCCGATCAAGGTGCCGCCAAAAGCACCCACCGCCACCGCGCAGGCCACCCCACCCAGGGCCCCCTCCACCGTCTTGCCAGGGGAGATCGGCGACAGCGGGTGGCGCCCGAGGCGGCGACCGATCACATAGGAGCCGATGTCGGTGGCCACGATCAGGAAGCAGGCCAGGAGGGTGAGAGCGAGGCCGGCACTGGCGGGCCAGGGTTGGCCTGCCAGGTGGGGAGCGAGAGCTTCGCCGGCCAGCTCGCGCAGGCGAATCCAGTAGCTGGGCAGAAAGCCCAGATAGAAGAGCCCGAAGATCGAGGCGGCGATGTCGGCAATCGTGCCGGTCACCGGCTGCAGCAGCAGCCAGCCACAGATCACCGCCCCGGAGGCCGGCAGCACGGCCGCCGCCACATCGCCGGCAAACCAGCCACCACCCGTCGAGGCACTGCCACTGGCCAACTGGGTGCTGACCAGCAGCAACTGCACCGCCACCAGGGTGGTTTTGGTGGCGGGCCGGATCCCCTTGAACTGGGCCATCCGGAAAAATTCCAGCAGGCCCAGGTGCACGATCACCCCCACGGCCACCGTGAACCACCAGCCTCCGAGCATCACCACCACGAAGCCAAAGGCACCCGCCGCCCAGCCGCTGAGCAGCCGAGGCAGGGAGGTGGCGGTGCGGGTGCGGGAGCGAGGGATCAAGACGCGGTGCTCAGGACGGCTCGACGTGGGCAGAGCGCTCGGCGGCAATCAAAAACAGGGGCTCCGCAGCCGCCAGCTTGGCCTGGCTGCCGCGCCGCTGCATCCGGTGCACGGTGGCCTGAACCACCTGCACATCCCGGGCATCCAGCTGGCCCAGAGTGTCGGTGGCATCCACCAGACCCTCCAGGCTGGCGGTGCTGATCACCAGGCGTCCCTGGGGCACCAAGGCCTCCCACACCGCCAGCAGCACATCCCCCAGGGGACGCCCCACCTCCAGCAACACGCGGTCGGGGTGGGCGGGGAGTTGAGCCAGGTCGGCCGGGGCGGCGCCGGCATGGATGTGGAGGTTGGTGATGCCGAACCGCCGGCGGTTCTGCTCCAGCAGCTCGATGGCGTCCGGATCCCGTTCGAGGGTGTGCACGGCGCCCTTGGGCATCAAGCGGGCAATCTCCAGCGCCAGGGCCCCGGTGCCGCCGCCCACGTCCCACACCAGGGAATCTGGCCGGGGGCGCAGATGGGCCAGGAGCATCACCCGCAGCTCCATCGGCGTGGGGCTGAAGCCCGGAGCGTCCTCAAAGGCGCTGTCCGGCAGCCCTGGGGTGACGAAATCCCACTGGTAGGGAGCCTGGTGGGAGGAAGCCTGATGGGAAGGCTGCTCAGGAACCACCGATGCGTGCGAATCCATCGGCCTCCGATCCGGCCACAACCCTCACGGTATCAGCGATCTGGCCGGGCCAAAGCCGGGCCTGCTGCTGCAGCCAGGCCGCCCGGGCCGGATCGATCCGCTCACCCGGCACCAACAGGGGAATGCCGGGGGGGTAGGGGCAGAGGGGTTCGGCGGCGATCCGACCAACGGCTGCGGCCAGCGGCACAGCCTCGGCCGCAGCACGCCAGGCCACACCCAGGGGCAGCTCCGGCTCCGCCACCAGGGGCAGGGGTGGGGGGCTGAACGGCGGCAGGGGATCCCCCCCCAAGGCCCGCCGCAACCGCTGCAACTGACGGGGCAGCCGCCACACCACCCCCGGCGGCGGCCCCAGCCCCAGGCAGAAGGTGAGCACCCCCGGCTCGGGCAATTCGGCGATCACCCCCCGCTCCAGCAACCAGGCATCGGCCTCGAGGCCGTTGATGCCCAAGGCGGCAGTGTGCAGCACCAGCCGCAGAGGATCGTCGTTGGCCAGCAGCGGCAGGCCGGCGTGGCAGCAGCGGGCCTGCAGGTGCTCTCCCACCCGACAGGCCCGGCGATAGCGGCGCAGCCCCGCCGCACTGGTGAGATCGTTGAGGGCCGCTTCAGCCGAGGCCAGCAGCAGGGCGCTGGGACTGGACGTTTGCAGCCACAGCAGGGCCCGGGCCACGGCCTCGCGATCCACCCGCTGGCCCTGGAGCAGCAGGGCCGCGCTCTGGGCCAGGCCGCCGCCAGCTTTCTGGGCTGAGAGCACCACCAGATCAGCCCCGGCAGCCAACGCCTCAGCGCGGCCATGGGCCTGATCCACCAGCACCGGCAGGCCGCGGGCATGGGCCAGGGCCACCAGGGCCGGCAGATCCGCCCGCTGGCCCTGGTAGCTCGGCGACACCAGCACCAGCGCGGCCACGCAACCGGCGGCCTCCAGCACCGCTTCCAGGTGGGCCGGGCTGGGCGGCAGCCACAGGCCAGTGGCCGGATCAAAGGGCAGGTCGTAGAGCAGGGGTCGCAGCTGACCCAGCACACACGCGTGCAGCAGGGAGCGGTGCAGATTGCGGGGCAGCAGCACTCGGCTGCCGGGCGGCGCCAGGGCCAGCAGGGCAGCCTGCAGCAGGCCACTGGCGCCATTGACGCCAAACCACACCGCCTCGGCCCCGAGCTGGCGGGCGCAACGCCGCTGGGCGTCGGCGACGGACCCGCTGTCGATCAGGGGGCCGCCAAACTCCGGCAGTTCCGGCA
>Ga0194121_10003785_pt1 | contig 22580 bp, 21 predicted proteins | sample TA2MahCa50mmetaG_FD_148609 | JGI IMG/M metagenome (GOLD analysis project Ga0194121, IMG submission 148609) | Freshwater microbial communities from Lake Tanganyika, Tanzania - TA2015020 Mahale Deep Cast 50m | ecosystem: Environmental > Aquatic > Freshwater > Lake | place: Tanzania: Lake...
TTTCGGACGATGGTGGTGGTCTTATTGGCCTTGAGCGGGATGCTTTTGCTGGTGACCTGGCTGCTTATTGACCAGTCGGTTCGACTAGCGATTTTCGCCGACAGGCATCTGATTCGGTCCATGCAATTGGTAGGTGCGGAGGATGCTTTCATTCGAAGTCCCTATCTGCGCTCGGCCATGATAGGATCCGCCATTAGCTTGGGAGTGTCCCTGGTGGGAATTGCCCTGACTGCCTTTTGGATTTGGCAATGGGCCCCAGATTTTCACCACCCTGCATCCCATTCGGCTTTGCTCTGGATGGCGATGGGACTTGCACTTTTTGCCTTTCTGGTGGGTTGGGTAAGCCATTATACCGCTTTGAACAAGTATCTTCGCCTCGATACTGATCAACTACATTAAATTACTACCCGATGGCGACGAAGTCCCCCGTATCTTCCAAATCACCTAAGGGGGGCAATTCCTTTGGCCTTAAAGATGTCTTCACGTCCAAAGCTCAGCCACTTTTTCAGCCCATCAATTACCTTTTGATGGTATTCGGTTTGTTGCTTTTGGTGGCAGGAAATGTCCTGATGATTGGCAAAGAAGATATTTACTCGTTTACCAAAATTACCTTGGCCCCAATCATCATTGCAGCGGGTTATTTGGTGGAATTGGTGGCCATCCTGTACCGCCCCAAATCCTAATGCATCAAGTGCAGGACGGCATGTCCTGGATTGCCGTTTGGATCCTGGCCATCGTCGAAGGCCTCACAGAGTTTTTACCCGTTTCTTCCACGGGACATATGCGTTTAACTTCATCTCTAATGGGTTGGGAAAGAACTCCTTTACTTAATTTATTTGAAGTATTTATTCAATTAGGGGCTATTCTAGCGGTTCTAAGCTTGTATTACCGCAGGTTCTTGGTGGGTCCTCGAATTTATTTTAAATTGATAGTGGCTTTTCTGCCTACGGGGATCATAGGATTCCTGGCGTACGACACGATCAAGGTTTTGTTTAATCCCTTGACGGTGAGTCTTTCCCTGCTGGTTGGTGGGGTCTTCTTGGTTTTCTTGGACCGATGGTCCAACCGTGAAAGTTCCAAGTTTGCTTCGGTGGAAGACATGCCGTACACTTCGCTATTGGGGGTAGGGTTTATGCAATGCATCAGCTTGGTACCTGGAGTATCGCGATCTGCAGCCACCATCCTCGGTGGGGTTGCGGTTGGATTGAACCGAGTTTTGGCGGCTGAATTGAGTTTTCTCTTGGCTTTGCCCACCATGTTCGCGGCATCGGGATATGAAATGTTCAAACAATACCGGCACATTCCATCGGATGCCTGGCCTATGCTCTTGAGTGGGGCTGCAATTGCCTTTGTGGTGGCTCTCTTGGCAGTCAAGGTTTTTGTTCAATTGGTGCAGCATTACGGCTTCAAGCAATTTGGGTACTATCGAATTTTGATAGGGCTTTTGTTCTTGTTCTTGTATGCTCAGGGTAGAGTGCGATTGGATTAAGCCAAGGAATGGAGGCTGGCGCTGAATATTGGTTGGCTGGGGAGCAGGGCCTTTGGTTGAAAGCAGAAATCCAAAAGAATTTTACGGTGCAAGAAAATTTAAAGCCAAGGCCTGCTTTGGATGAGCTCAAAGCAGGGGCGGTGATTCCGGTTTACAAGCCCAGAACCTGGACCTCTTTTGATGTAGTACGTAAAGTGCGAAACCGTTTGGGCGGTGTCAAAGTTGGGCATACGGGGACCTTGGATCCTTTGGCCGAGGGATTGCTCATCCTATGCATCGGCGCCAAAACCAAAGAAATTGACCGATGGATGGGCCATGAAAAAGAATACGAAGCCGTGTTGGGGTTGGGAGAAATTAGCGATTCCTGTGATCTGGAAACCGCTCTCCGCCCTTCCGGGGACCATAAATCGGTGAGTGATCTGAGGATTAGCGAAGGATTAAAGACTATGACAGGCCAAATTATGCAAGTCCCTCCAGCCCACTCAGCCATCAAGATTGGGGGCGTTAGGGCCTATACCAAGGCAAGAAAGGGGTTGAGCCCGGAACTAAAAGCACGCAGCGTCCAAATCATGGAAATTGAACGCTTGTATCGGGAAGGCCCGGATCTCGCCCTACGGATACGATGTTCTAAAGGCACCTACATTCGCTCTTTAGCCAGGGACCTGGGGGAAGTCTGGGGTTGCGGGGCTTACCTCAAAACCCTAAAGCGTACTGCCATTGGCACAATTCATGCCTCTCATGCGTTTCATGTCGAAGATTTTGACGCATTTTTGCAAGTGGATTCGCCAAGACCGCATGCAGATTTTCCATAGTTTGTCCGATTACAAGCGATCAGCGCCTTTGGCGTTGACTATGGGTTCCTTTGACGGGGTGCATTTGGCCCACGCCGAGGTTATTAAATCCTTGGTGCATGAGGCCAAGGAACGTCAATGTTTGGCCGCATTGATGACTTTTGACCCTCATCCTCGCATCGTTCTTAATAAGGATCCTGAAAGACTCAAGCTCCTTAGTACCGCCGAAGAAAAAGCTTCAAAATTGGCATCCCTGGGCCTTGACATGCTCTTTGTGGTGCCTTTTGACAAGGCCTTTTCAAATCAATCGGCCCTAGAATTTCTGCAACTGCTCGTGAATCATTTGGGGGTGTCTCATTTGGTTATCGGGTACAACCATCGCTTCGGCAAAGACAGGGAAGGAGATTATAAATTTTTGCTCGAACAAACCAAAACCCTGCCCTTCACGGTCCAAGAAATTGGCAGGAAAGCTTTGGATCAGATGGCTGTTTCCTCGTCCAAAATTCGAATTTCTTTGGATTCAGGCGATGTGGCCTTGGCCCAAATGTTTTTGGGTTATTCCTATACCCTCAGCGGAACGGTGGTCCATGGCGACCAGGTGGGTAGACGTTTGGGTTACCCTACGGCCAACCTCCGTGTGGAAGATCCCCACAAGCTCATTCCCAAATCCGGAATTTACGCAGCCCAAACACGGGTCGGCGACCAGTGGTTAAAAAGTATGGTTTACATTGGCTCACGCCTAACACGGAATGCTGATGGAATATCGGTGGTTGAAATCAATGTTCTGGACTTCAAGGAGGATCTTTACGACCAAAGCATGAGTGTTCGGTTCCTAAGCCGATTAAGGGAGGACCGTAAATTTGATTCCCTTGAAGAATTACAAGCCCAGATTCGGTTGGATGAATCCAGAGTCAGGTTGTACTTTGACGGTCAATAGCCTTGGTTGATCCTGTGTAGAGTATGGCCATTACCAATTCTTGAGTTAAATCGGCTTCTCCCAAATGTCCTCCCTGCCCAAGGCCTTTGGCTTTGAGATCGTAATCGAGCAAAATGCGAATGCATCGTCGAATTCTACCCGGTGAATAGTGCTTCGCGTAGCGATGATACGATTGAACAAAGTAAGGATGTATCCCCAGTAAGTTGGCCAAGGCCTGGGGCTGAAGATGTCCTGACTCGTGGATGAGGCTGATTTTCTGAAAGAAAGCATAAAGAGTCCCAACGCACATGGGCAAAGAGAATTGTGAGGCCTTGGGGTTTTGGCCCAGGTGCAAGGCTAAGCGGTAAGCTTTGGCGGCATCTTCCTGACCCAAGGCATCTTGGAGTTCAAATACATTGTATTCCCTCGAAATCCCCACATACTTCTCGATATGTTCCAATTCAATTTGTTCACCAGCCTTGAGGTTAAGGACCAGTTTTTCGATTTCGGCATCCATCATGCTAAGCTGATTGCCGATATAATCCATCAGCAGAGCCTTGCTTAAGGGACTGATTCGGTAGCCCTTGGCCTGAATCATTTGATCCAACCAGCCGGATAATTGATGGTCTTTGAGCGGATCGCTTTGGACGATGCGGCCCTTTTGTTCGAGGGTTTTGAAAGCTTTTTTGCGACGATCAAGATTCTTGCCTCGGCTTACCATCACCAGGAGGGTAGAGTCCAAGGGGTTTTGAAAATAAGGCAAGAGTTTATCCCATTCTTTATCGGGCATTTGCTGAGCTTCTTTGACAAGTACCAGCCGACGATCGGACATGAAAGGAAACAATTTGGCTGCGCTGAGGATTTGTTCGGCATTGGTTTCTTTACCATAGAGCACGGTTTGGTTAAAGTCCTTGGCGGCAGGATCTAACCAACGTTCATCCAGAAAATCACTCAGTTTGTCGAGGAAATAGGGTTCTTCACCTTGCATGAGAACGCAGGACGTCCAATGGCCGATGGGTTCGGTTTGGGAGACCAGTTCTCTGGCGTTGATGGCTGCCATTAAAATCGTAGATGCTTGACAGTTAGTCCGTTATTGATTAATAAATTCAAAGCGTCTATGCCTATGGACAAGTGTTTTAACACAAAAGAATTGGTTACCTGGGTGTCGCTTTCTTTGGTTTTGACTCCTTCAGGGATCATGGGTTGATCCGACACCAGCAACAAAGCCCCGCTGGGGATCCCGTTGTAGAAGCCTACGCTGAACAACGTAGCCGTTTCCATGTCAATGGCCATGGCACGGATGCGGCGTAGGTAGGCTTTGAATTCTTTATCATGCTCCCAGACTCGACGGTTGGTGGTGTAGACGGTACCAGTCCAATAGTCCATTCCTTTGTCACGAATACTGGTGGATATAGCCTTTTGCAACGCAAAGGAAGGCAGGGCAGGTACCTCTGGTGGGAAATAATCCGAAGAGGTCCCTTCACCTCGTATCGCTGCAATGGGCAAGACAAAATCGCCCAAGGCGTTTTTCTTTTTGAGGCCACCGCATTTGCCCAAGAAAAGGACTGCCTTGGGAGAAATGGCTGTCAGAAGGTCCATCACGGTTGCAGCCATAGGGCTACCCATGCCAAAATTGAGCAGGGTGATGCCCCCAGCGACCACCGAAGAAATGGGTTTGTCTTGGCCCATGACCGTAACCTTATGCTGTTTGGCAAAAAGATCCAAATAATGACTAAAATTGGTCAAAAGGATGTAGGGAGTAAACTCTTCCAAAGGTCTACCCGTGTACCGTGGCAGCCAGTCGTTTACGATTTCGGCTTTGGTTTTCATTGGCTAATTGTTCAAAGTTAACCATAGGCGTAGCTTTGGCGGATATGCTTATGCCCCATGGACCAGGCTCTTGAGTTAATCTTCCCTGCGGTGAATCTGCCCATGCGTTGGCACGGGGATCAAATGCAGGTTTGGGATGCTTTTCGAAAGAAATGGATCAAGGCAGGACCTGAAGAATGGGTTCGGCAACATCTGGCTCATTACCTATGCAACAACTTAGGCTACCCGGCCATCCGTTTGCTCTTGGAGCATAAGCTCGATAAAGGCCGCCATAGCAGGCGCTATGATTTGGTGGTGCTCGGCTGTGATTTGACTCCTTTGATGCTGGTGGAATGCAAAGCGCCTACCGAGAAATTGGGCGATGAGGTGTGGTGGCAAGCCTTGTGTTATCAACAGCAATGGGCTGCTGTTTTTTTGGTCATTACCAACGGTTTGGAAATGAAAATTCAAATGCGCAGCGAAAGCGGATGGGAGCCTGTGGCCGGATTGCCCACCAGAGATGAATGGGAATCTGCTCTAAAAACAGGAGACTCAGCGAGGAAGTAGTTTGGCTAACAGTTTGATTTGTTGGCTGTCAAAGAGGTCTTCCCCTTGGTCCTCTTTGAGGCTGTCCAGGACCATGGCGCAAGCGACGGTTTGGGCTTTCACGGAGGCTACGGAACGAGGTAAGGCCCAGTCCCATAGGGGATAGGTCAGTCTTGCCAACGTTTCCGTTGGGCGGCTTGCTATGCGCTGGCCCAACAAGAGACCGGGCCTAAAAATGCTTAGGCGATGGAAGTTCATGCGTCGAAGCGCCTCTTCCGTTTCTCCTTTGATTCTGGCGTAGGGTAACATGCTCATGGCATTGGCTCCCGCCGAGGAAACTACCCCGAAATAAGGTACATAGCATTGACTCGCCAGAGCGGCCGCATTCACCACCATATGGTAATCCACTTGCCGAAAAGCTTCTACCGAACCGGCCTGTCTTAGCGTGGTTCCTAAGGCACAGAAAACCCGGTCGATGGCCACATAATGGGGAGCATCGTCGCCCGGTTGTTGGAGTCCAGATGGAATCCACCGCATTTTGAAGTGGGTGAAATCCGGTTCTTTGCGCCCCAAACACAAAATTTCGTAAACCTGGTCGCTGCGTATGCATTGCTCGAGCAAGGCTGAGCCGACCATTCCGCTATATCCAAGGATAAGGACTCGGCGTTGGGGACGGTGAAGGGTTCCGGGTTTATCCATGGTGGTAGGGGATCTTGTTTCGAATGGTAAAAGCTCGGTACAATTGCTCCAACAAAATTAAGCGAACCAAAAGGTGGGGGAAGGTCAAATCGGACAAAGACCAAATCCAATCCGCGCTGTGACGAATTTCATCGTTCACCCCGTAGGCTCCGCCCACCAAAAACTGTAAACGAGGGGGGCCGTGCAATTCCCAATGTTGTAGTTTGTGAGCCAGACCTAGGCTGTCCACCATTTGCCCTCGTTGATCCAAGAGGATTCGGGCATAGCCTACTTTGAAGCGGGAACTGATAATAGCAGATTCGGTGGCGATAATTTCGGTAGGGTTGGAATGTGCCTTCCGTACCCCAAGTTCGGTTACCGTGAGTTTGCAAAAGTGTTGAAGTTTATCGCTGTAATAACGGGTGCCTTGGAGAATATGCTCCTCCTTGATTTTGCCCATAAGCAATAATTCAATCTGCATGCTGTCGAATTGATTTTGCATCAAAAAGAAACGGCCCTGCAAATTGCAAGGCCGTTCGGTTCTTCGATAGTTTTAATTACTTTTTCTTGATATCGAGTAATTCGACCTCAAAAATCAATACCGCGTGGGGTGGGATTTTCTCACCGGCACCGCGTTCGCCGTAAGCGAGATTGCTGGGGAGGTAGAGTTTGAAGATGGATCCTTGGGGCATCAATTGTAGGGCCTCCGTCCAGCCGGCAATCACACCGTTGAGGGGGAACGTAGCAGGCTCTCCGCGATCCTTGGAGGAATCAAAAACCTGTCCATCGGTGGTGGTGCCATGGTAATGCACGGTGACTTCGTCGGTAGCCAAGGGTTTGTCACCGTTGCCCATTTTGATGACTTCGTATTGAAGACCGGAAGCTGTGGTGGTGATGCCTTTTTTCTTGCCATTCTCGGCGAGGAAGGCTTCCCCTGCTTTTTTGCTTTCCGCACCTTTGGCCTCAGAAACTTTGGTAAAGTACCCTTGGATGGCACTCATTGCTTCTTGGTCGTTTAGCCAAGTGCTGTCCCCGGCCAGGGCTTGTTCCATACCTTTCATCAGCGCATTGAGGTTAAGGTTTTTGACACCTTGTTGCTTGATATTGCTGCCAATATTGACGCCCAGGCTGTAGGAAACGGTGTCCAGTTCGGTTTTCAGGTCTTCTTTTTTCATTTTGTTTTGGGCATTGCAGGAAGCAGACCACAAAGAGGTGGAAAGCAGGACGGCTAAAAGGGTTTTGTGGTTCATTGGGAAAAGATTTGAAGGGTAATTCGGTTGCGAAGATAAGGGGATTTGGTTGTGGAAGGTGTTTTGGGTGTGGAACCCTATTCATGGACATCAAAAAAGCCTTTTAGGTAGATTCGGTAAGTATCCTTGCCTACTTTTTCTTCCCTAATCGGGTCGCAGGGTGGATATGGGGCAGGTGTTCCATGGTGTAGATTCAATTCTTGGTTTTGGAAAATATGAATTTCGTCCCATATTCCACTGTTTAGGAATATATCCAAGGTTTTTCGACCGCCCTCCACCAACAAGGAGTTGAGTCGCTGTTCCATGAGCGTGTCGCACCAAGCCTTGACCAAATCCTCTGCGCGACAAGGTTGAGGCCAAAACAAAACAAGCGGCTCAGGAATTCTTGCAAAGGCTCGGTAAGGGCCATCCATGGACCGACCGTCCGAGGCAATGACGACCCTAGGATGAGGGTCACCGAGTCGCCATGCCCTTAAATCCGGATCATCCTTAATCAAGGTTTGAGCTCCAACCATGATAGCAGCTTGTTCACGGCGTAATTGATGGGTGATTAGGGAGGCCAGAGGACCACTGATGCGCGGTCCAGGTCCAGGTTCACCATTGTCCAAGAAGCCATCCGCGCTCATGGCCCATTTGAGAATTACATAAGGTCTGTTTCTCCGGCAAGCCGTTTCAAAACGTCGGTTCATCCATCGGCACTCCTTTTCGAGAACCGGGCCGCGGACCATGATCCCCGCTTGGAGAAGCCTGTTGATACCTGCCCCGCTCACCAAAGGATGGGGATCGTTACACCCAAAAACAACCGATTGAATGCCGGCGTCGATGATTGCTTCGGTACAGGGTGGGGTTTTGCCTTGATGATTGCAGGGCTCAAGGCTAATGTAGAGGGTGGGCATACCCTCACCATTTGCGGCAGAGTTATGGGACAATCGATTGCTTCGCCACTGTTGAAGGGCATGGATTTCGGCATGGGCTGATCCCCAACGTAAATGAGCGCCCTGGCCTATTATTTTATGGTTTTGAACGATCAAGGCGCCGACCAATGGGTTGGGGCTGACCGAAGAACCAGGTATACGGGCAATTTCCAAACAACGACGCATCCAAAGAAAGTCTTGGTGCACTGGTGGCATTGGTTGTTGGATTCCCATGACCCAAAAATAGCTTGCTTGGTGATGGTGCTTGCTTGAATTAGCAGATGATGGTGGTTTTTAGACCTAGTTTTGGGGGTGCACGAGGATCTCTTTATGGCCTTTCATCGGGTATTCTAGTGAGAAAAGCCCCATCGAGCTGTACCGAACAGGAATGGCTGGAACTCCTTCAAGGGATGTACCCCATCGGAGAGATCAAGGCCATGCGACGGCTTTGGTTAGATGCCGCCTCCGTATCAGAGGATTCCGAGCATTTGGACGAGGGCAGCATGCATCCGTCTTGGACTCGGCTTCTGCATGGGGAACCTATTCAATATGTGTTGGGAAAAGCTTATTTTATGGGTTTGGAATTGTCCGTGGGTCCTGGTGTCTTGATTCCCAGGTCTGAAACGGAGGAGCTGGTGGAATGGGTTCTTTCCGATCCTAAGGTGAAGACTTCGATGGAAAACGGATATAATTCGGGAAATCCCACTTTTCTGGATCTGGGAACGGGCAGTGGTTGCATCGCTTTGGCCTTGGCCAAGCATTTGACCAACAGTGAGGTCATTGCCTTGGATTGCGAAGATCAAGCCCTGCACATCGCCAAAGGGAATGCTATGGCTTGGGGTGTATCTGCAAGGTTCCAAATTTACAAGGCTGATTTCATGGCCTCCGAATGGAAGGCACCAGAGGCAAGATTTTGGATCAGCAACCCGCCGTATATTGCTCGGGAGGCGGCGGCGACCATGGATAAGCATATTATTGATTTTGAGCCTTCTGTGGCTTTGTTTGCCCCAGGAAGCCATCCTTTGGAGGTTTACCGTACCTTGATTATGGCTTTCCTTGCTTCGGATTCCGCCGAATGTTTTTGGATGGAACTCAATCCTCGCTACGCCATAGATATTGTCCGATTGGTGGACGAGGTGGATGAAGTGGAATCGCAAGACCTCCTTGCTATGGATAATCAGGAGTGGTGCGGTGAAAACAAAAGATTGGATTGGTCCCTGCGCAAGGATATGCAGGGGCAATGGAGAATGTTACGAATTCTCCAAAAGATCTGAATTTCTGATAGTCTTCAAACTACAGAAATCAATCATCAAATAATTCAGGCTTGGACGAAAATGGCCTGTCGATCAATCTTTCGTAACAATCCCTGCAAGACTTTTCCGGGTCCTAATTCGGTGAATTCGTTTGCGCCGCCCTGAAGCATGGCACGGATGCTTTGGGTCCATTGGACGGTTTCGGTAAGTTGCCGTGACAAACCCTCGCGAATCAGGGAAGGATCGATTCGGCTTTCGCAAGGTGCTACGTTTTGGTAAACCGGGCAGCGTGGGGTGCGGATCTCTGTAGAAGCAAGGGCGGCGTTGAGCGCACTTGCAGCGCTTTGCATGTAAGGGGAGTGAAAGGCTCCGCTCACCGAGAGGGGAATGACCTTAAGGGCTCCGGTCTCGGTGGCCTTTTGACTGGCCAATTCCACGGCCATCGGTCCTCCGGAGATCACCACCTGCCCCGGGCAATTGAAATTGGCGGCGACGACGATTTGTCCGGTTCCCGTTTCTTCAGCGTACTGGCTAACCTCTTGGCACAGGGCCACCACCTTATCGTCGTCCAATCCAAGGACCGCGGCCATGGTGGATGCTTGTTCCTCGCAGGCCTTCTGCATGGCGCTTGCCCTCAAGGATACCAACCGGAGACCATCCTCAAAGGTGAGTGCCCCGGTAGCCGTCAGGGCTGAAAACTCCCCAAGGGAATGCCCGGCGACCATCCCCGGCTGAAAGCGATCCCCCATGACTTCGGCAAGGATCACCGAATGCAGGAATATAGCAGGTTGGGTTACCCTTGTTTGTCGCAGATCCTCCTCGGTACCGTGGTGGAGCACCTCATCAATGGGAAAACCCAGGATGGTAACGGCCTCCTGAAGCCTTTGGACGGCCTTTTCGCCCAAGGCAAGAATATCCTGACCCATACCGGGGTATTGGGAACCCTGCCCTGGAAATAGATATGCTCTCATGGTTGGAGGGAATTGAGGGCCTGAGGGCCGTAATAGGTGACCGAGTTTTGATGCGTTTCGGCAAGTCGAATGCAATAGAGCCTGTAACGAGGGTTCAGGAGATCGGCATAAAGTTGATCCCAGATTGCGATGGCCAAATTTTCGGTGGAAGCCAAACGACCTTGCATAAAGGGAACATCCAAGTTGATATTGGAGTGATCAAGTGGTTCAATGATCTTATCCTGAACGAGTTTCTTGAGCACCTTCAGGTCCAAAACAAAGCCTGTTTCCGGGTCAACCTCCCCTGCAATGGTAACCCAAAGTTCAAAATTGTGCCCGTGCCAATTTTGGTGGGCGCATTTGCCGAAAACCTCTTCGTTGCGGGCCTCATCCCAGTTGGGGTTCCAAAGTTTATGGGCGGCATTGAAATGCGCCTTACGGGTTACCAAAATCATAAGCGGTGCAAAGATACAAAGGCTTAATTTTGAGCAATGATAGTGGTTACCGGCGCAGGAGGATTCATTGGATCCAATTTGGCGGCTCGCCTGAACAAGGAGGGCTTTATGGATTTGGTTTTGGTCGATGATTTTGTATGGGGAGTAGATAACCCATCCTCACAGGGCCATGCATCCCATAGAACCAAAGAAAGCAGGTTGAAGGGTCTGACATACTCGAAGCTGGTTCATCGTGATCATCTTTTGGAATGGCTGGATGAGCACCATCTCTGGGTGCAATACGTTTTTCATTTGGGAGCGAGGACCGACACTATGCTGCATGATCGAGCCATTTTTGATAAGCTCAACCTGGGTTATTCCAAGGACCTTTGGAACACCTGTTCGCAATGGGGTTTGCCGCTGCTTTACGCTTCCTCCGCGGCAACCTATGGACTGGGTGAACATGGTTTTCAAGATGGTTTATCGATCCTCGATCAACTCCGCCCGCTTAATCCTTACGGGGATTCAAAACATCAGTTTGATTGTTGGATGGCCCAATGCAAGCGCAAACCTTTGCAATGGGTGGGTCTTAAATTTTTCAATGTCTTTGGCCCAGGAGAAAGCCACAAAGGTCCCATGGCCTCCGTGGTTTGGCATGCCTCAAGGCAATGGATGACTGAGGGGAAGGTGCGATTGTTCAAGTCGCATCATTCTGATTTCAAGGATGGTGAGCAGCAAAGAGATTTCATCTATGTGGATGATGTTACGGAAGTTTGTTTGTGGTTTATGAAAAATCGCCAACATAGCGGCTTGTTTAATCTTGGCACGGGTCACGCCACGACGTTCAAGGATCTGGCCTTGACCCTCTTTGAGGCTATAGCCCATGATCCGCAAATTGAATTTGTGGATACCCCTGAGCATTTGCGCGCACAATACCAGTATTATACCTGCGCCGACATGGCTTGGTTACATCGTTTGAATTGCCCTGTACAATTCACGAGTCTGCGTGACGGAGTTTTGGACTATTACCGCCGAGAACTTTCTAGGATTTACCCTCCGCCTCTTTCTTAGCCTATGGTCTGGCCATCATCCTTTGATTTTGTCTGGAAGAAGCTGATAGCTAAGCCTTTGATTTATTGGCTGCTGTGGTGCTTCCTGGGATTGGCTGTGTTATGGTCCTACCAAAGCCAACAATGGTCCTCTTCCAAGCTGGTGTCGGAAGCGGTCCGGTATTGGGAGCAACAGCTCCCAGTAATTTTTGAGCAAATGGAGGATTGGAAGCAGAATCCCGATGCTGTTCAAGGTGCATGGGACGAGGTGTCTTGGGATCAAGATGGTTGTCGTACGTATTGGAAAGGTAATGATTTGTCATCCCGGGATGATAAGGTTTTTCAAAATTTGAAGGAGGATGCATGGGTCAAAGTGCTCAGCGGCAGCGGGCTTGTCTTCGTGCAGGACTCGCCACATGGTCGCCGTGTGGCTTTTGTTCGATTGGAGTACCGATATGGATTAACAACGGGTACTATGCCTTTTGGTATGCTTGTTCCCTTTGACGGCGGGGATAAACTTTACATCGTTCCACCGAGCCAAACTATGGACGGGCAGTCGGTAAGATGGGAGGGGAAGGTGTGGTTCAGGGTTCAGGCCGCTGGTCGTCACCAAGTTTTTCAACGATCGAAACAATGGATTTTTCATGGGTTGTTGGGATGCTGGTTGATGCTATGGGCACTATTGGTGCGTGGGTACCATCGAAAACGTTGGGTTGCTTCATCGATGTGGATTTTGGGAGCCTTAGTGGGCAATCTATGGTTATGGGGTTCGGAATTTGGGGGATCACGTTTCTTCGAACTGGTACAAGGGGTGGACTGGTGCCTTTGGAGTCAGGCAGGAATATTGTTTAATGTGTTGTGGATAGCCCTTTTTATCAAAGTCTTTGTACTACCCCTTCACAAGGTCGATTCCAAGGAGCCAACATCATCTCGAAACATTATTAACTTGTTGGGGGCTTGGGGGGCTTGGAGCGGATTGTATTTGGCTTGGGTTTTGATTTTGGATGCTGGTCAGGTCAAAATTGGTTGGGCCAATCCTATGAATTGGTCTTGGGATGATGCCGCCTGGGTTCTATCGTTGATGATTTTAATGGTTCTGGTATTGAACTTGATGCAGAGGATTGAATTGTTCCGAGATGGGGATAAGCGACCTTTAGTGCTTGGTATTTTAGGGATGATCTTGGTGGTATTATGGGGATTCGGAGCAGGGTGGACGTTGTGGGGTTGGTTGTTGGGGTTGGGATACGGTGCATGGTTGGGTATAGGATATTTATGGAAGAGGTTCTCCCAAGGGTCTTCGGGAAAAAATCTCGTTTTGGGTTTGATGGGAATATTTTGTTCCATCCTCATTTACGGACAGCATTGGAGAATTCAAGTGAGTTCGGCTCAAGGTCAGTTGACGACTTTGGTTGAACCACGGCCTTTGGAGGCCTATACTTATTTTATTCCCTTCATTGATTCGTTGCGTGACGATGCCGCCTGGTTGGATTCCTCATCGCGGCCTGTGGTCGATTTGAGTCGGGTAATCTTGGACAAACACTATTCTAATTTGAATCCGTTCTTCGATTTGTTGAGTTCGGACCTAATACTTAATACCTTGGATTCAATAATTCCTGTTAATCCATCCAATTCGGAACTCGTATCGGCTTGGAAAGGAAGTGTTCAAGAATTCCAAATCAAAGGTCGCAATGCGTATCGGCTGCGGATTGCGGTAGGTATTTCTAAGCCTGTTCCGGATACATTGGTGGTGATTTTGGCACAAAAGTTTTTTCCGAGCTTCTCGCCTATACCCAGTATTTTGGGTACGGGCACCTCCTGGTCCAGTTTCCCTGGTCGCACCGGCCTTGCTTTGTACGAGAAGGGGTCGCTGATTTTTCAAAGCGGTGCCTATCCCTATCCATTTCTTTTGCCGGAGCCATGGTTGAATAGTTATGTGTTAGGGATATTATCGGGAGAATCCGTAATTTCTTGGTTTTCTGTATGGCAGAAAACCTCGTTTATGGGCCATAAGAGAAACCAATTGAATCCTTGGAGTTGGATGTTGAGCCGGGATGGAAGGCCGGTTTTGATCTTTCGTATAGAGAAAAACCAAGTAGCCGTTATGGTTCTTGAAAAGCCGTCCCTTATGATGCCCCTCGCCTTAGGGGCCCTGATGACCATGCTCATGTGGTGGATGCTTCGGCTTCCTAAGGGGAATTCTAGAAACAATTTTTGGGGTTCCATGCAGTGGAAGACGTTTAGGTTTCAAACCAAGGTTCAATGGGCCACGACTTTTTTGGTAATCTTGGTGATTGCTGCCCTGGTGGGTTTTACCATCTTCTTTATCACCGCGCAGTATCGTAATGAGTCGCAGGCTTCATTGTTGGCTCAATTGCGGCAGTTTCATCTCATGTCGCAGGATTTGGTTTCTGCCGAAGGGGCTCTTACCGATAACCTGGTCCGCGCAATGAGGGATCGTGCTGCTTTGAACGACATTGACTTTTTCCTCTATGATGTGGACGGGCAATTTCGTTCTGGATCGAGGGCATTGTGGTTCGAAAGGGCGTTGGTTTCAGATTATATGCCTTTCACCTTATGGAAATCGTTTGGGGAAGGTCAGTTTCAATTTCAGTTGATCGAGGAGAGGATTGGTCAGGTTGATTACCTGTCCGCCTATCATACTTTGCGCAATCCTCAAGGTCACTTGATTGGTTTTGTGAATTTGCCCTTTGTCAATAAAGCGCCTCGAGGGGCCCCGGAACTGAACGAGTATTTGGCGGGGGTTATTTCAGTGTTCGCATTGGTTTTGATATTGTCCATTCTCATGGCTTACCGTCTGGCCAAAGGGGTAGCTTTTCCAATTCAAGTATTGACCAAGGCTTTGCTACAAGCCAAAACAGGTCGAAAAATTACCTTGGACGAACAGATGAGTGGCGGTGAGTTCGGGCTTTTGCTTAAGTCTTACAATCAAATGGTGCAATCCTTAACGGAGAACGAAAAGCGTTTAGCTGAAGCGGAGCGTAATACTGCTTGGAAGGAAATGGCGAGGCAAATTGCTCACGATATCAAAAATCCATTGACTCCGATGAAGTTGCGTATTCAGAAATTGTTGCGAGATTACAAAGAGAACTCTGAGGTGTTTGATGCAAAATTCGAGTCGGATGCCAAATCCGTTTTGCAACAAATTGATTTGCTGACCGAAATAGCCAATACCTACAGGGATTTTTCACGGGAATCGGAGGCGGATAAATCTCCTATAATTTGGAGTAATTTAATTCAAGAAGTGGCAGGGTGGTTCAGTGAGCAATGTGTTTTGATTTGGTTTGTGGAGCCGCAGGCTGCAACGGCACGCATTCAAGGGCACCCGAATCGTTTGCAGCGTGTTCTTCAAAATTTGTTACAAAATTCCGTTCAGGCCAAATTAGATGATGCCGATAAGGCTCATGTGAACATTAAGCTAAGTTTAGTCCGTGACGAAATTGTCCTTGAATTAGTGGATCAAGGGACAGGAATTTCGGATGAAATGCAGGGACGATTGTTTGAACTTAATTTCACAACGCGTAGCAAAGGTTTGGGGTTGGGCCTGGCCATGTCCCGCAAAATCGTGGAACAGCATGGAGGAAGTCTTCGCTTGGGTTATTCCGATGAGCGAGGGACCGCTTTTATTTGGGCGATGCCACTTTACGATCCAAACTCGGAGCGTAGCGTTTCGTAAACCAGAGGCAGGGGCAGACCCATCACGTTGAGGGGACAGCCGTGGATGCTACGGATTGCCCTATGGCCCATCCATTCTTGAATACCATAGGCGCCTGCTTTGTCGTAGGGTTGATACTGATCCACATACCATTCGATCTCCTGCTGCTCGAGGGTGTACCATTCCAGGAAGGTGGTGGATTGCAAATGGATTTCTTTGTCCACCGTTCTTAGGCACACACCTGTATCAACTCGGTGGGTTTTTCCGGATAATTGTTGTAACATTGCAATGGCCGAATCCCGATCCAGGGCCTTACCCATTAAGCGACCTTCACAAATAACGGTTGTGTCAGCAGTGAGCAACAATTCGTTGCATGTTATGGGTATGGCAAGCGATTTGATGCGGGCCAGATGAGGGGCGGTTTCTTCAATGACTGGATGCAGCAGCGTTTCCTCATGAATGGGAACAACCCGCAGATCAAAGGGTAAACCGATATCCGACAACAAGGCAGCGCGTCGAGGTGAACCCGAGCCCAGCACAAGACGATGGCTAAGGCGTAGAGGTCCCATACAGAAAAATCATGTAATAGGCCCACAGGGAGAGGATGCCTATCGCAAAATACAGTTTAATCCAAAGACTTAAGGTTCGGTAGGGTTGTATGCTCTCCGAGGATTTGTCGCTTTCTTTGTCGTTTTGGGCCGAGTGGCTTTCCTTGGAGCCTATGCACAAGGCCACAAGCTTCCATAGAATGGCGGAGGACCATAGCCATGCCAAGGTAGAATACGCGGCTTCCATGGTGGCTTGGTTGGTCCATTGCAACCAGACTATGAATGTATTCAATCCCCAAACAAAGCTCCATACCACCGAGGTGATACAGGTGGTCCAACGAATGCCGTGAATGACGGCAACTGTGTGGGCTTCGATGTAAAGGTCGCCAGCATAGTCCTCACAAGCCTTGATTAATTCTCTGCTTAGGGTAATCAAGGTGCAAAATGCCAGGTAAATCAACCAAACCCTGTGGAGTTTATCCGAATCGCCTCGATAATACCGGAAGAGAATCCCCATGGCCTTGAACTCGTAGAGCCAAGGCAAGGCCACCCAAAGGAAACAAAGGAACACAATGACCAATGGGCCTATCAAACCTTGCTTTTTCCAATGTTCGGAATAGCGAAAAAGCAAGAAGACCGCCGCGATAGGCACTAAGGTGAGGTTCAGGAGGCCGGCTTGCCATGCGGACCAGGCACAGAGGCTTAGCCCTACGCCGTTCAGGCCCCAATATGCAGGCCAGAAGAGGTTCTCGGCGATGACGGGTCGTCTTTTCCCGTTGCGATGATCGGAATCCCTGTCAAAATAGTCGTTGATTAAATTACCAGCTCCGGCAAGCAAGGTCGCTCCCAGAACCATGATCAGGAAATCGCGATGATCCAGACCGAAATTGAGAAGCCGGGTTTCGAGTACTGGTAACATCAGAAAAAATCGAAATGAAATCAAGGTCCAAGCAAGTAATACCAGGTTAATGGGTCTGGTGGCTCGCATTACCAACCACAAATTCGACGATTCTTTGGAAGTTGGTTCAGTCATGGCCAAGCTTGGTCTTTTCTTGGGCGATTAAGTTACTCAAGGTGCGGTACAAGGCCTGTCCTTCGGGGTCCTGTTCTAGGAGGGCAAGGTGCTTGTCCATGGTTTCGGTATCGCCTCGATGGGCAGGGCCGCTTTGACGTGTCAAAGGATCTGCCGAATTTTTGGTAAAAAGACGTAGTTGTTGCTGCAAAATAGGCAAGAGCAAGCCGTGTTCTCCTTGACCCTCCAGGATTTTGTGTCCCCAATGCAGGAGCAGGTTGTTGAAGTTGGCGGTCATTACCGCGGCAAGGTGTATTTGGACCCGTTGAGCAAGGGTCGAAGGGATAGGATGGGCTTGCAGACCTCGGCACCATGCTTCCAGCATTTGGCGCAAAGGTTCGTTGTTGGTTTCCAACAGCATTGGGACGCCTTGCAAGAGATTTTCATGCGGTTGACTTAAATTCATCACGGGCCATAAGACTCCGTGACGAGGATGCCCGGCAAGAATCTCCATGGAAAGGGTGCCTCCGCAGTGTATTATGTGTTGATGGTCTTGGCATTCGAATTGGGCCGCAACCTCCGCAACGGCTTTGTCTGAAACCGCAAGCACAAGGACATCACCAGTCCACGAAGAAACATGAGATTTCGTTATCATTTGATGTTCAACCTCTAAGCGATTGGACAAGGCTTTGCCACGTCCTGCATGCCGCGACCAAACTTGGGTGATGTTGACTCCAGCATGCATAAGACCCAAGCTCAAAGCCCAAGCCGCTTGCCCGGCACCGACGATGGCGACACGTCCACCGGACTTAGTCAGCTCTTCGCTCATTTTGGTACTGACGGTTACGATGCACAATGCTCATGCTCAAACCCAAAACAAGGAGAAAGCTGCCGTACCATACCGCATTAATCCAAGGGAAGCGCAGCATCTTGAGCACCACATAAGGCCGTGGCGGAGGAGGCGTGGTTTGAACAGCGAGAGCAATTTGTTGTTTGCCAGGGTCTATGCTTTGCAATTGGAGGCGTATGCCGGGTTCGGCACTTTGGTCCGGATAACGAAATTCAACTCCGTTTCGAAGGACATAAACCGGCATCAATTGGAAGGTGGTATCGACTCGTTGAACGCGGACCGGGGCACCGACGGCAACCTGCGCGCCAGAACATTGGGCAGACCATGCGGAGTCGAGATTGGTCTTGAGACCTTCGAAGACCAGCAAGTATTCCTGCAGCATTAAGGTATCACCGCGTGCGTTGAGGTAATGCAAAACCGGTTCCTTGTATTCTTGCGAGGTGGCTTGCAAGGAAGCCGGGTCCGGAACCTGGGTGACGTGCATGTACAAATCATGATCCCAGAAATGCATCGTGGCCGGCGAGGCGATCAAACCCATCTTGGGATTGATCTGGGCATTGGGGTATAGCGTACGGCTGAAACGCACCTTGCCTTGGTCATCACTTTGTTCAAAACGAAGTTTGTAATATCGGTTGGGCTCAACCACCGAATCCCCCAGGTATTGTACGGAATACCCTGCAATGGATTGACTTTGATTTTCGTAGAGCAAGACATTTTCTCGGGCCTGGGCCGGGGAGAAATTGGGTCCCAAGGGGGTATTGTTAAGGTTCAAGGAAACTACTTCTTTGCGGGAGGAAGAAACCAAGATCCCCAGCATCATCAAGGCAAAACCAAAATGGGCAGTCAAGCCTCCTTGCCTCACGATTTTCTGACGACGACGGTACATGTGCGTAAGGTTCCCGACCAGCGCAAAGCAGGCCGCAAAAATCAAGAGGAGATAGGACCAGTACCCAATGCCCATGGAATAGGCCACGGCCAGCGTCAAGACCACAGCTACCAAAGTGATTTGAATGATCCATTGCAACACGGGCCTTGGATCGCTTTTCTTAAAGCGCAGCTCAAAGGCAACTGTTCCTAACAAAAGAATAAGGACCGCGATTGGCAATTGCCAACGGTTGTAATAGGAGACCACCTCGGCGGGGGGGGCCATGTTGCTGCCTGCGATGGCATTGAACACAGGAATAGAAGTGGTGAAAAGAATTTGCAAGGCGCTGATGACAAGGGTCATGCTTCCAATAAAAAGCCAAAATTCTCTGGAACTTCCGGCCTCTTCACCGTTCCTTTCACGGGCTGGGATTTCTTTCCAACGAAGGACGAGCAACACTATAGCAAGCAACACAAAGGCACTCAAGAAAATCAAAAGTTGACCCGACAAGCCCAGGTCCGTGAATGAATGCACCGAGCTTTCGCCCAAGATCCCGGAGCGGGTCAGAAAGGTGGCATACAGCACCAGCAAGAAACCGAGCAGTACGAGGATGAAGGTGGACCGCAGGGAATATTGGCTTTTGGTGTAGGCATGCATGCCATGCAGTGCGGCGACGAGCAACAACCATGGGAGCAGCGATGCATTTTCGACCGGATCCCAAGCCCAATAGCCGCCGAAATTTAAGGATTCGTAGGCCCATGCTGCGCCCATTACGATGCCGCTCCCCAGAGTGAGGATGGCGACCAAGGTCCAACCCTGTGCGAGACCCACCCATGCATCGTAACGTTTGGTCCACAAGGCACTCACGGCGTAAGCGAAAGGAATTGTGCAAGAGGCAAAACCCAAAAAGAGTACCGGAGGATGGATGACCATCCATGGATTCTGTAACAACGGGTTGAGTCCATTTCCGTCGGTAATCCATTGCAAGTAATCTGGTCGATTGAAAATAGGGGCCTGAAGGGTTTCACGAAGGAGGGTAAAAGGACTGCTTCCGATATGCCAATCCAACAGGTCAGGAATTACTAGGTTGGTTCCCAGAAGCATGCTGGTGAGCATGAGTTGGGCAAGGGAAAGAACTCCCATGACGCCAGCCTCCCAACGCCTTCCGCTTACGGCGAGAAATATCCACCCTAATACCATGTGCCAGAAAATCCAGAGCAGAAAGCTACCTTCCTGCCCTTCCCAAAAGGCAGATAAAATGTAATGGGTTGGCAAGGCTTTGGAGGCATGGGACCATGCGTAATGGTATTCGTAGCGATGGAAATAAATGATACCAAAAAGGGTGGCAATGATGGTGACCACCGCTGCACTGTGGATGCCGAAGGCCCAACGACCCCATTGTTCCCAACGACCTTGAGTCAACGTATGCCCACTTAAGGAATGCGCGTAGGCGAGGGTGCTCATCAGGGCGGCACAGAAAGAAACAATGACCGCAAGATGCCCCAAATGGCCGGGCCAAAGTAATTCGCCAGCATATTCCATTGCGAGGGTTCGAAGGGTTAGGGTTTAGGAGACGTGGTGAGCACTTGGTCTTCGGTGTATTTGGAAGGGCATTTGGTCAGAATTTGATCTGCTACAAAGACCGTTTTGGCAGGGGTATTCGATGCATTGGTATTCGCGGCGTTTGTATTCTCGGCATTCAAGCCGCCCTTTTCGCCGGATTTACTATTGCCCGGAACAATCTTGCCGATGATGACCACCTGTTCGGAGCGTTCGAAGTCTTGGGGCTTGGCACCGTAATACACCACGGGCATGCTCAAGCCTTTCTGGTCGCGTAACTTGAATTGGAGTAGGTTAGCGTCTTGGGTCGGATTGTAAACCAGCGGAAAATCCCGATCCAATTGCCCCACCACGTGGTAGCTTTGGTCAGGGTTGGCCGCTGCCTCGGCAAAGTCTACGTAAGAGCTGCTTTCACCCAGGGTGCTGACGAGAATCGCCAATCCGGTGCCAACCAGCAGCAAGAGGTAAAGGGCAGATTGTTTCATGGTTCAAAGTTCGCATCCAAAGAACGCATTCATGTGCATTTTTGTTGATTGAACGCAATTTTGAGTCAAAACCTTGTACTGCCTAAACCACCACGCCCCTTTCAAGTCCACATCGCATGAGTCGCAGAACCTACCCTTGTAGTCTTTTCATGCTCACCCTTTGCTGGGCCTTTTTGCAAACCATGTTGGGATGGGCTCAAGGCCGTGGCGGAGGAGGTGGGAATCGCTCCGAGCTCAGGCCCGTGATTACCGGGTGGATATTGGACTCTTTAAGCGGAGAGGGTTTGGCAGGGGTGAATGTGGTGGCCGTGGGGGTCAGGGACAGCAGCATAAGGACCGGGGCTTCCAGCGATGCTCAAGGCCGCTTTGTGCTCAACTTGCCGCGAGCAGGAGGCTATATACTTCAATGCACCTACGTGGGTTATACTCCGTATCGTAAGTTTCAGCGTTGGGTGGAATCGCAAGTCATGGGGAACATCCTTTTGGCTCCTTTGACCACGCAATTGGGATCGGTGGGTGTCGAGGCCCAGGCCCAACGCATCGAACAGCGAGGCGATACGACGGAGATTAACGCCGCCGGGTACAAGACGACCCCGGATGCGGATGCCGAGCAATTGATTCGCAAAATGCCGGGTATTACGGTGGAAAACGGAACCATCAAGGCCCAGGGCGAAGAGATACGTCGTGTTCTTCTGGATGGTCAGGAATATTACGGCAACGATGCCACCGCGGCATTGCGTAACCTTCCTGCTGATGCCATTGACAAGGTGCAGCTCATCGATCGATTAAGTGACCAGGCTCAGTTCAGCGGGATCAACGATGGCAATACCGAGAAAACCCTCAATTTGATCACTCGTACAGGATTGAACAACAGCCGTTTCGGGAAAGTGTACGGAGGTGTTGGCGCTTTGACCGATGAGCGGCAATTCCGGGAAGAGGAGCCCTTTCGTGCATTGCCCTTTGATAAGTACGGCCAGACTTTTCAGCCGCTGCTCCCCTCTGAAGGGGCCCGGTACATGAGCGGCGGTAACACATCCTGGTTCAGGGGAAAGCGCCGGATCAGTGCAGCCTTGCTTGCCAATAACATCAATCAACAAAATTTCTCCAGTGCCGAAATTTCAGGCCTACTGGGTGGAGCCGGTGGCCAATGGGGCGCAACGGGAGGGATGCGGATGATGGGCAGGGGAGGGTCCGGTGGAATGGGAGGAGGCAGTGGGGGAGGAATGTGGGGTGGCGCCGATATGGGGCTGAGCAACCCAACCCAAAGGGGTTTGACGGCAACACAATCCTTGGCGCTGAATTACAGCGATGCATGGAAGGGGGGCTGGAAAATTTCATCGGCACTGGTGGGAAACCAGACCTTGAATGAACAAAATTCTTCGGCGGTTCGGTCCTGGCTAAATGTGAGTGGCTTGGCCCAAGCCGACAGCAGCCGACAATTGCAAAGCGCCAACCAACAGCGTTGGACCGCCAGGTTGGAATGGAATCCTGATAGCAACCGAGCTTTG
>Ga0194121_10003786_pt1 | contig 22576 bp, 21 predicted proteins | sample TA2MahCa50mmetaG_FD_148609 | JGI IMG/M metagenome (GOLD analysis project Ga0194121, IMG submission 148609) | Freshwater microbial communities from Lake Tanganyika, Tanzania - TA2015020 Mahale Deep Cast 50m | ecosystem: Environmental > Aquatic > Freshwater > Lake | place: Tanzania: Lake...
ACGGCACTTGACCCAATCAGCAGGCTATCGTTCATTGCTGCGCCTCCTCTCGAGTTGGCCCGCGATCCACAGGAGCACGCCGGGCAGTATCTCGGCCGCGCGACGAACCGCTTGACGACGCGGCATTTTGTCAAGGCTGCGAACTTTGCGGGCGAAGGCGACCAACAACGGATTGACTCGCGGTGGGTGAGAGGTTAGTCTAGGCATTGTAGTTTGCTTCTTTGGTCCCAATTCACTCGCGAGGTAGTTGGGACCTTTTTCGTTTTTAGGCTTCGCTTTGCTGCTGCTTTTGGAGGTCGCGCAAATACGCGATGAGGGAATCAAAACAAATCAGACGGACTCCTTTTTTCTGGCCCCGATTTCGCAGACAAATCGAGCGGACGGGCGGCTTGTGTCCGTTGAGGTTTGAAGGAAGAATCAGCTCGTTGAGCTTGGAACGTTTAAGGCCCGTCCACGGATCGGAACTGCCAGTTGTTGGTAGCCGAATAAATTCCGGCCTGGGTGCGCTGTTTGTAGGTGTTGTCGAACATTCTTGAACTATCATGCCCTACACAAATACAAAATGCGCCCGGCTTGGTTTCGTGCGCATTTAGGGAGCATTTAGGGCGCATTTAGGCGCACGTCGGCAGCAAAACGGTTGGTCAAGAGAAAAGTTTTAGGAATATTTCGAACGGCGCTTTTTCGGTGCAGATTTTCGCAAATTCGACGCGCGCTTAGCTTTGTTGGCGCGAATGCTGAAGCGAATCCGTTCTAGGTCGTTGGCGAAGACATCAGACGGCTTTCCAGGCTTGTCGGGATGTCGCTTTCATGCCGTCAAGTGTCGGAAATTTGTCGGCAAATTAAAAGAAAGCGTCTTTTTTTGGCCTTAAAATCATTTGTAAACTATTGACTTTGAAGATTTAGCAAGTCTTTTACTCGAACTAGTAAATACGGTGTTTAGAACAACGTTGCACCAGATTGACGACGAGCTGTTGGAACAAGTGCTCTTGGGCTGGCAGAGCCAAGTGCTGGGACCGTGGCAGGATCAGACCGTCATCGTCGACGGCAAGAAAGTGCGTCATGCCGGAGTAGAGATCGTCAATGCGGCCGATTCCCAGGGTCGATTTCTGGGCAGCACGGTGACGGCCCGCAAAAGCAACGAGATCCCGGCACCTTTCAAAGCCGGTTCAAATCCGCTCATGGCGGACGCGAACGACTCCATGCGCTCATTCACGCCAAATTGCCGAGCGTGCTCGACTTATGAAACAGAAAAGACGCGTCCTAAGCGCGGGAATTTTGGCAAATTTATCATTTGCCTGTCTTCACGATCCCGACCAACAAACCGTGCATCCGCGTGGAACGTCCGGATCGTGTTTTCGCGAACGAAGACTCCAAGTGGCAAGCCATTGTCGATGAGGTGCTGCGGGTTCATGAGACGGGCCGGCCGGTGCTCATCGGCACGCGCAGCGTCGCGGCCAGCGAGAAGTTGGCCCAACGTTTGCAGGAACGGTCGGTCAGCTATCGGCTGCTCAATGCCGTGCGTTTCCAGGAGGAAGCGCAAATCATCGCCGAAGCGGGCATCGCTGGACGCATTACGATTGCGACCAACATGGCCGGTCGCCGCACGGATATTCGCTTGGGACCGGGGGTGGCTGAATTGGGCGGCTTGCATGTGATCGCCACGGAACGACACGAATCGCGCCGCGTTGACCGGCAGTTGTTCGGCCGTAGCGCGCGTCAAGGTGATCCCGGCGCCGCGCAAGCTTTCTTCAGCGCGGAGGATGAATTATTCCGCCGTTACCTGCCGAGAGCCGTTCGCGCTCGGGTCGAAAGGTTTCTGCGCAGCGGCTCGTTCGTTGGACAGAAGGCAGCGAGAGCGGCATTGGCGCAAAGTTCCGCGCAAAAACAAGCCTTTGCCCAGCGCCGCAGCGTCCTGAAAATGGATGACTGGATGGAAGAAGCATTGTCCTTCGCGGGCGGAGAGATCTGAGCTGCGCGGGTGGTTGCGGGGCAGCACCCGTCTTCCGATCCGATGGGACAGATCCCTACCCTACGAAACCCCTTCTCGGAGCATTACGCCCATGAACGCGCAGGACAAGAGCGTCCCGCTTGTCCTGGACTTACAAGCGCGCCACACTCAACGTCACTGCACCAGTGGCGCTGGAGCGGAATCGCCAGAAGAATTTCCAAGGACGCGAAGGTGATGCGGCATTCGCAGACTGCCTGACAGTCTCGAGCATTACGTACCGCTTCTAAGTTAGAGCCTCGGCTTAATTCGGTCTCGCCTGGTCTCAAGATCCCCGAGGTCATCCTGAATGAAGTAAGCGTCGCGGTTGCCGCTCGTGTTCCAACTGTGGATAAAAAGCATCTTGTCGAACTTGATCCAGCGGGCGGATCCATCCATGTAAAGTTGGTTTCCCCCTTCGGGTGTGCCATTCCTCAGCTTGTGCGGTGGCATATTTTTGAAAGATGTATCGCGCCCCCCACCCCACCGATTGTCGACTTTAAGGTTGGCATCGGCCGCGGCAACCCAACCAGGCTGAGACTGGGATGCTTTGACTGGGCTGCGAGAAGGAAACGTTCCGGCCGGATTGCTCCAGGTTTTGATGCCGCCAAAGTATTGGTAGCCGATTACCCATTGCGGGTACTCGGCTTCGTACTGCGGAAAGGTCGGCCGGTTTGGACAAGTCCAGATTTTCGAAACTCCCGAATTGGTATTCACGACTAGGCCAACCGTCGCTGCGGCCTTTTCTTCCGGCGGATTCAAGCAAATCTGCACGTAATTGCCGCCATCGAAGCGTGCCTGCAGCATCACGTCATTATTGTCATCCGCATAAATAGCCGTCCCAATCCCAAGCTGCCGGAGATTGTTGAGACATTTGGCGCGGCGGCTTGTCTCCTTGGCTCGGCTCAAGGCCGGAAGAAGCATGCCCGCTAAGATCGCAATGATGGCAATAACAACGAGAAGCTCGATCAAGGTGAAGCCACGCGTGGGCAACCGCGGTTTTCGGCTGAGTATCTTCACAGAATCCGAATTGAGTATAGGCACGGGCGACCGCTGATAAATGCCTTGGCATCAGCGCTTCCGCCAGACGCTTCGAGGTTGCGGATCAAGGCCTGTCATATTCCCCGATGGATCGGAGCCAGATATTGCGAAAGCGCATCGGATTGTTGTGGTCTTGCAGTTCGATGTACATCTCCGGCGGATGCGGCTTGTTGTAAGTGCCGACAGCGCGATGGGGCGTATTGCCGAGATATTCGCGTTTGTGATGCAACACGACGCCGTTGTGGATCACAGTCACGTTCGCCTTCTTGACGAGCTTTCCGCTCTCGTCCCAACGTGGTGATTCAAAAATAATGTCATACGTTTGCCATTCACCCGGCTTTTTGCTGGCATTCACAAGCGGCGGGCTTTGGCCGTAGAGAGCGCCGGCTTGACCGTCCGGATACGTTTTGTTGTCGTAAGAATCGAGCACCTGAACCTCGTAAATGCCGTTCATCAAGATGCCGCTGTTTCCGCGGCCCTGGCTGCTGCCTTCCACTTTCGCGGGGGTGGCAAACTCCAAGTGCAATTGGAAATCGGCGAACTTGCCTTTCGTGCGAATGCTGCCGCTCTTAGGCACGACTTCCATGTAACCGTTCTCGATTTTCCAGGGGGCATCTTTGCCGCCGCCAAGCTCCCATTTCGACAGGTCTTTGCCATCAAAAAGGACGATGGCATCGGAGGGCGCAGGGGCTTGATGACTGAACGACGCAACCGGTGTAACGATGCGAGGCTGGGGACGATCGCCGTCATGGACATGCCATTTCGTGCCCGGCACAAGTGGCGTGTCGCTGTAGCCGAGTTTCGGTTGATCGGCGCCCAACAGAGAGTTTGCTGAGTTCAGAGTGACAATGGAAAAAACCAAGCCATGAATTAATTGTTTTGAGGTCATGGCGAAATTCTTTCCATAGCCGCACCAACTAAGCAAGCGCTGATGCGCGGGGGGCAGCAATTCGGCCCATGAATAGGCGTCGCAGGATTGGCGTCCCGCCTGTCCAGCATTGCCAGCACCAAGAGCGGGACGCTGTCCTGCGTTCCGAGGAGGAATTCGCGCAAAAGATTCTCGAGGAAGTCTCATTTGGCAGGGCATGTAGTCCCGCCTCCAGGCGGAAACAACAGGCATGCGCCTGAATCATGCTCGCTCTGCCGCCTGAGGGCGGCTTTAGCCGGTGAAACGCGGCGCTATTTTCATCGGGTCCCTCCGGGACAGATGCTCTTTGAATTACCGAAAGGCATTAGCCTGAAGCCGGGACTACATGCCTGCCGCTCGCCAAATGAGACTTGCTGCGCGCGGGTGCCCACCTCGATATTCTGAGTCTCTCGGCTTTTCGGAAGAGTCCTTTAGCCCACCAATTCGCGAATCGGCTGGATACCGGAATCAACGAGGTACTGAGGCCGGCCTTGAATGTCCTGGACGGTGGCCGTGCGGACGTCAATGCCGATGTTGTGATAGAGCGTCGCGAAGACTTCCTGGAACTTGACCGGTCGATCCACTATTTCGCCGCCAACGCGGTCCGATGCGCCGATGACTTGGCCCGTCCTCATGCCGCCGCCGGCCAGCAACGCGAAGTTGACTCGCGGCCAGTGATCGCGGCTATTCATTCCATTGAGCCGCGGCGTGCGGCCAAACTCGCCCCAAACAACAACCGAAACATCCTTGTCGAGACCGCGCTCGTGCAAATCGGCGATCAGCGCGGTCAACCCGCGGTCGAGCAGCGGAAATTCTTCTCGCGATTTGGGAAAGTTCATTCCATCACCGCCATGCCAATCCCAGCGGCTGTAATTCAGCGAAACGACTCGAACACCCGCTTCGACCAACCGGCGCGCCACGAGAAAATTTCGAATCATTCTGGGAGCGCCATCGCGTTCATAGCGCGGATCGTTCTGGCCGTAACGTTCGAGAATTCGAGGGTCTTCTTTCGAGAGATCAAGAGCGTCCACAAGGCCGGTTCCAGACAGAATACCCATGGCTTGGCGATTGAAATAATCAAGGCCTTCCATCAGGCCGCTGCTGTCGGTTTCCTTGCGGAAATGATCGAAAGCCTGGCGGAGTTGATCGCGATCACGAAGGCGATCCAAGGTGATGCCTTCGAGGGCCATGTTTTGCGCTTTGCTGTTCGGGTCTTTGGCGACGAGATTCATCGGCGTATGCGCCTGGCCGATGAAACCACCCGTGGTCGGATCACCCCACTGACGATGACCGGTCGGATACATGAGAGCAATGTTAGCCGGCACGCCGGGATTCGAGCCTTGGAGTTTCGAGACCCATGAACCCAGGGCGGGCCAGCCACCTTGAGGGGCGCGTTCTTTGCGAGGATGCCCCGTCATGCATTGATAACAATCGTGGTCGCCATCGGAATCGCAGATCGATCGAATTAACGCGAACTTGTCCATCATCTTCGCGAGCTTCGGAAAATGTTCGCAAATCTCGATGCCGGGGACGTTAGTTTTGACCGGGCGGAATTCGCCGCGATATTCGGACGGGGCATCGGGTTTCAGATCGAAAGTGTCGATATGCGAGGGACCGCCTGGGAGAAAGATATTGATAATCGCTTTGCTGGATCGGCCGGTATTGGCGCGCGCCTCGATGGAAAGCAGTTGAGATAACGACAAACCGCCAGCGGCCATACCGCCAATTTTCAGAAAATGCCGGCGTGAAATCCCGTCGCAATGGTTGCCACGTGGATCGGAGTTTCCAAGAATCGTCAGCATATCAATACCTTTCGTTCCATCTACTCATCTTGGGCCATGACGATAATCTGTGGCGCTCTGAATTCCAAGCGCTTATTTGCAAGTCTTGATTCGCTGGATTCCTGCTGCGGACTAGACTGTCCGCGTCGCCATGGGACGCAGGTGTATAGCGCAGCCTAGACTTTCAGTCTGCTGTATCGCCGATTTGCAATCGGCATGCCGTCCGGATCTTCCAAAACGCTCAAACCGGCGGGCGATCCGCAGAATACAATTCTTCCTTCCACCGTTTTAGCCGACAGCTGATCTCGACAAGGCGACGGTCCGTTGCCATCATCTGGGTCCGTTCCAAGCCTATGAAACGACTGAACGTTCCGAAACGCCGACCTCACTCAACTCGAGCCTTTACACTCATCGAATTGCTCGTCGTCATCGCGATCATCGCGATTCTCGCTGGCATGCTCTTGCCAGCACTGGCCAAGGCAAAGGAACAAGCTCGCAAAGGCCAATGTGTCTCGAACCTCCGCCAACAAGGCATCGCCTGCGCGATGTATCTCGATGATAACAACGATAAATTTCCGAACGCGCAGAATATCGTGGATCTCACCTACTATTCGTGGGGCGGCAAGCAAGGCATCGAAGCGCCGATCACACGAACGCCGCTGCGATTGCTCAATCCGTATGTCGCGAAGACAGGTCCCGTGGCCACGAACGAAGGGGGCGCGGCGCTGGCTTTCAAATGCCCGAGCGATAATGGCGCGAAAGCCGGCGTCTGGAAAGAACGCAAGCCAACCGTCTATGAAAACTTCGGCAGCAGCCACTTTTACAATGCCAGCGCCAACTCGAACGATGGCAACAAAGGACTAATGCTCCGCAAGGTGTCGCAGATCCGAAATCCAGCCAAGATCATTCTCGCCAATGATTTCTCGTTCAATTGCTACTTCGATTACGGACTTACCCGAGCCGTGTTTGAATACATGTACTGGCATGACAAAACACGGCTCGGCTACGGCAACGTCTTGTTCGTCGATTCGCACGTCACCTATCACCAAGCGACAACCAAGTCGCCGGATTTCCAGCGCGGCCCATCTTGGTCATTTCTCTGGAATGATGAATGATCAATGAACCATTATGGGAACGAAAGACTCGCATTGACGCATACATCGACAAGTCGGCGGATTTTGCCAAGCCGATCTTGAGGCACATTCGGAAGCTGGTCCATGCCGCGTGCCCCGACGCCGAGGAAACGATGAAGTGGAGCTTCCCTCAAGAAAGATATATCTGCAGTGGACGCCACAGACGAACCGCCATGGGGAAGAATGAGCGAAGACCAGCCGAGCCAAAGCGGAGAGACGACCCCGGCCACACGGCGCGAACTCGTCCGTCACGCCAATTTACGAAAAGCTGTCCGCCTACTTCGTTGAAGCGGCGCGCACGACTCGGATTCTAGGACGACATGGATGCGCCTACCGTAACGCAGAGTTTGGACATTTTGCGGGCTGGACTTAGTCCTGCAGTTGATCTCACACTTAATCCATCGGCGACGTGGCCGAAGTGAGGACTAAGTGCGAGATCAAGTCGGTTGGAAATGTCCAAACTCTGCGCTACGAGATTTCCCACTTTATGGCGACGAGTTGCGTCGGCTGAAGCCGAGCCGCAAATCGGCAAATCGTGTTGACTGGTGAAATATTTGACCGCCTACTACTCGCCTTAATTTATGAGGGACCCAGCACAAGTGTTGCGCGATTTCAAACCAGCCCAAGAATTCTTTGTCGGCATTGACTCCGACGGCTGTATTTTCGATTCCATGGAGATCAAGCACAAGGAATGTTTCGCGCCGATGTTTATCAAACATTTCCACGTCCAGGCCGTGAGCAAGTACGCGCGCGAGGTCTGGGAATTCGTCAACCTTTATTCGAAAACCCGCGGAGCGAACCGCTTCCCTGCTCTATCCCGAGCGCTCAACCTCCTTCGTGAACGGCCGCAAGTCCAGGCGCGAAAGGTTAAAGTGCCAGACACCCTCGCCTTGGACGAGTGGATCAAACGCGAGACGAAATTAGGCAACGCGACCCTGGCCGCCGAAGTCAAAAGAGGCAACCAAGGCCTTGCCCAAGTCAAGGTTTGGTCTGACGCCGTCAATGCAGCTGTGGAAGACATCGTTCATGGCGTGCCGCCATTTCCTCTCGTCCGCGAGAGCCTCGAGAAGATCAATCAGAAAGCCGATGCCATGTGCATTTCGCAAACACCGGCAGACGCCCTAAAACGCGAGTGGGCCGAGCACAACATCGATGGTTTTGTGAAAATCATTGCCGGCCAGGAGATGGGAACCAAAACCGAGCACCTGAAATTTGCGGCTGCGAGCAAGTACCCGAAGGAAAAGATTCTGATGGTCGGCGACGCGCCAGGCGACTATAAGGCGGCCCGCGGAAGTGACGCGTTGTTTTACCCAATTGTTCCCGGGCGCGAAGAAGTCTCATGGGACCGCTTCTTCAACGAAGCGTTAGATCGCTTTTTCGCGGGAACGTACGCCGGTGAGTATGAGGCGGAATTGATCAGGGAGTTTGACGCGTCACTGCCAGAAAAGCCCAGTTGGTAAGGAATGAGTTAACGCGGAACCGCAGTTCTGACCTCGAAACGCGTGAAAGACACGAAACAAGAATCAACTGCCAACACCTGAAATCACCTTCCTAGTGAAGACCTTCCTCTTTCGTGTGTTTCGTGTATTTCGTGGTTTGAACCGCCGCTTTCAAGTTAATCGCTCTTCGTTCCCGTCTTAGCGACGCGATCTCGGTGTTCGCCGCGGTTGACCCGTTTGTTCAAAGACCCGCGTTCCTCACTTCGACCGCGGGCTTGCTCTCGCGTAGAAGGCCGTTCTTCGCTTTGGCTGCGCGGGGCTTTCGCGCCGGAGCTAAGGCGTTGTCCTCGGATTTGCTGACGTTCAGGTGATTTGATAGTTTCACGGCGGTTGGAAAACCAATCGCCTGAGGTGTCCACTTCATGATTCTGATTTCGATCACGAATGGAGTTCTCCGCATTCCTTTGGCCGATGCCGCCGGGGCGCTTGAAGCTGCTCTTCGGCAATCGCGCGGGGCGGCCACACGTGCAGCCGGCGCCATTGGCACTGTGAGCGGCGTCGCTAGCGCGATTTTGTCTGTCATCTGGCTCTTCAAAAGCCATCGGGCGGTGACAAAATCATGCAGGACAAAATCATTATGGCAGCCGCGACGGCTATGCGACGACAAAAACGAATTACTGACACTGCCCGACCACGCCGACAAACTTCCCGAGGAGACCTTGACACCACAATGGATAGTATGTTACCTATCTACATGCTACATCAGGCTGTGGTTTGATTGGTTTATGCGCTGTATTAAATGCGGCTGCGCAGAAGACAAAGTGATTGACTCGCGAACGTCTCGTGAAGGTTCCACTATCCGTCGGCGCCGGGAATGTCTGGCCTGCGGGTATCGTTTCACCACCTACGAGGAAATCGAGCACGAAGGGTTAATGGTCGTCAAACGAGATGGCCGATCCGAGGAATTCTCGCGAGAAAAACTTGAATCGGGAATCAAGAAAGCCTGTCAGAAGCGGCCCGTGAGTCCCAGAGTGATTGAAGAACTCGTGGACAAAATCATGGATGAGATCAGCACCAAATTCGACCGCGAGGTGCCATCGATGGCGATCGGCGAGCGCGTCATGGAAGGTCTCAGAGAGATCGATCAAGTCGCCTACGTTCGCTTTGCGAGTGTTTATCGACGCTTTCAGGAAGCCACGCAGTTTGTGCAGGAAGTGAAGAAACTGGAGGAAAAGCAATGATTCAACTTCACGAGGACTACATTCTGTTTGAAACATCCACAGGAGAGTCGATTCCTTGTTCGGCCGAGTTGGTCGCGGTCGGGCTGATCGGAAAGGACGGCTCAAGCGAAGATTTGGAACTGGTGAAGCAAGCGGCAGCGGCTGTGCTCCACTATTTCAAACATGACCTTGGCCGCAACTCAGTCTCGCTGGCTGATTTTTCCATGGCCCTCGGCGGAATCCTCGCCGAGTTTGGAGTGAAGCTTAAGGATGACGCACCCGAAGATCGCGATATGATTGAAGTGTACGACCTTCGTGAGTTAGCTCAGCTCTCGGGGAAGTCGTTCGAACTTGCCTTCTTTCCGCATTTGCGTGACGAGTTGCGCAAGAGGCTTTCTGGCGCTCCGCCGGTTCTCCAATTCAATGGTCTGCGTCCTTGTGTGAAACAGCTCTTGGGGGCAAAACGGTGGAGCACACGCTGCCAGGATTTGAATGACCAGATTGTCGATTACCTTCGCCAATGTCTGACTCTAGAAGATCGACCCTCATCGTGCGGAGTGATTGTCAAGTAACGTCACACACAAATTCTTCTTCTAGTTTTCTTGTGTCAAAAACCCTTTTCGAAAAAATAGCCGATCGCGAAATCCCAGCCGAGATCGTGTTTGAAGACAATTTCGTGCTGGCGTTCCGTGATATTCGGCCTGTGGCGCCGGTCCACGTCTTGATCGTTCCCAAGAAGCCGATTCCGCGCATCGCCGAGGCGACACCCAGCGATCACCAGGTCCTCGGTCATTTGCTTTTGAAAGCTGCCGAAGTCGCGGTGAAGTTGGGCCTGAAAGAAACGGGCTATCGTCTCGTCGTCAATAATGGTCCGAATGGTGGGGAATCCGTGCCGCATTTGCATTGCCATATTCTCGGTGGACGGCCGATGAGCTGGCCGCCCGGTTGAGAACGCGCCTCTTTGCATACACTTTCGCGCTAGGAGCGCGGCGTTCACGCCGCTTTATTGGCACACGTCCCGCTAGGGTTGGAAGAGGTTACTCCTGTTTCGTCTTTTTCGCGCTTTTCGAGGTCTCAACTGCAGTTTCGGAAATTGAAGCAAAGAAGCCGTCGATCCCTTTTCGATGTGTCGCCAAATCCGTAGTCAATGTGTCGTTATGGTCGCCAGATAATTCGCAGAACGTTTTCGGCTGGTTCGCAGCCGAAAAATTCTTTTCGCCGTGATGATAGCCAATGATCGAGTCCTCGCGGCTGTGCATGATCAACACCGGAACTTTTATGCGAGGCAATTTGCTCAAAGTATCGTATTGAATTGTGCAAATCCACCTGACCGGAAGCATGGGAAATAGTTCGGCGCCCACGGCGGGAATGCTCGTGAAGCTGCTGACCAAGATGATTCCGCCCACTGGCACTCTCACCGCCAACTCGGTTGCGATCGCGCCGCCCAGCGATTCACCAAGCACGACAATGTTGGTGGCCGCGAAATTCCGTTCCCGGAGCCAGCGATACCCCGCTTCGGCGTCGAGATAAGTCCCTTCTTCGCTAGGGCGACCGGCGCTTCGACCATATCCGCGATAATCGAACGCAAACACGTTCACTCCAAGTCCGAGGAGAAGTTCATAGTAATCGAAGCGATGACTGATGTTTCCCGCGTTGCCATGACAGAGCAGAACCGCCATCTGCGCTCGGGGTGAATTCGTCTCGGCCGGAAAAAACCAAGCGTTCAGTTTGGTTCCATCAGAAGCTCGGAGCCAGACATCCTCCCAAGGACGGCCTAAGGCGGCGCCCGTTTCCTGAATGGAACCGTAGGGAATATAAACCTGACTATGCTCAAACCAGCGAAACATAACGAACACGAGGCACGGCGCGAGAATCAAGCCGATCGTTGCTTTTACTCCGCGTCTCTTCAGCCAAGGTTTCACACAGCAACGATGCGATCAAGTTCACTCCGTGTCGAGGAGCAGTCTGCAGCAGGCAGTCCACCGAGAAGACCTTGGCGAATTGCGTTGGTTCAAGGCGCCCGCTGGACCGTCGGCAATTCCGCAGCGGTGAACTCCATCAAGACTTCGCCATTTTTAATGAGCACTCCCCGGTGTTGTTCCGGCAGATAAGCGCCTGAACGGTCTTTGGCTCTTACCCAAACTTCGACAAAATAGCCGGTGTCCTGAATCCTCCCACCGAGAAGAGGGCCTTCCTGAATGTAGCCTTTGAAAGGTGTGCCGAAGCGGTACCGGGCTGCTTCCGGTTGGAAAAGCGTCTTCGCAAAATGCGCTTCGATCAGCGCTTCGTAATTCTCCGGATAATTTCCAAAGTCCTGGGCAGCAACTTGCTCGGGCGCAGGCGGGGGCGGCGTAACGCAACCCGCGAGAATAAGAAGAAGGAATGGAGAAAGATATAGAAGTCTTCTCATGGAGGGCATTCTTGTGGCCATGAACTTTCTTTGACAACGAAAAAGCAGCTAATCCGGCGTGACCAGCCAAATCGATTCGTTGTCCAACTCCACCGTTAAGGGCTTAAGGCTCGCCCCCAAACAAGGTCCCTCAACACAGCGGCCCGTGAGGGGTTCATAAATCGCCCCGTGCGTCTGACAAATAAAACGCCTTCCATCAGCAGTGAAAAAACGGTTGTCCGCGTAATCCAGGGTCAAGGGCAAGTGACGACAGAGATTTTCGTAGGCGACAATCTGGCCCTCAAAATTCGCCACGAACCCTTCAATCTTTATCCCGTCGCGAACGAACGTAAATTTTGCGGTTTGCCCCTTTTGAAGACTTCGAAGCTGCGCGATGTTTTCTCTTCGCATGAGCTCTCGTTCACTTGATGAATCGGATCGTCAGTGGGTAACGATAGAGTTCCCCTTTGCTAGCTTTGACTGAAGCAACGATGATCAGAACCAAATTGGTTAGGAGGACCAGCGGCAGCAGAAACATCCCGATCAATACAAACACTCCGAGCGCGGCAAGCACCGTGTAAATGGCCATTGAGATTTGAAAGTTGAGCGCCTCGATGCCATGCGCGTCCACCGAGGGAAGCTCTTGCTTTTTGACCAGCCAAACCACGAGAGGCCCCAGGATGGCGCCTAATGGAATGCCGATGAATCCGGCCAGCGCCGTTAAATGACAAATGATATCCCAGGTCCGATCCGTGTTTTCTGCAGGCTGCATTCCGTTCATAGTCGTTCTCTGAGTGCGATCATGATTTCAATTCCAACCAACTGCTCGCTCAAGGCGTATCTCAGCACAAGCGCCCGACTCCGACGATTACAATGTCGTGAGCCTTTTCGCAGCCGGCGCATCCCGAAGTTGTCGGCACAATCGTAGCGGCGGGCATCCTGCCTGCCGTAGAGCCGAGGCATCTTGCCCGGCGGATCACGCGTACGCACTAGAACGCAGCCTCCTCGTTTCAGGCGTTGCTCCGGGCGGCAAGATGCACGCCCTCTGCGGCAGGCAGGATGCCCGCCGCTACCGACAACTTCGGGATGCACTGTTTGGCAGTGGCCGACGAGAAGCATCCGCACTCTAGCTTAGTCTGGCGAAAAGCTCCTGTGCCACTTTCTGCGCAACGCCGATTTGCAATCAGCAGACCCTCCGCACCTTCCACGACGCTCGAATTTGCGAGCGATCCGCAGAATTCAATTTTGCGATACAGCAGAGTGAAACTATGCGCTGCGATGGGCCACGCTGGCTAAAATAGTTTGCATCACCGTCTCTCCGGCTATACAGACTCCGTCCGAAGAATCAGTGCTATGGATAACACCATTAGAATCGCCTTGATTGGCGCGGGGATGTTCGGCGGCGACGTGCATTTGCGCGCGTATGCCGATTTGCAACGCTTCGGCATCAGCGGACAGCTTGCGCGCGTCGGTTTGGATCGCTGGTCGCGCGATCTTGCCGGGGTGAAGTTCGAGCTGGCCGCCGTGGCGACGCGTTCGCAGAAATCCGCGCAACTTTCGCAGGCGAATTTCAAACAGTGGACCGGTCACACGCCGAAGGCCTATTCCGGCGAAACGCCGTGGCTTGATGTTCTGCGCGACTTTCCTGATCTAGACGTCATGGCGGTAGCGACTCCCGATCATCTGCACACACAACCAATTCTAGCGGCTCTGGCCAAAGGCGCCCACATCATCACTGAAAAGCCGATGTGTCTTTCGATTCAGGAAGCCGACCAAATCATCGAGCTGGCGCGGGCCAAAAACCGCGTCGTAGCGGTGGATATGCACAAGCGCTACGATCCGGATCATCTTCGTGTCCGCGATGACATTCAAAAAAGGATTGGTGCGCCGCTTTACGGCGCCGCTTATCTGGAAGAACCGCTGGAAGTTTCCACGAGCACGTTCAAGTGGGTCGAGTCGAGTGACCCGTTCAGCTACGTCGGGCCGCATTGGGTCGATTTGATTTACAGTTATTATCGGAGCAAGCCGGTTTCGTTGACCGCGGTCGGCCAAAAGAAACGCCTGGTTCGCGACGGCATTAACGCCTACGACGCCGTGCAAGTCCGAGTGGAATTCGAAAACGGCATGAGCATCAACTTCCACAACAACTGGATCACGCCCCCTGACTTCGAAGGTCCCGTCAACCAGGGCCACGAAATTGTCGGCGCCGATGGCAAGGTGGAAAGCGACCAACAGTATCGCGGTTTCCGATGGTGGAACAAAGGTGGCGCCAGCCGGACGTCAAACAATCATTTCACGCGCGACGTGATCCGCCCCGACGGCTCGCGGGCTTATGTTGGCTACGGCGTAGATAGCTTGACGGTGGGGTTGGTCGCCATTTGCCGAATGAAATTCTCCGGAGCAAGCCTCAATGAGGTGGCTCCTTTGTATCCCACGGCCGAGGATGGACGCATTACGACCGCGATCGTGCATGCTGCGGCGCTGGTGCGTGACCTGAATTTCGAATATCTGAGCGAAGGCAAAGGCGCGCCCGTCACGGCTCGCTTTGGTTTGGATGGCATTACGATTGTGGATCCGAATCGTGCGGCGGAAGGGATTGAGAAGGTGTTTCAACGTCTTTACGAGAAAGCGATTTGAGGAGCCTCCGACAGTCACGAGTTCTTGTGTCTGGAAGGTTTACTTGGCGGCCTAAGTTGCTGATAATACTGCTATGAGTACGCGAGAGTTGATCGAAAAGGAGATTGCGGATCTGCCGGAGCCGTTGCAGCGTGAGGTTGATGATTTCGCCCGCTTTCTCAGACTGCGACGCTCCGAGGAGTCGTTCAATGGTTTGCTTTTGAGCGAACCAGCACTGGCGAAAGAGTGGAACACACCAGAGGAGGATGCTGCGTGGGCAAACCTGTGATCGGCGAAGTGGTTATCCTGCCCTCAAGGAAGCACGCGACAAAGTGCGTAGTTCTTTTTTTGTAATTTCAATTATGGGCAAAGAATTTAGCATCACCCCCAGACAAGTTCCTCACGTCGAAACGAAGTACCGTCGCATCGCAACGCCGGTTCCACACCCCAACTCGGTCCCGACGCTCGAGAAGTTGCGCCAAATCGAGCCGATCTCAATGCGCGGCCAGCCGCCGCTTGTCTGGGATCGCGCGGAAGACATTTTCGTTTACGACAAGCACGGCAACAAATGGCTCGATTGGTCGTGCGGCGTGCTTGTCACTAATGCCGGCCACGGTCCGGCGGAAATTCGCCAAGCGATCATCGATCAGGTCAACAGCGGTTTGCTGCACAACTATTGTTTTCCAAGCGAAGAACGGGCGGAGCTTGTCGAGCATTTGGCCAATCTCGCGCCCGAGGGTTTAAAGAAAGTTTTTTTGCTAACAACCGGATCGGAAGCCACCGAATGCGCCATCAAACTGGCGCGCGCGCACGGCATCAAGAAGGGGGGCAAGAAAAAAATTGGCATCGTCGGGTACGAACGCGGGTTTCACGGACGCACACTTGGCGCGCAGCAAGCGGGCGGCATGGCCGGACAGAAATCGTGGATCGTCAATGAGGACCCAGCCATTTTAAATGCGCCCTTTCCCGATGGTTACTGGCAAGAGGATACGAGCTTCGACACATTTCTGGCGGCGATTGAACAACGCGGCTTAAAACCAGAAAACATCGCTGGCGTGCTGATGGAAACTTACCAGGGTGTTGGACCAGATTTCGCGCCCGTAGAGTACGTTCAGCGCATGGCCGAGTGGTGCAAGCAACACGATGTTGTGCTGGTGTTCGACGAAGTGCAGGCGGGCTTTGGGCGCACGGGCAAGTTCTGGGGCTTCGAACATTACGGCGTGGCGCCCGACATCATTTGCTGTGGGAAAGGAATCAGCAGTTCACTGCCGCTTTCGGCGGTCCTTGGGCGCGAAGCGATCATGGACCAGTTTCCGCCCGGCTCGATGACGAGCACGCACACGGGCAACCCGGTGTGCTGCGCGGCGGCACTAGCGAACATCAAGAAGATCCTGAAGGAGAATCTCACCGCCAACGCGGCACGCTTGGAACCAATTCTCTTGGGTGGCCTGAAAAAGATTCAATCGAAGTACCCGAAGGTCATTGGCCACGTCACTGCGCGCGGGTTGGTCGCTGGAATGCAAACTGTAAAACCGGGCACAAAGGAACCCGACCACGATCTCGCGCATTCGATCGTCGAACGCTGCTTCCACAAAGGTCTGCTCTTCTTCTGCCCCGTTGGCTCGTGGGGACAAACGGTGAAAATCTCGCCGCCGCTGACCATCCCTCAAGAGGCGCTCGAAGAAGGGCTCGCGGTTTTGGCCGAGGCTACTGATCAGGCGCTTGGTGGACCGTGAGTTTCCCTGGCTGGGCGATCACACCCAATTTTGTCCGCGCGGACAAAATTGAGCGGCAAACCTATTTTGATGCTGATAGCCTTTGCTGAAAGTTAGTTACGCACGGTTGCGCTCGACATCACCGTTCAGCACCTTCGACCGAATCTCTACTTTCTGCGCAGCGAACTCAACACCGGATAAAACTGCGTGAAAACGTTGTCATCCGCAGCTTTTGTGCGATGACAGGCATAGCACGACTCCTTCGGACGCGGCTCGGCCCGATCCTTGATCTCGATATTTTTGCCGGTGAAACTGAAGTAAGCCCAACCTTCCGGAAATCGTTTGCTGTCCTTGACGGCCGCTTCGAGCGCGACGCGCTCCTTCGGATATGAACCTTGGAGGCCCGGCTCAGCTTTCGTCTCAGCGCTGAAGATCTCGAGGACGAGCACAGTGCCTTCCGGAAACTTTCCTGTCTTCGCGTATTCGCGATACGCCGCGGGGTTGAGATAAACGTTGTTGAATTTTTCGGTCTTCGGGTAGCCGGCTTTGTCAATGTTCTCTTCATAACGCAGCCCTTTTGAACTGCCGACGAAGATCCATTCCCGGTAGCCTTCCGGGCGCGACAGGACATTTGTGCTTTCGAATCTGGCGACTGGCTGATCGGCCGCTTGCACGAATGAACACGAGAGAACTAACGCGAGGACAAATGGTTTGCCATGCGACGAACGGTTGAGATGCCCATCCATATTTTGGTTCAGTTAAGTTTGGCGGTTGCTGTACCAGTCCGTTGCCCATGATGCAGACTTTCAGTCTGCGTTACGATGGCTACTATGACCTGTCCCCGCCAGCGTGTCAAAAAGGGAGCTTCGCTGGAATTCCGCGATCCAGAGGTTAGGTCAGTTTGACAACCGGGTAATCGCGGTGCGTCACTTGCCCGGACTTCAAATCGCGCGCCGTAATGATCAGGCGCTTGTAGGCATCAATGCCGAACTCGACGGCGAATCGCGCTTCGCCCGGTTGCGCGGGAGGATTGGCTTGGAGAAAGGTTGGGCTTTGTTCGTTTACCCAGAATAGGCTGCGCCTCTCTTGTTCATCCGGCGCGACTTGCATTACACGCGCTGCGCCAGAAGGATCGAAGACCAGTTCGACACACTCGCCATTATTTCGCTCCGCGCGTTGTCCCATCTCAAAAATCGCAATGCCAAGCTCGGTTTGTCCGGGATGCGTGGCTTTCACGGTCATGCGCGCTAAGGCTTCCTGTGTCGGGTAATGCGCGCCGCATTTGACGAGAACGCGATAATCGTAATCACCCTTTTGAGGGTTGACCCAACGAATGGCGTAATCGTGCTGGATGTGATCGTAGAAATCCACGCCGGCCACAAATGCCGCCGCCCCACGCGCAACGGCGTCCAAGGGGCGTTCGAGCATTACCTTCTCCTTGCCAAAGATGCGTTGCACTGTCTTCTGGACCGATGGGATCAAACTGCTGCCTCCGACCATCAGGACCGATTTGATGTGATCCTCGGCATACCCGCGGTCGCGCGCCGAGTTCAAGGCGCGACGAATCGTTCGGTCAATTTGCGCAAAGGTTTCGTGCCGGTCGAGCAGGTCATCAAATTGGTTGCGCGTGAACTCGGCCGCGAGTGCGGCGCCGGTGTGCGGGTTCGCGACTCGAACTTCCGCGCGCTCGTGAAAAGAGAGCTGTTCCTTGGCTGCGCGGCATTCACTCAGTAACTCCGAACTGATGCGGCGAATATCGTCGCTGGTGTCCTGCCGGTTGTTTTGGCGCAAGAACTCCTGGAAAAGCCAGGTGTCAAGACTGCTGCCGCCGATTTCCGTTCCGGCCTTGCCCAGAATGCGGCAACGACGTCCGGATTCGAGCTGTTCCTGTTCCTCGATCAAGGCCACCGCGACATCGAGAGTTCCGCCCCCGAAGTCGAAGATGAGATAAACGTTGCCGGGCTGAATGTGCGCGCCATAACCCAGAGCCGCCGCGGCAGGTTCATCGATCAATCTGAAACGAGGAAATCCAGCCGCTTCAGCAACACCGGTCAGCCAATCGACATAATGCTCGAAAGCTTCAACCGGGACGGTCAGTGCGACCTCTTCATTGCGAAGCTGCAGGTCTTCCGCGGCGAACAGGAGGACGGCCGAAAGAAAATCTTGCCCCGCCTGCCAGTGCGAGATTTGGCGGCCGTCCAAGCGGCGATTGACCGGGCTGCGGTTGGCCACATACCGCTTGATCAAACTAAATGTCCGCTCGGAAGAGGCCAGTTTCTTCTCGCGCACTTGTTCGCCCACCCAACGGCGGCCGTCCGGGGCGTAATGAATCAGCGACGGGATAATCGAGACAGGTTCGTTTCGATATTGGTACGGATGACCGAAATCCGGAACGTGCACCGGCAAACCCTCGCGGCGCGTTTCATCCCAGAGCGCAAGAACGGTATTGGAAGTGCCAAAGTCAATGCCTAAACGTCCGGACATGCGCCGATTCTAAGCGGACTTCGAGGAAGGGCAACAGTCCACATTGGTTGAGATTGAACCCAAATCCGGCAATTAGACTTAACGCAAAGGCACAAGGACGCAAAGACTCAAGGACTTGAACAGGAATCGAGCTTCATCCAATAGGCGAGACCGTAACAAAGCACGGAGGGTCTACACGCACGGACGGCCTAGGGTCATATCTTAACATGTAACCGGTTAGGCGTTGACCCCGGCTGCCAGAGGCGAGTAGCGTCGCTGGCATGGCGCGACCGGCGTTACGGAAAGCGATTGGCGGCGGACAACGCTTTAGGGAAAGAATTGCGCCAAGGGCATGAAATATTAAACGTTAAGATGTGACTCTAATGACCTCTTGGCATTCGAACGTCGTAGCCATTCATGAAATCGGCACGCATGAGGGCCAACACTTCTTCTCGATGGATTACGTCGAAGGGCAGAACCTGGCGCAGCTCGTCGGCAGCCGGCCATTGCCGGCGGCGCAAGCGGCGCGTTATGTGAAGCAGATCGTCGGAGCCATTCACTACGCGCATCAGCAAGGCATCCTGCATCGTGATCTCAAGCCTTCGAACGTGCTCATTGACTCGGCCAGCGATCAGCCGCGCGTGACGGACTTCGGCCTGGCCAAACGGCTCGATGGCGAATCGAGCCTCACGGTCACGGGGCAGGTGCTCGGTTCGCCGAACTTCATGCCGCCGGAGCAGGCCAGCGCGCAGCCGTGGCAAGGTGGGCCGGCACAGTGACGTATATGGGTTGGGTGGCATTCTCTACTTCCTGCTGACGGCGCGCGCGCCGTTTCAAGCCGAGTCGTTGGAAGCCGTCGTGACGCAGGTAATACCCACCGAACCGATTTCACCGCGTCTGCTCAATGCCGCCGTACCGCGCGATTTGGAAACCATCTACCTCAAGTGCCTGGAGAAAGAGCCGGAGAAGCGTTACGTCAGCGCACGCGAGATGGCGGACGAACTCGATCGCTTCCTCAACGACGAACCGATCCAGGCCCGACCCGTCACGCGGGACGGACGTCTGCTCGCTACGGGCAGTGGGACGAATCAGATTCTTCTCTGGGACATTTCTGACATTCACAGCCCGAGGCGGATGGCCAGTCTGTCCACGAAGCTGCGCTATATCTGGGCGGTTCAGTTCCTGCCGGATGGAAAGAGCCTGCTGGTTAGCAGCGGCGCGGAGAATATCCAGTGGTGGGATATTTCGAATGTTGAGACGCCGCCGCAAAAAAAGCAGGCCCTGCCGGGTGGCCTGAGCATGGCGTTCTCCCCCGACGGCCAGCAACTGGTGACTGGGGGAACAGATTCCATCCTTCGTTGGGAAATGAATTCCACGGAGTTCAAGGAGGGGCGGCCCGTGCCGCACAGCCGTTGGACCGATGGAGCGTTGTTCAAATTATCGCCCGATGGGACATCACTGGTCTCCGGTAGAGGCATTGGAAATCTCGTGTTCCGAGACATGAAGGACGAGCGCTTGCCCGTGACGCTCCGAGGCCATGATGATGCCACCTTGGGCGTCGCCTTCACCAGCGACGGAAGGATACTTGCGTCGGGCGGCCTGGATAAAACAGTCCGGCGGTGGGATGTCGCGGAAATCTGGCAGGACGAGTTCCACCGGCAGCCGGTGTTGCGACACAGCTTTGATGTGCGTGGGCTCGGTTTCTCGCCAGACGGGAAATACCTGGCCTCGATCAGTTGGGAGGATGAACAGAAGCAACAGTCCAGGGGTTTGCCGCCAGCGACCCTGAAGCTCTGGGACGCGGTGACCCGAACCGAGATCGGGACGGTTCCGCTACCTAAGCGAGAGCGGTTGGGAGGTCCGCGTGTCGTGTTTTCGTCGGACTGCCGTAGCCTTGTGCGAGCCTGCGGATGGGGTGCAGGACCTCGTCCTGTCGCCGGACGGAGGGACAGCGGTAACGGGCGGCTCCGGGTCGGGCGGGATGACGTTCTGGGATGCGCTGGGCCAGGGCCAGCCGATTCCGGTCGAAAAACCCGCACACCGAGTCGGGAGAGTGGCTTTTTCTCCCGACGGCCAGACGCTGGCCAGCACCAGCACGGATCGGACACTGGGTCTTTGGAACGTCAAAGAACGGCGCAACCTGGCCCTGTTGCGCGGCCACAAAGGATATGTGGTTGGCGTCGCGTTCTCACCCGATGGACGGACCGTCGCCACCAGTTCCCAAGATGGCACGGTGCGTTTGTGGAATTTGATGACGGGCCGGGAAGTCGTCGTTTTGCGGCATTCGGGAGATGTCTTTCCCTTGGCCTTCTCTCCCGATGGTCAGTGGCTGGCCACCGGCGACGACGACACGATCCGTTTCTGGCACGCGCCGACGCTGGAGAAACTCGACGTCGCACAAAAAGCGAAGGAGGAACGGAAATGAAAACGCCCCAAACTGTTCACCGTAGCCGCAATCGGAACGCGGAATTTATTCGGCTTCGACGCCCGCAAGCAAACCGTGCGCTGAAGCGGACTAAAGTCCGCGCTCCTGTGGACGCCTTTACGCTCATCGAACTGCTCGTCGTCATCGCCATCATCGCGATTCTGGCTTCGCTCCTGTTGCCCGCTCTTTCCCGCGCAAAAGACAAGGCGCAAAACACCATCGACTTCAACAACACCAGGCAGATCATGCTGGCCACGCACTTGTACTGTGGCGACAACGAAGACGACATGCCGCATCCCAATTGGGGCGACAACGTCACCGTCCCGGATGGCTGGGCTTACGGCATAAAGCGCATGTCTCAATTCACTGGAGCCGCCACCGATGCCACGCTGGAACGTCAACTCTCCAATCAATTCGAGGCGTTCAAGACCGGGCTATTGGCCCGTTACCTCGGCGGTTCTCAGAAAACGCTGCTGTGCCCGAAGGATGTGGTCGAGTCGGCTGGCGCGAAAAGAAGTCTGTATCTGCAACGCCCGATCAAGATCACCAGCTATGTCTGGAGCGGACACGTCGGTGGCTACACCGCCGCGAGAACCGGACGGGTCTCTCGGCTCCAACCGGATGGACGCACCTTCAAGATCAGCGCGTTTCAACCGGGCAACATCGTGCAATGGGAGACGGACGAATTGGATCCCCTCTTTTTCAATGACGCGAGTTGCTCGCCGTGGGAGGGCATTTCGCAGCGGCACGCGGGCAGGAACAACACCCGGGCCAATCTCGACGTCAAGGGCAGCGCGACCGTGGGCTGCGTCGGCGGGCAGGCCGTGAACATGAAGTACCGGCGGTGGCATGAAATAGCCGGGCCTGATCCCAACGGGACTGGAAACACACTGATCAAGCGAATCGTCCCCGCGCCGAATGATCTGTATTACGACCCGCGCGACAAGTGGGGCGGCGTGCCGCAGCCCATCCCCGCTGTGGATGGACCATGAAATATCCGTGGCACGACCGTGGAGTCCGGAGCGCGGGAACGAAACGTTGGCGGAGTCGTACCTGCTCATTCTTCAATTGGCTCATCACATGAATAATGAATAGACACGATTCCAAGACTGGCCTCCTGGGCCCAATCCACCAGCCCTCGGACGCAAGGCCTCTACCGCGTCCGAAGCGGCGCGCCTTGAATCACCCTTGACCGATGAACCGTCGCTCCTTCCACAGCAACACGGCCGCCGCCGTCACGGGACTGGCCGGCTTGTCTGGAATGTCGAACCTGCTGTCGGCCCAGCGGCGGGGGAGAGGGTAGTGTCAATGTGTGGGACTGACCCCTTTACCGACATCACCTTCAACTTGGATCCGCGAGTAAAGGGTGCCTACCTGACGGCACCGGCACTTCTGGGAGAAAGCCTTCTTGTTCACGCGCATCCGAGCCGAGTCATTTCGCGGCGCAACTTTCTGGCCAGGCC
>Ga0194121_10003789_pt1 | contig 22558 bp, 17 predicted proteins | sample TA2MahCa50mmetaG_FD_148609 | JGI IMG/M metagenome (GOLD analysis project Ga0194121, IMG submission 148609) | Freshwater microbial communities from Lake Tanganyika, Tanzania - TA2015020 Mahale Deep Cast 50m | ecosystem: Environmental > Aquatic > Freshwater > Lake | place: Tanzania: Lake...
CTGGGCGCCCTCCTCGGGGTACCGCTCGGCGTCTGGAGCCTGACCAATCTGCCCCCGCAGATGTTACGACGCGTCCTGGGGCTGGTCCTTGTGGGTCTGGTGTTCAGCGAATTCTACGGCGTGTATCCTAAAAGCCTCACCGGACGCTATTGGTCGTACGGGGCTGGCTTCATCTCGGGGCTTCTGGGAGGCGCCGTCGGGGTGACCGGGCCACCGGTGGCACTGTATGCCGCAACCCAACCGTGGAAACCCCCGGTGATGAAGGCCACGCTGCAAAATTTTTTGCTGGCGAACCAGGGCTTCATTCTTTTCAGCTGCTGGTGGTCGGGGCTGGTCACACCGCCGGTGCTCTGGCGCGCGGTGTCGTTTGCCCTCCCCGCTATTGCCGGCGTCGCCCTTGGCATCTATTGCTTTTATCGGGTGGACTACCTCCGCTTTCGACGCATTATCTTTATGCTCCTTGGCGTGATGGGAGCTATCTTGTGCCTACGAGGTTAGGAGCCCGCCCCCAGGCTCGCGCCAAAGCGCTGCATGGCCTGGCTCACGGTCTCGGGCTGTGCGGCCATGCGGTGTTGCCTCTGGGCCAACATGGTCTCCCAGAAGGATGGGCATCTCGGCCTCGTACCGCGTGCGGGGGAGGCCCCTGGCGGTACGGGGACCGGGGCCGCACGGAGCGCGTGATGGCTTAGCCCAGGAACAGGTCGCACACCTCGAGCCACATCTGGGTCGTCAGCGCCAGGGACTCGACGTCGATGCGCTCGTCGTTCCCGTGAAATCGCGTGGCCATCGTCTCTGCAGTCAAGGTGCGTGAGAACAGGCCAAAGCCGTAGGCAACAGCACCACGGGCCCGGAAGTACGGCGAGTCAGTGAAGCCCACCAGGAGGCGCGGTAAGAGACGCGCGCCCGGATAGTGGTGCCCCACGACCCGACCGAGCACGTCCCACAGCGGGGTCTCTGTGGGCGACACTGAGGCCGGCTTGGAAAAGAGCGGCGTGATCTCGACGTCGTCCACCAGGTTGCCCAGGGCCTTGTCAAGATGCCAGCGCACGTCGTCCGCGGTCTCACCGGGTAGGGTCCGGATGTCCACCTCGAGGTCCACGGTGTCGGGAATGACATTGGTCTTGACGCCAGCGTGGCACTGGTTGGGGGAGAAGGTCGTATGCGTGGCGGACCACAGGGACCTCGCCAGGCTCGCGGGGAGCTGGGCGATGGCGTCATCGATGCGGGCAGGATCGACGAGGGCCGCCTTCAGCGCCGGGTCCAGACTGAGGGAGTCGACGAAGGGGACCCAGCGCTCGTCCAGACGCGCTTCTGGCCGGTAGGCCGCGAGGCGCGTCACGACCTGCGCCGCTTTGACGAGCGCATTGTCGGCGCCATAGGGCATGGACCCGTGTCCTGGCGTCCCGCGCACCGTCATGCGCCGCCAGGCCACCCCCTTCTCGCCGACGTGGACGGTGACGTGCAGCCCGTCGCCGTGCGCCGCGTGACTGACCGTCCCCCCATTCTCGGTAAGCACGTAGTCCGCACGCAGGGCATCCCAGTGCGCCTCGCACACGTGGCCCGCGCCAAGCGTGCCACCCGCCTCCTCGTCAGCGCAGGCGAGGTAGACGAGACTCCCCCGCGGCCGCCACCCCCCCGGTCGCCGGGCTAGCGCCTTCAGGGCGACGGCCTGAGACGCCGTGAGATTGAGCATGTCGAGCGCCCCTCGCCCCCACACCTCACCATCCACGAGCTCTCCCCCGAAGGGATCGCGCGTCCAGGTCTGTGGATTCACGGGAACAACGTCAGTGTGGCCCATCAGGCACAGCGTTGGCGCCGTCGGATCGCTCCCCTCGATGCGGGCGACCAGGCTGGTCCGACCGGGGGCCGCCGGGGGTTCGTAGATCTCGATATCCAGCCCACTCCCCTCCAGGTAGGCCCGCAGCACGTCGGTCGTGCGCACTTCCTGGCCCGATGCGACCGTACCGTCGTTCACGCACTGGTTGCGGATCAATTGCTGCAGCAGCTCCACGGTCTCGCCCGTCAAGGTGTCGTTCATGGTGGTATCCTTGGTTCAGAGTACGCGTCCGCACCGGGGCGTCCCAGCGCACAGGGCAACCGCGTGCGTCCCCTGGCTGCAGCGCCACTATCTCTGCACACGCCACCGCGGATGTCCGCACGCCAAGATAGGACGCGCTGGATAGCATGTCAATCATGGACAGCGCTGAGCATGCACACGCTGCGCGTCACGCTCGACGCTGCGGACTGGCGCCGGCTGCGCTCAGCGTGTGCGGTTCTTGAATGCAGCCATATAGGTCTGCGGCTCGCCCGTGGCGAAGGCGCGGCCGAATACGGTCACGCTCGCGGCAATGGCGTCGTCGAGCGGCAACGTTTCCCACGAGCGCAACAGCGCCTTCTGCTGGCGCAGGGCCTGCGGGCCGAGCGTGGCCAGGTGGCGCGCGCAGTGCTGCACGGCTGCATCCAGCTCCGCTTGCGGCACCGTGCGGTGCACGAGCCCCCAGGACTGCGCGGTCGCCGCGTCGATGGTCTCGCCGGTGAGGAGCAGCCAGGTGGCGGCCGACTGCCCGATCAGGCGCGGCATCAGTGCGGCGTGAATCACGGACGGGATGCCGACGCGGACTTCAGGCATGCCATAGTGCGCCTCGGTGCTGCCGATGCGCAGGTCACACGACAGCGCGACTTCAAGCCCCCCGCCGAGCGACCAGCCCGAGAGTCGCGCAATCACCGGCACCGGCAGGTTGCGTACGGCGTCGCAGAGGTTCCTCAGTCGCGTAATGAAGCGCTCCGCGGTCGGTGGCGTCAACGTTGACATCTCATAAATGTCGGCACCGCCAATGAAGGCCTTGTCGCCGCTCCCACGGAACACGAGCACGCGCAGCGCGGGGTGGTCCCGCAGCCCCTCGATCGCCCGTGTCAGGTCGTCGATCACCGGCGTACCGAGCACGTTCATCGACTTCGCATTGACGATCGTGAGGGTGGCGACGCCGAGGGCGTCGATGGACAGGTCAGCGTGCTTTCCAGTGACGGTGTGCATGCGGAGTTCTCCCGACGGGGCATGGCCCAGCGTGGGATGCTGGGCTCATGCATCGATGCTCAGCGTGGTTGACCCTCTCGAACAACGCCAGGGATCGACGCGCATGCCTGTCTCGTTCGATGGTAGCGCTCCTGAGCAGAGAAAAATTCACCCCACATAGGGTTGGAGCGCCAGCTCATGTAAGGCGGGGATCACCTCTTGTCCCAAGAGCGCAATGGAGCGCATCACCGCTTGGTGCGGGATATTCCCGTCGCTCCCGATGAGAATGAGATAGCCCGGGCTGAGTTGCTCGATAGTCTTGGTCAACTTCCGAATGACGGTGTCGGGACTCCCGACCACAATAGCGCCGACCTCTTGCAGGTCCTCATAGGTCATACGCTGCCCCGGTCCGCCCGCCCGCCGCTGCTGCAGGGCGCTGGCCACCCGCGACTGGTAGCCAGGGGGGTCATTGTGCTCACTGGGGCCCCGCATCCGGTGGTGCGCATTCCACAAAAAGCCCCGCCCAATGGCCTGGGCCTGCTCGTCGGTATCGGCCACCAGCGCCCGGACTTGATACCCAAAGTGCTCTGGGCCTGGGGTGAATCCCGTCTCCTGCGCCGTGTCGATATACACCTGCTTTAACTCGCGGGTGAGATCCATCAGCGCGCCCAGGTTGATATACGTGTAACGGTGGCGCGCCGCCCAGACCACGCTTTCGGGGCTACTGCCGCCGGGGAACCAGATGGGCGGGTGTGGTTTTTGCACCGGCAACACCCAGGGATTGACCACCCGGTGATGGTAATACCTGCCCTCCCAGCGGAACGGACCTGGGGTCGTCCAGCACTGGAGGATCAGGTCATGCGCCTCTTCAAAGCGCGCACGATTCTCCGTGGGATCGAGGCCAGCGTGCAAGGTCTCCACAGCACCCCCACGGACAAAGCCCGAGATGAGCCGCCCCCCGGAGTAGCAGTCCAGCATCGCCAGTTCTTCCGCCATCCGCACCGGGTCACTAATCGGTAAGATATTGCCCAGAATGGCAATGCGGGCTTTGCTGGTGACCTTGCTGATGACCGCAGCATCCAGATTGGCGGAGGGCTTCATGTTCCAGTACGACGCATGGTGCTCATTGGTCATGATCCCGTCGATGCCGACCTCATCCGCCCAGGCATACTGCTCGTGATACTGGTTATACAACGCATGTGCTTGCGCTGGATCAAAATACCGGTTGGGAAAATCGAGACGACCGGAAGGATACTGAGATAAGTCCGTATCCTGTACATACGTGTAGGGCTGCTGGGAATGAAAGAAGACTTCCACCTGCTGCTTCATGAGGGCCTCCTCAGCGCATGTTGACAGATGACCGCGACGGCATGTCCCCTTACAGCCGCTCAGTCGCAGCCCACTTGTTCGTGAGCTTAGCCCGGCGAAAGTTGCCTCAATCCGACAACAACTCCAGCAGGGCTTCGGCCACCGCGTCGGGACGCTGCACCGGGAGGTCGTGCCCGGCGCCTGCGACGATGCGGCGCGCTACCAGATGGGTGAAATGCGCCGCGTCTTCAGAAGGGTCTGCCGAGGGCGCCCCCAGTCCGCTGTCGCCCGCGCGCAACACAATGGAGGGCACCGTGATGGGAGGGCATTGGGCCAACGCACGCTCCACGTCGAGGAACCGAGCTTCACCCGGCGCGTTCCGGTGCCGGTGCCGGTAGGAGTGGATCACGATATCGACGAAGTCCGGATTATCGAAAGAGGGCGCGGAGCGGTCGAACGCTTCGTCGGTGTAGGCCCATGTCGGCGCCCAGGTCTCCCAGAGGTGGCGGATGATGTCCCGCCGGTTCTGTTCCAGACCGACGCGGCCCTGCTCGGTATTGAAATACCACTGGTACCACATCCGTGCGGCGCGCCGTGCGGGCGCTGGCGCAGCGTTGTCAATGGTGTTTTGGACCGAATAGCCGCCGATGGCGACAAAGGCCTTGACCAGCTCCGGATGCAAGATCGCGGTGATACAGGCCGCCCGCAGGCCCCAGTCAAACCCGGACAGCGCACACTGCTCCAGGCGCAAGGCTGCAGCAAAGTCTACTACGTCCTGGCCAATGGCGGCCTGCTCCGCCATCCGGGGGGCGCGTGGGTCTAGAAAATGGGTCGTCCCGTAGCCGCGCAGGTACGGCACCAGGACCCGATACCCGGCCTCGACCAGCGGCGGCACCACGCCGTCGAACGACCGGATGTCGTACGGAAACCCATGCAACAGGATGATGGGAAACCCGGAGGCCTCCCCGTGTTCCTCGTACCCGATGCTCAGCACCGGGGTCTGGACACATTTGACGCGTGATGCATCAGCCATCGTCGTCCTCCCTCTGTCGTCCAGTCGCTTAGACGCAGGCGTCCCTGACGGCCTGAGAGACGGCCGCGAGGCGGGCGTTATTGGTGACCGTGCCCCGGAAACCGTTGGTGATGTACCCCACCGCCAGGCCGGACTCCAGATCGGCCCAACCAATGGAGGTGCCCGCGCCTCCGTGCCCGCAGGTCCGCAAGGGATTGCCGGCGGTACGCCCCATCCGTTCGTCGGCCAACGCCAGGCCCAGCGCACGCTGGACGACGACACCTAGCGATTGGTCGATGCCTTCGACTTGCAGCGTGACCCCTTCCTCGACGGTCTCCGGCAACAGCACCCTGGCGCCATCCAGCGCCCCGCGCCGCTCTAGCATGGCGTAGAACCGGGCCAAATCGCCCGCCGAGGCAACGCCGCCCGCCCCAGGGACCACCGCGTGCACAGCGACAGGGAGGCTGAACGTAGCGCTGTAGCCGTTAGGGTCGGCGTCAGCCTCCATCTTCCGCATAGGGGACACCCGCTCGGCCAGCCCCTGCGGCAATCCCACGTAGGTGTCCTGCATCCCCAAGGGCGCAGTGAACTCCTCCGCGAAAAACCGGTTGAAGGGACGGCCGTCAACACGCCGTACCAGCTCCGCGATGACCCATCCATAGTTGATCGGGTGATAGGCGATCGTCTCTCCCGGCGGAAAGACGGCCTGGGCTCGTTCCATAGCACTGGTCACTTTGCCCCAGTCGGGCCAATCCTGCGGAGGCAGGTCCTTGGGCGTCTCTGGGAAGCCGCCACGGTGGGTCAACACGTGGCGCACAGTGACGGTCGCCTTCCCATGCTGGCCAAACCCCGGCCAGTACATGGCCACCGGGTCGTCCCAGGCGAGCTGGCCCCGCTCCTTGAGCAGGTAGAGGCAGGCGGCCGCCAAGGGTTTGGTGGACGACATCAGCACAAACATGGTCTCGCTGGTCACTGGCTGGGTCGCTCTGCCACTGTCTCGGACGTCAGCGACCCCACCGTGGATGTCCAATACCAGATGGCCATAGCGGTACACAGCCAGGCCGGCACCCGGATGGAGACCTTGCTCTATCTGGGCATGAAAGAGCTGCTTTACCTGTTCGAGCTTCTCGGGGTCCATACCAACGGCGGCAGGATGAGTTAAGGTGGCCATGCATCTCCCTCGCATCGTCGCTCATGTCTCAGCAATCCGAGCGGCATTGTAGCGCGGACTCTGTGGACATGCAACCCATCCGCCATAGACCTATGGGATCACAGGGGCGACACGCAATCAGAGGCATAGAGAAAAATGCCACAGCCTTTTCCACCGCCCGTGTGCCTCGGCCCCTGTGCTGCTGGCCAGTCCCTCCTTCAACGCGGGCGAGCGCTTGACGCACACCTGAGACAACGCACTAGAGGAGAAACGATGCCCCACGCACCAGGTTACGCTGCCGCTCCCAGTGTACGAGCATTCGCATCATGGCGTGGGCCAGCTGCAGCGGTGACGCGCTTGGGGCTGATGCCGGGCGCGGCACGATTGTACGGGTGCAGCGTGGGACATGTGTCACGAGAAGGTCAGCAGAGGGGAGGTCAGACACCAGAGCTGCGTCCAGGAGAACCAGGGTTGGCACACTGAGTTCCGGCAAACGTGCTGTATAGGTAGCCAGTGCTTGCGTCGTCGCGCTGGTGGCTCCATGGGTACCGAGTAACACCAAGCCCTCCAGACGCTCGGGCCATCGCAGAGCACACTCTAAAGCGATGGGCCAACCTGCGGTGTGGCTGGCAAGGTAGACACGTTCTAGAGGCAGGGCATCGAGAAACGTCAACAGGTCGGTCACCTGCATGGCATGCGGCACATCACGTTCGTGATGGTACGTATACGCAATCGTGCGACACAATTCCCCCAGGAGTGGTCTATACGACGCCCAGCACTCTGGCATACCAGGCAGCAGTACAAGCGGAAATCCTTCGCCTTCGGTCTCGTAAGAGAAGCGCCCACCGCAGAGGTTGCCAGAAGCCATCCCATATCTCCTCAACTCACCACGGCAACCTTGCCCTGGAAGCGCTGCAGCGCCTCCTCTATGGCGTACGTTTCAGAAGAAAAAAGAGCTGTCCAGAGTGCTGCATATGCCCGGCAGCCACCTCAGCCTTGGCCCCATTACCCCAAAATAAATCGACGCGTCCAGGGCCTGTAATGGCACTTCCCGTATCATGATTGAAGACAAAACGTGTCGCGGGCTTCCAGGTCAGGATCGTTCCCTCGGCATTCCACACCGGCTGCTGCATCTGGACAAATGCCACCCCTCCCGCGGGAAATACACGCTGGTCAGTGGCAATGGAGCGGCCAGGCACAAGTGTGACCCCTAAATTCCCCTGTGGTGCATGCGCCACAGGACGAAAGAAGACATACCGTGCATTCTGATACAGCACGCGCGTCACCTCCTCCGGACGCTCACGGAAATAACGGCGTAAGCCCTGTAAGGACATGGCAGCACGCGGGATGCGGCCTTCGTCGAGCAAAATACGCCCAATACTCGTGTACGGATGCCCATTTGACGCGGCGTAGCTGACACGCTGTATCCGGCCATCGGGCAAACGAATCTGTCCGGAACCTTGTACATGGAGAAAAAATCCATCCACTGGGTTACGTAGCCAGTACAGTTCGAGCCCACGACCGCGCAGCCTGCCTTCCACGTCGATTTCACGCCGAGTATAGTACACGCGTCCTGAAGCGGAACGCGCAGCCTCGGTATCGGCCAGATCCGGTGGGCGTTTATAGACCGGGTAAGGGAACTGCACGCTTGCTACCGGGCTCCCTTCCAGTTCGATCTCATAATACCCCGTAAACAGCACATCGCCCTGCGCATCGCGCCCTGGCGACTGCACGACCTCAAAGCGCTCTTGTAATGTCCGCTGTAACGCTTCCGGAGTTGGAGACAGCGACAGAGCCTGTTGAAAGGCTTCAAGTGTCTGTAGTAACCTGGAGGCAGGAATCTGGGTATCGCCAAAAGCCAGCGGACGATCAGGGGGGAGACGCCGGGCGTACTCAAGGCTGCGTTGCAATGCCTGACGTAATGACTCCTGATCCAGATCGTCCAGCAGCGGCAGAGGACCTGTTCGGGAAAGCCAGAACGCGGGAGGAACCGGTGGACTGAGGGCTGGCGGTGGCACCCCGCGCTGGCAGCCAAAGAGGCTCAGTAGGATAAGGCAACACATGGTCCAGCGCTGCCAGGCAGTGGCCCCCGGTGGAACATATACCATGGATGTCTACTTGCTCGCCACAGCCTTGACCTGGATGATATCCGTTACACCCTGGAGCACTTTGAGCACCCCGTCCTGGAGCAACGTCGTCATCCCTTCCCCCTGCGCACACGCCGCGACTTCGGCAATCCGCGCCCGCTGTTGGATCAAACGCTTGATCTCCGGCGTCGCCACCAGCAGTTCGTGCAGCCCCACCCGTCCCCGATACCCCGTGTTGTTGCACTCCGCACAGCCCACCCCTCGGTACAGTTGAAACTCGGGGGTGTACGCCACCCCCAGCGCGTCAAACGCCGCCGCCCCATACGCCTGGCGCAGTTCCTCGTACTGGGCTTCCGGCGCCAGGTACGGCGCTTTACAGCCCTTGCAGATGGTCCGCGCCAGGCGCTGCGCCAACACCCCCAGCAACGCATCGGCAAAGTTAAACGGATCGAGCCCCATGTCCAGCAAGCGCGTGATCGTCTCCGGCGCACTATTGGTATGCAACGTGCTGAACACCAGATGCCCCGTCAGCGACGCTTCAATGCCCGTGTGCGCCGTTTCTTCGTCGCGCATCTCCCCCACCATGATCACATCCGGATCGGCCCGTAAAAACGCCCGCATCGCCGCCGCAAACGTGAACCCGATGCGCGGCTGCACTTGCACCTGCCGCAGCCCGTACTGGGTGATTTCCACCGGGTCTTCGGCCGTCCAGATTTTGAGATCCGGCGTGTTGATCGAGCCCAGCGCCGCATGCAGCGTCGTGGTCTTGCCCGAGCCCGTCGGCCCCACCACCAGGAACAGCCCGTAGGGCAGATCGATCAAGCGTTGCAGCTCGCGCAGGTTGCGCTCCGTCATCCGCAAGGCGTCCAGCGGCAGGGGTTCGCTCGCCGCCAGAATGCGCATCACCACATCTTCGTCGCCCTGCGCCGTCGGAATCGTCGCCACGCGCAGTTCGATGTCGCGCCCCTGCGGCAGGCGAAACTTGATCTTGCCGTCTTGCGGTTTGCGCCGTTCGGCAATGTCGAGACGCGCCATGATTTTCAGGCGCGACACCAGGGCGCGCCGGTAACTGGCGGGAATGCGCTGGTATTCCAGACAACTGCCGTCAATGCGGATGCGAATGACCGTATCGGTACGCGCCGCATAGGGTTCAATGTGAATGTCCGAGGCGCCGCGTTTGTAGGCATCCACGATCACCTGGTTGGCCAGGCGCACAATGGTGCTGTCGTTTTCGCCAATGCCCCCGACGGTGTCGTCCTCGTCGTCCGCGGTGAGCTCGTCGCTGAGTTCGCCGAGGATGTCCTGGATGGAGCCCAGCTCGGTCTGGCGGCCGGTGGCGCTCGCAAGGTACTGGAGGATGTCTTTGCGCAGGCCCACGAGCCAGCGCAGGGGGGCGCCGCGCAGCAACATCTGGATGTGTCCGGTTTTGAGGAGGTCTTTGGGGTTATCGACGAGGACCTCGATGGTGTCGTCGGTGCGGCGCAGGGGCAGCCAGTAATTGGCTTTGAGGAATTCAAAATTGAGGTCTTTGAGCAGGCTGCGATCGACGACCGTATGTTCACTGTATTCTACGAACGGGCACCCGTAAAAGTAGCTCAGGGCTTCGCCGAGCTCCGCTTTCGGAACGCGATAGGTCTCCAGTAGCACGGTTTCGACATCACAGCCTTTGCGGCGCGCCTCGCTCATGGCATGACTGAGATCTTCAGCATTGATCAATTGCCGAGTGAGCAGCTGATCAAATTTCCCCAGGCGTTTGGCTGCCCGCCCCTTGGTGCCAGAACGTTCCCGAGAGAGTTCCGAGCCTTCGGCCGTGCTATCGGGTGCTTCAGATGACGCGATGGACGAGGCGAGGCTGGGAGAGGGCTCACTCTCGCTCGAAGTGTCCGGTGCGACGAAATGTAATTCCTGGGAGAGGGAGAGCTGTTGCGAGGTGCGCTGAGCCGTGGCCTGGCGTTTCTGGGCCTGGAATTGACGGTGCAGAGCGTCGCCCAGCGTCTCGGCAATGTTGCGTGCGCCGTATTCTTCACTACTGGTAAAGCTCTCGCCACTGCGTTTGTTGAGCAGGAGCAGCACACCCATCAAGTATTTGCGTTCGACCAGCATGGGAATGGCCAGCAATTGCTGGGTACGCCAGCCATCGAGCTCGTCCCATGTGGAATCAAAGTATAAACGTGGGCTGATGGCGGCCCAGCTCTCTGAGTCATAGACATCTGCTACATTAATCACTTTTCCCCGCAAAGCACAATAACCCAGCACATTTTCGCGGGCAATCGGTACGCGCTCTCCCCAACGCCCAGCACAAGGTACGGCGGTGAGCTTTACATAGAACTCGCGATGCTCCCGGTCCACGGCGTAGAGAATGAGCTGACTGGCGTCACAGAGCGTCACTAACTCCTGGACTATCTCCGTATACAATGCCTCCAGGTGTTCTGTGGCCTGTAATTTCTGCACCAGGGCTGTGACCCGCTCGCGCTGGGCTGGAACTATGTCCAGGCCGGCATCTAGCCATGATTCTTGCGAAGCGTCATCTGCGATCATTGCCAGATTCCTTCCGCAGCATGGATCATGTCGTCATTTACCTCTTTCCCGCGTTGCATGGAGTGTGTCGATGGCAATGCTTGTCCGATTTCTTATCCTCGTATCGTCACAATTATAGAGAGACATGATCTGGTGACATATGATTTTCCTCACATGTACGATGTGGGATGGGCTACGTCTCTCGCTGCGTCAGAGACTGGTCGGCTGCCTGTAAAAGCCTTGAGTGCGCCTATCGGCTCGGTATATGATGCCGCCATGCGGATGTCGAGACGGGCAGTGAGGCGGCCAGGGCATTTGTGGAGAAGGAAGCAGGCATGATTCTGGAAGGCAAAAGCGCAGTGGTCACAGGCGGCGGCAACGGGATTGGCCGGGAGGTCAGCAAATTGCTGGCCCAGCAGGGGGCCAGGGTGGTGGTCAATGATCTCGGCGTCGCTGTCGATGGAGCGGGGGGGACGCATTCCGCGGCGGACAACACGGTACAGGAGATCCGTGCTGCCGGAGGCACCGCGGTCGCCAATTACGATTCCGTCGCTACGCCTGAGGGTGGGCAGGCGATGATCCAGACGGCGCTGGACAACTTTGGCCGCATTGATATTGTGGTGCACGTGGCAGGTATTCTCCGTGATCGCATGCTCTTTAATATGAGTGTTGAAGAGTGGGACGCGGTGATCAACGTGCATCTGCGCGGAGCTTTTTGCGTGATTCGCCCGGCTGCAGCGCTGATGCGGGCGCAAAAGAGTGGACGGATCATTGCCTTTTCGTCCGGATCGGCGGCAGGGAATTCCGGACAGGCCAATTACTCAGCCGCGAAGGCGGGCATCTTAGGGCTCATTCGTACTGCTGCACGCGATCTGGCAAAATATGGCATCACCGCCAATGCCATCTGGCCGTCGGCTGCAACGCGCATGACGGCCACGGTGCCAGAGGCGGCGACCGCCTTGCGCGCAGAGCGTGGCTTGCGACGGGCCAGTGGCGCCCGGCCCCAGATTCGTGATCCCAAGCATGTGGCGCCGATGGTGGCCTATCTGGCTTCTGATCTAGCGCAGAACATCACTGGCTACACGTTTGCCATTGGCGGTGAACGGCTGGCTCTGATTTCCAATCCAGTCCCGATTCGTGAAGTGTACTGCGAGGGAGGATGGACCATGGAGAAGATGCTCGAGATCTTCCCGCAGACTCTGGGCACGATGAATTTGCAAAACCTGTAGATCGCCCTGGCGTCAATCGTGTTGCAGGCGCTTGCCCCTGTGCAGGAAGGGCAAGCGTCTGGTGGCCCCTCTTACACTACTGCGCGACATAGCCGCCATCGACGGTCATGGTATGGCCAGTAACAAACGAGGCGGCATCGGAACACAGCCAGAGCACCGCCTCGGCGATTTCTTCTGGGTATCCCATGCGGCCTACGGGATGGCGGGCAATGATCTGCTCTTCCAAGGCGGGCTGTATGGCCAGAGAACTTTCGATCAGGGGCGTGCGAATGTAGCCAGGGCAGACTGCGTTGACCCGAATACCCGCACGCGCATATTCGAGCGCTGCGGTTTTCGTGAGTCCCACCACGCCATGTTTACTCGCATTGTAGGCCACGGTACCACTCCACGAACCCACCAGACCCATAATCGAGGCGGTATTCACGATGCTCCCACCCCCCTGCGTGAGCATCTGGATGATCTCATACTTCATGCACAGCCAGACACCCTTCAAGTTGATGTTGAGTACACGGTCCCAACTCTCTTCTGAGCATTCGTGGAGCGGCGCACGTGGGCGTGAGCCAATGCCAGCGTTATTATGGGCGCAATCTAAACGCCCATAGGTCTCGACGGTCTTGCTGAGCATGGCTTCGACCTCAGCCGCCTGCGAGACATCGACACGCACGAACATTGCCTCGCCACCTTGTTCGGTAATCGTGTGGACAGTCTGCTGTCCCCCATCTTCGTGCATATCGGCAATCACCAGTTTTGCCCCTTCACGTGCCAGGGCCAGCGCTGTCGCGCGCCCAATCCCTGACGCGCCGCCGGTGACGAGTGCCACTTTTCCCTCGAGACGTCCGCTCATATGGAGCCCTCTTCTACTCGTATGTATGGCCATGCTGTAATGCGTACCATTGCTCGGCAAACCGGCGGAGATGCGCATCGACACGGGCATTGACGGAATCGCCAGGATACCACGTCTCCCCGCAGCGTTGACCGGCCGCCATACCAGTAAGGATGGGCAAGCCCTCGTCAATCGTGGCTACAGGATACAGGTGAAACTGGCCAGCAAGTACTGCCTCGACCACATCGGCACGGAGCATCAAATCATCGACATTCTGCGGGGGGAGGATGACCCCCTGCGTACCAGTCAGCCCCTGGAGACGACAGACATCAAAGAAGCCTTCGATTTTCTCATTGATGCCGCTAATCGGCTGGAACTGCCCTTTCTGATTCACCGAGCCGGTCACCGCAATGCCCTGGGCGATTGGCACCTGTGCCAGGCTCGACAACAGGGCATAGATTTCTGCAGCAGAAGCGCTATCCCCGGCAATGCCGTCATACGACTGCTCGACACACAGGCTGGCACTCAGGACCAGGGGCTTATCCTGCGCATACACGTGTCGCAAGTAGCCGCTCAGGATGAGCACTCCTTTATTGTATGTGGCATCGCCGAGATCCACCTCACGCTCGATATTCACCACACCAGCATCGCCCATAGACGTCTCAGCGGTAATCCGGATGGGGCCGCCGAAGGCATAATCCTCTTCCAGTTCATACACGACGAGACCGTTGACCTGGCCAATCACTAGACTTTGCGTGTTCATGAGCACGATGCCCTGCGCCAGCAATTCGCGGAGCTTTTCTTCAATAAGATTGACGCGTTCCACCCGTTCGGTGAGCGCGCGGGTGACGGTGGCCCGTGTCACCACCGCTTCCCCGGCCTTCGCGGCCCAGTAATCCGCTTCCCGGACCACATCGGCAATGGCATCCAGGCGGGCACTGAGCTTATTCTGACGCCCCGCCAGGCGTACCGCCCATTCTAAGAGCGCGGCGACCGCTTCGCGGTCACAGGGGCGGAGCTGCTCCTCCTGGCAGAGCCGACTCAGAAAGCCGACGTAGCGCAGCATGGTCTGCGGTTGCCGTGGGATGGTGTCATCAAAATCGGCTTTCACCTTGAAGAGGCGCTTAAACGCCGCATCTTCGTGTGCGAGCGCCTCGTAGAGCTCGGCATCCCCGAGCATAATGACCTTGACCGCACACGGTACGGGCTCTGGCTTCAATGTGGTGCTGGGCACCAGTGACAGATGATCGGGCGTATGAATTTCCAGCCGACCATAGCGCAGCGTGCGCTTGAGCGTTGACCACACCAGCGGCTCTGACACTGCGTCCAGCGCATCGAATACCAGATAGCCACCCTGCGCTCGATGAAAGGCCCCGGCGCGAATGCCCATAAAATCGCTGCGCCACATACCACCGTATTCGAGCATGGGTTCGATAGAGCCAAACAGATTTTTGTGCGTTGGGGCGGTCTCATAGATCACCGGTGCCCCAGGGGTTTCCGTATTATCGACAATGATATTGACTTGATATTCGTGAAACGGATCTTCCTCGTAGCTCCCTGGCCAGGCCGCTGGCCCTGGCTCTCTCTCTGGAGCAGGGGCAGGCAGGAGAAAGCGCTCCACATCATCATGCAGGGCCTCTTCGACTTCCTGCACATACTGCTGCACCCCAGGGGCAGAGCATGCTTCTACAACGCGCGCGATCGCTTGCCGGATGATGGGCCGCACCAGAGCGCGCGCCAGGGTATGCACCGCCTCTTCCGCCTCCTGCTGTATCCGTTTGAGCGTCGCCAGGACACCTTGGAGCTCCTCGCCGAGCCTGGTGTACTGGCTGTGGAGCTGCCGATAGTCTGCCAGCGCACCCTGGCCGGTCTCCAGGCGCCGTTCCAACTCCGCCATGGGCACGAGACAGGCGTCCAGGACTGGAGCGACTTCAGGCAGCATGGTGCGATCGGCATCGTGCCAGAGCAAGCCAAAATCTGGGGCCAGGCGTCTGTTAAACTGGGCCAGGAGACGCTGCTCCCGGCGGCGCGCCTGCTGCAGGAGCTGTTCTTTGCGCTGTTGCAAACTGGCACTGACATAGAGGGCCGGAATCTCCTGCTTCAGCGTAGACAGCAGGCCCTCCATGGCCTTTTTCAAGACGGTGCCCTGACCGGCTGGTAGGGTCAACACACGCGGATGTTCTGGATGCTTGAAGGCAAAGACATAACACAGATCCGGTGGGGAAGGATGCAGCGCCTGAGACGCGGCCAACACCTGCTGGACCGCCGTCATTCTGCCCGTCCCCGGCGTCCCACAGACGTAGATATTATAATTGGCTCGGACAATGTCGGCCCCAAGGGCAAGGGCTTTCTGGGCACGCTCCTGGCCGATAATACCCTCCAGTGGGGAGACGTCAGCCGTAGTCGTAAAGGAGAAACTCTCAGGATCACAACACCAACGGAGCTTTTCTGGGGGTACTTCCACAAAGGACGACTTGTCCTGCATGAAGACTCCTCTCCCATGGCCTGGCAGGACACCTGGAATACCTGCATACACTGTGTCAATGGTGACGTGTTTCCTGTCTGCTGTCAACCTCAGCCGAGGGGTCTTGCAACCGTCACGAGCTATGGGCTCTGCAGGGTTGTCTCCCCCTGCCGAACCTCCCCACGCTGGGGGGAGAAATAGGGCCGTGCTGGCAGAGGGCGACGGCGGTGCTGCAAGGGAGCCAGGGCACGCCGACTGTCTGAGGGGACATCGCCGGGGAGAATAGGGCGTTCGGGTAGGTTCAACTCCACCTGGCGTGTAGCGCCCTCATGATACAGCGTGAGTTGGACGGTCTCGCCCACTTTGAGGGCGCGGACGAACTGCGTAAACTTTTCGGGATCATCCAGGGCCTTGCCATTGGCCATCGTGATAATATCCCCGCCAAATAAAAATTCTTCCCCAGCAATGCTGATCGGGAGTTCCCCCTCGTGCAGGCCAGCTTTGGCTGCAGGACTGCCCGGCTCGACCGTCTCGACCAGGAAGCCCTCGGCGAGCGGGAGTTTGAGCAGCTCCTGGACCTCCTGACCGATGACTTTACCGCTCACGCCGAGCCAGGGACGGATCACCCGACCGTGCTGGACGAGTTGGGGCACGAGTTGCTTGACCACATTGATCGGGATAGCAAAGCCCAGATTCTTGGCATCCGCGAGTAGCGCCGAGACGAGGCCGACTACTGCCCCGCAGCGATCCACCAGGGGGCCGCCGGAATTGCCGGGGTTAATGGCGGCGTCTGTCTGAATGAGAGCCAGCGGCACATGCACAGGCAGCTCAGGGAGTTGGCGCTCGATGCCAGACACCACACCGCGGGTCAGGGTATGCTCCAATCCCAGAGGATTGCCAATGGCGATAACTTCTTCCCCTACTTGTAAGGTTTCCGAGTTCCCGAGCGTTACCGTTGGGAGGCTCGTATCAGCGGGTGTCATGCGGAGGAGCGCGACATCCAGAATGGGATCCGCTCCTACCAGCTTGGCTGGACTGGTATAGCCACTTTGCAGCGTTGCGGCTATAGCCCGGCGTCCAAAGACCACATGCGAATTGGTGAGAATCATGCCTTCAGCGTCGATCAGGATACCAGCACCCACGATCGTGCCAGCACGCTCGCCCTGCGACACCGTGGGTACCGAGATCGCCGAGAGGGAGACCACCGCCGGAGCGACCTGCTTGTACAACGTGGGGAGGGGGAGGTCACATCCGACCCTGGCCATGACCGCTGGACACAGCAGCGCGATGCAGAGCCCCGCGACGAGCAGAACTCCGGACCAACTGCGCCTGCTCGGGTCTCTCCGGTTGCCCTTTGCCATACCCCGTTCCTCCTGCCCCCTACCAGCTTCTCTTCGCTGTGGGGAGCCCTCAGCCATACCCGGATCATCCAACGGCATCTCGGCAACCTCCCATGATCGTCTTACGCCTCGACCAATGCTGCCGGAACGCGCCGCATGCCTTGCCACTGCTCAGGGTCATGACCGTAGAACATGGTAGCCCCCTGGCGGTCCCGTAAATGCCGCAGCGTGGCCAGCGACTGTGCCATGGTTTCGGCATGCCAGAGCACACGCGGGAGCACGTCGCGATCGAGATTTTCCCGGGTATAGCAGGCGTCTGCAGTGAACACCATCTGCGTGTCTTTCCCGGCACGTACCAGCAAAGACTGGTGCCCAGGGGTGTGACCGTAGGTCGGGATCAAGAGCACTTTGCCGTCGCCAAACACATCGTGCTCTCCGTCTACGAGCTGATAGTTGAGCGGGTGATCGAAGTCCAGCACACTCGGACTGTAGCTTGGTACGCCGCCAGGCTGGCGGGCAGCGTCCATTTCTGCTTGCTGCACCAGAAACGTTGCCTGCGGAAAAAACTCATTACCACCGCAATGATCGAAATGCAGATGGGAATTGACCACATGCGTGATCTCTCCAGGTTGTAAACCCGCTCTGCTGAGCTGGCTGACGACATCATCGCCCACCTGGGAGCGGATGCGAATACGCCGGGCGCGCTCGGCGCCCATGCGCCCAACTGGATCCGTCAGCGTCTGACCGTGCACGCCGGTATCAAACAGCAAACGTCCCTGTGGATGCACCACCAGATAGCTTGACACTGGCACTGTCCAGGGTGTGCCAGAGGGCAGATCTGACAACATGCTGGCCCGGTCCAGCTCCAGGTAGCCTACGCATAGGGCATAAATCTGTAGCATCGTTCACCTCCGCAGGGCATCGTTCCACCGTTCCCTCCTCCTGGCGCCTTATTATGCACCATCGTCCAGATGGACACCAAGGAAAAGGCGGGAGTCCATCTGGTCTGTCGCTATCTTGCGTGTGCCGCAGTATACTTACTATGGCTTAGAATGATGCGTGACCTCTCTGGAGGGAGTGTGCGATGCCCAGCGAAGCCTCGTTACCTCAGCGTACCTACGATGAGATTACGCCGATCCTACTGGAAGTGGTGCAGCAGCTCGCGCAGGAACTCCATCCGCAGCAACCGTTGACGCGTGTCCCCACGCTCGACAGTGCGCTGGAACGGGAGTTCGGTTTCGATAGCCTGGGCCGCATGGAGCTGCTCTTGCGTCTCGAACGCACCTTTGACGTGCAACTCCCCGAGCAGGTGCTGGCCAGTGCTGAGGCGCCACGTGATCTCCTGGAGGCTGTGTTCAATGCCAGGGCAGGCACAGGGCGTGTCTCGGTGCGCCCTGCCGTGCGGCCTGTCGTCGAGGCCATCGACGGCGTCCCCATTGGTGCCAGTACGCTGCTTGCAGTCCTAGACTGGTACGCCCGTCATCATCCGCAGCGGCGTCATATTACACTGTATGGAGAGCACGAGCAGTGTGAAGAGATCACCTATGGAGCGTTGCACAGCCGCGCTGCGGTGGTCGCGTCTGGCCTGCAGGCCCGTGGCCTGGAGCCAGGCCAGACCGTCGCCTTGATGCTGCCTACCAGCCGCGATTTTTTCGAAGGCTTTTTGGGCATCATCCAGGCGGGGGGAGTGCCAGTGCCGCTGTATCCTCCTGCCCGCCTATCGCAACTCGAAGAGCACCTGCGCCGTCAGCTCCGCATTTTGCAGAACGCCGGAGCCGTCGCCCTGCTAACCGTCCCAGAAGCCAAATCCCTGGCCCGTTTGCTCAGTGCACAGGTGGATGGACTGCACAGTGTGGTGACGGTGGCCGACCTGCAGGCCAGCGCAGGCGCAAGCGTGCATCATCCAGTCCAGGCAGACGATCTGGCCTTTTTGCAGTACACGTCTGGCAGTACCGGCAATCCCAAAGGCGTCATGCTTACGCATGCCAATGTGCTGGCGAATTTGTGGGCCATGGGGCAGGCCGTGCAGATTCGCTCCACCGACGTCTTCGTGAGCTGGCTGCCGTTGTATCATGATATGGGTCTGATCGGTGCCTGGCTCGGGAGTCTCTCTCTTGGCTGTCCGCTCGTTCTCATGTCGCCGCTAGCCTTTCTCGCCCGGCCTGCGCGCTGGCTCCGGGCCATACATGAACACCGCGGCACCCTCTCCGCCGGCCCCAATTTTGCCTATGAACTCTGTGTCCGCCGTATTGACGCAGCGGACATCGAGGGGCTTGATCTGAGCACCTGGCGGATCGCCTTTAATGGGGCGGAGCCCGTGAGCGCCGTGACGCTGCAGCGTTTCAGCGAGCGCTTTGCGCCGTACGGTTTTCGGCCTGAAGTGATGACCCCAGTGTACGGCTTGGCCGAGGCCACGCTGGGAGTGGCGTTTCCCACGCTCGGGCGCATCCCTGAGATCGACCGTGTGCAGCGAGAGCCCTTGATGCACTCTGGGCAGGCGCTGCCAGCAGCGGCAGACGACCCACATGCGTTACAGTTTGTATCCTGTGGCCAGCCCTTGCCGGGGTACGGTATCCGTATTGTGGACACGCTGGGGCATGAGGTGGGTGAGCGGCAAGAAGGGCGCTTGGAGTTTCAAGGTCCCTCGACAACCCGGGGCTATTATCGCAATGCTGAGGCTACGGCACGGCTGCGGCACGGGGCCTGGCTGGATTCTGGAGACCTTGCTTATACGGTCGGCAATACTGTGTACCTTACTGGTCGTGTCAAAGACCTGATTATTCGTGCCGGGCGGAATATCTACCCCCACGAGGTGGAAGAAGCCGTCGGGGCTATCCCCGGGGTCCGGCGTGGCTGTGTGGCGGTGTTTGGCAGTCCGGATCCCGTGTCCGGCACGGAGCGGTTGGTGGTGCTGGCAGAGACGCGAGAGACGGACGGAGGGACCCTGGCCACACTACGCAAGACCGTTGAGGAGAGTGTGACCGATCTCCTGGGGACACCGCCCGATGATGTGGTCCTGGGGCCACCTGGCAGTGTCTTGAAAACGTCCAGCGGTAAGCTCCGGCGGGCTGCCAGTCGCGAGCGTTACGAACAGGGTGCGCTGGGACAGCGGCCGCGGGCGGTGTGGTGGCAGCTCACGCGCCTGGCGCTGGCCAGCGTGTGGCCGCAACTGCGTCAGCGTACGCAGAGCCTGGCGCATCTCCTGTACGCTCTCTATGTCTGGGGGCTCTGCGGGGCGCTGGCGCCACCAGCCTGGGGACTGATCGTGCTGCTGCCCAAACGCACCTGGCGCCAGGCTATCGCCCGCCGGCTGGTGCGGCTGGTGCTGCGCTTGTCTGGCACGCCACTGACCGTGCGCGGTCTCGAGTGTTTACCGCGTGACACCCCGTATATTGTGGCGGTGAACCACGCGAGCTATATTGATGGACCCGTGGTGCTGGCCGCCTTACCGATCACGGCACAGTATGTGGTGAAGCAGGAGCTGCAGGCGCACTGCGTCGTGCGTCTCCTGTTGCAGCGTATCGGGGCTACTTTTGTCGAGCGTTTCGAGACGCAGCGTAGCCTCCAGGATACCGAGCATCTCGCGGAGCTGGTCCGTCAGGGCGAGACGCTGCTCCTCTTCCCAGAAGGCACCTTAGGGCGTACCCCAGGGTTACAGGCTTTTCGGATGGGCGCGTTTGTCGTGGCAGCCCAGACAGGCGTGCCGATTGTGCCTGTGGGTTTGCGAGGCAGCCGTGCTATTCTGCGCGACGAGCAGTGGTTCCCCCGGCGTGGCAGGCTCTACGTCAGTATTGGTGCTCCCATTGCGCCTGAAGGTACAGACTGGGCTGCTGCGGTGCAGCTCCGTGACGCCGTGCGGGCGGAGATTGCTCGCACCTGCGGTGAGCCAGACGCTTTACGTGGTATGGTCGCTGTTGAGGATGTCTCCACGTAAGCATGGCTTACGTTAGAAGGACCGGACGTGGATCTGGCCTGGCTTGCCGGGGCCTGTGTTCTGGCAGTCGCGAGTTTTGTGTTTGGTTTGACGGGTTTTGGGATCGGGCTCGTGGCCTTATCCCTCCTGCCTTTTTTGCTCCCACCAGCGACGATCGTACCGCTGATTACCATCTACTGTGGCGCTTTTGCCCTGGTGATGACCGTACAGCTACGGCGTGAGGTTCTGCTGTTGCCCTTGGGGGCTCTCCTGCTCGGGAGCCTGCTGGGCACTCCAGCAGGTGTGTGGCTGCTCACGACGTGTTCTCCCAGTGTCCTCCGACGCCTTATTGGCGCTATTCTCGTAGCAGTGGTACTGATCGAGTGGTGTGGCCGCTATCCCGAGAAACTCTCTGGGTATGCGTGGGCCCTGGGTACTGGCGGATGCGCTGGCCTGCTGGGGGGCGCCATGGCCACTCCGGGGCCACCTGTGATTCTGTACGCCCTGGGGCAAGGCTGGAGTCCACGGGTGATGAAAGCGATGTTACAGGCTTTCTTTCTCGTTAATCAGGCCTTCATTCTGGTCAGTCTGTGGTGGGCAGGCCTGTTGACACGCGAGGTCACCTGGCTCGCCATCTCGTATGCGCTGCCGGCAGGACTTGGCGTTTTCGCGGGCATGCTGGTTTTTGAGTACATCGATCAGCGGCGTTTCCGTCGTTTGATGTTTAGCTTGTTATTCGTCCTGGGCCTGGTGCTGGGCGTGCGTGGTTAGCTGCACCGGGAGGGCTACAGCAGAACCAGGGCTAGTGTGTTACACTCTGACAGCAAGGCTGTACGTCTGCACCTGTGGGGGACCTTCCTGGACAAATAGAGGACATTATGCCGGCATCGTACACGCCATCCACTGCTCAGCCCCAAGCCGCCAGCATTGACCTGCATGATCCCGCGCTGTATATCAATCGTGAACTGAGTTGGTTGCAGTTTAACTGGCGCGTGCTGGAAGAGGCGCTGGACGAACGCAATCCCCTGCTCGAACGCGTCAAGTTTCTGGCGATTTTTTCCACAAATCTGGACGAATTCTTCATGATTCGCGTGTCGGGTTTACGCCGCCAAGTCATTGGTGGTGTGCTCGAAGTGCCTCCGGATGGCATGACCCCGTCCGAGCAGCTCACGGCCATTCAACAAGTGCTGGAAGTCCAATTGGCCAAGCAAGCCGCGTGCTGGCATCATGATCTCATGCCCAGACTCCAGCAGGCGGGGATTCGGTTACACCGCTACGAGGAACTCCAACCACAGCAGCGGATTTTTCTCCGGCAGTATTTTGAGCGGGCGGTCTTACCCGTACTGACCCCTCTTGCCTTTGATCCGACCCATCCCTTCCCGCACATTTCCAACCTCAGCTTTAATCTCGCGGTGATCGTCAACGAGGCGCAACATGGCGAGCGTTTTGCCAGGGTAAAGGTCGAGGACGTCCTCCCACGGCTGGTACGGGTTCCCTATGAGGACCAGGTGGCGGAGTATCTCCAGCGCGGGCTCACAGAGAGCTTGAGCAATGCCTTTGTGTGGATGGAGGAAGCTGGTTGACTGACAAATCTCGACCCCTCTATTTTTCAAGCCGCTTCTTGGTACTCAAACACAAATCGAGATTGCCGACGTTTGGCATCTTGCTTCTTTGAAGCCATTGCCGGTTCCGGGTCCGGTTC
>Ga0194121_10003790_pt1 | contig 22555 bp, 17 predicted proteins | sample TA2MahCa50mmetaG_FD_148609 | JGI IMG/M metagenome (GOLD analysis project Ga0194121, IMG submission 148609) | Freshwater microbial communities from Lake Tanganyika, Tanzania - TA2015020 Mahale Deep Cast 50m | ecosystem: Environmental > Aquatic > Freshwater > Lake | place: Tanzania: Lake...
GAGGGCCGCCCCGAGAACCGCCCCGAGGGCCGCCCCGAGAACCGCCCCGAGGGCCGCCCCGAGAACCGCCCCGAGGGCCGCCCCGAGAACCGCCCCGAGGGCGCACCGCCCCGCGGCCCCAACCCGATCCCCCCGCGCGGACGCCGCTCCGGCACCGCGCCTCGTCCTGACTCCCCGTCCCCCGAATCCGTGTGACCCAGACTACGCTGGAGGACTCCGAAACCATGAAGAAGCGTTTCTCTCTCGCTCTCGCCTTCCTTGCGGCCTCGGCCGCCGGCGCCTTGGCCCAAGGTCCGCCGCCTCCGCCTCCGCCGCCGCCGCCGCCGCCGCTCGGCCCGCCGCCGCCGCCTCCCGTCGGCAATGCGAGCTCGAACGCGAAGATCGCGCTCGGACGCCTGCTCTTCTGGGACGAGCAGCTCTCCTCGACCAAGACCATGGCCTGCGCGTCCTGCCACATCCCCGAGAAGGGCGGCAGCGACCCGCGCTCGGTGTTTGCCAACCAGGGCAATGTGCACCCGGGCTTCGACAGCCTGTTCGGCACGCCCGATGACATCCACGGCTCGCCGGGCATCGTCCGCAGCATCGCGAACGGCAACTTCAGCATGAGCGCGATGTTCGGCCTGCGTCCGCAGGTCACCCCCCGCAAGTCTTTGTCCATGATCAACGCGGCGTACTCGCCGGTGTTGTTCTGGGATGGTCGCGCGGGCGGCACATTCGTCGATCCGATGACGAGCACTGTCGTGCTGAACGGGGGGGCCGCGCTCGAGAGCCAATCCGTCAGCCCGATCATGGACACCAGCGAAATGGCGCATGTCGGTCGCACCTGGGGCGATGTCTCCGCGCGCATCGCGTCCGTGACCCCGCTCGCTCTCGCCGGCAATGTGCCCCCGAGCTGGACCACCTTCATCAACGGCCGCGGCTACCCCGCGATCTTCCAGGAGGTGTTCGGTACCTCGGACATCACCGCGTCGCGCATCGCCATGGCGATCGCCACCTACGAGCGCACGCTGTTCTCGAACCAAGCGCCGATCGACGCCTTCTTCGGCGGGAACCCGAATGCGCTCACGCAGCTCGAGCTGCAGGGGCAGAATGTGTTCACTTCGCAGCAGGCAAGCTGCGCCGTGTGCCACGCGGGCAACCTGTTCACCAACCAGTCGTTCCGCTACATCGGCGTGCGTCCGCAGAACGAGGATGTCGGTCGCTTCGCGGTGACCAACAACGCCAACGACATCGGTCGCATGCGCGTGCCGAGCCTGCGCAACATCGAGCTGCGCGGCCCGTACTTCCACACGGGCAAGTTCATGACGCTCGAAGAAGTCGTCGACTTCTACAACCGCGGCGGTGACTTCAACGGCCCCAACAAGGACCCGCTGATCCGCCCGCTCAACCTGACCCAGCAGCAGCGTGACGCGCTCGTGGCGTTCCTCAAGCGCCCGATGACCGACCCGCGCGTCGTCGCCGCCAGCGGACCGTTCGAGCATCCGACGCTGTACGGCGGCTCGCCGCGCGTGCCGAGCCTGTTCGGCGCGCCCACGGCCGGCTCCGGCGGCTTCGTCCCCCGCATGGTTGCGCTCTCGCCCGCGCTCGTCGGCAACGACCGCTTCACTCTGGGCGTCGAAGGCGGCCTCGGCGGCGGCTTCTCGGGCCTCGTGCTCGACATCGTGTCCAACAGCGTCGGCACGCCCTTCGGCGATGCGGCGGCCTACCTCGGCTTCTCGCCGGGCGTGCGCTTCCGCCGCGTGGGTCCGCTCAACGGCGTCGGTGCCGGTCAGGGCTGGAGCTCGACCGTGTTCGCGATCGACAACAACCCCGCGCTCGTCGGGACGCCGCTCTACGGCCAGTGGTTCGTGCGCGATCCGGGCTCGGGCGGCCGCTTCTCCGCCAGCTCGGCCTTCGCCGTCACGCACTTCTAGTCGCGCGCCGCGGGCGTTCGCAAAGAGCGGGCCGTCCTTCTCGCGAGGGGCGGCCCGCTCGCTGTGTCTGGCGCGCGCGCACCATCAGCAGCGAAGCCGCGCAGCGCAGCGCGAGCAGCTCCTGCGCGCTCGCGCCTTCCCGCAGGTGCATGTGCGCGGCCGCCCGGCCTTGCTCACCGAGGTGGGCCGTGGCGCGCGTGGCGAGTTGAGCGAGGTGCGTGGCCCCGCGTACGCCGCGCGAGCGCAGCGCCGGCGGGTGGATGTGCGCGATGTGCAGCTCGGCCCCGGCGGCGAGCGCGAGGTTCGCTGCCCACTCGACGGCCACCTGTCCCGTGTCCGTGAGGTCCGTGGCCGCGAGGATGCGGCGCGCGGGGCCAGTGCGGAGTGCTCGGAGAACTCGATGGAGGCGAGCAGCTTCATGCCGCCTCCTACGCCGCGCCCGCCTTCGGTCCCGCCAGGGCACTCTGCGTAGCACGGGTGCGCTCGGGGGCGCGAATGCCATGCGAGGGTCGAGCACAGCAGCGGCGGCCAAGTTGAAGTTCAGTTGGGCCTGCGCATTCGACCCCCGCGCGGACCTTCGCCGTCCGCCTAGCATGAGGACATCGCCGGACCCCGTCCTGCGCGTGGTATGTTCCAAACCTCCCCGTCGGAATCGTCCGAACAACTCGCCGGACATTTCACGACCGAAACGAACATCCCGCGTTCGATCGTGCCAGCGGAGGCTCGCTTGAACTGCGCAGACGAAGACACCGCCAAGTCCCTCTCGCCGCTGCCTACGGCCTCGAATGCGCCGGTGTCGGCCGACGCGGCGCGCTCAGGGCCGGCGCATGACGCGCTCTACCGCGCGCTGCTCTCGGCGGTGCTCGACCCCACGATCGCCATCGACCTGCGGGGCACGATCGTGACCGCGAGTGCGTCCGTCGAGGCCGTGTTCGGCTACAGCCCCTCCGAGCTCGCGGGGCGCAATGTCAGGATCCTGATGCCGGAGCCGCATCACTCCCAGCACGACGCGTACCTCGCGAGGTACGCGCTCACCGGCGAGACCAACATTCTCGGACGCACGCGCGAGTTCGAAGTCGTGCACAAGCAGGGACACAGCCTCGTGTGCGAGCTCTCGGTCGCGCGCGCCGATGTTCCAGGAAGCGAGCCGCTGTTCATCGGCTCACTCCGAGATGTCACGCAGCGCCGCGCGGCCGAAGTCGCGCTCGGAGAGAGCGAGCGCCGCTTCCGCGCGATCTTCGATCGCTCGTACCAGTTCATGGGGCTCTTGCGCACCGACGGCACGGTGCTCGAGGTCAATCAAGCGGCCCTCGACGCCATCGGCGCCACGCGAGCGCAGACGATCGGCCTGAAGTTCTGGGATACGCCGTGGTGGTCGGCGGATCCCGCGGAGCGCGCACGCGCCCATCAGGCCGTGGACGCCGCGGCGCAGGGCCAATTCGTGCGCTTCGAGACGACCCATCGCGGCGCGGATGGCCTCCTGATCTCCATCGACTTCTCTCTCAATCCGGTGCGCGACGCGGAAGGCAGTGTTGTGCTGCTGATCCCGGAAGGGCGCAACATCAGCGAGCTGAAGCGCGCCCAGCGCGCCGAGACCGCCATGCTGCGCGCACTTGCGACGATCGGCGAAAACGCAGCGATGCTCGCTCACGAGATCAAGAACCCGATCACGGCGGTGAACTTGGCGCTGCGCGCGGTCTCGAAGCAACTCGGCGAAGACGACCGCGCGGTGCTCGAGGACCTCGTCGCGCGCATGCAGCGACTCGAGGCTCTGATGCGCCGCACGCTGTCGTTCACCAAGCCGCTCGACCTCCGACTCGCGCGCGTCGACATGCGCGAGCTCGTCGACGCGGCTGTGAAGTCGCAGCGCCCGGACATCGTCAAGCGTGGCGCGGATCTCAAGGTCGAGGTCGAGCCGGGCATCGAGATCGTCTGCGATGGTCAGTTGATCGACGAAGTGCTGACGAACCTGATTCGCAACGCGCTCGAGGCCGCGCCGGAACGCCCGCGCCTCGCGCTCACGGCCGGCCGCGCCGGACGCGGCATTCTGTTGGTTGTCGAGGACAACGGGCCGGGTATTCCGGAGTTTCTGCGTAACACGCTCTTCAAGCCCTTCTTGACCACCAAGGCGAGCGGCACGGGGCTCGGCCTCGCGTTCTGTCGCAAGGTGGTCGAAGAACACGGGGGTACGATCGAGGCCAAGGCAAGCCCACTCGGGGGAGCCCGCTTCGAGGTTCGCATTCCGAACCCATCATGATTCCACCCATGCTCGAATCGCCCAACTCCTCGAAGGTCGGCAACAAGGTCAGGGTCTTCCTCGTCGATGACCAGAGCCTCTTGCGCGCGGCCTTCAAGAGCCTGCTCGCGACCCACGAATGCATCTCGGTCGTCGGCGACTGCGGTGACGCTCGCAGCGCGATCGACCGGATCGCGCTGTTGCTTCCGGATGTCGTGCTGCTCGACATCTCCATGCCCGGACTCTCTGGCCTCGATTCCATCCGTCAGATCCGCGAGGCGCACTCGCGCGTGCGCATCCTGATGCTGACGCACCACGAGGGCGAGAACTTCGTCGATCAGGCCATGCGCGCGGGCGCCGACGGCTACCTCTCCAAGGACTCGGATCCGGGCGAGCTGATCCTCGGGATCGAGACCGTCAGCGAGGGCCGTCCGTACCTCTCGCCCAAGGTCGCCGGTGGACTCGTAGCGCGCATGCGCCGAAGCGAGCCGCTCGAGCCGCTCGGAGTGAGCCGGCTGTCGACGCTCACGGGGCGTGAGCGCGAGGTGTTTCAGCTGCTCGCGCTCGGCAAGAGCAACAAGGATGTCGCGCGCCAACTCGACATCAGCCTCGGCACGGCCAAGAAGCACCGCGAGAACTTGCAGCGCAAACTCGACTGCCACTCGACCGCGGAGCTCGCGCGCCTCGCGATTCGCGAAGGCCTGATGCAGAACTAGCCGCACGGCGCCGTTCACGGCGAGTCGCTCCAGCGCGGGGGTGCGTGTCCGAACTCGGGACGCGCGCCCCCGCGCCGCTGCGCCGAGTTTCCCACGCGAGCTACCTCATTGGCAAAATCGAGCGGGCGCCGCGCGCGAGCGAGGAGCGGCTGCGCCGATGGTTCGGCACAACCCCAAAGACCAGCTCCAGGAGGAGACTCATGAAGACGGTCGCATGGAAGCCGCGCTCGATCCCGCTGCCCGAGGGCCGGAACGCCGAGCCCAAGGCCATGGTGGCGAAGCTCGAGCAGGGCGTGCTCGAGGTGCGCATCCCCAAGCTCGAGCCCAAGCTGACGACGCGCCTCAAGATCGAGGGCAGACGCCGAGTGCGTCGCGTGCGTCTGCGTGCGATCGCAAGTCGGTGGGCGTGCACTCCTCTCCGGAGAGTGAGCGCCAGCAGCTTGACGCCGGCGGTCCGGGTCTGGATCTTGTGGGGCAGCGTGCAGAGCGATGCCCTCCTCGTGTTCGCTGGTCGTACGCACCTCGCGTTGCTGCACTTCCCCGTGGCGTTCCTGCCTCTCGCTGCAGCGCTTGCGCTGCTCGACGCGCGCGCGCCCGACGAGCTGCGCGCTCGCATCGTGCGCTTGCTCGCGCGTGTCGGAGCCGCGAGTGCCGTGCTCGCCGCGCTCACCGGCTGGATTCACGCGGATGCGGAGCCACTCGGCCGCACGCTCGCGGATGCGCTCAACATGCATCGTTGGCTCGGCATGGCGTGCTGCCTGCTCTCGCTCGTCGGCGTGTTCGCGCGTACGCGCGTGCGGCTGGGTGCGCTCGTCGGCTCCGCGTTGCTCGCGCTCGGCGCGGGCCACATGGGCGGCGAGCTCGTGCACGGCGAGGGCTACCTGAGCGAGCCGTTCCGCGCGCCGCGCGCGAGCGTTCTCGTCGAGCCGGTCGCGGCGGACAAGTCGCTCGCCTTCGCCGATGTGCAGCCGATTTTCGAGGCGCGCTGTGTGGAGTGTCACGGGCCAGTGAAGCACAAGGGCGAGCTCCGTCTGGACGCCTTCGATGCGCGTTGGTTCGAGCCCGGCGAGTTCGGCACCCCCGTCGTCGCGAGGCGTGCAGCCGAGAGCGAGATCGTTCGGCGCATGCGATTGCCGCTCGATGACGAGGATCACATGCCGCCTGCCAAGAAGCCGCAGCACTCTCCTGACGAGCTCGCGGCGCTCGAGCGCTGGATCGACTCCGGCGCGCGCCCCTGAGCCCCGCAGGACCCAGCGGCACCGTCGAAACCTCGCAGCCTTCGAGAGCGCCGACTGCGTGTTCAGCGCAGGCGCAGAGTGCGGGCCGTGCGCGCGAAAAGTTCGAGAGCGGCGCGCGACTCGGTGGGGGAGGCGTGGCCCAAGAGCAGCAGGTGTCCCTGCGTGAGCGGAACGAGAGCCGCGTATCCGAGCCAGTCGCCGGGAGCGCGCGGGTCGCGCACGCGCGCGACGAGCTCCCAGCCGCGCTGCGAGCCCAGCTCGACGCGCTCCGAGCGCTCGATGGCCCCGACGCTCGCGCCCACGGTGGCGAGCGCGGCGGCGAGGCGTTGCTCGCAGTTCGACTCCAGTCGCGCGGAATCGAGCCCTTCGTCGTGCGCGCTCGCGAGCAGGAATGGCGTGCCCACGGGGATGGGCGACGGCCCACCTGCGGCCACATAGGTCTGGCCGTGCTCGTCGTCGGAGACCAGCACGAGTCCATCGGCGGGGCGCAACTCGAAGCTCGCGAGCGCGCTCGCCGCCCGCTGCCAGCGCACGCCGAGCACGCACGCGCGCAGGTCCGCGGCGAGCTCGCCCCGCGCGGATTCGTCGCACTCGGCGAGCAGCAGCAGCGTCTCGAGCTCGTCGCCGCCGATCGCGAGCCAGCCGCTGCGCGCCGTGTTGCGCTCCGTGCGTCGATACGCGAAGAGCAATCCAGCGCGCCCGTCGAGCGCGATCGACTCCTCGCTCGCGAGCTCGAAGCCGCTCGCGGCCCAGCTCTCGCGCGCATCGGGCAGCGCGTCGTCGAAGCTCGCCGGCAGCTCGAACACTCCGATCTTCGCGGCACCCGCCGCGCGCTCGAATCCCTGCACGCGCTCCGAAGGCTCGAAGCCCGGCGGGGGCGCGAGCGCGACGCGCGTGCCAGCGATCGAAGCGTGGGGACGCGCGCTCTCCCGCGCCGCCGGGGCGCTCCGCGGCTCCTCCGCGCAGCTCGCGAACAACAGCAGCCCGCAAACAAGAGTGGCGCGCATCGCTGTGCGCCACCTTAGCTTCCGAGCGCGATGTGCGCCGCTCAGTCCATGTGCGCGACGACGCGCTCGTCACCCATCTGCAGGGCGACCTCGATGTTGCGGGCGCGCGCGGCGAAGCGACGCTGGAACCTCTTGAACAGCACCTGGTACACGCGCAGCACGCCCTTGGTCGAGAGACGGTAGACGAAGTCGACCCATGTCCAGTAGCGCGGGCCCGACAGGCCCTGCGCGCGCGAGTAGATGCCCGACTGCTCCGCGACGAGGTACTCAGCGTGCAGCATGAACAGCACGAGGTACGGGCGGTACAGCAACTTCGGCTTGATCAGCTTCGGCAGGTACTTGACCATCCACGGATTGCGCACGGCGAGCGGGAACAGCTTGTGCAGGTTCTCGATCTGGTGCTTTTGATCGCTCTCGACCGGCAGCGAGCGCCGGAAGTTGACCGGGAACTGGTCGAGGCTCGACACCGCGTAGCCCATCTGCTGGGTCGTGTCGGTGATGTCGAACATCGGGTAGGGCTGCATCAGGCTGACCATCGGGTGGTCGACGCCGCACTCGACATTGAGGCGCACGGTGTCGAGCTCGTCCTCGATGGTCGCGCCCGGCGCGCCGAGGATGTTGAGCGAGCCCAAGCGAATGCCGTGCTTGGTGATCCACTGTGCGGCGCTCACGAGCTGTTGGCGCGTGGTGTTCTTGCGGAAGATCGCGTTGCGCACATGGTCGTTGGCGGCCTCGATCGCGATGCGCGCGTAGACGCAGCCCGCCTTGCGCAGCAGCTCGATGTGGCGCTCCGTCGTCAGGTTCGCCATCAGGATCACATCGAACGGCAGTCCGACTTCCTTCGGGAAGCGCTCGCAGAACTCCTCGAGCCAGCTGTTCTTCAGGTTGAAGATGTCGTCGACGAAGTGCACGAACTTCAGGTTGTACTTGGCGCGCACCGCTTTGATCTCGGCGATGATGTGATCGACCGAGCGCTTGCGCGTGTATTCCTTGTTGTTCGAGTTGTAGACCTTCTTCTTCCACGCGTGGTGGAAGCAGAACGAGCAGTTCATCGGGCAGCCGCGCTGGGTGACGAACACCTTGCGGTCGCTGTCGCGGTAGATCGGCGCGGCCTCGTAGATCACATCGCGATCGGGGTGCCCCAGATCGTCGAGGTTCTGCACGAGCGGGCGCACGGGGTTGCGCGCGATCTCGCCCGTCTCGCGGTTCTTGACCCACAGGTTGAGCACATCGCTGTAGTCCGCGCCCGCGGCCATGCGGTCGAGCAGCTCGACGATGGCCTGCTCACCCTCGCCGCGGCAGATGATGTCGATGCCCGGCGTCTCGATGTACTCCGGGGTGAAGGTCGTGTGCGGCCCGCCGAACACGGACACCACATGGGGGAGCTCGGCCTTGACGCGCTGGTTGAGCTCCGAGAGGTACACATGCATCCCGGTCGTGACCGAGTAGCACACCACATCGGGGTTGTACTCCTTGACCTTCTCGACCCAGTCCTTGTCCGGCACGAACAGCGCCCTGGTCTCGTGGCCCGCGTCCTTGATGGCGCGGCTCAGCCACATGATCCCGAGCATCTCCTGAGGGAGGTACTCATCGAGGAACAGGACCTTCATCCGACGCTTCGCGACGCTCTGAACCACGGTGCTCGTCTCGGTGTTTCGATGCAGGGGGGGCGGCAGGAGCAGAGACCCGGCGCCGACCCTTATCGGCACCTATCCTACTCCATCCCCACCGAAGTTTGCGGGAGGCTCGACCTCTGCCTCCGCACCCCTTCCAGCGATTGCCGTGCCAATGCGCCATCCTGCTTGCGCACCGCGCGGCCGGGGCGTCCGCCCGGTCGCAAGCCCCACCCCCTGCGCGGACTTTTCCGAGGCCTGCGGCCTCCCACCCCCGCGCACATAGCCCGCACGCCTAGCCGCTACGCGCATTCCGTCGCGCCACTTCTCCCGCGCCTGTCCATCCCATCGCGCGCGCGACCATCGCAGACGGGGGGCGGAGGCGGAAGGATTCGAACCCTCGAGGACTTGCGCCCTGGCGGTTTTCAAAACCGCTGCAATCGGCCGCTCTGCCACGCCTCCGTGGGTGGGGATGGTAGCGCGCGGGGGGCTCAGGTGGGGAGGTTGCGGGCGCGTTCGCGCAAGGTGGCGGCGTGGCTGCGGGCGGCGGCGGCGTCTTGGGGAAGCGCGCGGCGCTCGGCGAGGCGGGCTTGGGCGTCGAAGGCGCTGGCGCAGCGCTCGAGGGTGGCGGCGTCGAGGGCCTCGGCCTTGCGGTCGACCTCGGGGTCGTCGAAGGCGGCCTCGACGAGGGCCGCGAGCTCGCAGGCGCGCGCGACCACCTCGTCGGCCTCTTGGGCGTCGCGGTCGAGCTCGATTCCGGCGAGCGCGACGAGCTCGGTGAGCAGCTCCTCCTGCTGGGCGGGACCGAAGTCGTCGGGCTGCTCTTCCTCGTCGTCGGGCCAGGCCATCTCGACGAGCTCGAGGCCGAGCTCGCGGGCGCGCTCGAGCTCGCCGCACTCGCGCGCGAGGTCGCGCACGATGCGCAGCGTGGCGTGCCAGTCGGTGACGAACGAGAGGTTGGCGTCGGCGGAGTCCTCGAGGAGCTCGAGCGACTCCAGACGCAGCGCGAGGCACTGCTCGTAGAGCTCGAGCGCGGCCTGCGGTCGGCCGCGGGCGCGCTGCGCGTCGGCGACGCGCAGAATCGCGACGGAGTGGTCGCGGCGCGCGGCCGGAGTGCCGAGCTCGGCCGCGAGCGCGCGCATGCTGTCGGCGATCTCGCGGAAGCGCGTCAGCGCGGAGTCGGTCAGGCCTTGTCGCTCGTCGAGGTTCGCTAGGTGGTCGAGCACCACGAGCAGGTCGCGGCGGCAGTCGGGCGTGCCGACATCGGTGGCGAGCTGGCGGTGGATGGCGAGCGCCTGCTCGTAGCCGCGGCGCGCGCCTTCGAGGTCGCCGCGCGTGAGGTCGATGTCGGCAACATCGCACAAGAGGTGCGCGTGGCTCGCGCGACCGGCGGTGCTGTCCTCGGACTCGCCGCGGCTGTCGCGCGCGAGCTCGAGCGCCTCCATGTAGGTCGCGCGGGCGCGCTCGAGCTCGTTGCGCTCTTCCTGCAGCGTACCGAGCGCGCGCAGCGAGGCAGCGAGCTCGCGTCGACTCGCCGGAGTGCCGAGCTCGGTCACGAGCCCGCGCGCGATCGCGATCGCTTCCTCGAGCCGGCGCAGCGCGGCGCCGCGGCGGCCGCTGTTGCGCTCGATGTCGGCGATGCTGCGCAGGAGTTGCGCGACGGACCAGCGGTGCGCGCTCGTGCCGAGGCGCTCGGCGAGCTCGCGCTCGATCGTCAGGCACTCTTCGTACTTCTGCGCGGCGGCCTCGAAGCGGCCGAGCTCGTGCTCGATGTCGGCCACGCTCTCGAGGCCGTTCTCGAGATCGTGGCGCGCGTCGTCGCTCTCGAGCGCTTCGGCGAGCTCGCGGCGGATCGCGAGGCTCTCCTCGTGCATGGAGAGCGCCTCGTCCAGACGCCCGCGGCGGTAATTGATCGTCGCGAGGTTCGAGAGCGAGAGGAACAGGTCGCGGCGCGCGCCCGGCGAATCGTCGTCGCTGGCGAGCTCGCGCGCGATCGCGAGGCTCTCGACATACACCTCGCGCGCGAAGTCGAGCTGGCCGCGCGTCGCGGCGAGCCCGGCGACATTGTCGAGCGCGATCGAGAGGTTGCGACGGCGCAGCGGGGCCGTGTCGCCCGCCACGCGAGTGCGCATCAGCGCGAGCTGCTCGCCGAAGGCGCGCTCGGCGCCGGAGTTTTCACCGAGCTCCCACAGGCTCTGGCCCAGATCGCTGAGCGCGTCCGCGAGCTCGTCGATGCCGGATTCGGAGTCGCGCAGCGCGTCGCCGCGCGCGCGCAGGAGCTCGACGCGACTGGCGCGAATCGCGAGCGCGAGGCGCGGCAGGCCCGCGGCGCTGATGCGGCGCGCGAGCGCCTCGCGACCCGCGCTCCCGAGCACTTGCTCGGGCACGAGCGACCACTCGACATGCTCGAGGCGCGCGGAGCAGCGGCGCGTGCGCGCCCAGATCTGCTCCTCGGCGTCGTTCTGCACCGCGACGCGGATCGCTCGCAACGCCGCCGCCTGCCGCGGATCGTTCCAATCCGGCGCCGCGTCCAAGGACAGCTCCGCCATCGCCATGTCGAGCAGGTCGCGCAGCTCGGCCGTGCGCTCCTGCGCGAGCAGCGCGAGCACGCTCTCCGGCGGCAGGGTCGCCGGATCGCCCGTGTCGTGCGGCCGCCAGTTGCCGTCGTCGCCGAAGCTGGCGTTGATCCAGCGTGCGAGCTCGTCGCGCAGCGTCTGGGACAACAGCCCGGACTCGCGCTCGCCGAAGCGGCGCCACAGTTTTTGGGCCTCGAGATGGAAGGCGAGCGCGCTGCGGCCGTGTTCGATGCGTGCGTCCGAAGGCAGCTGGGCGAGGGGCGCGGCGCGGGCGACGAGCTCGCGCTCCGCGGTGCCGAGCAAGGCGCAGCGTCGCCCGAACTCGAGCGCCACCGTGCCGAGGAACTCGAGCGCATTCGCGCTGCTCCAGCCGAGCAGGCGCTCGACCGCGCTGGCGAGTTGGCTGACGCGCAGCTCGAGGCGCAGGCGCCGGCCCTCCGGCCACTGCGCGAGCTCGGCCTCGCCCGCGGCGCTCAGGTGGAGCGCTCGCTCGCCGTGCTCGAAGTTGCCGCGCGAGAGACTGAGCCATGCGACGCGTTCCTCGAGCTCGAGGAAGTTGCCGGCGGCGCTCGCGAGCAAGGCCTCGCGTTGCTGCGGCAACGCTCCGGGCAAGAGCGTGTCGATGGCGGTTGCGAACTGTGGCGCAGGAATGGGAGCGAGGTCCACGCGTTGCGGTGCCACGAGCGTCGTGAACTCCGCGCGTGCCGCGCGCACGGGTTCGTCGCTGTCGTCGCACAGGATCAGGAGCAAGGCCGCTCGGCGCGCGCGAGCCTCTCTCCAAAGCACGGTCGCTAGCTCGAGCAGCTCGTCGCTGGCCCACTGGGCGTCATCGATCCACAGCACCGTCGCCGTGCACGCGCCGGACTCCAACGCCGCACGCAGGGCCGCGAGCGCGCGTTCGCGCGGGCCGGAGTCCATCTCACCTTCGCGAGCGAGCGCGAGCGCCAGACTCGCGCCGAGCTCGCCGAAGCGCTGCCCGCGCCGGGCGTGCAACTCGATCTCGCGCACGAGCTCGTCCTGCTGCGTGCCGCGTTCGGGAGTGAGCCGAGCGAGGCGCTCGGTGGCGCGCAGCCCGAGCCAAAGAAAGCGCGCGGCGCCGCGCGCCGCCGGCGCCTTGCGCAGCTCGGGTCCGGTCGCGCGCGCCGTCGGGCCGAGCGGAATCTCGTTCGGCCAGTAGGCGGCCTCGGGAGGATTGTGCTTCGCGTTCGCCGCGATGCGTCCGTAGAGCTCGGCCACGAGGCGCGACTTGCCGCTCCCGCTCGGGCCGCGCACTTCGACGGCGCACGGACCCGCGCCGAGGCTCACGGCTTCGAACGCGGCGAGCAGCTCGGCGCACTCTCGCTCGCGCGCAGTGAATTCGAGGGGCATGGACGGGGGAGTTTTGCGAAGCGCTCGGCGAGAACGCGCCGCGCGAGGAGCAATTCTAGTTCGCCCGGAGCCAATTCTCGCCGCCGGACTCGCGGCCGCAGCTCCTCAGGGCCCGGGCGGCAGCGGGTCGGGCCCGGCGGTGTCGCTGCGCACCTGCTCGAGGATCGGCTCGGCGATGCGCACGGGCGCGCGGGCGCGCAGCGCGAGCGCGATGGCGTCCGAGGGGCGCGCGTCGACCATCGTCGGAGGCTCGCCAGGCGCCGCGGCCAGCGCGAGCTGTGCGAAGTATGTGTTCTCCTGCAGGTCGATGATGTCGGCGCGCAGGATGCGCGACCCGAGGGCCTCGACCATGTGCAGCGCGAGCTGGTGCGTCAGCGGACGCTGGGGAGCTTGGCCCTGCACGATGCGCTGCAGCTCGTCGGCTTCACCGCGGCCGATGGTCATGGCGAAGGCGCGCTTTCCGTCGCGCTCCTTGAGCAGGATGTGCTGCGAGCGTTCCTGATCGCGCAGCACGATGCGCGCGAGAACGAGCTCGATCATGCGCACGGCGGGTTCGGAGGCCATGGGAAGCAGCGTGGCCGCAAAGGGCTTGCAGTTCAAGCGCGATCACTCGCGCCCGCGGTCGCGCTCGTGTAACACGGTGCTCTCGAGCGGCACGCCCTCGTCCTCCGCGAGCAAGAACGAGCTCGCGGTCGCATCGCGGAAGCCGCACCGCGCGCAGCGCACGCCGCGCGTCGTGCGGCGGTCGAGCCGCACGAGGCCCTTGCGGTTGCACTCGGGGCATGTGCGATCGGCCGTGGCCGGAAACAGCGAGCACGCGAGGACCCACACGAGTCCGAGAGCGAGCGCGCTGCCGAAGACGACGCCGAACAGTCCCTGTGGGCTCTCGACGACCAGCAACACGCCGGCCGCGACGGAGACGAGCGCGAGCGGGGCGACGAGCCAGCCCGCGAGGGCGTGGCGTCGCGAGCTTTGCTCGGGTCGGGTGACTTCTTGAGGTACAGGTTGCAAAGAAGCGTGCGGGAGAGGGTCGAGCGAGGGGGACGACTCGCCCCGCGAGCGCCGCAACGGCGCGAGGGAGCCGCGATGGTGATTGAAGGGCAGCACGCCGCGGCATTCTAGTCCATCGCGTCGGCCCGTTGGGTGCCCGAGCGCGCGCCGCGGTTACGATCCCTGCGCCGCCATGACCGCTTCCGCGCACTCGCACATCCATCCGACGGCCCAAGCCACGCCCGAATTCGCCAGCGAGGGTTGGCCCGAGAACCCGATTCTGGCGCGCGCGTGGCGCGGCCGTCACCTCGAGAGCGTGCACCGCGGTGCGTGGGTGCTGGTCGATGCGACGGGCGCGGTGGTCGACGGAGCGGGGGACTGGAACCACCCCGTGTTCGCACGCAGCTCCACCAAGTCGCTGCAGGCGCTGCCGCTGCTCGAGAGCGGCGCCGCCGAGCGCTTCGCGATCCGCGACGACGAGCTCGCGCTGGCGCTCGCCTCGCACCACGGGCAAGAGATCCATGTGCGGCGCGTGCGCGAGCTGCTCGCGCGGCTCGGGCTCGGGCCGGAGCACTTGCAGTGCGGCGCGCAGCTGCCGACGGACAACGACGCGCGACGCGCGCTGACGCTGGCGGGCGAGAAAGGGACGCGCGCGCACAACAACTGCTCGGGCAAGCACACGTGCTTCCTCGCGCTTGCTCTGCACCTCGGCGTCGACCCGGCGCGCTACCTCGAGCGCGACAACGCGGCGCAGGCGCTCGTGCGGCGCGCCGTCGAGGAGATGAGCGGCGTGCGGCCGGGCGAGCTCGATGTCGCGATCGACGGCTGCAGCGCTCCGACATTCCACCTGCCGCTCGTGCGGCTCGCGACGGCTCTGGCGCGCGTCGCGAACCCCGAGGGGCTCGCGGAGCCGCGGCGGCGCGCGTGCGAGCGCTTCGTGCGCGTCGCGGCGGCGCACCCCGAGCTGATCGGCGGCACGCGCCACAGCATGTGCACGGACCTGCTGCGCGCGAGCGGCGGCAAGCTCTTCCCGAAGCTCGGCGCGGAAGCGGTGTATGTACTCGGCGTGCGCGAGCGCGGACTCGGACTCGCGGTGAAGATCGACGACGGCAACTACCGCGCGATGCATCCGCTCGTGATCGATCTGTGCGAGCGCTTCGGGTTGCTCTCGCGCGATGTCGCGCAGGCGATGCCGGAGTGGCGGCAGGGCGTGCTGCGCAACTGGGCCGGGCTCGAGGTTGGGCGCATGGAGGTGGTCGCATGAGCGTGCAGGAGCGTTCGCTGGTGCCGCCGGAGCTGCCGGCGGACGCTCACAAGGGCGACGCGGGGCGCGTGCTCGTGGCCTGCGGCAGCGCGACGATGCCGGGCGCGGCGCTGCTCGTGGCGCGCGCGGCGCAGCGCGCGGGCGCGGGGCTCGTGACGGTGCTCGCGACGAGCGACGAAGTGGCGCACGCGCTGCCGGTCGCGGCGCCCGAAGCGATCCTGATGCGCGCGAGCAACATCGCCAATGTGCCGTTCGAAGTTGCGCAGCGCGGCTTTCACTCGGTCGTCGCCGGATGCGGACTCGGGCAGGCCGACGACGCGCAGCAGCTCGTGCAGGCGCTGCTCGGCCGCGCGCCAGCGATTCCGCTCGTGCTCGATGCGGACGCGCTCAATGTGCTCGGAAGCGCGCCGGAAAAGCTGAAGGGGCGCGCCGGCGGGACCGTGCTCACGCCGCATCCCGGCGAGGCGGCGCGGTTGCTCGGGCGCGAGGTGCCGCGCGACGCGGCGGGGCGCGAGGCCGCAGCGCGCGAGCTTGCACAGCGCAGCGGCGCGATCGTGTGCCTCAAGGGACAGGGCACGGTGGTCACCGATGGTCGGTTCGTGTACATGAACGACACGGGCAACTCCGGCATGGCGACGGCGGGCTCGGGCGATGTGCTCGCGGGCATCGTTGCCGCGTATGCCGCGCTGTGCGCGACGGGTGCGTTTCCGCAGTGGACCGTGCTCGATGCGGCCTGCGCTGCGGTGCGTGCGCACGGGCTCGCGGGTGACTTCGCCGCGTCGCACTTGGGCAAGCGCGCGGTCATCGCGTCGGACCTGATCCAATGGCTCGCGCAGGCGCAGCGGCGGCTCTCGTCCTGAGCTTGGGCTTGCGCGCGCTGGCGCAGGAGCCGGTCCAGGGCTTTGCCGATTCGGTCGAGCGCGAGTTCGCGCTGAGGCGCTGGGCGCAAGCTGCAGGCGACGAGGCGCGGGCGGAGGCACTCGCTCTGGGCACCGACGGTCGCGTCACATTGTTGCGTGCTCTCGAGCGAGCGCGCGAGTTCGCGCTGCTCGAGTCCACCTGGTCGGTCGCGAGCTTCGAGCCCGTCGCGCGAATGCCCGGCGAAGTCGCGCCTGATCTGTTGATCGCGGCGCTGCGCTTGGGACTGGTCACGCAGCCCGACGAGGTGCTCGCTCTGGCACAGCACCCGCTGCCTGCCGTGCGCTTGGCGCTCCTGCAGTCGGCGACGGCGAGCCTGCGGGACACCGACGCGCTCGAGCGCCTCGCGCACGACGCCGATGAACGCGTCGCGAGCGCCGCATTGGAGTACATCGTGGAGCTCGACACCGAGTCTGTCGACCTGCGCGAGCTGGGGACTCGAGTGTTGCGCCGCGGCGATCCGCGCGTGTGGCGCGGGCTCGCAGCGCGCCTGGAACGAGCGCGGCCCGCGAGGGTCTGGATGGCGGTGCTCGAGGAGGCCGCGAGCGATGCCGAGCGCGCGGCGATCGTGTCGGCCCTGCGCTTGCGCTTCGATCTGCACGACGCGAGCGCGGACAGCGCGGCCGAGCGCGTTGCGGCGGCGTGGCCGGGGCCGGTCGGTTTCGAAGAGCTCTTCACTGCGGCGGCACGCGCCGTGCGTTCGCCGACGCACGCGCTCGGACGAGCGCTGCTCGAGCAGTTGCGTGCGGGCGTGGACGACTCGCGCGACCACGCGCTCGTGCGCGGCAGCTTCGAGGCTTGGCCGGCGGCGGATGTGCTCGGCGTGCTGCGCTCGGAGCCGGAGCTGCGCGAACGAGTCGCCGACTTCCTGTTCGAGGAGCTGGCGCAGCATGCGAAGGAACTCACCCCCGCGGACCTCGAGCCGTGGCTCGACGCGAGCGTGGCGCCCGAGCGGCGACGCGCGGCGGTCGGTCTCGCACGAGAGCTGCTCGTCGAGGAAGCGCGCGCGGAGTTTGGCGGGTTGCTGGTGCGCGCGCTCGACGACGGCGCGCGCGGAGTGAGCGACGAGGCGTTCAGCGCCCTGTGCGCGGCGCGGCCCGTCGAGCCGTGGATCGAGGCGCTGGCGCGCCGCTGGCGCTCGGTCGACTTGCGCCACGCCGAAGCGCTGCTCGCGGAGCTGCCGCGGGGCGTGCGACTCGAGGCGTTGCGAGCGGACTTGTGCAGGATCGCGAGGCAAGGTGGCGCAGCGGGGATGACTGCGTTCGACTTGCTCGCCCCGCTCGCGCCTGACACGGGGATCGCGGCTCTGGCGCGCGAGCGACTGGCCGCGGAGCTCGCTGATCTCGAGCGGCTGGAATTGCGCGCCACCGAGCTGCGGGCGGCCGCGCTCGTGCGCGTCGTGTACGAGCAAGCGGGAACCGCGGCCCACGAAGAGCTCGCGCGCGTGCTCGCGCGCACTCGCGCTCGCGTCGAAGTCTCCAAGGCGGTCATCTGGGCGCTGGGGCAAGACGCGCTCGGGCGTGAGCGACTTGTGCCGTGGCTCGAGGACGGCGTTCCTCGGCGCCTGCGGATCGAGGCGGCGCTCTCGCGCGCGCCGTTTGGCGACGCGCGCGCGGTCGAGGTGCTCGGCCAGGCGTGGGCGAGCTGCGATTTCGACCTGCGCGCGCGTGGGCTGCGCGCCTGCGATGCGAACGCAGCGGAGCCGGCACTCGCGCTGCTGCGCCGCGTTGCGCTCGATTCCGCCGAGCACGGGTTGCATCGCGAGCTCGCGCTCGACCTGCTCGCCCGTCGGCGACCGCCGGAGGTCGACACGCTGCTGTCTGCGGCCGTGGATCGCGACTTGGATCTGCGGCGCCATGCTCTGGCGGCGCTCGGCAGCTGTGGAGACGCGCGAGCGAGGGCTTGGCTGCGGGAGCGTCTCGAGCTGCGGGACGAGGCCAGCGAGACGCTCGCCGGGCGCGCCGTGCGCGAGCTCGAACGCGAGGCGATCTGGACCGCGCTCGCCGAGGCGCACGCACTCGATTCCAAGCTCGTGGAGCAGTGGCTCTCCTCGCCGCTCGCGGCCGCCGCCGAGCAGCTGCGCGCGCGCTTTCGCGCTCGCGCGCAGGGCGGCAGTGAGTTCTCGTGGCGCTCGGAGCTCGCCGTGGGCGAGGAACTCGCGCGCTGTGGCGGGCTCTCGGCGGCGCTGGAACGCTCGGGTGCGTGGTGGACCGCCGATGCACGGCTGCTCGCGGCTCTGGGCGAACGGGCTGGCGCCCGTGGCGACTTCGCGAGCGCGCGATGTCTGCTCGCTGCTGCTGGCATCGGCCTGCTCGGGGAGGCGGAGAGCGAGGAGCGCGACCTGCGGATCTTCGCGGTGCGCTGCGCCCTGCTCGGTGCCTGCGAGGCTTCGGGCGCGCTGGGCGAGCACGCGTCGATCGTGCGCCGGCTCTCGCGCGACGAGCGGCTCGGTCGCGGCCCGCACCACGCCTTCGAGCGCACCTTCGGGGCGTTCGATCCCGCGCGCGGCAGCGACGGACTGGCGCGGCTCGAGACGAGCGCGCCCCTGCTGCGCGCGCGAGTCCTCGTCGCGGCCGGCGATCGCGAAGGTGCCCAGAGGTCGCTCGACGAGGCTCGCGAGCTCGCCGGTCGCTCGCGCGCCGCACTCGATGCCTGCGCGGAAGTCGCGGCGCTCCTCCGTCGCTAAAGGGGCCTCCGGATTCCTAGACTGAGCGGCATGGCCGCCAGCACGCTCCCCATCCCCGAAGGCGCGGTCCCGACCCTCGACGACGGCATCGGCTTCGTCGCGTGCGTCGACCGCATGCAGCACGACCCCGCGCTCAAGGTCGTCAACGCCGCGCGCATCAGCTACCAAAAGCAGAAGGCCGCCTTCGACGACGGCGACCGCAAGCTCGCGGGCTTTCTCTGGAAGCACGGCCACACATCGCCGTATCGCCACAGCTTCTACACCTTCCACTGGAAGGCGCCGCTGTTCGTGTTCCGCCAAGCGTTCAAGTACCAAGTCGGCAGCGGCTGGCGCGAGTACGAGGTGAACGGCGAGAGCGTCTCGCTCGAGGTGTTCGATGTCTTGTTCGACACCGACAAGGGCTGCTCGTGGAACGAGATCTCGGGGCGCTATGTGCAGTGGGCTCAGGAGTTCTATGTGCCGCAGGTGATGCGCGCGAACCCTCCGCACGGCAACAAGCAGGCCTCGTTCGACCTGCCCGCGGACTTCGATCACGCGGGCGAGCGCGAGCGCATGCTCGCGGAGTGCCGCCGCACATTCGAGCTGTACGACGAGCGCCTCCAGCGCGGTGTCGCGAAGGAGATCGCGCGCATGCTGCTGCCGCAAAACCTCTACAGCCAAGCCTACTGGACCGTGTCGCTGCAGGGCGTGATCCACTTCCTCACGCAGCGTCTCGAGCCGGACGCGCAGCACGAGATCCGGCGCTACGCCGAGGCCGTGTTCGAGCTCGTCAAGGACGACCTCGCGCGCGTTGGCGTCACGCGCGAGACGCTCTTCTAGCCCGAACATTCAGCGCAGCGTGAAGTCGGCGAAGTAGCCGCGACCCCAGCGCGCGTGGCGGCCGGGCGCGTTGCGCGTCATCAGCGCGAGCGTGGCCGGTCCGCCGGGGAGCTCGAGCTCGATGTACTCCTCGGGCTGCGGCTCGCCATCGCGGGCGGGGAACAGCTCGCGCGCGAGCAGCGTGCGCTCAGGGCCTTCGCGCGGACGCCACACGAGCGCGAACTCGAGACCATCGCAGCGGCGATTCGCTTCCGGCAACAGGCCGAACGAGAGCACGAGCGTGCGCTCGTCGCCTGCGAGTTCGAGCAGCAGCTCGCCCGGATCGAGGAGGGCCGCGACTTCGCGGCCGCCGAGCGCGCGCGCCGCGCCGCGATCGAAGGGCGGCAGCTGCGCCCGCCGCAATTCCGCGAGGAGGCGGGCGAGATCGGCTTCGCCCTGGAACATCCACGGCACGAACTGCGCGGCGAGCTCGCGCGAGCTTGCGCCGCTCTCGACGGCAGCCTCGAAGCGCAGCGCCTCCTCGCGCACGGCCGCCGTGCCCTTCCACCCCACGAACATCCCGTTGAGCGCTCCCGCGAGCGTGAGCGCCGCGAACGCGCTGCGCAGCGGCGCGCGCCGGCGCTCGCTCGTCGCGAGCTCGATCGAGAACGCGACGGGCAGCACGAGCGGCAGCAGCAAGGTCGCGTAGCGCTCCTCGAGTCCGGGCTCGTAGCCCGGCGCCGAGCGCCCCCAGGCGATGCCGACGCCCAAGCTCGCGAGCGCGCCGATTCCGCCGAGGAGCGCGAGCCCCTGTCGGCGCCGCGCCGGCTCGCGCAGCAAGGCGATGGACGCGACGCCCGCGAGCCCGACGAGCACCAGCGCGACGGTGGAACTCGCCTGCCAAGGCTCGAAGCGGCTCGGCCCCACGCGCATGTGATCGCCGCCGTCAGCACCATCCAGAGCTGGAAGGAGAGCAGCAGGTTCGGCCAGTGCCCGAAGTGCAAACACGCGAGCGGGAGGACCGCATCGCTGGCACACGCGCGTCCGCGCAAGCGGCGCAGCGTCGCTAGGGCGAGAGCCGCGACTGCGGACAGAAGCGCGACATGCAGCACCATCGCGAGCCGATGGTCGCCCCCGCCGAGCGAGTGCAGGCCGAGCAGCGCGAGCATCGACAGTGGAAAGCGATGGTCGTTGTAGCCATTCCACAACCAGCGCCACGAGAACTCCAGCGCGCCGGTGAGGCGCGTCACGAGCGCGAAGTCGTCCTGCCACGGAAAGCGCGGGCCGCAGGCGAGCACGAGCGCGAGTGCCGCGAGCGTCGCCGCAGCCCGAGCGCCCCACGCGAGTCTGCGTGCCGCCGCGTCGCTCACGCCCGCCTGCTCCGCGCGCCTCAGCGCTCGCGCATGTACTTCGATGTGAACGGTTTTTCCTTCGTCTTCACCGGATCGAACTCGATCGTCTGCAGCAGCGTGTCGTCGTCCGGGCGCTCGTAGATCACCGCCGCCACGCCCTCGGCGGAGCCGGTGCCGGCGAACTCGACGCGCCGCGGCGCAAGCGCGCGCAGCGCGAACATGGAGATGTCCTTCTGGTTGTCGGGCACTTCCAGCTGGCCGTGCAGGTGGCGCAGGCGCAGCACGAGCGCGCCCTCTTCGACGGAGATCTGCGAGACCTCGACGAAGGCGCACTTGCCGTCGCGGCGCACCTGCCGGAACGCGCCGACCATGCACTTGCCGCGCGGCGCGGTCCAGTGCTCCTCGTTGACGGTCTGGTTGGGGTTGACGCAGATCCAGCGACCGGCGAGGAACTCGAGCGGCACCAGCGCGGGGTCGGCCGCGGCGTGGGCGGGGAGCTCGAGGGGCGCGGGGGCCGGCGGGGTCGAGTTGCAGGCAGCGAGGGTGAGGAAAGCGGCTGCGGCGAGCGCGGGGAAGCGCATGGAGCGCAGGATAGCGGGCGCGCGACATGCGGGCGCGTGAACCGCGGCGGCGCGGCTTGCGTTCAGCCTCGCTAAGCTCGTCCTCGCCATGCTCCGGACCCTCGCCGTCGCCGCTCTGTTCGCCCTCGTCGCCCGGCCCCAAGACGCGGGCCCGCGCCGCCCGCTGTCCGAGGCGGAGCGCAAGCTCGTCGACACGCTCGCGCAGCAGGACATCGCCCTCGATCCGGCCCGCGGCCTGTGCGTCGTGCCGGTGGACGTGCTCGTGCGCGACGACCTGCTCGAGTACTTGCTCGTCGGTCCGGCCGGCGCCGCGCACGAGTCGGCGTTCATGACGCCCGCGACACCGAGCGTGCTCAATGTCGCGCTGCTCGCGCTGGGCGCGACCCCGGGCACCAACGCGACATGGCGCCGCAAGGAGCCTGCTCCGAGCGAGGCCGAGCTCAAGGCGGGCGCGAGTCCGTACGAGGTCACGCTGCCGACGGGGACGGGCTTGTGCCTGTATGTCGGCTGGCGGCAGGGCGGCGAGACATTCTTCTATCGCGTCGAAGACCTCGTGCGGAACCTGTCGAGCGGCCTCGCGATGAAGCGCCACGAGTGGGCCTACCTCGGCTCGCGCATGGTGCCCAACGGCCGCAGCGGCGCCGATGCGGCGGAAGTGTTCGCCGCCGATGTCTACCAGAACCTGATCAACATCGCCTTCTTCAGCGAGGGCTACACGCTGCTCTCTGGCGCGCAGCCGGACTGCGTCGAGCAGGGCATCTGGGCGCTCAACGCGTGGCTGATGCCGGAGCGCGGTACGCGCGTGGCGCTGGTCTTCTCGCGCGGACGCATCGAGTCGCTCGATGCCGAGCTCGCGGCGCGGCTGCCCGAGGTCGACGGCGGCGCGGCGAGCGGCGGAGGACGATGACGGAGCGCGACGGGATTCCGAGCCTGATCGGCGCGGCACTGCGTCGGACGCGCGCCGCGCGAGCGCTCGAAGCAGCTCTGCTCGGAGCTTCCGCGGCGTTCGCGACAGCGCTCGCATGCCAGCTCTCGGGCGTGGAAGCGTTGCGCGCGGACGCGCTCGCCGTGCAGGCGCTCGCCGCGCTCGCGTGCGCGGCGAGCTGGTGGGTCGAGCATGCACCGAACGCGCAGGCGGTCGCGGAGCGCGCGGATCGCGAGCTCGGTTGCGACGGCGCCTTGATGACGGCTTGGGAGTCGCGCGGCCGCGGCGGTGCTCTCGCTCGACTGCTCGCCGTGCGCGTGAACGCAGACTTGCCCGTGGACGCGGTGGCGCGCGCGGCTCGCAAGCCGCAGCTC
>Ga0194121_10003791_pt1 | contig 22545 bp, 20 predicted proteins | sample TA2MahCa50mmetaG_FD_148609 | JGI IMG/M metagenome (GOLD analysis project Ga0194121, IMG submission 148609) | Freshwater microbial communities from Lake Tanganyika, Tanzania - TA2015020 Mahale Deep Cast 50m | ecosystem: Environmental > Aquatic > Freshwater > Lake | place: Tanzania: Lake...
GCTATGAACCAGAATGATCGGAAAATGCTCTAGATGCATGACAGCAAGGCGAGCAGCTCCTGCCGCCGAACGCATGAAGCGCTACCGAGCGCGGAAGCGGGCGGCCGGACTGAAGCAGATCCAGGTCTGGGTTCACGACAGGCAGTCACCGACGTTCCGCCGGGGGCTTCGCCGTCAGGCACGGCGCATCGCCGCCAGCGAAGGCGAGAAGGAAGCGCTCGACTTTATGGAGACGGTGGCGGATTGGCCCGACAGGTAAGACGAGGCGACATCGTCACCGCCTCGGCGCCTGGCGACTACGGCAAGCATAGACCTGCCGTTGTCGTTCAGTCTGATGCATTGAACGACATACTTCTCGGAATCGTCATCTGTCCTCTAACGACCGACGTCGTTGACGCGCCCCTGCTTCGCGTTTCCGTTGAACCAACGCCATTGAATGGCCTATGTGAGACGTCTCACGTCATGGTCGACAAGGTCCAGGCCGTCAGCCGTCATCGGCTTCGCGATCATGTCGGAACTCTCGAACCTCACCTCATGCGCCGCGTCGAGGAAAGTCTTTCGACACTCCTTGGACTGCCGTAGTCAGCCGGGTTTCGCCCTCTCTCCCGCTTTCCGCTCTTCGGTTCCCAGAGCTGCCGCCAGCCTTTCGGCGGCGCTGCCGGGGCGGAGCGCCTTCGGCTGGTCGGGCGAGGGCGCCCAGCCGATCAGATAGATCGCCTGGAAGGTCGCGCGCACGCGATCGCCGGTCTCGGCGAAGCGGCTCCGGTAGATCGCGGCAGCGGCGGCGAGCGTGTCGCGGCGGGTGGGCGTGCGCCGCCGCTCGATCAGCGCATTCGCCTCGCCCATCGCCTTGAGCTCGCGCATCAGCGCGAGCGCATCAGGATATGTAACGGTCAGCCGGTCGGCATCGGCGACCGGAAGCGCGAATCCGGTGCGCTGCAGCAGGCCGGCGGCGTCGCGAAGATCGGCGAAGGGCGAGACGCGCGGGCTCACGCCGCCCTCGATCTCGCTCTCGGCCTCGAGCCAGGCCTGGCGCAGCTCGGTCAGCGTATCGCCGCCGAGGAGAGCTGCAAGGAAGAGCCCGTCGGGCTTGAGCGCACGCCGGATCTGCACCAGCGCGCCGGGCAGGTCGTTTACCCAGTGCAGGCTGAGGCAGGAGAAGACGGCGTCCAGGCTTCCCTCGGCGAAAGGCAGCAGCTCTTCGTCACAAGCAACGGCCTGAGCACCGGCCTGCCTCGCCATCTCCGGGGCGAGGTCGGCCTGGACCAGGCGGACGACGCCGCCGCGGCCGGCAAGAGCGCGGCCAAGCTCCCCCCGGTGGCATCCAAGGTCCACCGCCAGTGGAAATCGCCTCTGGATGTCGTCGAGCCGGTCCGCCAGCCGCTCGGCCACCTCGCGAAGAAGAAAGTCGGCACCGTCGAGGGTTGCCGCGGCGCGCGCACGGTTCTGCCGGACACGCTGCCGATCGAATACGCGAGCGCCTTCGGGAACCGAGCCGGTCATGCGCTCCTTATGGCACGGCGTTGACAGGCTTAGCGAGCCGCCGCCACCATCGCAGCGATGACGGCGGCGGCAATCCTCGGCTTTGGCAAGCGGCTCGGACGGGCGGCGCTCGACGCCCTCCTGCCTCCGCTCTGCCTTTCCTGCCAGGCAATCGTCGACCAGCCGGGCGCGGTCTGCGCCGCCTGCTGGGCCAAGCTCTCCTTCCTCGGAGCGCCGATGTGCCGACGGTGCGGGCTTCCCTTCCCGCACGATGTCGGCGCCGAGGCCGAGTGCGCAGCCTGCATCGCCGACCCTCCGCCCTGGGATCGAGCCCGCGCCGTCTTCGCCTATGACGGGGCCAGCCGCGGCCTCCTCCTCGGCTTCAAGCATGCCGATAGGCTGCACGCCGCGCCTGCCTTCGGTCGCTGGCTCGCCCGGGCCGGCGCCGACCTCGCCGAGGATGCGGACATCATCGCGCCGGTGCCGCTGCATTGGCTGAGGCTGGCCCTTCGCCGCTACAACCAGGCGGCGCTCCTCGCCCTGGCGCTGGGCGCGGCGGCCGGCAGAACCTGCATACCCGATCTCCTGAAGCGGACACGCCGCACGCCGAGCCAAGGGCGCCTCAGCCGCGCCGAGCGGCAGAAGAATGTCGCGGGCGCGTTCCGCGTGCGCGCGCGATACCACGACCAGGTCGCCGGCAAGCGCGTCCTGATCGTCGATGACGTGCTGACCACCGGCGCCACGGCGCGCGCTTCTGCCAAGGCGCTGCTCGCGGCCGGTGCCGCCACCGCCGACGTCGTCACCCTGGCGCGCGTCGTGCGCGCAGAGTAGGAGCCACCGAGGAGCCATGGCCAATGTCGAGATCTATGTCAGCGCCTATTGCCCCTATTGCCACAGGGCGAAGGCGCTCCTCGATTCGAAAGGGGTCCAGTATAGGGAGTACGTGGTCGACGGCGACCCTGGGCTCCGCGACAAGATGATCGAGCGCGCCCAAGGCAGATACACCGTGCCGCAGGTCTTCATCGACAATGTCGGCGTCGGCGGTTCGGACGACATCCACGACCTCGACCGTCGCGGCAAGCTGAATGCAATGCTGGGAATCTAGGCGCAGTTTTCGCTTCGGCCTCACCGCCCAGCCACGCTAGGCTTAGGGTCAAGCCGCATCAGACGGCAGGCAGGGAGAAGAGGCGATCGAAAGCGCGATCCTGGACCGCGAGCGAGCGGTGGAGGCCGAGACGCCTCTGCTGTCGATCGAGGATCTGCACGTCCACTTCGTTACCTCGCGCGGCGTCGTGCGCGCGGTCGAAGGCGTCAGCTACAAGGTCCGCAAGGGCGAGATCGTCGCCGTCGTCGGCGAATCGGGGTGCGGCAAATCGGTCACCGCGCTGACCGTGATGCGGCTCTTGGCGCAGCCCGCCGGCCGCGTCGTCGGCGGCCGCATTCTGTTCGAGGGTCGCAACCTCCTCGCGCTCTCCGACGAGGAGATGCGCGCCATCCGCGGCCGCGACATCTCGATGATCTTCCAGGAGCCGATGACCTCGCTGAACCCGGTCCTCTCGATCGGGCTGCAGATCATGGAGCCGCTGACCATCCATCTCGGCATGGATGAGATCCAGGCGCGGGCGCGCGCCGTCGAGCTGATGACCATGGTCGGCATCACCGATCCCGAGCGGCGGCTCGATCAGTATCCGCATCAGCTCTCCGGTGGCATGCGCCAGCGCGTGATGATCGCGATCGGGCTTGCCTGCAATCCGAAGCTGATCATCGCCGATGAGCCGACGACGGCGCTCGACGTCACCATCCAGGCGCAGATCCTCGAGCTGATGAAGGACCTGGTCCGCCGGCTCGGCATCTCGCTGGTGATCATCACCCACAACCTCGGCATCGTCGCCCGCTACGCCGATCGCGTGAACGTCATGTATGCGGCACGCATCGTCGAGCAGGGAACGGCCGACGATGTGTTCTTGAGGCCGCGCCATCCTTACGCGATCGGCCTGATGCGCTCGGTGCCGAGGCTCGACCGGCCGCGCGGAGCAAAGCTCGAGACAATCGAAGGCCTGCCCCCCAATCTGCTCAAGCCCCCATCCGGCTGCCGCTTCGCTGAGCGCTGCCCCTATCGCATCGAGATCTGCGCGACCGAGCCGCCGCTGCAGCCGGTCGAGGCTGCCCATCATTCGGCCTGCCACCGGGCCAAGGAGCTGTCGGTCATTGCCGAACCCGCCGCGGCGAGCCGCGAGCCCGTGACGGTCGTCGACTTCGCCGCGCAGCCGGCGCTGCTCACCGTCGAGCACCTTGCCAAGTTCTTCAAAATTCCGGGCGGCCTCTTCGGCGGCGAGGCGAAGACAGTCAAGGCTGTCAACGACGTCTCCTTCTCGATCGCGCGCGGCGAGACGCTGGGCCTCGTCGGCGAGTCCGGTTGCGGCAAGACCACGATCGGCCGCGTCGTGCTCAGGCTCGACGATCCGACCGCGGGCACGATCCGCTACGACGGCAAGGATCTCGGCGGCGCCGAAGGGCCGGAGCTCAAGAAGCTCCGCCGCTCGATCCAGGTGATCTTCCAGGACCCCTTCTCCTCGCTGAATCCGCGGATGACGGTCGGCGAGATCATCGGCGAACCGCTCTCGGTCTACCGGATCGAACCGGATGCGAAGCGGGTGAAGCAACGCGTCGAGGATTTGCTGGGCCTGGTCGGGCTCTTTCCCTACTTCGCCGAACGCTATCCGCATGAGCTCTCCGGCGGCCAGCGTCAGCGGGTCGGCATCGCGCGCGCGCTCGCGCTCGAACCCTCGTTCATCGTCTGCGACGAGCCGGTCTCGGCTCTCGACGTCTCGATCCAGGGCCAGATTATCAACCTGCTGGAAGACCTGCAGCGGCGCTACGGCCTGACCTTCCTCTTCATCGCGCACGATCTCGCCGTGGTTCGCCATATCTCGCACCGCGTCGCCGTCATGTATCTCGGCCGGATCATGGAGCTTGCCGATCGCGACACGCTCTATGCCGCGCCGCAGCACCCCTATACCCAGGCTCTCCTGGACGCCGCGCCGGTGCCCGACCCGTTGATCGAACGAAGCCGCGCCCCGCGCTCGCTCAAGGGTGAGCTGCCGTCGCCCTTGAATCCGCCGGCGGGGTGCGTGTTCCATACCCGCTGTCCGAAGGCTGTCGACGATTGCCGGCGCGTCGTGCCGGAACTCCGCGAAGTAAAGCCGAATCACCTGGCCGCCTGCATCAGACTCTGAGGGAGGACGTCATGAAGAAGCTTGCATTCATCGGGCTCGCAGCGGCGCTGGCGCTGCCGGCGACCGTGTCCGCCCAGGCGCCGAAGAAGGGCGGCACCCTGGTCTATGCGATCAGCGCCGAGACCCCGACCTATGACTGCTCGGCGACGGATACCTATGCGGGGCTGCACTTCCTCGCGCCGTTCTACTCGACCTTGCTCAAGTTCGACCTCGCCAACTACCCGAAGGTGATGGGCGACCTGGCGGAGAGCTGGACGGTCTCGGAGGACAAGAAGACCTACAGCTTCAAGCTCCGCCGGAACGTCACCTGGCATGACGGCTCGCCCTTCAGCTCGGCCGACATCAAGGCCACATATGACCGGCTGCGCAACCCGCCGACAGGCGTCGTCTCGACCCGTCGCGCGACCTTCGCCGACATCGCCTCGATCGACACGCCCGATCCGGCGACCGTCGTCTTCAAGCTCTCGGCGGTAAACCCGGCGATGCTCGAGCATTTCGCCAGCCCGTGGAACTGCGTCTACTCGGCGGCCAAGCTCAAGGACGACCCAACCTTCCCGACCAAGCAGGTTATGGGCACCGGCGCCTACAAGTTCGTCGAGCACGTCAAGGGCAGCCACGTCTCCGGCGTGAAGAACGACAAGTACTTCCTGCCCGACCGGCCTTATCTCGACGGCTTCAAGGGCGTCTTCATCCTGCAGCCGGCGGCGATGCTGAACGCGCTCCAGGGCGGCCAGGTCATGGCCGAGTTCCGCTCGGTCTCGCCGGCCGAGCGCGACCGTCTGGTCCAGGGCATGGGCGACAAGCTTCGCATCGAGGAGTCGAGCTGGACACTCAACATCCTGATCGCCTTCAACACCGAGAAGAAGCCCTTCGACGACGTCCGCGTGCGCCGCGCGTTGAGCCTGGCAATCGACCGTTGGGGCGGAAGCGTCGGCCTCTCGCGCACCTCGACCCTACGGCAGGTCGGCGGCCTGATCCGTCCGGGCTCGCCGATCGCGACGCCGGAAGCCGATCTGGTCAAGTTCCCCGGTTTCGGCAAGGACATCGCCGCCAACCGCGCCGAGGCGAGGAAGCTGCTGGCCGAAGCGGGCGTTCCGAACCTCAAATTCGAGCTGGTCAACCGCACGATCGCTCAGCCTTATACGCCGGCCGGCATCTATGTCGTCGACCAGTGGCGCCAGATCGGTGTCGAGGTCCAGCACAAGCAGCTCGAGACCTCGCCCTATCTCGCGGCGCTCAACGCCGGCAACTACGAGGTGGCGATCGATTTCTCTAACCTGTTCATGGATGAGCCGAGCCTGGCGCTCGCCAAGTACGTCTCCTTCGACAAGGCACCCGAGAACCGCTCGCGCGCGATCGACCGCGAGCTCGACAGCCTCTACGAGAAGCAGAACCGCTCGACGAGCGACGCCGAGCGCGTCGGCTTCATCCGGCAGTTCGAGGCGCGGATGCTGAACCAGGCCTATCAGGTGCCGCTGCTCTGGTGGCACCGCATCGTGCCGACGAACAAGGTCGTCATGGGCTGGCAGATGTCGCCGAGCCACAATCTCGGTCAGGATCTGGTCAACGTCTGGCTGAACCAGTAACCGCCTTGTCCGGCATTACGCCCCTCCCCTTCCCTCCCCCGCAAAGGGGGAGGAAGTCCAAGCCATCGTGCCCCCTCCCCCCTTGCGGGGGAGGGTCGGGGCGGGGAGTGGGGACGAGGCTCACCTAGCGATGCTTTCCTACCTCGCCAACCGCACGCTGATGATGATCCCGACGCTGTTCGGCGTCGCCGTCCTCATCTTCTTCCTGCTGCGCGTGGTCCCAGGCGACATCGTCGAGGTCAAGCTCCGCGGCGATGGCGGCACCGTCACCAGGGAGACGCTGGAGGCCGAGCGCAAGCGCATGGGCCTCGACAAGTCGCTGCCGGCGCAGTTCGGCGACTGGATGAAGGGCATGGCCACTTTCGACTTCGGCCAGTCGATGTGGACCGATCGGCCGGTCACGGAGGAGATCGCCGCCCGTCTCGAGCTCTCGATCGAGGTCGCGATCCTGGCTACGCTCATCGCCGTGCTGATCGCGATCCCGATGGGAACGCTCTCCGCCCTGTTCCACGACACCTGGGTCGACTACGCGATTCGTCTATTCACCATCGCCGGCCTCGCCGTGCCCTCCTTCTGGCTCGGTATGCTGGTGATTCTCTCGCTGCTCTCCTTCTTCAACTGGCTGCCGCCGATCACCTACACGCCGATCTACAAGGACCCGATCGCCAATCTCTCGCAACTGATCTGGCCGGCAGCGGCCGTCGGCTACCGTTACGCCGCCGTGGTCGCGCGCATGGTGCGCTCCTCGATCATCGAGGTGATGAAGGAGGACTACATCCGCACCGCCCGCGCCAAGGGCGTCTATGAGCGGCTGGTGGTCTCTCGCCATGCGATGCGCAACGCGTTGCTGCCGGCGATCACCGTCATCGGCCTCGAATTCGCCTTCCTGATCGGCGGCCTCGTCGTTACCGAGCAGGTCTTCAACCTGAACGGCATCGGCAAGCTGTTCGTGCAGGCGGTCTCGCGCAACGATTTCACGCTGATTCAGACCATGGTGATGCTGATCGCTTCGATCTTCATCGCCGTCAACCTGCTGGTCGACGTGCTCTATGCCGCGCTCGATCCGCGGATTCGCTACTGATGACCGCGACCGCCCCGCTCGTCACCTACACGCTGCCGAAGCGCCGGCATCCGGTCTTCGCGTTCGCGGTCGCGCAGCCGCTCGGCGCCATCGCCTTCGTCGTCATCGTCGTGATGATCGGTGCCGGCGTCTTCGCGCCGCAGGTCGCCCCCTACGACCCGGTGGCGCTCGACTTCGGCGCGATGCTGGCGCCGCCCAGCTTCGAGCACTGGTTCGGCACAGATGCTTTCGGACGGGACATCTTCTCGCGCGTGATCCATGGCGCGCGTACCGCGCTAACCATCGGTTTCCTCTCCTCCTTCGTCGGCTGCACGCTGGGCGCAGCGCTCGGCGTCGCCTCCGCTTACTTCGGCGGCCGTATCGATCTCGTCACGCAGGGCTTCGTCGACGTCGTTCTATCGTTCCCATTGATTGTGCTGGCCCTGGTCGTCGTCGCCATGCTCGGCAAGTTCGTGGTCGCCGGCGTCGATCTCAACCTGATCGTCGCCATCGCCATCCCGATCCTGCCCAAGGTCGAGCGCGTGATCCGCGCCGCGGCGCTCTCCGTGCGCGAGATGCCCTATATCGATGCGGCGCGCGCCGCCGGCTACAGCAATATGCGCATCATCTTCCGGCACATGGCGCCGAACGTCGCCGCGCCCTATCTGATCATGCTGACGGCGTATATCGCCCAGGCGATCCTGCTCGAGGCCTCGCTTTCCTTCCTCGGCCTCGGCGTCACCGAGCCGACTCCGGCCTGGGGCCTGATGCTTTCCGGCAACGCTTCGGATTTCTACCGCGAGGCGCCGTGGATGATCCTCTTCCCCGGGCTGGCCATCAGCTTCGCCGTCTTCGCCTTCAACCTCTTCGGCGACTCGCTCCGCGACTGGTTCGACCCGCGCTTCAAGGTCTGAGCCAGGGTCCCGCTTTCCCGTTGGCTGCGGCGAGGCCGCGGAGGAGACGGCCTCGCGTATGTCGCGAGGCGTTGCGCCTGCGAACGCCCGCGCCTAATGTCCCGGCCTTTCCTCGAGTCGGAGACGCTAAGATGAAGGTCGGCGGCATTCATCGACGGACGATCTGGCCCGGCGAGGATGGCCGCACGGTCGAGGTCATCGACCAAACCAAGCTGCCGCATGCCTTCGTCACCGTTCGGCTCCGCACGCTCGCCGAGGTCGTGCATGCGATCCGCGCCATGTTGATCCGCGGCGCCCCGCTGATCGGGGCGACGGCTGCCTACGGGCTCGCCATCGCGCTGCGCGACGATCCGTCGGATTCCAGCCTCGCCGCGGCCTACGACCTGCTTCACGCGACGCGGCCGACCGCGATCAATCTGCGCTGGGCGCTCGATGACGTCCGCGCCAAGGTCGCCCCCCTGCCGCCGAAGGAGCGGTTCGCCGCCGCCTGGGCCCGAGCCGCCGAGATCGCCGACGAGGACGTCGCCATCAACCGCTCGATCGGCACCCATGGCCTTGAGCTCATCCGGAAGGCGGCAGCGAGGAAGCCGGGGAAGACAGTCAATGTGCTTACCCACTGCAATGCCGGCTGGCTCGCCACCGTCGACTGGGGCACGGCGACGGCGCCGATCTACCTCGCGCACGAGGCGGGCATTCCCGTTCACGTCTGGGTCGACGAGACGAGGCCGCGCAACCAAGGCGCCGGCCTTACCGCCTGGGAACTCAACAACCACGGCGTTCCGCACACGGTGATCGTCGACAATACCGGCGGCCACCTGATGCAGCACGGCAAGGTCGACCTCTGCTTCGTCGGCACGGACCGCACCACCGCCGAGGGCGATGTCTGCAACAAGATCGGCACATACCTGAAGGCGCTCGCCGCCAAGGACAACGGCGTGCCTTTCTATGTCTGCCTGCCCTCGCCGACCATCGACTGGACTATCCGCGACGGCGTCCGCGATGTGCCGATCGAGGAGCGGGACGGCGCCGAGGTCTCGAAGATCACCGGCCGCGCCGAGGACGGAAGCATCGCCACGGTGCAGGTGACGCCGGAGGGCTCGCCGGTAGTCAACTACGGTTTCGACGTGACGCCGGCACGCCTTGTCACCGGGCTCGTGACCGAGCGCGGCGTCGCCCCGGCCAGCGCCGACGGGTTGCTCTCGCTGTTCCCGGAGCGGCGTAAGCGCGTCTAGGATTTCTTCGGGCGCATCGCCGCCCACTGCTCCTCGGTCAGGGCCGAGAGGTGGTGGAACATCGAGGCGCCCTGAAGCCAGCGTCCGCCGTCGATGGTGATGCAGTCGCCGTTGATGTAATCGGCCATGTCGGAGACGAGATAGGCGGCGAGGTTCGCGAGCTCGATATGCTCGCCGACCCGTTTCATCGGGCCCGCCTTCTCCCAGCGATCGGCCATCGCGGGCGGCACCAGGCGATCCCAGGCGCCCTTGGTCGGGAAGGGACCGGGCGCAATCGAAACCGTGCGGATGCCCTTTCCGCCCCACTCGACGGCGAGGCTCTGCATCAGCGCCAGAACGCCGGCCTTGGCCATTGCGCTTGGCACCACGAAGGGCGACCCGGTCCAGGCATAGGTGGCGAGGATGCTGAGGATGACGCCCTTGTGCTTGGCCTCGATCCAGCGTCGGCCGGCGGCGAGCGTGCAGTAGGTGGTGCCGTGGAGCACGATGCCCAGAACCGAGTCGACGGCGCGATGCGACAGCGTCTCGGTCTTGGCAATGAAGTTGCCGGCCGCGTTGTTCACGAGGATGTCGATCGCGCCGTCGGCGAAGGCCCAGTCCATCATCCGCTCGACCCCATCGGGGTCGCGAATGTCGATCGAGTGCGTCCTGACCGCCCGGTTGCTGATCTTGCCAAGCTCGGCCGCGGTCTCGGCCAGCACGTTCTCGCGGCGCCCGCAGATCAGGAGCTCGGCGCCGAGCTCGACAAAGCGCTTTCCCATGCTCTTGCCGAGCCCGGTTCCGCCGCCGGTGACCAGGATGCGCTTTCCGCTCAAGAGATCGGGCTGAAACATGCGGCCTCCGGATATTGGGGTCGAGAGTGAGGGCCGGCGGCGGCTTTGACAAGCACCGCCTGCAATGTTGCTCCTAGCTTGCTGCCGCCTCGGTGCCGGCCAAGGGTCTGATGACGAGCCGCGCGGCGGGCAGACTCACGGTCACACGCGTGCCGCCGTCGCGCTCGCTCTCGATCTTGAGATAGCCGCCGTGCAGCTCGACCAGGGCCTTGACGATCGGGAGGCCGAGGCCGGTGCCCTCGTGCTCGCGCGTAAAGGGGCTTTCGACCTGCTGGAACGGCGTCAACGCGATCTGGATCTCCTCCTCGGTCATGCCGATGCCGGTGTCGCTGACCGTCAAAGTCGGCCGCCGGCCGGCATCGACCGAGGCATCGACCCATACGCGCCCGCCGGCGGGGGTAAATTTGATCGCGTTGGTAAGCAGGTTGAGGATGATCTGGCGAAGCCTCTGGGCGCCGCCGCGGATGCGGATCGACTCGCCCTCGACCCGCGGAATGACGACAACGCCGCGCTCTGTGGCGCGGCTGCCGGTAAGCTTGACGCCATCGGCGATGATGCCTGCCATGTCGACGATTGTCTCGCGAAGCTGCAGCTCGCGCGCCTCGATCTTGGCCATGTCGAGTAGATCGCTGATCAGGCCGAGCAGGTGCGAGCCGGCGTCGTGAATGCTCGCGGCGTATCCGCGCTGCTTCGGCTCGAGCGTACCGGCATGGCCGTCGCGGAACATTTCAGAAAAGCCGAGGATCGCGTTGAGCGGCGTTCTCAGCTCGTGGCTGGTATTGGCGAGGAAGCTCGACTTGGCCCGGCTGGCATCCTCTTCGCGCAACCGCGCGCGCACCGCCTCGTCGCGCGCTCCTGCAAGCGCTACGAAAGTCGATTCGAGGCGACCGGCCTGGTCGATCAGGACGAAGCCGATCAGGCCCAGGACCAGCAGGGCGACGATGGTAGCGGCGACGATAACGGTGACTTGGCGCTCCCAGCTTGCCAGCGCCTCCCTGATCGGCACTACGATCAGCACCGTCAATGGGTGACGGTCGAGCGTCCGCATCGCCGTCAGGAAGCGGCTATCTTCCGCCCGGACGGAGACGACAGGCTCGCCCATCGCCTGATCGTCCGGCGGGTGACGCGCCATCAGGCGACCGTCGGCGCGTAGGAGAGAGATCGTGCCGGTGCCGCCGATCGCGAGCCCGCGATAGACATCGGCGAAGGTCGCCGGGTCGATGCCGGCGACGACGACGCCGAGGAACTCGCCGTCGGCCGACTGCACGCGCCGGCTCAAGACGATCCGCCACTGGCCGGAGACGCGGCTGGCGACGGGAGCGTCGATGAAGAGGCCGCCTCCGGCTCCCTGCTGGTGATGGCGGAAGTATCCGCGGTCGGATGCGTCCAGCGGTCGTGGCGGAGCGACGTCTGAGTCACCGCGCCCAACGCCTCGCGCGTCGACATAAAGAACGCCGCGGACATGAGGCTGCGCTGCGATGCGGTCGCGAAGGAGATCCCGAAGCTCTTCGGCTGTCGGGGTTCCGCCTGCGGAGACGATAGCGATCCGCTCGGCGAGAACGCCGAGAACGACGTCGATGCTGTCGACCGTTCGCGCCGCATGCTCGGCGAGAACCGCCGCGACGTCATCGAGACGAGCGCGCTGGTCGGCAACCGCGCCATAGCGGAGCCATGAAGCGACCAGGACAGCCGCAGCCAGTATCGCCAGAACAAGGGCAAGGCCCACGACGCTCAGCGCTGTGCGCTGTCGGCTGGCCATCCGGCGGTCGATCCACTCAGCGATTCGCACAGGTCGGGGTCGCCCCTATCTCGGCAACAAGGGTGGTCGGGTATGGTTATAGAGGATTAGCGCGGGAGCCGGACAGCAATGGCAGGGCCCGGCGGCCATCTGATAGCGTCGCCGGGATGCCCGCCGAACCGAGCTTCACCCTCGGCATCGAGGAAGAATACCACCTGATCGAGCGCGCGAGCGGGTCGCTGGCCGCCGAGCCGCCGCCGGCCATGCTTCAGGCCGCGCAAGATCGCCTCGGCGAGCGGGCGATGCCCGAGTTCCTGAAGTCGCAGATCGAGGTCGCGACCCGCAAATGCGCCAGCCTAGCCGAGGCCAGGCGCGAGCTGGTCGAGCTCCGCCGGACCGTGGCCGAGCTGGCCGGCGGGCACGGGCTTGCCCCGATCGCCGCCTCGACCCATCCCTTCGCCGACTGGGGCAACCTCAAGCACAGCGACCGCGTGCGTTATGTCCAGCTTGCCCGCGATCTTCAGGGCGTCGCACGCCGCCTGGTCATCTGCGGCATGCATGTGCATGTCGGCATCGAGGACGAGCATCTGCGCATCGATCTGATGAACCAGATGGCCTATTTCCTGCCGCACCTGCTGGCGCTCTCGACCTCTTCGCCCTTCTGGCGCGGCGAGGACACAGGGCTTAAGTCGTACCGCATCAGCGTCTTCAACGAGCTGCCGCGCACCGGCCTGCCGCAGGGCTTTGCCAGCTGGGGCGAGTATCAGCGCCATGTGCAGATCCTGGTCTCCGCCGGCCTGATCGACGATGCCTCCAAATTCTGGTGGGACATCCGGCCCTCGTCCCGTTTCCCTACCCTCGAGATGCGCATCACCGATGTCTGCACCAGCCTCGATGACGGTATCGCCATTGCCGCGCTCTATCGCTGTCTCCTGCGCATGCTCTGGCGGTTACGCCGCTCCAACCAGAGCTGGCGACTCTACGCGCATATGCTGATCGACGAGAATCGATGGCGCGCGCAGCGCTACGGCACCGAGGAAGGGCTGGTCGATTTCGGCAAGGGAACCGTCGTGCCCTATCGCGATCTCCTCGAGGAGATTCTCGAGCTGGTCGCACCGGACGCCGCGCATTTCGGCTGCGAGGCCGAGGTCGCGCATGCGCGGACCATCCTCGAGCGCGGCACCTCCGCCGACCGCCAGCGCAAGGTCTACAAGGAGGCAATCGCCGCGGGAGCGGCGCCGGCCGTAGCGCTGAAGCGCGTGGTCGAGTGGCTGGCCGCGGAGACGGTCGCGAACCTTTAGCCAGCCGCGGCCACGTCCCGTTTCGGCCGGTCGAACTGCAACGCGGCCAGGCGCGCATAGAGTCCGCCTTGGCGCACCAGCTCGTCATGCGTGCCGGTGGCCGCGACGCGGCCCTGGTCGATGACGACGATGCGGCTCGCCTTCTGCACGGTGGCGAGCCGGTGCGCGATCACCAGCGTCGTGCGGCCCTCCATCAGCTTGTCGAGCGCCTCCTGGACGGCGCGCTCGCTCTCGGCATCGAGCGCGCTGGTCGCTTCGTCGAGCAGCAGCACCGGCGCGTCGCGCAGGATGGCGCGCGCGATCGCGAGCCGCTGGCGCTGGCCGCCGGAAAGGCGCACACCCTTCTCGCCGAGAAAGGTCTTGAAGCCGTCGGGCAGGCGATCGAGGAACTCCGCCGCATGCGCGGCGACCGCCGCCGCCCGCACCTCCGCGTCGCTTGCCTCGGGTCGGCCGTAACGGATGTTCTCCCAGGCATCGGCCGAGAAGATCACCGGCTCCTGCGGCACCAGGCCGATACGCCGGCGGATCGTCTGCGGATCGGCTTCGGCCAGGTTCACGCCGTCGAGGCGAACGACGCCCGCATCCGGGTCGTAGAAGCGCAGCAGGAGCTGAAAGACCGTCGTCTTGCCGGCGCCCGAAGGGCCGACCAGAGCCACGCGTTCGCCCGGCCTGACGTCGAGCGACAGGCCTTCGAGCGCAGCCACGTCGGGGCGCGACGGGTAGTGAAACCGCACGGCCTCGAAGGCGACGCGCCCCTGCGGCGGCGCCAGCAGCGGCACCGGGGCGGGCGGCGCCTTGACCGCGGGCTCGGTCGCCAGCAGCTCGATGATCCTTTCCATTGCGCCGGCGGCGCGCTGCAGATCGCCGATCACCTCGCTGATCGCGCCCGCCGAGGAGGCGGCCAGGATTGCGTAGAAGACGAAGGAGGAGAGCGCGCCCGGCGAGATCTTGCCGGCCAGCATGTCGTGCCCGCCGATCCACAGCACCAGCGCGACCGCGCCGAAGACCAGCAGGATCACGATCGCGGTCAGGATCGCGCGCATCGCCGTCCGCCTGATCGCGACGGCGAAGGCGTCCTCGACCCGCCGCGCGAAACGGGTGCGGTCGAGTTCCTCATGGGTGAAGGCCTGCACGGTGCGGACGCCGCCGAGGCTCTCGTCGACATAGGCGCCGACATCGGCGATGCGGTCCTGGCTCTCGCGGCTCAAGCGCCGCACACGCCGGCCGAAGGCGAGGATCGGCACCAGCACCAGCGGGATGATGGCGAGAGCCGTCAGCATCAGCTTGGCCGAGGTGATGGCCATCATCGCCGTGGCGCCGATCAGGATCAACGTGTTGCGCAGAGCGACCGAGGCGGAAGAGCCGATCACCGTCTGCACCAGCGTCGTGTCGGTGGTGATGCGCGTGATGATCTCGCCGGTCCGCGTCACCTCGTAGAAGCCGGGACTGAGCTCGAGCACGCGTGCGTACACGGCGCGACGCAGATCGGCGACGATCCGCTCACCCAGCCAAGTGACCAGATAGAAGCGCCCGAAGGTAGCGAAAGCGGCAACGACGACGACACCGAGCAAGGCAATCACGGTGCGATCGAGCAGCTCGGCATTGCCGCTCGCCAGGCCGTCGTCGATCAGGTGGCGGAGCGCCCAGCCGAGGCCGAGCACAGTCGCCGCCGCGATCAGCAGGAAGATGGCGGCACCGGCGAGGCGGAAGCGATAGGGCCTGAGGAACGGCCAGAGCGGCTTCAGCGCTCCCAGGTTCCGGCTCGGCAGTCGGTCGGTGGAGGCGGCCACGCGGTGCTAGTCGAGGGCCAAGGGGGTTTCGGTCGCCGCCGAGAGCTCGCGCGACAACAGATCGGAGAGCCTGCCCCCTCCTTTTGTCGCAATCCAGCGCGCCGCCTTGCCCGGACCCTCGCGATAATCGAAATGCCAGGCGCCGGAGGCGGGCGAGGCAAGCCAGATCTGGCGGTTCGGTGCCTGCTTGTTGATCACGTAGATCCCGCCCGCTTCGAGGCGGATGGTCAGGATGCCGCCTTCGAGATCGATGTCGAGATCATCGGCAAGCGCGTCCTCGATCGTCGCGAGGAGATATTTCAGCGTCTCATCGGCGAGGCGCACGAAGCTCGGTTCGTCGAGGCTCATGGTCGGGCGTCCTCATACCCCGCCTGCCGCCGCCCGGCAACGAGGCAAGGCGCCACGCTTACCCGCCAGGTAGTGGCTTCGCCGCGCGCCAGGGATTACCTATGGCGCATGATCGGAACCTCCCTCTCCGCCTCGCACGCCCCGGCCGTCGGCGGGCTGATCCAGCGCTGGCGCAAAAGCCGGCGCATGAGCCAGCTCGACCTCGCCCTCGAAAGCGGCATCTCCGCCCGGCATCTGAGCTTCGTCGAGACCGGTCGCACGCGCCCCAGCCGCGACATGGTGCTGCGGCTCTGCGGCGTGCTCGCAGTGCCGTTGCGCGACCGCAACAACCTGCTGCTGGCAGCTGGCTTCGCCCCGGTCTATCGCGAAACCGCGTTCGATGCGCCCGAGATGGCGGAAATCCTCTCGGCCGTTCGCCTGATCCTGCGACGCCACGAGCCTTACCCCGCGGTCGCCTTCGACGCGGGGTGGGACATCGTCATGGTCAACACCGCCTATGCCGGCGTGGCCAATGCGTTGACGCTGCCGGGTCACACGCCGCTGCCGGCGCTGACGCTGGTCGAGAAGCCGCGGCCGAACATCCTGCGCATGCTCTGCCACCCCGAAGGCGCGAGGAAGCTGGTCGCGAACTGGGAGGAGACCACACGCGCCGTGCTCGCCCGCGCCCGCCGAGAAGCGCTGCGCGACGGCGATGCCGGCCGCCGCGCATTGCTCGCCGAGATCAGCGCTTTCCCCGGCGTTCCCGGCCCCGATCCGCGCGAGCTGGACTCGGCCCAGCTCGGCCTCGTGGTGCCGATCGAGATACGCACGCCGACCGGGACCCGGCGCCTGCTCTCGACCATCGCCACGCTCGGCACTGCGGAGGACATCACCCTGCAGGAGCTCAGGATCGAGAGCTTCCATCCCGTCGAGGACGCCGCCGCCTAGTCAAGACCCCGCGGACCCGCTAGTTTCCTATAAGAAACCTCCTGGGAGCTCAGGGTCCATGGACACCATCGTCGGCCATCCCGCGATCAAGGCCACCACCTTCCGCGAAGCCACCGCGGAGGACTGGGACTACGTCACCCGGCTCGGCCGCGAGGCGATCCAGAAGAATGCCGGGCGTCCGGTCATCGACCTGCTGCGCTCGCAGAAGGACGTGCCGAACCATGGCTGGCAGGTGAACAACTACGAGCACTCGCTGCAATGCGCCACCCGCGCGCTCCGCAACGGCGAGACCGAGGAATACATCGTCGCCTGCCTTCTGCACGACCTCTGCCAGGACCTGAATCCCTACAACCACGACAAGCTTGCCGGCGACGCGCTCCGCTACTACGTCTCCGACGAGCTGCACTGGGTGGTCGCCAATCACCAGGTCTTCCAGCTCTCCTTCCGCGACCATTCGAAGTTCGACAGAACCGCCTGCGAGAAGTTCCGCGGCCATCCCCACTTCGAAGCGGCGATGCGGTTCTGCGAGCACTACGACATGAACTGCTTCGGCAAGTACGATTACCTTCCGCTGGAGCACTTCGAACCGATGGTGTATCGCCTGTACGAGAAGGGCGTCCAAGCCTTCCACGCCAAGCACCCGTATTGACGGCTCGCGGCGGGACGGCTGACAGGCGCCCCGTCCCGCCCGAGGAATCCTAGTCCCGCATGACCAAATCTTCTCTCGACGTCGCCTTCGTGCGGCGTCAGTTTCCGCAGCTCGCCGACGGCACCGCGTTCTTCGAGAACGCCGGCGGCAGCCTGGTGCCGGAGGCGGTGAAGCAGCGCCTCCTCGACTTCGTCGAGAGGAGCTTCGCCCAGCCCTCCTACGATTCCGAGCCGTCGCTGATCTCGCGCCGGCGCATGGCCGACGGCAAGCGGCTCGCCGCCGACCTGCTCGGCGTCGAGCCCCAGGAGATCGTCCTCGGCCCTTCGACCACGCTGAACTTCTACGTCCTCGCCCAGGCGCTCCGGCCTCTGTTCCAGCCGGGCGACGAAATCGTCGTCACCAACCAGGACCACGAAGCCAATGTCGGCGCCTGGCGCCGGCTCGAGGAGTTCGGCCTGGTCATCCGCGAGTGGCAGATCGACAAGAAATCAGGCGAGCTCCGCCTCGCCGATCTCGACACGCTGCTCTCGCCGAAGACGAAGCTCGTCTGCGTCACGCATTGCTCGAACGTCGTCGGCAGCGTCAACGACGTGGCGGCGGTGGCGGCGCGAGCGAAGAAGGTGGGGGCGCTCACCGTCGTCGACGGCGTCGGCTACGCGCCGCACCACCTGATCGATGCGCGCGGGCTCGGCGTCGATGCCTATGCCTGCTCGGCCTACAAGATCTTCGGCACGCATCTCGGGATCCTCTGGGTGAAGCCCGAGCTCGCTGCAAGGGCGAAGCCGCAGAACCACTACTTTATCGACAGCGCTCCGGCGACGCTCAACCCGGGCGGCCTCACCTATGAGCTGGTCGCCGGACTCGGCGGCACCGGCGACTATCTCGACCTGCTCTACCGGCACCATTTCGGCTCGGGCGAGAACTCGGCCCGCGCCCGTTATGCGCGCGTGTTCAAGCTGATCGAGGGGCATGAGGCGCGACTTGGCAAGCGCATCGTCGACTTCCTCAAGAGCCGGAAAAGCGTGCGCCTGATCGGCGAGGACGGGGCGCGCGCGCCGATCGTCTGCTTCGCCGTCGCCGGCAAGACCTCGGCGGAAGTCGCCAAGGCGCTGTTCGCCAAGCGTGTCGCCGTCGGCCACGGCCATTTCTACGCCAAGCGCTGCGTCGATGCGCTCGGTCTCGAAGGCGTGATCCGCATCAGCTTCGCGCACTACAATGACGATGCCGAGGTCGACCGCCTGATCGAGGCGCTGAAAGAGATCCTGCCGGCCTGACGAGGAGAACGCCATGCCTGCCACCGACTCGACCAAGATGACCGTCGCCGAGATGATCGCGGGTTTCCGCGCCAAGACGCTCTCGCCGGTCGAGGCGCTGGAGGCCTCGCTGAAGCGCCTCGACGAGGTGCAGCCGCGCCTCAATCCCTTCTGCTGGATCGACAAGGAGACCGGCCGCCGCATGGCGAAGGAATCCGAGGCGCGCTGGCAGAGAGATATGCCGAAGGGCCCGTTCGACGGCGTGCCGATCCCGATCAAGGACACCAACGCGGTCGCCGGCTGGCCCCTCCGCTTCGGCAGCCTGACCATCCCGGACACGCCGGTCGACTATGACGGGCCGATGACGGCGGGGCTGCGCGCCGCCGGCGGCGTCTTCTTCGGCAAGACGACGACGCCGGAGTTCGGCTGGAAAGGCATGACCGACAGCCCGCTTTCGGGCATCACGTGTAATCCGTGGAACGAGGGCAAGGGTGCCGGCGGCTCCTCCGGCGGCGCGGCGGTCTCGGTCTCCACCGGCATCGGGCCGATCGCAACCGGCGGCGATGGCGGCGGCTCCATTCGCATGCCCGGCGCCTTCTGCGGCGTCTTCGGCATCAAGCCGAGCCATGGCCGCGTCTCGACCCCGACCGCGGCCGGCGTCGGCGACATGTCGGTGCACGGGCCGCTCGGCCGCACGGTCGCCTGTACCGCGGCGATGCTGACCGTGATCGCCGAGCCGGACGAGCGCGATCCCTTCGCCATCCCGCCGCAGAACATCGACTATGTCGCCGAGCTCAAGAAAGGCGTGAAGGGCCTTAGAATCGGCTTCAGCCCGGCGCTCGGCTACATCAAGGTCGTCGATCCGCGGATCGCCGACGAGATCGCCAAGGCGGTGAAGGTGCTCGCCGATGCCGGCGCTATCGTCGAGGCCGTCGATCCCGGCTTCCCCGACCCGGCCTGGGCCATCGACATCATCTGGCGGGCCTCCAACGCCAAACGCCTGCCAAAGATGACGCCCGAGCAGATCAAGCTGATGGAGCCGGCGCTGCTCGAATGCTCGGTCTCCGGGCTATCGATTCCGGCCGTCGACTTCCTCGACGCGCAGGACGTCCGCCTCGACATGGCGCGGACGATGAAGGCCTTCCACAGCAAGTACGACCTGCTGGTGACGCCGACGATGCCGATCGTCGCGTTCGATGCCGGCCTGGTCACGCCGGACAAGGCCAAGTTCCCGACCTGGCTCCACTGGTCGCCTTTCACCTGGCCGTTCAACATGACGCGTCAGCCGGCGGCGACATGCCCTGCCGGATTCGTCGACGGGCTGCCGATCGGGCTCCACATCGTCGGCCCGATGTTCCGCGAGGATCTGATCCTACGCGCCGCCGCCGCCTTCGAGCAGGCGCGGCCGTTCAAGATGGTGCACGCCTAGGGGATCGCCTGCCCGGCAAAGACGCCGGTGCAGGTGCCGTTGTCGACAGCGACCTGGCCGTTGACGATCACGTAGGGCACGCCGAGCGGGAAGGAACGCGGGTTCTCGTAGGTTGAGGTGTCGCTGACCGTCGCCGCATCGAAGATGGCGACATCGGCGAAGGCGTTCCTCTCGATACGCCCGCGATCCTTCAGGCCGAAGCGCCGCGCCGGGCGGTCGGTCATGCGGTGGATCATGTCCTCGAGGCTGATACCACCGATCTCGCGCCGGAGCCGCAGAAAGCGCGGGAAGGCGCCATAGCTGCGCGGGTGCGGGAAGCGGCCGGCAGGCGTGATGTCGCTGCACACCATGTAGTCCGGGCGCGCGATCAGCTCCATGAAGTCGCGATCCATGCGGCCGCGGACGGCGGCGCTGTCGGGCGGTGCCCCGACATGGCCGACCTTGAGATTCTGCTCGACCAGAACCTCGCAAAGGGCCTCGCCGGGCGTGCGACCGCGTTTCGCGGCGAGGTCGGTCAACCGCGTACCCTCCATCTCCGGCGCCATCGGCATGTAGCCGAGAATGATCATCGCGAGCATCGGCTTCTCGTCCCTATCGAGATAGGCAACGATCTTCTTCCGCTCGGACGGATCGCGCAGACGCTTCAGGATTTCCGCCGGGCCTCCCTCCTGCGCGAAGGCCGGCAGCAGGCTGACGGCGATCGAGCTTCCCGACGGATAGGGATAGATGTCGAAAGTGACGTCGGAGTCCTTGGTCCTGGCCGCGTCAATCGGTCCCATGATCGCCGGGATGTTCCCGGAGGATTCAGGCTGAGTACGGTAATGCGCGAAGTGCAGCTTGGCGCCTGAGCGGCGCGCGACCTCCATGCCCTCGACCACGCCGCCGCCACCGAAGGCATGTGCGACGACGTTTTTTCGCGGCTCGCACATGTAGATCTTGCCGGCCTCGCGCACGATCTTGACGAGCTCGACGATCTCCTCGGTGTCGCCCCAGGGGCCGGGATAGTACTTGCCGCCGGTGGTGAAACCGATCGCGCCCTGCTCCAGCCCCTCGCGCGTCAGCTTCTTCGCCGTCTCCAGCGCCTCGCCGCGGAGCGGCTTGTCGTGGAACCCCAGCGACTGCAGGCGCACGGTTGCGTGCGGCACGAAGTAGGCGGTGTTGATCGAGATCTTCTTGTGATAGTGGCGCCGGAAGGCGGCGACGCTCTGCATGTCGAGGTCTTCCGGCGGATCGCCGAGAAGCCCACCGAGCCAATGGCGATAGGTCTTGAAGTTGTAGGCCGAGAGCGGCGCATAGGACATGCCGTCGATGCCGAGGAACTCGGTGGTGATGCCCTGGCGGACGCCGTTGGCATGCTGCGGATCGACAAGCAGCGCGCCCTCGGAATGCGTGTGCGTGTCGATGAAGCCCGGAGAGACCGTCAGGCCCATGGCATCGATGCGGCGCTTGGCCTCCGCCTTCGAGAGGTCGCCGACTGCCTCGATACGCTCGCCCTTGATACCGATGTCGCCTCTGTAGCCGGCGCGGCCGGTGCCATCGACGACCGTTCCGCCCGAGATCACCAGATCGAACAAGCCGCCCTCCTCGGATGAAGCGGCGGCTCCCGATCGGGAGCCGCCGTCGGCAACGCGATCAGCTCTTCGAGATGTTCCAGAGCAGCAGCACCGGCGAGGAGATCACGCCGGTGACGTTCTTGCGGAACACGACGACGGTGGCGCGCTGACCGAGTGGCACCATCATCACGTTGTCGGCGATCTGGGTGTGGAGCTGATCCAGGATCACCTTCTGCTTCGCCGGATCGGCTTCCTTCGCCCAGGCGAGGCGAAGGCGCTCGACCTCGGGGTTGCAGGGCCAGCCGACCCAGGCTCTCTCGCAGGCGCCGTTGATCACCGGATAGTCGATCGGGTTGATCAGCGTGCCCTCCCAGTATGACGCGATCAGGCTCCAGCCGCCCTGGCCTGGGACCGCCTTGCTTTCTCGGCGCTGGGAATGCGTGCCGGGATCCATCGTGTCGAGCGTGACGTTGAGCCCGATTTTCTTGAGGTTCTGTGCCATCAGCTGGGCTGCCGGCGAGTGCACTGTTTCAGCCGGGTTCAGCATGATGATCGGCTCGCCCTTGTAGCCTGCCTCCTCGAACAGCTTCTTCGCCTTATCGAGATCAGGCTTGGTATTGGCCCTGACCCTGCCGGCGGTCGAGTAGCTGGGCGTGCCGCAGAACAGGAAGGAGTCGCAAGTCCTGTAGAGTTCCGGATCGCCGCCAACCGCCTGCATGAATTCGGTCTGGTCGGTCAGCGCCACCAGCGCTTCGCGTGCCTTCGGGTTGTTGAAGGGCGGGTGCAGATGGTTCGGACGAATGATGAACATCGAACCGAGCGGATCGTTGACCTTGACCACCAGATCCGGGTTCCGCCGCATGACCGGCAGCAGATCGGCTTTGGGCTGGTCGACGCGGATTCAAGTAACCAGTGCATAATTTTATGGAAGGGCGAAGGGGTAACCTCTTGCACTCACGAGAGGTTACTGATGAGCCTATACCGGCGAGTTACCTATGAGGACCGCTGCCAGATTTATGCGCTGAGCCAGGACGGTGCCTGCCAAGAAGCTATTGCCAAGGTTTTGGGTGTCAGCCAAAGCACGGTCAGCCGAGAGCTGCGCCGCAATCGGGGTCAACGCGGCTATCGGTTCAAGCAGGCAGAAACAAAAGCTCAGGCGCGGCAGGCGATACGACATAAGCCCCGCAAGCTGACGGCGTCCGTGCGGCGCAAGG
>Ga0194121_10003796_pt1 | contig 22525 bp, 16 predicted proteins | sample TA2MahCa50mmetaG_FD_148609 | JGI IMG/M metagenome (GOLD analysis project Ga0194121, IMG submission 148609) | Freshwater microbial communities from Lake Tanganyika, Tanzania - TA2015020 Mahale Deep Cast 50m | ecosystem: Environmental > Aquatic > Freshwater > Lake | place: Tanzania: Lake...
TCGAAGCGTTCGCCAAAATACAGCCGCCGCGCTTCCGGATTGGCGAGCACCGATTTGGCGTTGCCCGTGGCAATCACTTTGCCGTCGGAAATGACGTAGTTACGGTCGGTAATTGTCAGCGTTTCCCGTTCACGGTGATCGGTCAGCAGGATACCGATCCCTTTTTTGCACAGGCCGGCGATGATGTCCTGAATGCTGTGAATGGTGACCGGGTCGATTCCAGTGAATGGCTCGTCGAGCAGAATCAAAACTGGATCGGTTGCCAGACAGCGAGCGATTTCCAGTCGGCGACGCTCACCGCCCGACAATGTCGAAGCGATCTGACGCCGCTTTTCGGTAAGCCCAAATTCTCCCAGTAACTGATCGATCTTGGCCTGCCGTTCGTCGCGAGTCATCGGCAGAAATTCGAGCACTGCCAAGATGTTTTGCTCGACGGTCAGCTTGATGAAGATGCTCTCGTCTTGCGGTAAATAGCCCATGCCGGCCTGAGCCCGCTTGTACATCGGCCAGCCTGTGACCTCGACTCCGTTCAGGAAGACGTGCCCTTCGGTCGGCGCGATCATTCCACACGACATCCGGAACGAAGTCGTCTTGCCTGCCCCGTTGGGGCCGAGCAATCCGACGATCTCGCCACGTTCGACGCTGAAGTCCACGCCATCGACCGCGCGCTTTCCGGGATAATCTTTCACCAGTCCGTGGCATTCCAGCAAAGGCATCACGTCCTCCTTGACGTTGCGATTTCCAGTCGATCAGCGAATGCGGTGCATTCGGCCGAGGTTGGGATAGAACGGAAAACGGACATCGGGATAGTCCGTCTTGATCTCCTCCAGGATCACCGAGCCATCGGGCATTCGTTTGGGTTCGATCTTCTTGTGATTCCAGACGGGAAAGCCTTCGCCGCCGTTCAGAAAGGGCTGCCCGTGCGGCCAGTAAATGTAGAACGCTCGGCCGACCAACGCTGATCGTGGGACGGCGTGGCGATGCTGTGCTCGGCGATCGTTTTCCCACAGCCGGCTGTCTTTGCTCTTGGGGCTGTTGTCGCCGAGCATCATGAATTCATCTGAGCCGAGTTCGAATCGCGCTTCGTGGCTGCACGCTTGATACGACTCCCACCACGCGGCCGGCTGGCTCAGCAACTGTCGCAGATGCCGATGCGACGAACAGGGGGACCACTCTTCGAAATGGGAACTCAATGGCGCAAAATCCTGCGTTTGTTGTTCGTGAGTGCTTTGATAGTAGATATCTCGGTAAATTTGCAGATGTGAGACTTCGACATTCATGCCCCGCGACGCGATGCCGACCGGCGTCAAATCTTCGTCCTGCGGACCGAGGTTCTCGATTTCCGAAAGCGGGTATTCCCCCCCCCTGGAACCAAAGTCGATCAGACGACCATCGACCCACAAACACAAACGCTGATCAACATTGGCGAATTCGACGCGATGGTTTCCGACACCGTGCAACGGGGTTGTTGCCTTGGCAAACGTTTCTTCTTCCTCGTCACTGCGGCTTAGCCAGACGACTCGCGACAATTGAGCTTCACCGGTGTTCGGGTTGACGCGAACGCGATAACGATGCACCCCTTCGTTGAGTTCGAGCAGCAATTCCGCAGACTCCGCCAGCTTGTCGATCTTCACGTTGCAGCCGATAGTCAGGTCGCCGACCCAGAAATAACTGTCGAGATCAAAATCCTGCGCGGACGAAAATGCGTTGTAGCCGCAAAAATCCGTGATCAGTTGCGGTTTGGGCGATTTCAAAGCAGCGGCCCCATTGGCAAAAATCGGTGATCAGTTGCGGTTTCGGCGATTTCAAAGCAGCGGCCCCATTGCTGCCAAAATTATTAAGCCGATCCCCTTCCTCGTTTTTGAGTGCCGCCCGCCAGACATCCGGGGTTGGAACGAAATGCCGATACCGCAGCCAGTGCGGCTGTCGGCTCTTTGAATCTGCGTCGGTCAACTCGAACGAATGTTTCTCGGCGTGCGATTGCCAGCCGACAACGCTCTCCCGCCAACCTGCGACCTCAATCGCCGACGCGACTGCACCGGTCGCTGCCGCTTCGAGATCTAACCGGTCTTCATCGTTTCGCGTGACCGCCGCCCAGCGAGTCGGCCAGCCTTGCTCGATCAGCGGCTTTTCGGGGAAGTCATTGTCGTGAACCAGAATTTGCAGCTCGCGCTGTTTCTTCGGATCAGCCTTGCGAAGGATCTTGATCTCGCCGCCTCCCGGTTCCTGTCGAAAAAGGTCGCCTTGGCGAATGATCAGCGTCTCATTGGGCAGACCCACCAGCCGTTTGATGTAGTTCGTCTTCGGTTCTTCGGGGTATTTGAAGACCACGACGTCCCAGCGCCGCGGATCCTTCAATTCGTACGGAAACTTGTTGACCAGGATGCGGTCGCCACGAAACACCGGAGCGTTCTTGATCGAGTTCGGAGCACGGCAATTGGGACACAGCGAGCTTTCTAAACGGCCTGTCAGATACACGCCGTCGCGATCCAATTCCTCGCTGGCTCCAATCGTGATGAGATGCCCGCACTGCGTGCAGGTTGACTCTTTGTGGCGGCCGTACAAAGTCGGAGCCATCGAGCCGGTCGGGATCACGAACGCCTCGGCCTCGAAGGCTCGAAACAAGAAGGCCAACAGAAATGCAACCGCGACGGACTCGATCGTCTCTCGCATGCTTTCCTGTTTGACGGGCTTTTGTTTTTGTGCAGGATCGGGAGACCCAGACTTGAGATTCAGTGGGGGAGCCGCTGTGGTATTTTTCGGTGCGGTCATGCGTGGAGTGTCTGGCTTCAAGAAAAGAAACGTATCATTGCAGGTCAGCGAATATATCGGATGCGACCCCAGTCGGGAACGCGGATATGCCACTCGGCCGAGCCGATTTTGATTCGCCCCGGTCGCGACGGCAGATGCACCAGAAACGGCTTGCCAATCAACATGTTGTCGCGGACGACCGCATCCACCCAACTGCGGCTGTCGAGCGACACCGGGCTGTTGTCTCCCAAAAAAAAGTACTCGTCCGTTCCCAGCTGGTATGGCTCGGTGATGCCGTGCCGTTGATCGCCTCGGGTGTAATACACATCCCGATACAGCGTCAGATCGCTGATCGAGACGTGCAGACTGTGTGCTCCGAACTTCGCCGGCTCGCTGCTGGCCCAGTCCTTCGCCGAACCGCCACGATTCTTGACGGGCAAGGTCCGTGGCTCGAGTGGCCGTTGAAAAATCACCTCGCCGTCGAGCGCGAACAGCAACTGCCGATCAAACAAGGACATTTCGACCAATCGCGGCCTCTTCCATAAGGGGCCGCTGAGCTTCACCCGCTCCGCCGATTCTTCCACTCCGTCCACGACCAGCCGCAGCTCGCGGTCTCCGGCCACGAGCCGAACTTCGAACGTCTGCACGCCGTCGCTCAACGACCAAGCCAACTCGCCGCGACCGCTCTGCAATTCGAACTGCATAGCCAGCATCAGGTCGCGGACTTGATGCCGCTGAGTCGGCTCGGTCAGACCGTTGTAGGCATAGACATCAGTTGGCCAGAGTTGCGTTGCACCGGCCGGTGACGGAGAGTCGTTCGGTTTCGGGGCTTCGCCTCGGTAAGTCACCCAATTGATGCCGCTGTCATCGGCGTCGCTCTCCAAAGTGGGCGACGACGCTTGCCCGATGATGGATTCGAGTATGTTGCCCCGGTTAACCCAGCGGTTCGACAACTTCCATCGGGATTCGACTTCGCCGGCCGGCCGATGTTGATACGAGCAGATCGCCAGCCGCATGCTACGTTGCTCCGCCAGATTCTTTCGAGACAGCTCGCCATCGATCCAGACGTCACCGTCGCGAATTTGAATCTTTTCGCCCGGCAATCCAATCACACGCTTCACATAGGCCTGAGTCGGCTGGCTAGGATTCTGAAAGACGACGACTTCCCAGCGTTTGGGGCGGCGGAGCAGATACGCGAACTTCTGAACCAACAACTGGTCCCCCTCGTTTCGGGGGACTTTGCCGAGATCGATTTGATGCTGTCCACAATTGGGACAGTCAACCGGACCACTGGTGTCTTGGCTGTCGTCCACTGGCACGCCGACCGAGAAGGGTAGCCGGCATTTCGGGCAAACGACTTGCTTGTGGAAGCCCAACAAAAACGGTGCCATCGAACCCGTCGAGATGATGTAGCCCTCGACCGCAAAAGTCCGCACCAATAACACCGCCAATGCCAGAGCAGTGAGCGACTCGACTACGTACCGCAAACTGCTCTCGTGGCGAGAACTTGCGGACTCGACTTGTTGAACGACGGCTGGCATGGCCGGGAGTTGTAGTCTGCCTCCCGCAACGGGCCAAAGAGGAAGTCGGCGAGGTGCAATGACAAAGGACGAAATTCCCAATGACGAACGAACTTCAAATGACGACCGGCACAATGGATCGATGAAATTCAATGAAGGTCATTGACAACCAGTTCGTCATTCGGGCTTCGCCATCCTTTGGTGATTGGGTATTTCTTCATGCGTGATTACCCATCTCACTTCGCGCGAGGGCTGACGACTCACCTCGCTCCGGCTACGCTCTCCCATCATGAATTTCGCACTCTTGGGGGACGATGCTGCCGCTGCTCCGTTGATAAAAGCCGCGCTGGCGGCGGGACACCGCTTCGTCCGATCAGCGTTGTCCGAACGCTTGATCAGATCACACACGGAGTTCGCCTCGTTTCCGCAATGTCCATGGGAAGATCTGCTGATCGACAAGAGCGTGGACGCCGTGCTGGTAGCGGGCGAGAGTGATGAAACGCAAACCGCCGCCAAACATTTGGCTTCGGCCGGCGCGCCGCTGCTGATCGTGCCGCGTCTTGCTTTCGGAGCAGCTGCGGCCTACGAGCTGTCACTGATCCGCGACGACTCGTGCGTCAAAATCATGCCCGCTTTCGAGCATCGCTTTGTTCCGGAACTCGTCGAGATCTCAATGCGGCTCACGCAGGGCGAACAGGGAGCGATTCGTCGGCTGCAAGTGGATCGAGTGTTGACCTCGCCAACATCGTCACTGACCGAAGCCGAGATCAACGCGGCATCCCTTTTGGACATCGACCTGCTGCAATGGCTGGGGGGACGCTACGACCAAGTCACCGCACAGCGTTCGGGACAGTCTGAACAAGGTTACTCGCAGGCGACGCTGACACTGGCTGGATCCGGTCTGCCTGACGCCACTTGGACCGCACGTCGTGGGTTGGCCGAGGCCTGGCGGCTGACCATCGAGACAGAACGTGGTCCGATCACGCTCGAACACTCGGCCAATCTAAAATCGCCTGCAGCCGTGATTGCCGCATTCGTCGCGGTGGACGCGCCGAACACTCCTGACTGGTCGGATGCGGTGCGAGTCTTCGATGTCCTGGACGCCGCGAAACGATCGCTGCGGCGGCGACGCACGATCGACTTGCACTTCGAGACCCTTTCGGAGCGGCAGCAGTTCAAGACGCAGATGACCGCCATCGGCTGCGGCATGCTGATGCTGACACTGCTCCTGATGCTGGCGCTGCTCGGCCTGGGTGCGCTGTTGGAATCTCGTGACCGAGCGGTTCGCAACGCGGAGGCGGCGGGATTGTTGCTCAAAGAGTCCGACTTTGAATCGCACGGGGCCGTGTTGACACCCGCAGCGGAAGCTCGGGTCGAACAGATGGCCGAGCGATTGAAGGAAGAACCGAAGTCTGCGTATCTCGAACCGTCGAGCGATCCGCCGAATTCGGAACTCGATCAACGTCGCCGCGACAAGATCGTCGAACGCCTGACGAATCTCGGCGTCGAGGCCGCCGATCATCGCACGTCGCTGGCGGCGCACCGGAGCGAGTTCTGGGACACATTGATGCGAATCCTGCGTCTTGCCTGGATCGCTCCGCTGGTACTGTTTCTTGTGGCGCAGGGTTTGATTCTCGTGGCGAAGCCAACCTCCTCAAGAAAGCCGTAACCCGTCCCGCAATCCTCGAACCCTTGCCTGTGTGTCGGTGGCTTCCGCGTTGTTGTTTAAGTTCATCATGCTGAAAAGACGTCCGACGAGCATCGAGCCTAAGGGTGTCAAACACTGCAAAATCAATGAACTAAAAGTCACTGCTCAAAACGAAGGTCGCGATTGAACGGCCGCTGGAAGTGCTACCGAACCGGACGACACGCTGGATCCTGTTCGTCGTGCTGTCGTTGCCGGCGCTGGTCAGCATGAAATTGTCTTGGATGGCCAAGCCGTTTGCCGTAGACATGAAGTCGCTTTTAGCCGGTTCTGCTCGTGCGTCGCGAGTCGAAGGGACGGGGCTCGTGACTCAATTGTTGATCGCATTCGCGCCGCAGAAACCGGAACGCTGCAAGTTGAAATTCATCGTTGAGATTGAGTCGGAGAACCGAAAAGGGATCGGAGTCGTCGATTGGATGTTCTTCCAGGGCTTCAACTGGGTCATAGACTGAATTATGCAATCGATCCGGCCCTGGATGGCTGGCGAACTGGTGTTCTGAGTCGTGACCGCTCGCGACAAAAAGCTGCTGGCCTGAGGAGGTAACGGCGACGACGCATTCCAAGCCAACCTCGCCACGCTGACATCAGCCACGGGAACTTCGGCGAGACGACAATGACCAAGGCTTGTCTGCCCCCCAACCCTTCGTCATTTCGGCAAGTCGTTCGGCGTCAGCTTCAGCACCGAGTATGGGTGCAACACAAGCGTGTAGACGCTGCCATCGCGGGCTTCACAAACTCCCATCGTGACGTACTTGGTCGTAAACGTGCCGTCGGCGGCTTTGCCAAAGCCGGCATGGAACGGCAGGTCTTTGCCACTGGCGTCTTTGAACTCGGTGAAGTCCGGATTGCGCACCGCGATTGGTCCCAAGTCGCGCGGAGCAGCGTCGTCGGGGCGATAGCGCACGAGGTGATGCTGCTGGATGCCGTTGACGGCGTGCGTGACCGACGCCCATGCCGCGCCACTGGGACCGACGCACATTCCTCGGCAATCGAAGTTCTTGGCATCCTTGATCAGCGTGCCGAGCGACTTGCCAGCCAGCGTGTCGCCCGGTCCCGTGAGGTCGTAGCGATAAAGTTGATTCGTGCTCATCGGCAGCGAGTACAGCGTCTTGCCATCGGGTGAAATGTCCCAATTGATCGGGTGCGACTCTGGATCAGCGAGGTGACTCTCTTTCGTTGGGGGCAGTCCGTCGATGGTCTGCTTCAGTCGATCGAGCTTGCCGGTCGCGGGGTCGTATCGCGCGATGTCTCCGCCGAGGATCGGGTGATAGGCTCGGCCCAAGTGATCGACGACGACGAAGGCGTACATATGCTGGCAGTCCATCAGATCGCGGTACTTGTGCGTCTTCAGATCGAGCACCAGAAAGTGGGTGCTCTCAATCGGCCGCTCGTCCGAGCAGGTCGAGAGGTACGCAACACCGCGTGCTTCATCGGGCGTGATGCTGATGATCCCCTGATGCGGCACCGGAATCGGAAAGACCTCGGTTTTGCCGGTCGCCGGGTCGTAGGCCATCGGATGTCCGCCGGGGTACGCCAGCCGCGATTCATTGGCCGCTGGATAGCCCTGCTTTGTGGCGAAGTAGATTTTTCCGGTGATCGCTCCCGTGTTGTTCCGCGAATGAATCTTGGCTTGCGTTGCGAATCCGGAACTCTGCACGGTGATCGTCTTCTGAGCATCGACGACCACGTTCATCTGGCTGGCGGCCGGATCGAACTCGACCAGCCACGAGTTGACGCCGTTCGCGTGCGTGCCGATGTACAGCCGCTTGTTACGACCTTCGATGATCGCGAAGTAACCTTCCCCTTCAGTCGCCGTGTACTTCGGCACGACGTAAGCCGTCGCCGGCAGCCACTTCGTCGGTGAGCCGTCCGCCGCGAAGCTGTTCGTTACGCCTCCAGCCAGCAACCCCACACAAGCCGCCGACAAAACTAGAATGCGTTGTCGCATTGCCGCTCCTTTGGAGGGCGGGGTATTTGCCCCGCTTTGGATCGCGGCGAAGCCACTTTTTTTTCATCCGCGATCGTTGGCCACGAAAAAACAAAGCGGCTCTGACGCAAAGAGAGAGCGGCGTCGAGCCGCCGCACTCCCAATAGCTACGCCTTCGCGTACTCGAACATCGGCGTCGCCTTTGGAGGGCGGGGTATTTGCCCCGCTTTGGATCGCGGCGAAGCCACTTTCTTTTCATCCGCGATCGTTGGCCACGAAAAAACAAAGCGGCTCTGACGCAAAGAGAGAGCGGCGTCGAGCCGCCGCACTCCCAATAGCTACGCCTTCGCGTACTCGAACATCGGCGTCGAGAGGTAGCGTTCGCCGGAGTCAGGCAGAATAACGACGATCGTCTTCCCTTCGGATTCCGGACGAGCAGCCACTTTCAGAGCCGCCGACATCGCCGCACCACAACTGATGCCGCAGATGATCCCTTCTTCCTTGGCCAGACGCGGAGCCATCTCCATCGCTTCTTCATTCGAAACTTGCACGACTTCGTCGACCAGCGACATGTCGAGGATGTCGGGCACGAAGCCAGCACCGATTCCCTGAATCTTGTGCGGACCGGGCTTGCCGCCGGAGAGGACCGGGCTGGCCGTCGGCTCGACGGCGATCGACTTGATCGCCAGACCCTTGTGCTTCTTGAGATACCGCGAGACGCCGGTAATTGTTCCGCCGGTGCCGACGCCCGCGACAAAGAGGTCCACCTTGCCGTTGGTGTCTTCAAAAATCTCCGGACCGGTTGTCTTGAAGTGAATCTCTGGGTTGGCCGGATTCTTGAACTGCTGCGGGATGAAGTATCCCGGCTCCTTCGAGAGCTCTTCCGCACGAGCAATGGCGCCTTTCATCCCTTCCGCTCCCGGCGTCAGTACCAGCGTCGCTCCGAACGCTTTGAGCATCATGCGGCGCTCGAGCGACATGGTCTCTGGCATGGTCAGCGTCAGCGGATATCCGCGCGCCGCGCAGACGTAGGCCAATGCGATGCCGGTGTTGCCGCTGGTGGGTTCAACGACTTGCATGCCGGGCTTCAGCACGCCGCGTTTCTCGGCGTCCCAGATCATCGAGGCCCCGATGCGGCACTTGACGCTGTACGCCGGATTGCGGCCTTCGATCTTGGCCAGCACCGTGGCCTTTAGTCCTTGGGTCAGTCGATTCACTTTAACCAGCGGCGTGCGGCCAATGGTTTCGGAATTGTCATTGAAGATCGGCATCTGCGGACTCCTTCCAGACTCAGTGAGAGTTGAGCTTCGCCATTCAACAGCCAACGGAGCCAGTCCGCGGCGGTCGGCATTATGAAACCTGTTCATGATCGGAGCAATGCTGCTCTGGCGGCGGGGCGGGATCAGCCGTGTCGTGATTTGTTGGCCAGACTTGCGAAGTTCGGAAGTCTGGCATCTCGGATTAGGATTCGACCATCAAACGATACGACGGCCCGCTTCGCTGGAAAAACAGGTGGCGTTCGTTTGGAAATCCGCATCGGCCATCGCCGCGACGCGTCTCGTGCGCTCGGCATCGACAAGAGCCGCGTGGTCGTGTTCGATTTGGTCGCGATAGGCTTCAGCGAATTCGGCTAATGCGAAAACGCGGGAACGCATGCAGCGGGAGTTCCCATCCCTGCCGAACACCGCTCAGACGCGGGCCGAGGTCGACGACGATGATCTCTTCGATGACGACGATGAGGCCGTCGATCTGAACTTGCCGGAGGCGTTGAAGCCAGCGACCGCAGCTTTCAACGACGACCTGTTGTGGGAGTACAAGCAAATTCTGCCTCCGGTCGCGGAAGCGGATGCACCGTCAGAATGTTCGTGGTCTCTTCGACAGTGGCGACGGAATCCCAAGTCGCATGACAAGTTCGTGGCCCTGATCATGAAGACCTGCCCGGAGAAGAGCAGCAACTACCGCCGGCGTGACCACCGCGAGATGTCGGAAAAATCTCCCCGCCTGGAAAATAACCGGGAAGTGCCGCGCATCGGCAGAGTTGCAGGGACTTTAATAGTGCCGGTGACTGGATTAAGCTGCATGATGGCAATCTGAACCTACCGGATGGCACACTCATGGCTCGGAACTTTGAATTCTGCCAATCGAACGTTTTGTTGCCGTTGGGGCTCGTGCTCACCTGTCTCATGACCGGCCCGGCTCCCGCTGGGGATTTGAAGTTCACGACGACGGAAGAAAGTCGGGCGGAATACGACCGCGTTGTGAAGCCGTTCCTTGCCAAGCACTGTGTTGGCTGTCATAGCGGGAAGAAGATCGAAGGGGAACTCGATCTGGCGGCGCTTGAACCTGACATGAAAGCGACGACCAGTGGGGCTCGCTGGGCGATGTTGGTTGAGAAGCTGACGAACGGTGAGATGCCGCCCAAGGACAAGCCGCGACCCGAGGCTGAGAGTCTGGCCGCTGTAACGCGGTGGGCTTATGCGGAAGCCAAACGAGCGAACAAACATTTCGCTCGGCGAGCGGCTTATGCGAATGGGAACCAGGTTCCGCATGAGCTGCTGTTTGATCCGAAGAACATTCCGCCGTTCGATGGCGATGCGCGCGTGCGGCGGCTCAGCCCGGAGATTTACGCGGGATTCCTCAAGGATCATGCGAAGCGCGGCGGCACGAATCAGCCGTTCTCGGTGGATGGCAAGACGACTTTCAAAGACATGGGCGCGCCGAAGATCGACGAACCGGTCACGGCCACGCTTTTCCAAAACGCGGTGGTGATTGTCGAAAACCAGACCGACTTCAAAATCGAAGAGGGCAAAGTCAAAGGGAACTTGCCGCGTGAGTTCTCGGCCCTGTTTGATCCGAAGTCGCCACCGACGGAGGCTCAGTTCGAGACCGCGATCGCTCATCAATTCAACATGATCCTCAAGCGGCCTCCGACCGACAGCGAGAAGCAGCGGTTTCTGGGTCTGATGAAGAAGAACATCGCCGACGCGGGGTCGGTCATCGGGATTCGCTACACGTTGGCCGCCGTGCTGATGTTGCCCGAGGCGGTGTTTCGTTCCGAGGTCGGCAGCGGTCAGCCGGATGAGAAGGGACGCGTGCGACTCGCACCGCGCGAAATCGCGTTCGCGTTGGCCTACGCGCTGACCGACAGACGGCCCGATGCGGAACTGCTCACGGCGGCCGCGACGGGCAAGCTCGACAACGATGTGGGAGTCGCGGATCAGATCCGTCGGATGCTCGACGACCCGAAGATCGAAAAGCCGCGCAGTTTGCGATTTTTCCGTGAGTACTTCGGATACGACAGGGCGACCGATGTCTTCAAAGAAGACAAGCCGAGCGACGCGGCGAACAGTCACGCCGGTCACGATCCGCGGGCGCTTGTCGAGGACACCGATCGGTTGGTGCACTTCATTCTCGACCAGGACCGCGATGTGCTCCGCGAGCTGCTGACGACGAACAAGAGTTTTGTGGCTTACAAGTCGGCGGCGGAAACGAAGAAGAAGCGGGCTGACGAGCTGGCCAAGTTCGAAGCCGAGAAGGCCAAGAATCCGGAGAAGTTCAAATCGAAGACGTTCAAACCGCCGGGTCGGACAAATCGAAGACGTTCAAGCCGCCGGGTCGGAGCATCTACGAATCGTATGGACTGGCGGACTTCCCCGATGAGCAGCCGACGGAACTCCCCGCGGACCAGCGAGCGGGCATTCTCACTCAACCGGCGTGGCTGGTGGCTCATTCGACGACGTTCGACAACCACGTCATTCATCGCGGCAAGTGGATTCGCGAACGACTGCTGGGGGGCGTCGTGCCGGACATCCCGATCACCGTCGATGCGCAGCTTCCCACCGCGCCGGAGCAAACGCTGCGAGAACGGATGACGGTCACTCAGCAGGAGTACTGCTGGAAGTGCCATCAACTGATGAACGACGTCGGCTATCCCTTCGAGCAATACGATCACTTCGGCCGGTTCCGCACGGCTGAGACGGTCGTCGACCTTGAGGCGACCGCGAAGAATGTCGACAAGAAAGGAAAGCCGCTCGGATCGGTGACTCGCGACGCCGTGTTGAACACGACGGGTTTGATCGCCCTCGTCTCCGACAAGTCGCTGCACGGTCCGATCGAATCCCCGGTCGCCTACATGAAGAAGCTCGCCGCCTCCCAACACGTTGAGCAGGTTTTCATTCGTCACGCCTTCCGTTACTGGATGGGCCGCAACGAATCGCCCGGCGATGCCGCCAGTTTGCAAGCCGCTCATCGTGCCTACCAGGAGAGTGACGGCAGCATGAAGGCATTGCTGACCGCGTTGCTGACGAGTGAATCGTTCTTGTACCGAGTCCCCAAGTGAGTCCGGCATTCCCCCGCGTTTCAAGAAAAGCAACATGACCATCAAGAGGTTATCCCTCGCGTTCGTGCCCTTGATGATTTGCTTCGCGATTTGGGGGCCGGGACCGGCACACGCCGACGAACCGCTTTTCGAGCGTGACGTCTTGCCAATCCTCGCGCGGCAATGTCTGGGATGTCACGGCGGGCTGCGGCAAAGGGGCGGGCTTGATCTGCGAACGATTCCTTCGATGTTGAAGGGGGGCGAATCTGGCGGCGCGGTCAAGGCGGGCGATTTGGACGCCAGCCGGATGTGGAAACGGATCGCGGCCGATGAGATGCCGGAGGGGGAAAAGAAACTGCCCGCGGCGGAGAAGGCCGTTCTCAAAGGTTGGATTGCCGCCGGGATGCCGACGGTGGCTCAACGGCGGAAGAACGTGGACCCGCTCTTGTCGTCCGATGAAAGGCATGAGCCGCAGCAGGTCGCCGCGACCATCGACCGGCATCTGGAGGCCGCGCTGTCCGAGGCCAACTTGAAACCGGCTCCGCTCAGCGATGACGCGGAGTTCTTGCGTCGCGTTGTGATCGATCTGACGGGTCGAGTCCCAACAGCTTCGCAAGCTGCTTCGTTTCTCGACAACACCGATCCTGACAGGCGAGCAAAGCTGATCGACGAACTCCTTGCGTCGCCGCAGTTCGGCGAGCAATTCGGTCGCACCTGGCGAGACTGGATTTGCCCGCCCGAGTTGCCATCCGATCCCAACGGTGGCAAGCAGCCGCACAAGGAAGCTCAAAACTTCGGAGCTTGGTTGGGGACTCGATTCGCGGCGGGCGATTCCTGGGCCACGATTGTCCGACAGATCATCGAAGTCGACGGCGAGATCAAGAACAGTCCGCAGGTGATCTTCTTCGGCTTGGTGGGAGAAGGGGGAAAGCCAACCGCCAGCGGTTCCGCCCGCGCGGTGGCGTCGTTGTTTCTCGGCGTGCAGCTTCAATGTGCCGAGTGCCACGATGATCCGTATCGCGACTGGTCTCAGGATTCGCATTGGGCGCTCGCGGCGTTCTTTCGCAAGACCAATGGTGACTTCAACAAGATTTCGGAAGGTCCGCCGTCGGACAAGAAGAAGGACAATGTTCCGGCCGATTCGGCGAAGTTAGGCCAGATCACGATCCCGAAGTCGGCGTTCAAAAACGCGGGCAATGCGGTGCAGGCAGCGTTTCTCGGCGGCCAAGTGTTCGAACCACAGGGCGACTCGGCACTGCGGCCGCCGCTCGTCGATTGGCTGACCGCGAAAGAGAATCCGTACTTTGCGCGAGCGTTTGCGAACCGGCTTTGGTTCTATCTGTTCTCGCGCGGCCTCGTGAATCCCGTGGATGATTTTCGCGAGCTGAATCCGCCGTCGCATCCGGGATTGATGCAGTTGTTGGCGAACGAGTTCGCCGCTGCGGACTTCGACGTGAAACATCTCGTTCGCTGCGTGTGCAACTCAAGGGCGTATCAACGAACCAGTCGCGTCACGCCGGACATGACCGAATCCACAACCGCCGCGCTGACTGCCTTGTTCGGTCGCGTGCCGCTGCGAGTCATGACGGCCGACGTGCTGTTCGACTCGCTCAAACTGGCTTACGGTGATTCCAAGCTGGACCTGCGGGCGATCGATCCGAAGGACGGCAACACGAACGGCGAGAGTGCTCCGGTGGCGGACGCTTATCTGGAATTCCTCCGCCGCTTCGGCACAAACGAGGAAGACGCCACCGACTTTACGCATGGCATTCCGCAACTGCTGACCATGATCAACCATCCTCGATTGTTGAACGGCAGCAAGTCGCTCGACGAATTCTTGAAGGCCAAGCCGGCTCCCACAACGGAGCAAACGATCGAGTGGTTGTACCTGACAACGCTTTCTCGCCGACCGACAAGCGAAGAAAATGCCGATATCATGGCATACGTCAACAAATCGTCCGATCTGGCCAAGTCCTATGGTGGTTTGTTGTGGATGCTGGTGAATAGCAGCGAGTACTTGCTGGTGCGTTGATGACCGAGTGTGGCACGATGCCCCGCGTCGTTAGTTTCGATGCGGAGCGTCAAACCAGACTGTTTGCCGCAGCGATTATTGAAGTGAGGAACGAAATGAAACCTGGTGTGACTCTTCCGCGTCGCGAACTGCTCAAACTCTCCGCGGCCGGCGTGCTCTCCGGCGTCACGGTGCCGTGGTTCGAATCGCTGGCAACGGCAGCCTCGGTGAAGCGGCCGCGCGGCAAGGCGTGTATCCTCCTCTGGATGGATGGTGGGCCCAGTCAACAGCACACGTTCGATCCAAAAACGGGAGGGGAGTTCAAGTCGATCGCGACATCGGTGCCCGGCATTCAAATCGTCGAACAACTCCCGCAGCTTTCGCAGTGCATGGAGGACATGGCCATCCTCCGCTCGATGAAGACCGAGATCAACGACCATTACGACGCGAAGTATTACCTGCATACCGGCTTCAAGCGGACGAGCGCGTTCGAGCATCCCGCCGTCGGTTGTCTGGCTTCGTCGCAGATTGGTCTGCCGGAAGACGACATGCCGAGTTTCGTGACGATCGACGCCGGTTATGACAAGGTCAACGGCGGCCGCTTGTATCGATCGGTGCCCGCCTATCTCGGCCCGCAGCATGCGCCGCTCGCTGTTCACGATCCGTACAAGGGATTGGAAAACTTGCAGCACACGGGAGACGACCTCGACGCGCGGCTGGAGTTGTTGGCGCGCAGCGAAGGCCGGTTTGCTCGCGAGTACCCGACGTCAGCGGTCGGAGCAAAGCAGGCGGCGTTTGGCCGGGCGATCCGTCTGATGCAATCGCCGCGGGCCAAGGCGTTCAATCTCGATGATGAGCCGGCCAATCTGCGAGCAGCCTACGGCGAACACAAGTTCGGCCAGTCTTGTTTGCTGGCGCGGCGGTTGGTTGAGGCGGGTGTCTCGTTTGTCGAGGTCTTCCATCGCGGCTGGGACGATCACGAGGGAGCCGCGAAACGGATCAGTGTGCGAGCGCCGTGGATGGACGCCGGCATGGCAACGCTGATCACCGATTTGAAACAACGTGGCATGTTGGACGACACGTTGGTCGTCTGGATGGGCGAATTCGGCCGTTCCCCCGGCGATGGTGGAGGTCACTTCTGCAATGCCTGGTCGACCGTCTGGGCCGGCGGCGGGATCAAGACCGGGCAGGTGGTTGGCAAGACGAGCGAATCCGGAAAAAACGCGGGCTCGACGGTCGTCGATCGGCCGATCAGCGCCCCGGACTACGTGGCCACGCTGTGTACGGTGCTCGGTATGAATACGCATCAAGAGTTCCTCGGCCCCGGCAACCGCCCCATGCCTCTGACAGACCCGACGGCCAATGTGGTCAAGGAGTTGCTGGCATGAGCAACAATCACCCGAATCTCGTGCCGCTCAGTCGCATCGCCGCTGTCATGGCGTTGGTCTTGCTCGTGTCGTCTTTGGAACTGACTGCGAAAGAGCCCTCTCCCTTCAAGCCGGTCGCCACCGCCGAGGACGCCATCACTCGGATCGACGAGTTGGGCGGCGCCGTGCGTCGCATCGCCGCGAACAACGACTCGCTCGAAGTCGATTTCCAACACAGCGGCTCGTCGTTGAGGGATTCGCACCTGCAATACCTGGTGCCGCTGAAGAACGTGGTCCTGTTGCGATTGAAGAACACGCCCATCACCGATGCCGGGCTGACTCACGTCGGCAAGGTTGTTTCGTTGAGACGCCTGCACCTGGAAAGGACGGCGATCACCGATGCGGGACTGAAACAGCTCTCTAGTCTGAAGGAACTGGAGTATCTGAATCTCTATGGCACGGCCGTCACTGATGCGGGACTCGAACACCTGAAGGGGCTGTCGAAACTCAAGCGTCTGTTTCTCTCGCAGACGAAGGTCTCGGAGGCGGCGATCGTCCGCCTGCAAAGTGCGAGACCCGATCTGCAAATTGATCCCGATCCACCACGCGACAAAGAGCGAGCGATGGCAGTTTGGGAACGGACTAAGCAATTGCTCGCCGCCGCGGAATCGGCCAACGAGGTCGCGCAACGAGAGGCTGTCGAGTTGCCTCCTCAGATCGACGCGCTCAAGAAGGACTACGAGACAGCAAAACAACCCGCAGCCGAAGCCAAGAAACAGGCGGACGAGGCCCGCAAGAAATCCGAAGATGCGAACAAACGCGCCAACGACGCTCGCAAGCAGGCCGAGGACGCACAACGACAATCGCAACGCAACCCCAACGATGACGGCTTGAAACAACAGGCGGAGGAAAAGAAACAAGCGAGTGAAGAGGCCAAGAGAAAGGCTGACGAACTCAATCAGTTCTTCGATGAAGCCCGCAAGACCGCCGACGAATTGCAAACCAAAGCCGAAACCGCCCGGAGGAGTTCTGAAAAAGCGAACAAAGCTAAAGAGGTCGCCGCCGATGCCTTGAAGGTTCTCGAAGGTGTGCAGAAGCAAGAAGCCGACGCCCGCCGGAGAATCACAATCACGGAGTGAGCCGTAGAGGTGGTTTCAAGACCGAATTACTAACCCGAAGCGTGAGCGAGGGCGTCGGGGAATCAAGCGTGATATCGCCCCTCGCTCACGCGTCGGGTGAGTATTGAGATGACCTCTAACAGTAAACCCTTTCGCAACTTTTCGAAGGAAATGACGATGTTTCTGAATCGCCGTGACACATTGAAAACGCTCGGCCTGTCGGCGGGAGCCACGTTTCTCACGCCGATCATCTCGCGGTTGGAAGCCAACGCGGCGGGCAAGCCGCTCACGGCGAAGCGGTTCGTCTTCGTCGTCGAGAGCAACGGCGTGCGGCCCGAGCAGATTGCTCCGTCGGGGATCGAGCGGAAGGCTCGTGAGCAACGGCCGCTCAATGGGCCGGCGGAGTTCGTTGACGTCTCGCTGAGCGATCGCGAGTTGCCGTTCTCGTTGGAGCCGGTGCAGGCTTGGAAGGACAAAGTCACGATCGTCAACGGCCTGTCCGGTCGAGTGTGTGGCGGCGGGCACTCGAACAATTTTCAGGCACTCGGAGCGTTCGGCGCGGGGCGTGGCAACGGCGGTGAGAGCAAAGCGATCGAAGGTGAAACGATCGACGGCGCGCTGGCAAAGCATCTCGGCGGCATCTTCCCGCACATCGGACTGGGCATCTCGAAGCGGATGGAAAACAACATCGTCTACAGCATCTCGGCCTGGGGTCCGAACAAGGCGCTGCCGATCATCTGCCAGCCGCAGCAAGCCTACAGCACGTTGTTTGGCAGCGTCGCGGAAGGCTCGGCCAAGCAAGAGTTCGCCGCCAAGGCCAATGTCCTCGACTTCCTCAAGGACGACATCAAGCAAGCGCAAGCCAACTTGGCCGGTCCCGAACGCGAACAATTCGGAGCCTATCTCGAAACATTCGAGACCCTGCGCGATCGGCAGAGCAAGCTCAACGAGATTCAGCACACGCTGCGCGAGAAAGGCCCCGTTGCCAGCGACAAGTACAAGAGCGAGGTCGAAACGGATCGGCTCGATGCGCAGTTCGACATCGGCGCGGCGGCGCTGATCTGCGGATTGACCAACGTGCTGACTCTCTCCTCGGCGGCGGGGATCGGCGACTTCGACATCACGTTCAAGGGGCTGGGCCTGAACATCGACAAGCACTCGATCGGCCACGGCGGCAGCTTCCAAGGCAAGAAGTGGGACGAACTCTACGCCATCATCCGCCGCTACCACTTCGACCTGATCGCCGGACTGATGAAGAAACTCGAAGCGGTTCCCGAAGGTGACGGCACGATGCTCGACAACACGCTGATTGTTTACCTGAGCGACGGTGCCGAGGCTCATCACAGCCGCTGCTGGGAATGGCCGATGGTGGTGCTCGGCGACCTCGGCGGCAAGCTGAAGGCAGGCCGGTACATCGACTACCCTGGATACGGCCAGCCGGGCAACCGCACAACCGCCAACATGTTCGTCACGCTGCTGAAACTGGCCGGCTCATCCCGCGACAGCTTTGGCATGCCCGATCCAAACCTGAAGGATTTTGACCAACACGGACCGCTCGAAGAGCTTCTGGCATAGTTTACGGTGTCGCCATTTCGTCTCGCGGTCGTGGAGCCGTGTGGCATCGCCGCAACTGAAAGGAAGCGGTGTCGTTTCGCGCCACCGTGTCGAATACGGGCAGCCGACTCGGGCCCTGATGGGCGGAAGCAAGATTCGAAAGTCGCAAAAACAATGGAGCAACACGCTCCATGACTCGTGAAGACAGGCACCAAGAAGGACACGCTTTCTCACGGCGTGCGCTGTTGCGAGGAGCGGTGGGCGGTGGGATGGTGTTTGGTGACTTCGGCCGCTTCCCTACGGCGGAACAGGTGCTCGATCCTGAGGCGACGAATGTTTCAAACAGAACTTGTTGGGAAGATCGTTTGCCGGTCGCTGTACCAAATAGGTTTCGCGAATGCCAGTTCATTCTCGGCCGTGACGCCACCGCAAATACCTGCTATACAAAGTGTTGCCGTGATTTTCCCGTGCGGAGTGGTCCGCGAACAAAAATAAATCGCGGGATGCGGCTGAGGCTGGCTAAGTACATGCAAAGAACGGCGGTGCGCTGCCGGACAGGTTCTTGGTACGAGAGTAACGCACTGCAGCCCTTCGTTGTGGGGCAGCTTGGAGATCAGTGTCGAATTTCGATTTCGACAGGCGGTTGAGGTGAGTCGCATGGCGGGATCGGCGGAGTTTGTGGCGCAGGTCACTCGGGTACAACGGCCGTTGCACGCCTTCATTCTGTCGTTGGTTTGGAACCCCACGGATGCCGAGGAAGTTCTGCAGGAAACCAACCTGACGCTCTGGGAAAAGGCGGACGAATTTGATGCCTCGCGGCCGTTTCTTCCCTGGGCGATGCGGTTCGCCCAGTGGCAGGCGATGGCGTGGCTGAAAAAGCGGCAGCGGCAGCGGCTGGTGATTGACGACGATCTGGCGAAGTTGCTGGCGGACGAAGCAACTCAGGAAGAGGCGGAGTCGGATGCCCGAAGGGTGGCCTTGGCGGCGTGTCTGCAGAAATTGGGAACAGAGCAGCGGAAGCTGATCGCGAAGCGGTATGAGCCGGATGGGTCGGTCAATGCAATGGCCGAAGAGGCGGGGATTACGCCCAAGGCCGTGTCGGACCGGTTGCGACGCATTCGGCAGGCCTTGTTGGAGTGCATTCGGAAAACGGTCGCGGAAGAGGCGCTCGCCTAATGGCGAGTGAGGAGACGGGAATGGTACGGGAGAATACGGAACTCGATGCGATCCTCAATCGGCTCGTGGACGGCTTGGCCGACGAGGCGGATGAGCGGCGGCTCGGTGAGTTGCTGCGAACCAGCGTTGAGTCGCGGCAGACGTATCGCGAGTTCATGTCGCTGAATTCGGCGCTGCATTGGGATTACGTCGCGGCCGTTTCGCCGCCGTCGAGTTCGACGGCCGTCGCGCCAGCGGCTTCATTGCCGGCCAAGGCGTCGCGAGTCGGGTGGTTTGTGGCGTTCGTGGCAGGTGTGGTCGTCGCGAGTCTCGTGGCCTTGGTTAGTCGACCGGTTTTGTCGGTTCCATCCGTCGTGGATGACACGGCGCGGAAGCCGGGCGATCGTGATGAGATACCGGTTCCGCCAACGGACGCACTGGCGGCGCTGTTGGTCGACGAGGTCGGGGCAAAATTCGCGGCAGGGCGAGGACCGGACGGCGTGCGGTTCGGACCGGGCGAGTATGAGCTACTCACGGGAGTCGTGCATCTGCGGTTCGCTCAGGGAGCCGATGTCGTGTTGGCTAGTCCGGCGCGGCTGGAGGTCCAGGACGCGCAGCACACGCGGCTCGTTCACGGCAAGGTGCGCGTCACCGCGCCGCCGACCGCGCGAGGATTCACGATCGCGACGCGGGCGGCGGATTACGTCGATCTGGGAACCGAGTTCGGTTTACGAGTTGATCCCGATTCGGGAGCCAGCGATTTGTACGTCTTCGACGGCCAAGTGAACGTGGCTGACCCGCGTTCGGGCAAGGTGCTGTCCGAGGTCGTCGAGGGAAACTCGTCGCGGCATGTGGAGGGTGCAGTCGGCGCGGCGCCAGAAGTTGATGCGGACGAATTCCCAACTCCCGGAGCGATTGGATTTCAACGTTGGCAGCAACACGAACGCGCGATGCGGACGGATGACCAGTTGTTGGCGTTTTATCCGTTTCGCCGCGGTGCCGATGAGACCGTGCTGCTCAATGCGCACGATGGAATGACGTCCGGTCGGATCGAGGGAGCAGGCTGGACGACCGGACGTTGGCCCGGCAAAGAGGCGTTGCTCTTTGATCGGGATACGGACTTCGTGCAGCTCGACATTCCCGGCGAACATCAGGAACTGACGATCGCGGCATGGTTGAAACTCGATCGGCTGGACTTCGTGTTCAACGCGATTTTGAACTCGGACGGGTACGACCTGGGGCACGTCCACTTGCAGTTGACAAGGCAGGGGCATCCGCGAGGCGGTGTGGCGGTCGCGGGTCGGTATGAGGACCGGATCGTTGGCAGTCCAGTTCCCCTGGGTCAGTGGACTCACGTGGCCTCGGTTCTGTCGCGAGAAACACGTTCGCACCGCGTGTACGTGAACGGCGTGCTGACACTCGAGCGACACTGGAGTACCGACCAAGTCCTACGTCCTGGCTCGTGCCGGCTCGGGAATTGGCTTGCCGTCGAAGGCGATAGTGTGACAAACCGCGCGTTGCGCGGTCGGGTGGACGAACTAGTGATCTGGAGCCGCGTCTTGTCGGTGGATGAGATCAAGAACCTCGTGGAAGTGGGACGTCCAGGAATGCTGGGGAGTGCCAAGTAACCAGAAGATGAGCTTGAACATTTGAGGAAGCGAGATTTTCGGAGCACAGAGCATGAACTTGAAACCTTGTATCGGTCCCGTTTCGCGGCGGTCGATTCTGAAACTGGGGGCTTTGGGCTTGGGCGGGCTGAGCTTGGCCGACGTGATGAGGCTGCGGGCCGAAGCGGGTCAAGTGACCACGCCGCCCGATACGTCGGTCCTTTTCGTCTGGCTCGCGGGAGGTCCGCCGCACCTGGACATGTATGACATGAAGCCCGACGCTCCCGCGGAATATCGCGGTCCGTTTCATCCGATCGAGACGAATGTGGCTGGCCTCGATGTCTGTGAACTCATGCCGCGGCACGCGAAGTGCGCCAACAAGTACACCGTGATCCGCAGCATCGCTCACACCTTCAGCGATCACGGCGGTGGAAGCAAGCGGGTGATGACCGGCCGCATTCCCGAGACGCCAACCGAAACGATCAACGACGCGCCGTCCGTGATTTCCATCGTGGCGAAGATGCGGGAGCGATATGAGTTGGGCCTGCCGAATTGCGTGTCCTGCGCCGACGGCGGCCGCGAAAGCGTGCATACCTACGCCCAAGGGCCGGCGTATCTCGGTCCGAAATACAGTCCGTTCGGCGTTGGCGGCGATCCGAACAAGTCGAACTTCGAGATCAAGAACGTCACGTTGCACAAGAACGTCGCTGGTCGGCTCGATGACCGGATGAGTTTGCTGAAGGGTTTCGACAACCTGCGCCGACAGATCGACACCAGCGGCTCGATGGCGGCGATGGACAGTTTCCATCAACAGGCCGTCAGTATCATGACCAACTCGCGAACGCGGGAAGCCTTCGACCTCTCACAGGAACCGGATGCGATCCGTGATCGCTACGGGCGAAATACATGGGGCCAGCGCGCGTTGCTTTCGCGGCGGTTGGTCGAGTCGGGCTGCAGCTTCGTGACGTGCGTGCTGGAGAATCCGAATCTGCCGAACACGTTTTACAACTGGGACACGCACGCGGTGAACCACGACAACTTTGTCGACATGCGACAACGCCTGCCGTTGTACGACCAGGTCGTGACCGCACTCGTCGAAGACCTGCTCGACCGCGGGCTCGATAAGAAGGTACTGCTCGTGGTCACGGGCGAATTCGGCCGCTCGCCGAAGATCAGCCAAGCCAGCGGCGGCGCCAAAGGGCGACGTTACGGCCGCGAGCACTGGCCGCAAGCGATGTCGGTACTGGTGAGCGGCGGCGGCATGCGGCACGGCCAGGTGATCGGCTCCACCAACGACAAAGCAGAACATCCGCACGATCGTCCGCTCACCCCGAACGACCTGTGGGCGACCGTCTACAAGCACCTGGGGATCGACCCGGAAGCAACCATCAACGATCACGCCGGCCGGCCGCAGCACCTGCTGCCGTTCGGCCAGCCGATTCGGGAGTTGGTGTGACTTCGTACTGGAACGCATTTGATGAAGACCATCATT
>Ga0194121_10003799_pt1 | contig 22501 bp, 21 predicted proteins | sample TA2MahCa50mmetaG_FD_148609 | JGI IMG/M metagenome (GOLD analysis project Ga0194121, IMG submission 148609) | Freshwater microbial communities from Lake Tanganyika, Tanzania - TA2015020 Mahale Deep Cast 50m | ecosystem: Environmental > Aquatic > Freshwater > Lake | place: Tanzania: Lake...
TTGAATCAGTTGTAATAGTGGCCCACGAAGCGGTAGTTCCATTTGTGGTCAAGAATTTTCCAGAGTTACCAGATTGACTAGGTAGAGCATCTATTGTTACCCAAGATGGAATACCAGATGCCACTGTGAGCACCTGCCCGCTACTACCAATTCCTAACCTTGCTGGTGTAGAAGCGGATGATGCATAATAAATATCACCAGTTGTAGTCAATGTACTTTTATCTGTTTTGGTTGTTAAGTCTACGGTTCCCCAGGATGATGTGGTTCCATCGGTGGTCAGGAACTTGCCAGAGTTACCAGTCTGGCTAGGCACCACGTACTGGGTAGAGTCAGTAGCAACTAGGGTCTTGTTGGATGGAATCGAGGTTCCATTGACGCTGGTAGCAGTAGCCACACCCAATGTTGGAGTTACTAATGTTGGGCTAGTATCTACTACAAATTTAGTTCCAGTACCAGTCTGAGAGGCTATAGCAGTAGCATTACCTACAGATGTAATAGGACCAGTCAGGTTGCTTGGGGAGACAAGTACCGTATCTACATAGTTCTTGGTAGCAGCATCAGCACTAACTTGTGGAGTGCCAAGGCCAGTAATCTTGTAGGCTCCCATTTCGATGGCACCAGTCATTGTTCCGCCAGATTTGTTTAACTTAGTAGCCAAAGAGTTGGTTACCGTAGTTGAGAAAGATGCGTCATTGCCAAGTGCAGCAGCCAACTCGTTTAGAGTATCAAGAGCGCCAGGTGCTGAGGCAATCAGGTCGGTGATTTCTGTCTGGACGTATGCTGTTGTAGCAATCTGTGTGGTGTTGGTGTTCGCAGCAGCAGTAGGGGCAGTTGGCGTACCAGTCAGGGCAGGGCTAGCCAGGGGAGCATAGGTGCTAGCTGCCGTGGATATGGCTAACTTAGAATCTATCTGGGTCTGGATGGCAGAGGTGACTCCAGCAAGGTATCCAATTTCTGTAGTAGACACCGTAGATGAAGGGGAAATCTTGGTCCAGTCGATTGCAGCAGCGGCATTTATATCAGCATTGACGATAGAGTTGGTAAGGTTCAATTTGCCGTAGGCTACCTGAGCCGAAGAGTTGACATCCGCATTAACGATTGTGCCATCTGCTATCTTGGCGGAGGTTATAGCGCCATCCGCTATGTCGCCAGTAGCGATAGTGCCGTCAGCGATTTTGGCTGAGGTAATTGCGCTGTCAGCGATATCCCCCGTTGCGATGGTTCCATCTGCAATCATAGTGCTGGTAATGACACCAGAGCCAAGAGTACCGCCACCAGCAGCATTGCTATGGTCGTGGGTTGCGTTTGTGAAAGAGGCAATGGTTGGAGTGGTTAGAGTCTTATCGCTCAGCGTTTGCGTTCCACCAGTACCAACTATGGTTCCAGTAACACCGTGTGCTGATGTGGCAGCCTCATGGCTGCGTGATTCCGCAAAGTCACGAGCGGATACACCATGCTCAACTGCTGCACCTATAGAGTGTGACTTTGCGGATGTACCATCAACAGCGCGTGTTGCGGTAAAGGTAGTGCCGACTTTTGTTGTTACCTCTATAATTTCTTCGTTAGCGGTATCTTTTTCAAGAATTAATGTAAATGGATACTGCGATGGTAACCCTGTAGCAGCAGTTAAAGAGAAGCTTGTGCTGGTCGTGCTAGAATCAACTGCGCTAGATAATGTGGTCTTAGCAGCAGTCGAGCTGTAATAGCGTGTAATTGACGGCATTTATTACCTCGTATACTGGATAGTGTTTAGGAATCTTGCTTGTTGTTTTGAAATTTCTTCCGCCAAGCGAACGGTATAAAGATTAAATATGTATTTAGTTATGGCTGTAGAAGCACCAGTCTGAACTGGTTGGTCCATGACATCGGCAGATACCGAATACGCTATAACTTTTCCAGGGTCTACTGTGGATAGTAAGCGATACATAGCGCCAAGACGTACTACATCTTCGCAGGATACAGGTAAACCGCTAACAGTCAATTCTTGACTCTCTGTAATCACGATTGGAGGCTTTACGTATTGAACATTAACTGTACGACCAGGCATGGGCGATTCGTTAAGAATCAAAGCTGTTTTTATAGATGCCGTATCAGCGTCATAATAGTTTTTATCAATTCTGTAGCGTTTAATCATTTGCCATACACCAGTTGAATCTGGAACATCCCACGAAATACCAACAATACTTTTTAACGTGTCTGGCATTATGTATGAGTAATCAGCCCCAGTAAACGTGAATGTATAATTTGCGATGCAAGGAAAATCCATACCTTTTATTGTTTCAAGGATGGCTCGCTTAACTTGAGTACGTGGAAAGGTTGGGTTGTTTCTTACTATCGAGCCACTTACATGCTGTGCTGCTGAAGTGCCACGCCACCCACGACCAATAGGATTAGCAGTACTTCCTAGTGCTTGAACAGTGCCTGTCGTTGGGAATACTTTTTTAATATATATAAGCTCATCTTCGATTTCAACAATACCTCTACTCAATGCTGTAGTGTCATCTACTGACATCGTTAAATCACCAGCGGTTGCTAAACTTGTTATTACGGTTACTGACTCTTGGTTTCGTACATAAGTATTAATTTCGCCAAGCGTCTGCTCAATCAGTTCTTTTAACATTGCCATTACGCTTGTGCTGCCCTTCCAATAAGGTCAGATGTCCTGACCGCTTTTTGAATATCTTTCATCTTTGTCGATGCAGGCTGGATGCCTTGTTTGCGAGCGTCACGATAAGCACTTAGCTCCTTATCGGTTGTCTTAATTGAATATGCAATTGGTTCATTACTAATAGCAATGCTTGCTGCACGTAAACAATCACCCCAAGACTCATGGTCTTTGGTGGGGCATCCAGTTCTACACTGTGACAATGTATTCTCCATATCCAGCAGCAGTAAGCTCTGTAGCTTCTGCTTCTGTAATTGGGTTTTCGTAACCTCCACGTAACACCTTGTCATAGGAAGATAGGGCGCTATCTTGTGGAGAAACAATTGTTGACCAAATTCCATTCTTTTTTACTACAGTTTTAGCCCATGGATATGAAACAAACCAAAGGTCGTTATCCATTCCCAATTTAATTTTCATAGATGGCCCGCGAAAAATTTTAGGCATGAAATTACCTTACTTCTTCTTTATCTTAGGTTTCTTTACTGCCATCCTCTTGCCTACTTTTTTAGCTTCGGCTTTAGCCATGGCTATACCTTTTGCAGTGTATGGAAATTCTTTCTTTCCTACTTTTGGCATTATTCTTCATCCTTTTCTATAGAATCTGGTGCTTCTAGTTCAAAATCTGGAAGGTGGCGAAGCATCAATTCCCACGCCTCGCCTTCTGTAAATCCCGCCTGAGCAAAAGAGTTATATAGCTCATGCGCCCGATGTGCATACTCCTGCAACGGTGTAAAAAAATCTAACAGTAGTTCTTCAGTCTTTTTATTTTCAGCCATATCTCCCCCTATGTGAAGAGGGGTGGTTACCCACCCCTCTTATTTTTTAAACTACGCAGCGATACTTGATTTCGTCTGAATGACATAGCGAGATTCTTTACGGAAGATATTCCAACCGATAAGAGCCTTCCAGCCAGCAGGACGGAACCGCATCAACTTGTCAGTTACAGGACCAATAACTGTCTTTGGCTCGTAAGAAACAGCCTCAAGAAGAGCCTGCTTGCCAAGTAGGACAGTTGCGTATACCTTGTTTGCACCAGTGCCAGAGATTGACTCGCAGCGTGGAGACTCGATATAACGAACCTGGTCATAGATACCAATTTCACCGTTCCAAAGATTGGCAACGCCAGCCTCTGTGTAGGTGTGGGGTAACTGCCAAACAGCAGAACCAGAGGTCTGAGCTTCAGAACGAAGGTCGAAAGACACATCTGGGTGGATAAGTGCTGTATAGAGTCCACCATCGCGTGGTTGTACGTTTGCGCCACGGAGTCTTGCAACACCTTTACGTGCAAGTGCAGCGGTCATTGTGTTGGCAGAGGCCGCAGATACGTTTTCACCGTTGATGGTTGTTTCGTTAGCAGCAGTTGTTCCCGTAAAACGCATTGTTGCGAGTGATGTCAACTTGCTCCATACTATCGAATCGAGTGAGTCACGCATGTTAAATGACAACATGTCTGCAACAGCTGGGTCGATAGCGGAGATTGACTCAAGAGCCAAACGCTCGGTTGTGATTACGGCATTGCCGTACTCATCAACAGTAACATTCACCTTATTGGTGTTGTTAAGCTCTACAGCATCTGGGTCCTGTGTCTGGGTTAGTGCAGTAGATGCACGTGATAGGTCTTGGTAGACCTGAAAGACGACGGTGTTACCTGGGTTTGTTACATCGACTGGGCGCTTGTCCGCAAATTTACGGAACATTGGCTCAGAGCGAAGGTTAAACTCAATGAACTTGTCATACGCCGTCTGAATCAAGTTCGACAATGTGCTTGTCGTAGTTGATGTTGCGGGTGTAGTAGGCATGATTTCCTTCTAATTAGGTTTACTGTGGACTATCAGCTTTTGAGAATGTTGCTCAATTCCTCTGGCGAACTAGCGTTCGCAATACGAGAAGCCAAGTCTTGACCCACGTATGGGTCAATGTCACCATTGTCAAAATCTGACATTCGCTCATATTCTTGAGCGTCGGGAGATTTCTCTCCCTCTTCAACGGCTTCGATACCAAAAGCATCGCCGTATTCATGTAACCATTCAGCTACCGCATCCTCATCGGCTGCGATTTCCTCTGGGATGAATGCTGCGATTTTTGGGTTGAGTCCAAAGTTTTCTAAGATTTCTCCAACAGATGCTTCATGACTGTAGGCTGTAATCTCCCCAAGAATATCGTCTTGCTCTTTAACTTGTTTTGAAAGCCTGTCGATTTCTTTTCGAAGTTTCTTTACCAGGTCAGTACCGCTACCTGCATCTTCATCTTCAAACTCGTACTCGTTATATTCTTCTGCCATTGTTTTCTCCCTATTAGTAGTTAAAACCCTCATCGGGTCCTGCACCACACGTACTTATCAGCAGGGGTACTGATTCATAGACGTGATGACTTCCAGGCTTATACACATCACCAGGGCTGGACGGTCTGGGACGGATTCTGTTTGTTATACGTCAGGTCTGCCAGAACCTAACGACGTTCTATCAATAGCGCTTTGTTGCTGGAATTTTGCACGTTCTTTGCTTGCCAATTTCTTAATTTTAACTCCAACATCTGCTCCACCAGAAAGTGCGAGTGCTTCGCGAGCCAAGTCTTCAGTTCCAGCGGTTTCACCATATAGACCCATAAGTCTTTGGTAATCCTCTTGTTCGCGAACCGAGCTTTGGAATGCCCTTTCAGCCAAATTTCCTTTGCCAGCTTTAAGAATTTCTTCAGCAAATTGTTTACTAATTCCAGTTTGCATACCAGCGCGAGTAGCAGCTCCCCCGATTTCAGAGGCTTCATATTTACGTTTCAAGTCTTCAGTGGTGTATGTAAACCTAGAATCAATCGCACGGAACGCTTTGTCTGGGTCGAGCAGATAGGCAACCATGTCACCTTCTGACAAACCGTAATAATGCTTTAAAGAGTGTTTAATGTTCTGGTCTGCATTTTGTAACGCTTGTTTAGCTAGGTTTATACGAGAAGTAATCTCAGCGACAGAGGTTCCTAGCTCTCCAATGAACTTAGAAAAATCTTCTGGTTGGTCGTAGAAGTTACTAGGCAAGCCAGCCTCAGACATAATTTCCCTGTAAGCATCTTCGGTCTTAACGTATTCGGCTGGGCTAAGTAACCTATCTCCTGGCAAACCTTTGCCATCTGCTATACGTTGACGAATAATTTCATTGCCAGCAAATCTGGTTTTATAAGCATCGCTATTGTAAACAGTGTTTAAAACCTGTGCTTCGGTAGGCATGATATTTTCTTCATACACCTTGTCCAAAATATCCATTAAACTTTTTGCAAATTTTTTATCAAGGCCAGCGTTTTCAAACATCTTCATTGCTGAGTCACGAGCGCCAAGGTCCTTATAGCTTTCAAGAATATTTCCAGTAGAGCCATCAGACATGACCTGAACAACTTCTACAATGCCACCCTTTTTACGTATGGTGCGTGTCCCGACAACTTTTGGCTTAGCAGCTTCAGTTGCTGCTGCGTTTTGCATTTTTGCTATTTGGTCGGTAAGCGCTTTAATTTGGTCCATAATTGCTTTTTGTGCAGCAGCATCTGGACCAGAACCGCCAGCGCCAGGACTTACACCAGTTGAAATGTTATTTGAAGTGTTGGTTGAGGTGTTAGTTGAAGTATCTGTTGAAGTATCTGTTGAAGTATCTGTTGAAGTATCTGTTGAAGTATCTGTTGAAGTCTTTAAATTTCTTTCTGCTTCTAACGCTTTTCGTAAAGCTTCTGCAGCCTGCTCCCTGGCAATTCGTGCTTCTTCTTGCGCTTCTGCTGCTTCAACTTCTGCAGGAGATTTATTGGTTTTAGGGTCCCTTGTATAATAAGGGTCAATTTTTGAAGCAGGTACTGTTGAGACAGGTTGATTTGCTGATTGTGCATATTGCTGTGCTTGCGCTATTCTGCGCCGTTCGCGAGCAGCTTCACCAGGGTCAAAATCAACCACTGGTCTTTGAGCAGCTTTCCTGGCTTCTAATATTGCTTCATAAAAACTATCTCTTGACATTATTTACCCTAAGCTAAAAATTGAAAATCGCGAAGCATTGCCTGTGCCATACCAGTTTTTTCTTCTTTTGCTTGCTGTGTTAAATCAAAATTATCACTACGGCGAGCTAGTTTTTTCGTGTCATACAGATTCATTGTAGTGAAGTTACCCTTCTCGTCTTGATGGTTAATGGCTCTTTGTAAGTAATCATTGTTAAGGTCCAATGAATCTGGGTCTACCTCCCACGTCGTGGCGAAGACGTTGATATGTGGGTCAGCTGCTTGACGCAAGGTCTGACCTTGGTCAATAAACCTAGCAAGACCAGGAGCAAACGATTTTGCTCTCTGTTGAAGCAGGTTGTCTACATCTTCTGGATTTAGGGTTCCAGCAACTAGACCCCTCATGCTTGATTCAAACCAATTACTAAACCCTTCGTTGGACATGGTTGCTGGAAACCCATACTCCCAGGCTCTGCCATATAGCTCAGTAGCCATAGTTTCCAACTTACCAGCCAAGCCAGTATAGGTAACCCGACCATCAATATCTCCAGTCTTAGTGAACTTAATAGAGTCGGACATTAACTTGTTTAGATAGTCTTGGTTGAACCTGACAACTTTGCCGTCCTTAATAATTACTTGTTTCATGGTATTGTTGGCATAATCGATAGCATCTTGCGCCGTGATAGACAGACCTAAAGATGCAAATTGTTTGACAATCTTACTTGCATTTAGTTGCAAAGCTGCAGCAAATTGCCCAGGGTTGGTTGCTTTGTAATAATCATATGTTCGTTGAGTATCTGTTTGGTCGCGATACCAACTAGTTCCTTGAATAATCGCTTTTTGTAAAGCGGGGTCGGTAATCATAGGTTGACCATCTTTACCAAGGATTGTGTCCAACGCCTCAACTAAACTTGGATTGTTGGCTAACACCGCAGCAGCAATACCAAATTTCTGCTTCAATTGGTCCATTGACAAAGTGTCTTTAGTTGTTGGATAAACAGAAGATGAATCAGCTGAATCAAACGAACTGGACTCGCGCCGTTCACGGGCATCTTCGCCAGGGTCCCCTGAGTTAATTGGGTTAATAATTTCAGTTTCTGGGACTAGCTGTGGTTTAGGTTTAGGCTTAGGGTTAGGTTTACGTTCAATCCTACGAAGAGGTGTTCTAGGTGTTTTAGGTGGGTTAACTAATTTACTGCCTGCTGCAGCTTTGCCCTTACCTTTTGGCAATGCACCTTTAGGTCTTTTGACACTAGTTGCAGTTTCGCTTTCACCTTTAGGTAAAACTCTGTTTGCTGCAAGGCCAGGTCTTCTCTTTGGCAATGCACCTTTGGGTCTTTTGGGTCTTTTCTCTGCCATTACTCAACCACCTCACCTATTGCGTTGGGGTCGCGAAGTAGGTCTTGTATAATTCCTAATACTGATTTAGTAGCAAATGACTCAGCGAAATCTGGACGACTACGAGCAAAATTCTGTGCATAAATAGTTGGGTCAAACCCAGTAGTTTGCTTTACTTTGCTGGTTGTAGAGCCAAGGATTGCATTTGCTCCTTTACCGCTACCAGGCTTGGTGGTATCTGTTCGGTATGTAATAGCAGGACTGCCCGCAGCTTGCTTATTAACACCAGCTAAGTAAAGGTCAATCTCTTCCTTGGTGGCAGTTCTTCCTACCTCACTCTCCATAAACTTGTTTATGTCAGCGCTGGCTCTTGATGGAGTATATTCTGTCGTTATACTAGTTTTGGATTTTGTTGTCCCGTACTTCTTTTTGGATTCAGACGCGTAATCAGATGGGTCAAGCACTCCAAGATAACCAGATGGGTCACCAGTAGAACCAGACCCTGGGGTCTGGGTCCAATCAACTGCATCTTTCCATACACTATTCCATTTAGATTTAGGAATACCTAAAACTTGAAGACGCTGAACAAACATATCGTAAGCTTTACGAGCTGGAGTTCCTTTTTGTGCTTTAGCAGCAACTAACCTAAACCAACCATAAGCTTCAGTTGCATTAACTCCACCATCAATTCCAGGAAGTGCAACAAACGGGGTGCGTCCAGTAAATTCAGTCATTATTCTCTCACCGCTAACTCTTCGTTTAATTCGGGCATGATGTTTAACCATCTATAAGCAAAAGCAGCAAAATCATCTGATGCCGTCTGTAGATAATCGTAATGAAACTGTGCAAACTCTGTCTTAAGGCGAAGCTTGCGGTCATCTGTGTTGGCTGTCTGGCTATATAACCGTTTAAAATTCTTAGCTTGTTCTAGCCAGTAAGCAATCTCTTCCCACTTGTCGCCGTTTTTATAAGCATGACTGCGCCATTTGGTGTCGTTTGAAATCTTTTCAACTGTTGGAATAAGCCCGCGCCAATAATCTTCACGTCCGTCATTATAAGCCTGAGTCCAGCCTGGGAATTGATTAGAAATATCGTAAACCATGTTGTCGTAGTATTCTTTGATTCCACTACGTTCGTACATTACCTCTTGGGTTGAGCGGATGCCGTATTGGTACATCATCGCATCTCGCCATTCTTGAGCTTTTTGGTATTCAGCCCAACCGCGTCGAGCCTCTACCTCTTCTCTAATCCCACCTAATCCAGAGATATTTTTTCTTTGGGTTATTGGTAAATCTACCGTGCCAGGAAAATTTAATCTTTTATAAATTGCTGCAACTTCTGCAGAATATTTAGAATTGGTGGTTAAGTCGTTGTCATACCCTGAGGAAAGCATTCCTGCATACTTTGTCCCATACCTACCCATATCAGAAAGCAATCCTTCAAAATTACGAATAATTTTTATATCGCTATTGGTAGCTGCAAGACCTGCGTTGTTGCGTTTACTTGAGCCAATTAAGGCTAAGGAATCTACACCCCATTGCTCAATCATAATTTTTTGAGCCATGTCGTAATCGCCTTTAAATTCCTCTACCAAATCTGCATAATACGCTGTAGCAGCGCGGGTGACAGGGTCAAACCCAATAGCAATCGCTGCGTTAAATTGAACTACAGCGCGAATAAACATCATTGCGCCAGCTGATTTAGCTGCCTGCTCTGGCGTTGGCGGATTACCAGAACGACCATTTCTGTCCCATTCTGCGTAAGCAACCTTATATTGGTTTACAATTTCATCCAATGCTCGTTCTGAACCGTTTGAGCCACCACCAAACATTAATCTAAATCCATCGAAAATTGATTTTCCATATCCTGGAAATATGACATTAAATACTGTATCTATAGCGCTTTCGCCCTCAACTGGATAACCACCATAAAGTATACTTGATTCATATATATCATCGCCAAGTGAGTTACGCATAGCCTTGGCTATATCCTCACCATATACTTTCCAAGGTCTTATACCAAAACCATTTTTAATTAATTGAGATATTGTTGCGCCACCAAACCATGAAACGGATGGGTCTGCAATCATAAACTCTAATTGTTTTGGATTTACCCTAAGCCCGCCACCACGAACATCGGTATATGGTTTTAAAGCATCGACGCTAGCCCAATTAGGTATCTTTCCGTGTAATGGAAACTTAACAGTTACTGATGTTCCTTTAGGAACATCACTGATGCTTTTATAGGTATTACCATCGCGGTCTTCATACGCTTGGAAATCATCTAGCGCTGTTTGTATACTGTTATACCAGTAGGCATTAATCGGGTTGCGGGCAATTAATCGCATTGCAACTAATTGACTATTGAAAAATGCTAATGGGAAACTCATGGCATAACGCGCCAAATACATACCATTGGTTAGTCGACGCGAAGAATAGAGCGTACGTTCTACGCGAGCCAGGGCGTTACGCATAGCAACGTCGCGTAGTTCATGATTTATGAAATGCGTATCTAATTTACGTCCAGCACGTTCAGCTGAGTTAATTAAAGTCTTAAGTTCTTGACGGGCATAAATTAAAAATAATGGATTACGAGCCATTCTATTTTCACTATAGGATAATATCTTCCAGCCTAAATCAAAACCTGCGGTAACTTGTGCATATTTTTTTTCAAACCAATTTAATTCGTTAAGTTTTATATTGGGTCCTTTAATGGTTTTAGGTAAATCTAGCCTACCCCCCAAGAAACTTTCTACCTCTTTAGGACTGACATTGCGAGTTAATATGGTGGCTCTAAGTTTCTCGTCTGGAAAATATCTCATAAGAGTATCTTGGGTTTCATCAATCCAAGCACTAACTTCATCTCGTGTAAGTGGTCTGGGTCTGTGAAATCCTTTTTGTAAACGTTTTCGATAATTAGCACCCTTGGAGCTAAATAACCAATTCAAGACGTTAGCCTTACTATCGCCCCTAAATAGCATTCCTAAAGGTAAATCTAATTCTTGGCGAATCTCCCTATTGGCTAAATGCGACAAACCATTCCAGTATGGCTTACCCTCGTTTCGAGCGATGGTTACAAACTTTGAACTATCATATTTAAGCCTACGGCTTATCTCTGATTGCATAGATGCTGCGTAAAAATTAATACTGCTGTCAATTTCATCCATGTAGGGGCTAACGCCACGAATGTTAGGGTCTGCTAATCCAGCAATCGTATATTTCTTTCCGCTGGCACTAACTATTGTTTCTTTTTCCATGCCAAGGGTTTTGATTTTTTTTAAATCGCCTTCACTAATAGCGAATGGTGTAATTCTTTTTTGTTCTGCTTCAATAAGCTTGGCATAACCATTCATTTCGTCAGCAGATTTGGTAAGTGCGTTTTGTGCCTGGTTATATACAGAAGCAGCCTTATAATAATTATCTTGGGCTTCCTGGGCTGCAGCGTGTATATCTGGGTCATTGCTGCGAGCTGCTTTAGCAGCTAATCGGTCACGAGTACTGGTAGCTTTAGTTAAAATCTTATCTGCATCATCTGCTGTTTTTTTTGCGTTTTCCCAAATTACGACTTTAGGTTCTATCTCCTGTCGAAATTTTCTAATATTGAATTCGGCATCTTTTGCTATCTTACGAGCTTTATATCTAGGGCTACCTGGAATAAACTTCTTTAATCTTTCTACTCTAAGTGAGTTGTTATATAAAAGGTTACTGATTCCAGGTAGGGCGTTACGAATAATTTCCGTGGATTCAAGAGCCATACTTGCGCGAGCAATTGGGTCAACCCCTGAATTTTTAGGAATATAAGCAATGCGAAGGAGGTTCATATTGCTAAACGCCATATTTGCAACATCAAAAAATTCACCAAGCGTCATTGCAACTTTTGCGGTTTTGGCTCTTGTTACATCCTTGGACGAAACCTTTGGCGTGCCTTTTAAATGAATAATAACATCTTGCTCTAGTTTGCGAAAATCTAACATTGGCAGAGTGTTCGGCTCGGTTGTTGGAGATAGCCAATTTTGCACGTTTACGACTCCATCTTCTGGAATGTAACCATTTTTAGCAGCGTAAGATTTCATATCTTGACGCTTGTTAGACTTTTCTAAATGCCAACTTTTCATTTCTGCAATAGCTTGTTCCATGGTGCGAACATCTTGTAAATCCGTTACGCCATAACGTTTAGCCATCATCTGTAATACTTCTTGCTCAATCTCTGTTAATACTATTGTGCGAGTTATATTATCTTGGGCTCTTAGAAACCTATCTACAGCTTTGCGTTTATATACTACCCCTTCCGCCCCTTTAAGAAACATAATGCGATTTAGGTCAGACCTTAAATCAGATGCTGCCTCAAATTTACGCGGATTAGAAACATTAATATGACCCTGCGGTCTTCCAGAGCCCATCCAAGAAATAAGACGAATCATTCGGTCATACGGTTCTGATTGATAAACCGAAACTTTCCAAGCGTTATTACCCTCTGCCCCAAATAATTTTAAATCGCCATACTGTGCTTGATTAGCTATTTTTCTTCTAGTCAAATCTAAAGTTTCTAAAGCAGCATATTTACCAGGACGGTAATTTTCAACTGTTTTACTGGTCAACATGTCTTCTAACGCATCAGCAAAATCCCTATCGGTTGCTTTTTTAGCATCAATTACTTTTTGATACCGTTGGGTTAGTTTTGGGCTTAATTCATCTAGTCCAACATCTGCAAAATCTGAAATAGGTTTTGTTAATACAATTCCATAGTTATCTAAATGGTCAGCTTTAAGTGGATTGCTTTCCATGAATCTTAAAAACGCTGCGTTATCTCCACGTTCTGCCATGAGATAATCGGCTACATCCCTATGGTTATCTAATCTGGAAATTATGGTCGCTGTCCTATAAGGATTATTAGATTCCAATATAAATGGGTTGGTAGATAACTTAGACAAATCTTTTTCTGCGACCAGGTCGTCAAAAAGAATGGTAAGACCAGTTCTAGTTCTTTGCTCGACTGGTAAAGCTTGCTGAGAAACAGCATCTTCAAGTTCGGCCTTGAACTTGTTCATATCCTCGGTAGTGACAATCTTTTTTGGGCCTATGGTTTTGCGAGCTCCCGCCCTCATTGCAATACCAGTACCTTTGGTCCCAAGAATTGCGCCTGCTAAATCAGTTCCCCCAGATGCAAATATACCAATCCACTCATCGCGAAACGCTCTGTCGCGTTGCTTGTCATTAAAGATATCAAAATTGTCATCCATGAAAGTTGGAGTAATCTGGTCTGGTAAGTAAGGACTGACAAATTGACCCGCAGTAGTTGCAAGAGCTGCGCCGTAAGAAATTCTTTTAGATTGCTCTTTGGCAAAACGAAAACTTTGTACAGGGTTACCTTTGCCAGCCATCATTGCTTGTGGCGTAAGCAATGCTGTGGATATTCCTTGGGTTAGCGGTTGTATCACATGTTTACTAATACCTTCAACAATTCCCATTGCAGGATTTACGAACCAACCAAACCTGCCCTTTTTACCTGATTCGATAGCGCTAGCAACTTTAGGGATTATTGCTTCTTCTATTTTACCGACTTTGGTATCATCAAATTGTTGTTTCTTAAACTTGTCTACCTTGGATAACGGAGGTTGTGGTTTATTTTCCCTATACAAACCCGAATCAGTCCATAGACTCACTTGGGATAGCCTCCTCTTTCGCCGTCAATTCCTCTAACATTGCGTATCGGTCATCGTCAGAATCAAACGGAAAACGCGCTAAATCCCATGCCAGCGGAGCCATATCAAATCCAAGGTATTCAAGATTTTCTTCAAATTTCCTGAAGATTTTCATTCTGTTGACTCCGTAAGTATTTAACAAAAGCTTTCATTGTTCCTGAAGATTGTGGTGAATCCGCAAACTGCACCATTAGCGGTAAGTATTTACTTAGTTTTTCTAAATCCTCTAATTGTGTATCGATTGGTGAGTTATTGATTCCTAATATTCCACGACCTGGACCTGGACCAGCATCTACTCCAGCAGTAACGAACTCATCTGGTCTTTGTGTTGGTGCGTTAAATGGAACGATGTTAGCCATCAGGTTGTTCATACTCTGCATAGACTTACCGCTTTTTGCCATGGGAGCCGACATCTGTTGATTCTGAAATTCCTTTTGCTCACCATAGGCAGCATCAGGAAGGCGCTTTGCGCCTTGGCGGTCTGTGCGTTTTGCGTATGGACCAGGACCTGCTGGCTGCATCGTTGACATTTATTAACCTATTTCTTCGGAATCTTTACCGTTGTTCCTGACCAAATCATGTTGCCTTGCTTGTACTTTTTACGTTTCATGAATTTAGGATTTGCTTCACGAAGCGCTGCAACCGTTGTATTGTTTGCTTTAGCAATACCCCACAGGGTATCGCCCTTCTTAACGGTGTACACGCCTTTAGTACTTGAGCCACCACCACTTGAGCCACCGCCTTTAGCCCCACCATAGGGTGGCATTGTCTTAGAACCAGCCTTATATGCTGCAGTTCCTGGAACAAGAGATGAACCATCTTTGCCGTAGCGAAGTTCTTTAGGTGCGTTCTTCTTTATTAAGCGATTAAGTTCATCCATACGTTCACGACGTGTCTGTAGACCTGCTCCAGCTCCTAGACCCATGGCTAAAAGAGCTGCAAGATTGCTTGCCTGTGTAGATATACCTTCTTTAGCGCTCATCTTCTTATCGCCAAGCTTTTTCTTTAGACGGTTAATCTCTCTAAGGTCTTTAAATGTAGAACCTTTAGCAAGCGAAACAACTTCTCCGCCGACTATAAGTGGAACAAACGCTCCGCCTGCCCTGCGTAAGAGACCCTTCTTCTTAACGACTGTGTCGCTGCCTTTAATAGGTGTTGCTTTCTTCGTAGTTGTTGCTACTGTACCTGTACGTGCGCTTGCTACAGTTCCTTTTGGACGAACCGCTACAGTGCCACCAGTTTTAGGTGCAGCAGTGGTTGTCTTAGCAACACCAGCCTTGGTTTTCTTCTGTACGAACTTTGGCTTTGTGGTTCCTTTACCTGCTTTTTCTGGCTGTACGTTTGTAACACTTTGCACGGGTGCAGTTTTTGGAGCTGCTGCTGCGGGCTTAGCGCCTGGTCTAGTAACTTTCCAGTTTTTGCGCTGTTCTGGAGTCATATTCTTCCATGCAGCTTTATTAGCAGCAGATTTTTCAGCCCTAGTAGGCTTCTTTACATTTTTTTTGTATACTGCTTTTCCCTTTTTTGTTCCATGTTTTTCTACAAGCTTAGCTTCTTTTGTATCAGCAGGTAATTTGGCAGCAGATTTTTCCTTGGCGGATGGTTTATTAACAGCCCAATTCTTGCGTTCTGCTGGGGTCATATTTTTCCATGCAGCTTTATTAGCAGCGGAACGTTCCGCACGAGTCATTTCAGATTTAGCTGGTGGTGTATCCTTTTTGAATCCTTTAAAAACCATCTTGCCATCTTTAAATGAGATGGTTCCAATTGGCTTAGCATTTGGATACTTTTGCATCGCTTTCCCTCTACTGGCAGCAGGTTTCTCAACTGCAGGTTTCTTGGCAACCTCTTTAGTAGCTTTCTTCTTTGGCTTTTTGCCATCTTCTTCTGCACCTGGGCCGCGAAGCGGTGGCTCACGGTATTTACGCATAGACTCTGCACGTTCACGTGCAATACGTTCTTGTGAGGTTTCGGTAGGTTTTGAATATACACGCTCGCCAGTATCTGTGGTTAGGTAACCGCCTCTAGCTTCTTTCCTAATTTCCCTAAGAACCTCTTGGTCACTTGCAGTAAGTCTTACGGTTTTATCCTTAACAAAAGCCTTGCGTTTACCAGTAAACACTTTTTTAGAATCGGCTTTAGCGTCTTTTCTAGCCTGACGAAACTTCTTTGGCTTCTTTGGCTTCTTTGGTGTTTTATTCGCCATAATTTTCCTTTACTCCTTGATACGCTTTGGCCTAGGCTTTTTAATCCATCTATCAGGGCGACGCTCGCCAGTAGCATCAGCAATCGGTATAGACTTTCCAAGCTGTCTCTTTAGGTTGGTAGCTTTTGCTTGTTTTGTGCGCCAAGGGTAGACAGAGGTATCCCAGACCCATGCTTCGGGTTTTGGCTTGGGCAGCGGTGTTGGGAGTTTTTTTGTTGGGAGTTTTGCGGCTTTGGCTTTTTGGCTACGAGATATTGTACGACCACGTTCTGCGTCCCCGAAGCCAAGTCTCTCGCCTGCCCCTTGTTTTTGTAGCTGTGTGAGTTTTTTTGCGAGAGCAGGTTTCTTCTTCCCACGTGCCATTTTTTTATCCTATCTATATGTTTTCTTTACTTAAGTTTGTTATTGTTACCCTTGATACCCTTTGGGTTGGGGGCTTTTGCGACTTGACCAAGTCCTACACCTTTGCCACCGCTTTTCTTACCTGCGTGACCTGGGTGAACGGGAGCCTTTGCTGGCCTGCCTTGTTTTCCAATCATTTTCTCTCCTTATTATGCTGGGGTTTTTCGAGTTACTCGTCCTGCTAGAACAGGATTACCTGAACCAGTTAAACCTGCTAACAGTTCTTGCATTGCTGGTCTACCTTGTGGTGCTTGTGGTAGTTCGCCACCGCCCATAGGTCCTCCTGGTTGTGCCATATCTGGCAATTCAGGGGTTTCTTCTTCTGCTGGTTCTGGCTTAAACGCTTTAGCTACAGCATCTTCAAGTGCTGTCCCCTTTTTACGTTCATCTATAACTATTGCCATTTTTTCAACAACATTCATTGGGTCTTGTCCCTGCGTAACCATCATTGGTATTGCTTGAGCAAGGGATGCGATAGAAATTTTTAGACTGTCACGCATCTCTTCAATGTCAATTGCTCGCTCTTCTTCTCCAGCATTGAGCGAAATTGGTAGATTGCGACGTAGCATTCCTCGTGAGATTAGCTTGTCGCCTCGTGCTTGTAGGCCCCAAACCAATGCGCGGTTAGGGTCAAGTCCTGCCATCAACCCATACTCAACGGTTACGCCATGGTTACCGTTGATATCGTTTGATGGTTTATATCTTAATTTATATGGAACACCATTGGCTGTTGCAGATACTTCTCTAATCGTGTTAGCAAAGAATGCCTCATCGGTTGCAAACGCAATTGAGATTGCCTCACCAATTGCTTCGCCAAGGATAGATTGAATAACCTTAATCTGTGAATCGAATCCAGCCATAAGCGCCTTGACACCCTGACCAGTAACGATAGAACCCTCTGCTTGACCTGCACGTGCTTGTGGAAACCTGGTTCCTAGTTTTAATTCATCTGCAAGAACGTTGTTTTCGGCAAAAGCATATTGCGGTACATCTAAGTTTATGCGACGTATTTTCTCAGGACTGTTCGAACGAATGACCGAATCAGGACCAATGGATAGCTGAGTAACATCAGTAGGAAGAGCAAGAGGAGCTTCAACAGACTTCTGAACAGCCTCCATAGTGAGCAAAGCAAGACGCGCTTTTGCTGCGTACACTGGTAAAACATCGTCGAATGTCCCTCGGATTTCACCATCAAGCGAAGGACGCTGAGCAACCGTAACTGGGACTCGACCAATCCTGTTTTGGCTTTGGGCAAGTACCACACCTCCGCGACTTGGTATGAACATTATATTACGGTTTTTATCAACCCATCGGACAACCTCAAGCAATTCATTTTCATTTGCTGTTTGTCCAAATGCACTGGTCTTTAAAATTTTATCTGCAACCTCAGGGAACTTGGCTGCTAATTCGCCAGCTTTACGATAGTACGTACGGCAGTAGACCTTTACTTCCCCAAATCTATCCGTGTCATAGTACGCACCCATGGAGTTCTCAACATGGATATGCGGTCTTTTTTCCTTGAAGTTAGGTTCAACCCTAAATACACAAAATCCATAGGTTCCTAACTGGTCTGCGCCACGCAGTAACTCTGTACCAAGACGTGAAGATGCAACGTAATAGTTTGCAATCTTTGTTCTCTTATCAGCTTTGGTACGCTGGTTATCATCAAGGGATGAATCCCCAGCAGCCGTTATGGTAGGTAATACACCTGCCTGCTCAGAGACATCGCGAGCAACAACATCAATAAGATTGGCGACAATAGGTTTAGACCAGTTTCCTTCTGGGAATAAACCACGAAACACCTGGTCGGCATTACCTGCTCGAACCATGGCAACTTCACGCATACGTTTGTCGCGTTCAGCGTTACGAGCTTTTATCTGCTCATAGGCATGTACAAGTTCTTTCATTATCATAATCTCACTAATCGCTGTGCTGCGGCTAAGTCATCTAAGTTAATGATGTATCTGTCCTCAATCGCCTTAGAAGGCGTAAATTCATTTTTCATAAAATTGGGTACGTTTGAGGCGGTAAGCAATACATCGCGGCCTACGATTTCACAGAACCATAATGCCATTACAGCATCCATCTTAAGTTTTTTGCCTTGTACCCCTGGTTGCCAAACAACCAGTTGTTCTATTAATTTTTTTACATGTTCGTTACGTGAAGAATCTGGTAATTCAATCATATGGTCACCAGCATGCTTTAAGTTATTATTATTGCCATCACGTTTGACAATAGTTCCAAACAGGGGAGCCAGAGAAGCTACACCAAACTCTGGGTCTTGCTTATTGTTGCCCGTGTAGTGTGGGCGGTAGTTGATACCGCGAGTGGATAGGAAGTTTCTAATCTCCTCATCCTTTGTCAAGAAAAGCTGAAAAGCATTCGACTCAACAATAACCGTATGTGGTTTGTAGGCATCGGTCCATTCTCGAATCAGAGTCCTAATTGCTGCAGGTGTGGGGCTGCTCATGACGTAAACGTCCATGACATAGCGCTTTTGCGTTCTGCGGTCAACTGCGTAGGCAACTGCTGCGGTGTCACCAGACATAGCAGGGTCGATACCAATGATTCGGTAGAAGTTCTGCGAATTATCAGGGTGACCAGCAGCGCCTGCAACCAGCGCACCCGATTTTCTCATTCCATTAACTGCGCCTCTAACGCATATCGGGTCGAAGATTGCATTCTCTGCAATATCGAGATTCTGGTAGACCAAACTCCATTTGGATGGACCAGCCTCGTTGCGGACCGCTGTTAGACGCGGTCCTGTCCATCGGTCAAAGTAACCATTCTCATCTGGAATATCATTCTCAATGAGGGGTTGTTCCGACTTTTCCCAGAGAGTTTTCCAATCCTCTGGATTGTCTGCGTATTCTAATACGGCAGGCATGGACAAATATGACCACGGTACGATTCCGTCCGTGTAATGCTGTGGGTTGCGTAGTTCTTTATATAGGTCTACTGCAGAGACCCTAGTTCCGACAACAAGAAGTTGCCCACCGCCTGGTGGAAGACGGCTGGCAACTTCTTGTCGAATCCATTCTTGTTGTTTAGCCCACTCTGCCGAGTTAGAGAGTGTAACAACGTCATCAAGTACGATTAAGTCAGCGCGAGCACCGTAGATTTGCCCACCCATACCGATTGCCTCAATCGTTGGGTCCTTAGAATCCGACTCGCGAATATCTGCGCTCAGATAAATCTTGTTTGCCGACCATTGGTCGGAGGTTGCTCTGTACCCATCGTTAGGACCAAACCCAGCTTGTAGGTCGGCATAACGTGGATGGGTCAATCTTTGCTTAATAGCGTAGAGAAACTTTTTAGCTTGCTCCTGGGTTTTAGAAATTAAGATTACGTTTATGTTCGGGTTTTGAACTACGCGGTAAGTCACGTAGTTTATGGTGATTGTCATGGTCTTGGCATGGTTAGGGGGCGTATTTACCAAGAGACGGGACAATCCCGCCGACCCTCTCTCATAGGTCATTGCTGGATGTAACCAGCGAGGTTCTTTGCCTTCTAACATGTCAACCACGTTGAGCATGTGGTCCCAAACCTTAGTAGCCAAGTAAGTCTCAGAGAAGCTCGCGAAGTCCTTTAGACTAGAACGAGCTTCGCCAACCAAGTCAGAGGTTCTTAACCGAGCATTGTCTATATAGGCAGCGAAGCCTTCGGCTTCGCGCCGTTGGGTGTCATACCAAGAACGACTCCTACCAATAACCCTTAGGGCATCGGTAATAGTGCGCCCTTGGCGCACCAAATCGATTAGCTCTTTCCTGGCCTCTTCGGGGGTTAAATTTCTTTCCAATTCATCTCCATTACCTGTAGGGGTCTACAGGGGGGTAGACAGAGGTATCCCCACTTTATTTTTTAACCAAGGTTAGGCAGGCTTTAGCCTGCCTTCTACGGCTTCGTATAACTCAGCCGTTACACTTATATAGGGGACTAGAGCATCGGCGTGTTTCAAGAGCAAAATAAAACTTTTTTTCTTGGTATAACAAAAGTGCTGGTCAGAGTGGTTTCCTGGTGAAAATTTTTTAGCTGATAGGGGGGGAGGGGGGTGGGGCCCCCTTAAAAAACCCTGGGGTTCGCTAGGGCGCGGACGCAAAAAAAGGGGCAGAGGTTGCCCCCTGCCCCAGGAAAAACACGCTCAATTTGACAAAACCGCCCCACATGTGGTATGCGAGGCGGTCTGTCCGCTAACTATCTCTATAGCGCGTGAGTGTCGCACTCTCCATCGTCACACCTACACGCCAACGCGCGGTACGGTACGTATGGGACCGCCTCAGCGTCCTTACCGCACAGGCAACACATGTCCCAATCATCCACCGCGCCCACGTAGATACCCCATGGTGCGTCAGGATGTATGTGCCACTTGTGCGCGTGGGTCATGGGATGGCCCACAGGGTCAATATCAAACGCGCACGATTCACATTTGCGGAGACTTACACCTTGCGTGCCCGCGTCTATCCATGCCCATACGCGCCTATCAATCGCCATGTGGACAGGACGAGCATACTTCCAAGTGAACCGCCTCAACCACGCAACTACGCGAGGGTAGCGAGCCCGAATCAGTTTATCAACGTAGACGCTCACGCTGGTAGCCACTTCTTTACCACGCTGAGGTTATCGCCTACGAGCATGTACTCGCGCACTCCGAAACCGCACGAGATATCAACTAGGACGCATACGCGCCCCTTACCTAGGGGAACTACATCCCCTATCTGCGCGACTGCGAGGGGAACCAAATCGCAATCGGGAACACAATTTAGCGAAGGAACCCCGTATTCTTCCTTCACGTCTGCGACGTGAGCCTTCAGGTTGATGAGCAGGTCATCCTTCGTCCAAGCAATTTTATCCATTGCCTAGCCTTTCTCGAATCACTGAGCCCAGTGCTCAGCGACAGGGAGCATTTTACGCTCATTTCGGCCAAATGTCAATTTCAGCCCACTGGCTGAGCGTATTTACGGCGTGTCTTACGTAACCCATCACATGACATGACACACCCCACATGACACATGAAATATGTGTTACGCATATGGGCTGTCCAGTTACGCATATGGGCTGTTATCAGGTTACGCATATGGGCTAATACCAGCTCACGCATACACATTTCTTTTCATTGATAGCAAATCGAAGATTTGCTTAGATAGATGTCGCCAATCGGAAACACCGAGAGGCAGAAAGGAATGCCATGCCAAAGGGTATCACCAATCCTCAGCGCAAGAACGGCAAGGCTTGGAAGAAGAAGCCGAAAGTCCAGCGCAAGACAGGCAAGACAATCGGAGGTTACTCGCGAGCCAAATTCAAAGCGCGAGCAGAGAAGCGAGGCTTCTTGCCAGAATGGGTTGACCAGATATTTGACCAGGTACGCGCATCAAGATAGCACATCTTTAGATGTGCTTAGAAGATAGACCGCTAGTCGGAGATACCGACGGCAGAAAGGAAACACCATGAGAAAAGTAGTAAGCAAAACCCTCAGCGCCACAGTCAAAAAGGGCGTTGTTCATGTAAGTAAGGCGGACGATAAGCGAGTCTTCGCGAAAGTCCGTATCACCACCGACACCGCCAAATCTTCGAAGAAGATTCAGGCAATCCTTGATTCGTTCAAGGCATACCCCAACTTCACTACGCTATTGGGCGAGATTCAGAAGGTCGAGCCGAAGGCTTACCTAACACTGAAAGGAAGCGTATCAGCGTGAGTGATGACCTCACTCTGTCAATCCTGTTCATCTGTTACACAGGAACCTGTCTCGTAGTTGGGGCTCTCGCTGGCGCACTCCGTCGTGATACGGACTGGCGCAGATTCTTAGCAGAACAGAGTTCTGCTGATTTAGATAGCCACTGGGAGACGACAATTCGTGACCAGTAAGTCAACCAATCCGACGGAGGCAGTCATCCATGCGGTGACTGCCTACGTCCCTAATGTAAAGGATGTGAGCATATGTGTATGTCGGCTCAAGAAGTATTCGTAGAAGACTGGCTATTGGTCATTGAAAATGACCAAGAGTCATGGACACGACTCGTAGATGATGTCAAGTCTATGGACTGTGACCTAATCGCAGTGACCACGTATCTCCGCGAAGAGTGGGATGTGCTGGTAGACCAAATGGCAAGCGCCGTCGAAGACAAGGTGTCAGAGGTGGGCGCTTTACTGCTACGCCAGATGTTATTGACTGGCGATTATCCATTCCAAATAATTGCTAATCATGTGATTAGTAGTATCAAAGAAACGGAG
>Ga0194121_10003801_pt1 | contig 22496 bp, 22 predicted proteins | sample TA2MahCa50mmetaG_FD_148609 | JGI IMG/M metagenome (GOLD analysis project Ga0194121, IMG submission 148609) | Freshwater microbial communities from Lake Tanganyika, Tanzania - TA2015020 Mahale Deep Cast 50m | ecosystem: Environmental > Aquatic > Freshwater > Lake | place: Tanzania: Lake...
AAGGAGGTCCCATCCGATGCAAGCCAATGGGGGGTTCGAGTTCCCGAAGAGCTTTGGCCTGGAGTCTCGCCACATGGAATCCTACTGCGCTGGCTACCAGGACTCGCCCGAGTCCGCTTTCGGACGGGACACCATCTCCATCAAAGGGATCGCCGACGAGTCATCTCGCATGAAGAACCCGCAGTTCCTCGCCGTCCTCGAAGAGCGCATCGTCTCCGGGCTGATCTAGCCAGGGGTTTCTTCCGGGACTTTGTGAAAGAAGGAACATAGTCCTGTCCGGCGAACCTCCCCGCGCGCGGAAGGCCTGTAAGCGGCCCGCGCTCTCACTTTGTCGCGCTGTGGGGTAGCCGCGCGCCCCGCGTCGTTCGCGACTCCAATCGAGGCAGATAAATGAAGATTGCTGTTCTGAAGGAATCCGCGGAGGGCGAAACCCGCGTCGCCCTCGTCCCGGAGTCGGCCGGCCGCCTTATCAAGGCCGGGCAGGAAATCCTGGTGGAGAGCGGGGCCGGAAGCGCCGCCAGTTTCGCCGATGAGGTCTATACCGCGGCCGGCGCGCGCATCGTCGCCGACAAGGCTGCCCTTCTGAAGGAAGCCGACGTGGTCCTCAAGGTCGGCAAGCCCACTCCCGACGAGATCGCCGGGATGCGCGAGGGAGCCGTCCTGATCACCTTCATCTACCCGGTCCAGAACCCGGACCTCGTGATGCAGCTGGTCACCCGCAAGATCACGTCCTTCAGCATGGATGCGATTCCGCGCATCAGCCGCGCCCAGTCCATGGACGCCCTCTCTTCCATGAGCACCGTGGCCGGCTATAAGGCCGTGCTGCTGGCCGCCGCCCGCCAGGGCAAGTTCTTCCCGATGCTGACCACGGCGGCCGGTACCATCGCGCCGGCCCGCGCGCTCATTCTCGGAGCGGGCGTGGCCGGGCTGCAAGCCATCGCCACCGCGCGCCGCCTGGGCGCCATCGTCTACGCGTTCGACGTGCGCCCCGCGGTGAAGGAGCAAGTGGAGAGCCTGGGCGCCAAGTTCGTTGAGATGGACGTGCCACACGGCGCCGAGGATAAGGGCGGCTACGCGACCGAGCAGTCCGAGGATTTCATTCGCCGCGAGATGGAGGCCATCCACAAGGTCGCGAAGGACTCGGACGTCATCATCACCACGGCGCTGATTCCAGGAAAACCTGCGCCGAAGCTCATCACCGAAGCAATGCTCAAGGACATGAAGCCCGGCTCAGTGGTCATCGACCTCGCCTCGGAAATGGGCGGCAACTGTGAATTGACGCAGCCGGGCAAGGAAATCATTGCGCACGACATCATTATCAACGGGGTGTTGAACGTGCCGGCGTCGATGCCGATTCACGCCAGCCAGATGTACTCGCGCAACGTGCTCACGCTGCTCAACCACCTCACCAGGGATAAGGCCCTCAATCTCGATTGGAACGACGAGATTACCAGAGGCACGTGCATCACGCACGACGGCAACATCCTGCACGGCCCCACCAAAGCCGTGCTCGAAGCGGCAGTGAATTAGGCGCCGTCTTTGTTCTCAATTGAGGAGCGTAACCAATGGCTGTGATGATCAATCTGGTGACCGTATTCGTACTGGCCGTGTTTGTGGGCTTCGAGCTCATCTCGAAAGTGCCGCCCACGCTGCACACTCCCTTGATGTCGGGCACCAATGCCATTCATGGCATCGTCCTGGTCGGCGCGATTCTCATCGCCGGCCTGGCGCACGACAACACGAGCGCGATCATAGGATTCATCGCAATGGTGTTCGCCGCCGTGAACGTGGTGGGCGGCTACATTGTGACCGACCGCATGCTCGAGATGTTCAAGAAGAAGCCTGAGGGCAACTAACCATGCTGATTGTACTGGCACTATCCTATCTGGCCGCGTCGATTTGCTTTATCGTGGGCATCAAGTGGATGAACCACCCGGCGACCGCACGCACTGGCAACAGACTTTCCGCGCTCGGCATGACGTTGGCCGTCGTCATCACCATGCTCAATCTTGCCGTGGCACAGCAGGATCTTGTCAAGGACGCCAGCGTGCTCTGGTCGCCCCAGACCCGCTGGGCGCTCGTGCTCGGTGGTCTCGTGCTCGGCACGGTTATCGGCGGCGTGATGGCCAAGACCGTAAAGATGACCGACATGCCGCAGGCCGTTGCCATTTTCAACGGCCTCGGTGGCGGCGCCGCCGCGGCGGTTTCAGTCGCCGGTAAGGTGGCCCCGACTCCGGGCGCACACGGAGAGGAAATGCTCTGGTCGATCGTGCTTGGCACGATTATCGGCTCGATCACCTTTGCCGGCAGCCTCATCGCCTTCGGAAAACTGCAGGGACTGATCAGCGGAAAGCCGGTCACCTTCCCCGGCATGCGCCTGTTCAATAATCTGCTCATCCTCGTGACGCTGGGCCTGGGCGTCTGGGTAATGGTACTCGGGCACGATCCCATCGGGGACAAGGTCTTCATCCTGACCCTGGTCCTGGCAAACCTGTTCGGCATCATGCTGGTGCTTCCCATCGGGGGCGCCGACATGCCGGTGGTCATTTCGCTGCTCAACAGCTTCACTGGAACGGCCGCCGCAATCACCGGTTTCGTGCTGCAAAACAACGTGCTCATCATCGCCGGTGCCCTGGTCGGCGCCTCCGGCTTCATCTTGACCATGCTCATGTGCAAGGCCATGAACCGCAACCTCTGGAACGTCATGTTCGTTGACTTCGGAGGCGGAGGCGGATCCGCCGGAACCATCGAGGGATCTCAGCAGGAAACCAGCGCGGAAGACGTGGCGGTCATGCTTGCCTACGCAAGCCGCGTGATCATCGTGCCCGGCTACGGTCTCGCCGTTGCCCAGGCGCAGCACGCCGTCCAGGAGATGGCGGTACTGCTCGAGAAGCGCGGCGTGAGCGTGAAGTATGCCATCCACCCGGTGGCCGGACGCATGCCCGGCCACATGAACGTGCTGCTCGCCGAAGCCAACGTGCCATACTCCCTGCTGTACGACATGGAAGATATCAATTCTGAGTTCGAACAGGCAGACGTGGCGCTGGTTATCGGCGCCAACGACGTGACCAACCCGGCCGCCCGCACGGACACCTCGAGCCCCATCTACGGGATGCCCATCCTCGACGTCGACAAGGCGAAGAACATCGTCGTGGTCAAGCGCGGCAAGGGCACCGGCTATGCGGGCATCGAGAACCTGCTCTACTACAATCCCAAGTGCAAAATGCTGTTCGCGGACGCGAAGGCGGCGGTCAGCTCCCTGATTGCGGAAGTGCAGCACGTCTAGGCTTAGTGGCGCGCGACACAAGTAGCTTCGCCCTACGGGACATCAACTGACCCGGGCGTGTCGCGCGACACGATCAAACCGATTTGTCTGGCTTTTTCATCAAGCCTTTGCTGGCCGCGTATGCCGCGGCCTGGCTGCGGCGCGCAAACCCGAGCTTCTCGAGAATGCGGGATACGTGGTTGCGCGCCGTTTTTTCGCTGATGAACAATTCCGCGGCAATTTCCTTGTTGGTCTTGCCTTCGGCCACGCAGCGCAGGATCTCATGCTCCCGCTCGGTGAGCGGATCGTCCTGGGGCGCCCGCGCCTTTTCGGCAAGCTGCTCCTTGACCCGGCGGGCCAGCGCCGGATCGAGCAGCGACTCGCCGGCCGCCACGCTACGGATGGCGCGGATAATTTCCTGGCGCCCGACGTTCTTCAGCAGATAGCCGCAGGCGCCAGCCATGATGGACGATGCGACAGCCTGCTCGTTGTCGTGCGAGGTCAGCATGACCACCCGCGGGACGTGCGCGGCGCAGGCCAGCTCGCGGCAGGTCTCGATGCCGTCCATGTGCGCCATCACCACGTCGAGCAGCACGACGTCCGGCCGCAGTGAGTCGTTCTTCTGCAGCGCGTCCGCGCCGGATTCGGCCTCGGCCACGATCTCCAGGTCCTCTTCGATATCCAGCACGGTGCGCAGGCCCAGGCGCACGACCTCGTGGTCGTCCACAATCATTACCCGAATTCGGTTCTGCATGCCGCCTCCTAAAATGTCACCGTGACGCGGGTGCCGCTGGGACTGCTCGACACCGCGAGCCGCCCTCCCGCTTCTTCAACGCGCTGCCGCATGCCCTCCAGGCCGCGGCCCTCGGGAGCGCCGCCCGGGTCAAAGCCGCGCCCGTCGTCCTGCACCTCGACTTCGAACCTCTCTCCGAATCGAACGACCACCGAAACGCTGCTCGCGGCTGCGTGCTTGTAGACGTTGGCCATCGCTTCCTGGATGGAGCGGAAGGCCGCCGTGCTGACCGCCACGCTGAGCGGCGTCTCCTCGCCCTCGACCTGCAAGGTGACCGGAATTCCGCTGATGGCCTTGAACTCGTGGACCTGGTTTTTTGCGGCCTTGCTGAAGGAGGCATCGCCTTCGAGCAGCGGCTTCAAGTCGAAGATATAGTGGCGCACTTCCCATAGCGCCTGCTTGGAGACGCCCATCAAGTCGCGCAGCCGTTTTCCCAGCTCGGCCCCCGGTGCGCCGCGGTCGGCCAGATCCGCGCAGGTCTCCAGCGTGAGCCCGATCATGAAGACCCGTTGCGCGATGCCGTCGTGAATCTCCCGGGCGATGCGCGCGCGCTCCTCCCGCGCGGCCAAAACGCGCGCTTGATGCCGCGCGCGCTGGAGCTGATCGAGCACGTGTCCCAGCAGCGAGCAGAAAATCGCCACGGTAAACGGATTGAGGACGGTGGAGAACAGCGTGCCGTCCATCTGTCCATTGCGGATGGCCGCCTCCAGGCCCGGCCGGGAATTGATGACCGCGGCGAAATAGGCCACGTCGAACAATGCCGCGGCGGCCAGCGCCACCCCGATGCGAAACAGCAGGGCGGGCGCGATCACCGATGTGAGCGCGAACTCGTAGAAAGGGCTGCGATATCCACCGGTCTCATAGATCACCAGCGCCGAGAACAGGACATCGAAGACTCCCGCGACTTCGGCGGCGTGCTCGCGGAACCATCCCCCTCTGGGTACCAGCAGCGCGGCCTGGCTCCACAGGGGAAGCGCCGGGCCGTACACCGAAATGGCCACGCACCAGATGCCGGTGACCACCAGCATGGCCAGCCCGTTGCGCAGATTTTCGACCGGCGCCGCGCCGAACACGACCACGAAAAAGGCGACCGCCCAGGTTATCCAGCGAACGACAACGGAAATATATGCGGGATTTTCGACGACCCGCGCTTCGAGCGTGGCGAGCCGCCGCACTCTGGTGATCAGCGGCCCTTCGTGCGACGGGCGGCGCCGGCTTTTCCGCCGCGGGCCGATTTTTCGGATGAGGCGCGGCTTCGAGCGACCAATGCCTTTTCGTTCTGTGCGGCTTTCAGGCGGGCCGCAGCCTTGCCGGGCGGCGTGGGCGCGACGCGATCGGCAGCCGGCGCCCGCGTTCCGCTCGGACGCTTGCCGGCCACGACGTCCCCGAGCCAGCCGGCGGCAATCTCCGAGACCTGCTCCCAAACGTCCTCGCTGGCTCGGCCGGCGGACTTGAGCAGCTTGAAGGCGTGGTCTCCGCCCTCGATCCAGCGCAGCTCCGCGTTGCGCATCCGCCCCACCGCCTGGGCCAGGGATTCGGCGGGCGCCAGCGCGTCGCGGGTTCCCGAGACGAACAGCGTGGGCACGCGAATGGCGGCGAGATGCTGATCGCGCACTCGGTCCGGGCGTCCCGGCGCGTGCAGAGGATAAGCCAGCAGCAAGAGGCCGCTCGCGATGCTGCCGCGGGAGGCGAGATGGGACGCCATGCGGCCGCCCATGGAGCGCCCGCCGATGAAGAGCGGCCCGCCGCCCGCCTGCGCGCGGAGGAAGTCGATGGCGGCGGTTACCGTGCGCTCGAGCACTTCCTCGCGATCCGGCACCTTCTTGCCGCACTCGCGGTAGGGGAAGTTGAAACGGAGCATTGCATAGCCGCGCGCGCGCAGGAACACCTGGACGAAGGTGAGCATCGGGTCGTCGAGGCCGCCGCCCGCGCCGTGCGCCAGAAGCACGCTGGGCGTGCGGCCCGCTTCGAAGGCGTCGGGCGCCATGTAGATGCCGCTGACCGCAGCGGAGCCGGGGACCGGGATGGAAACCTTCTTCTGGCGGGAGGGCATGGACGTCTGGTATTTGGGGACGGCCGAGCCGGATCCTTCCCCCGCGGATCGGCCTGCGAAGCCGCTTTTTCAGGAGAGGAATCAACCCTGGCCCGAAGAAAGGTGGTGCGCTATGAGTGCCACGAAGATGAGGTCGTTTGACGACTGGAAGCAGTATTTCAAAGAGTGGCAGGCCGAAGTCGGGATGTCCGACATCGGCTTGCCTCAAGACGGTCTGGAGGCTTACGAGTTCCACGTCGGAATGGGGGATCTGAAGAGCGACGAAGTTGAATTCGGCGACTTCAAAGGCCAGCCGAAGTGGGAGAAACTCTTAGAGATTCCCGACCAGCGGGCGCGCGATACGCTGATGGAACTGATCCGCTACCAGGGCGATACCGAGTTTGCCTCCACCGAGCAGCAGCGCAATCTGCTTGAAACCGCGCCGACGCGCGAGGATCTCCATTCCTTGATCCGCGTCATTCGCGAAGAGGGACGGCACGGCTGGCAGATGGCCTGGCTGCTCACCGAGTACTTTGGCGAAGAGGGCAAGCGCGAGGCGCAAAAATTGCTCGAACGCCGCTCCATCGCCATGTCGGGCACCAAGGCCAACCGTCGGCTGCTGTGGGCTTTCAACGAGGAAATGCCCACCTGGCTCGACGCGTGGTGGTACACCGAACTGGTCGACCGGGATGGAAAATTCCAGCTTGAGATGTTGAGCCGCTGCGGCTTTGCCCCGCTGGCGCGCTCCACGGTGTACATGCTGGGCGAGGAAGCGTACCACATGCGCTTTGGCCACCTGGGCGTCAAGCGCGTGATGAAGCAGGGAGTCATTCCAGTCGAGATCATGCAGAAGCTGCTCAACAAGTGGTTTACCTGCGCGCTCGACCTGTTCGGCAAGGACGCCTCCAGCACCGCCATCTGGACCTACGTGTGGGGCTTGAAGAGCCGTTTCAACGAGCACAAGAATCCGCCCATCGAAGAGGTGGATCGGCTGCAGCTCAACGAGATGTCCCGCTCCGCGTATGCCCGCGAGGTGCAGGGCCTGATCGATCAGATCAACCGCACCGCGAAGCCGGGCTCGGCGACGCTGGTGCTGCCCTCCACGAAATTCAACCGGAAAATCGGAGAATTCGCGGAGCAGCCCTATTCGGCGAGCGGCGAATTGCTCTCAGCGGAGGCGTACCAGAAGCATCTTGAGCAGGCGCTCCCCACCGAGAAGGACTACGCGACGCTGGACGCCATTTTCAAGTCCGGCGAGCAATGGGTGGCCCCTCCGCCAAACAAGGACGAGGATTAAGTCCCGCCAGGGACGGTCAACCAGAGGAATCCGCGGGAGGCATGAGGTTGGGAGGCAAGCCGACCCCTGACTCTACCGCACGTCAGCGGACGCTGACCGCCTATCTCTTTCTTGCGCCGGCGCTGGTCGCGCTGGCGCTCTTTACTTTTTATCCCATCGCTTACGGGATCTACCTCGCGTTCACCGACTATGACATGCTGCGGCACACCCCGCAGGGAGTGCTGGTGCCGCCACGTTTCGTGGGATTGGATAATTTCGCAAAGCTCTACCGAGACCCCTATTTCTGGACGGCACTGACCAACTCGGCGCTTTACCTGCTCGTCGTGCCGGTGCTGCAGGTACTTGCGATGGCGGTGGCGGTGCTGGTCAACCAGCGAATCGCCGGCGTGCGGCTCTTTCGCACGACCTATTATATTCCGGTGGTGACCTCGGTGGTGGTCGTGGGCATCGCCTGGAACTGGGTGTACCAGAGCGACGGCCCGCTGAACGCATTGTTGGTGGATGTCCTGGGATTGCCGCGGGTGGGCTGGCTCACCGATGGCCGGGTGGCGCTCTTTTCCGTCATGCTCGTCACGGTGTGGCAGGGGCTCGGATACTTTATGATGCTCTACCTCGCGGGTCTGCAGGGCATCCCCCCGGAGTACGAGGAGGCGGCCCGCCTGGACGGCGCCGGGCCCTGGCTGGTGTTCCGCCACGTGACCGTGCCGCTGCTGCGGCCTACACTGGCACTGTGCAGCGTGATCTCGTGCATTTCGGCGTTCAAGGTGTTCACCGAGATTTACGTGATGACCCGTGGCGGGCCGGAGCACGCCACGCTGACCCTGGGCTACTTGATATTCGACACCGCATTCAAGGACTACGCCATGGGGTACGCCGCCGCGCTTTCCCTGGTGATGGGAATTTTCGTGGGCGTGATCTCGTACGTCAATCTGCGTTATTTCCGCGAGGGGGGCCTGACGTACTATGCGTAGAGCCTTGATGTACGTCCTGATGATCTCCCTGGCCGTGCTGACGGTGGGCCCGTTCGTGTACCTGCTGCTCGGCTCGCTCGTGAAGGGAAACCTGCTCACGCTTTTCCGCACCGGCGAGTGGCTGGACCCGGCGCGCTACACGCTGCAGAATTACCTCGGACCAGACGGCGTGTGGGCGACGTTTTCCCGCATGCGCCTGTTCGAGAACACCGTGTTGATCTGCGCCGTGGGCGTGACGCTGGAGTTGTTCGTCTCGGCGCTGGCCGCGTACCCCCTGGCCCGCATGGCGTTTCCAGGACGCGGACTCGTCTTCGCGCTGATGCTGTCGACGATGATGCTGCCGGCCCAGGCAACGATGATCGTGAACTTCAATACGATTCGGTTTCTGGGCCTGTACGACACCTACGCGGCAGTGATTCTGCCCAGCGCGGCGAGCGTGTTCGGAATTTTCCTGATGCGCCAGGCGTTCATCACGGTGCCGAAGGAACTGGACGAGGCGGCCCGCATCGACGGCGCCGGCGACTTCACGATATGGTGGCGCATCATGCTCCCGCTGACCCGCCCGGCGCTGGGCACGCTGGCGATCTTCTCGTTCGTGGGCTACTGGAACTCCTTCATCTGGCCGCTGGTGGTGCTCAAGCATGAAAACAAGTATCCCCTGGCGGTGGGCCTCCAGTTCATGGCGGAGGTCTTCGACAAAACCTTCGGAAAAATCGCCGCCGGGTCCATCCTGTCGGTGATTCCCATCATCGCGGTGTTCCTGCTGCTGCAGAAGCAGTTCATCCGCGGCATTACCGCGGGGGCGGTGAAGTGAGGACGCAAGCGGGAAACCCCGACGGAATGCCGAACCGACGGCGAAGGGTCGCCCGTCGACGGCGATAGATCCAGCCCGGGGGAGGCGCCAACGTGCTCATTGAGACCGAACCGCTGCTGCAGATGATGAGCATCGAGCAGAAGGCCGCGCAGATGTTGATGGTCAGCTATCCGTGGACCGAGATGACGCGCGACTGGGAGACCTTCTTCCGCAAGTGCCAGGTTGGGGGCGTGATCCTCAACGAGCGCAACTTCCAGACTGTGGCGCAGGTGCGCTCGCTGATCGAGGGTCTCCAGGACTTCGCCCGCGAGACCGCGGTGGGCATCCCCCTGTACGTGGCCATCGAGCAAGAGGGCGGCAGCGCCTCGCCCCTGTCCTTCGCCCGTGCCATCCACCCCGGCAACATGGCCATCGGCGCCACCCGCAACAGCGAGTACGCCTACGAGGCCGCCCGCCTGTGCGCCAACGAGCTGCGCTCCTTCGGCTTCACCATGAACCTCGCGCCGGTCGCGGACATCAACCATGCCTACACCAACCCTGTCGTGGGACCGCGCGCGTTCGGTGAGCGCGAGGACATGGTCACCCAGATGACCGTGAAGACCGTCAAGGGCCTCCAGGAGAACGGCATCGCGGCGTGCGCGCGGCACTTCCCTGGTCTGGGACGCGTGGTGGGCGAGTGCTACGACGATCTGGCCAGCGTTGGCCAGAACGAGGAAACCTTCACGGGCTCTGACTTCAAGCCGTTCGTGCAGGCCATCGCGGCGCGCGTGGACGCCATCATGGTCGCGGTGGCCGCCTACACGGGCATGGACCGCGACGGCTTCCCGGCTGCCCTCTCCACCAAACTGGTCACCAACATCCTGCGCAACACGCTCAATTTCAAAGGCGTGATCGTGTCCGACCAGGTCGACTGCAAGGCCATCCTCGACCGCATTCCCATCCAGGAAGCCGCGACGCTCGCAGTGCGAGCGGGCATCGACCTCATCTTGTCCAAGGGCACGCTGGAGAACGTGGCCCACCTTTTCGTGGGGATCGTGGACGGGCTCAACAAGCGCTACTACGGGCCAGAGCGCGTGGAGGAGGCGGCCACCCGCATCCTCAAGGCGAAATTCCGCCGCTCCATCGACCCGGTGCCGTTCCGCGACGATCCCACCGACCTGATGAACCGCATCGCGCGCGACTCGGTGACCCTGGTCCGTAACGAGGAGGGGCTCCTCCCGTTGAAGCTGGACGCAGGCGAAGAGGGAGAGCACTGGATCGGCGTGCTCTCCCCGCATCCTCCGAACCGCGACATGATCACGCTTGGCGAGGGGTTGCAGGGGAAGCATACCTGGGTAGAAGAGGTGCAGTACGACCCGGCGGCCGAGGATCTTGACTGGCAGGAGATCTCGGACAAGTTCGGCAACTGCGAGACGCTCATTCTGGTGACGTCCTCGCCGGCGCTGCTGAACGAGCGTCAGGTCGACTGGCTCAACCGCATCATCGGCCTGGAGAAGCCGACGGTGCTGGTGTCGTTGCAGAATCCGTATCACCTGATGCACTTCCCGGCGATGAAGACGTACCTGGCCACTTACGGCCACAGCCCTTCTTCGCTGGAAGCGCTGGTGGACGTGCTGCTGGGCGAGGCGAATCCCCGGGGACGCCTGCCCATCACCATCCCCGAGGTGGCCGAGTACGGAGAGGGTGTTGGCTATGGTGTTTGACCAGTTCTCGGACAAGCTCCGGGAGCGCCTGAAAAAACAGCAAGAGGAAGAGGCCGCCAAAGCGGAGGCGGCGCCCCAGGGGTTTCTGCAGAAATTGCAGAGCGGGATCCAGAAGGGCATCGACGTCCTCAACACCGACATCGGGGAATTGATCCCCGCCGCCGCCCCGGCCTCGCGCGCCATGGACCGCCTCAAGGACGGACTCAAGCGCACCCGCGACGGCCTCATGGGCGGCGTCATGGATCTCTTCCGCGGCAAGCGCATCGATGAGGATTTTTGGGAATCGCTTGAGGAGATCCTGATTACCTCCGACGTCGGTGTGGCCACCAGCACCCAGATCGTGGACCGTCTGCGGGCCGCCGTAAAAGAGCAGAAGATCACCGAGCCAGCCGCCCTGACGGATATTCTGCGCGAGGATCTGACCGGCATCCTGAAAACGGTCGAGTCGGATCTGATGCTTGAGTCCGGGCTCACCGTGATCATGGTCGTTGGCGTGAACGGCACCGGAAAAACCACCACCATCGGCAAGCTGGCGTGGCGCTTGAAGAGCGAGGGAAAAAAGGTGATGCTGGCCGCCGCCGACACCTTCCGCGCCGCGGCCATGGACCAGCTCCAGATCTGGGCCGATCGAGTGGGCGTCGACATCATCCGCCTTGGCGAGAACGCGGATCCGGCCGCGGTGGCTTATGACGCCGTCACGGCTGCCCAGGCGCGTGGCATGGACGTGCTCATTATTGACACGGCGGGCCGCCTGCACAATAAAGTCAACTTGATGGAAGAGCTGAAAAAAGTGCGCCGCGTGGTCACCCGGCAGATTCCGAGCGCGCCGCACGAGACCCTTCTGGTGCTGGACGCCACCACCGGCCAGAACGCGCTGCAGCAGGCGAAAACCTTCGGCCAGGCGGTCGACGTGAGCGGGCTGGTGCTGGCCAAGCTGGACGGCACCGCGCGCGGCGGCATCGTCATCGCAATTGCCCAGGAGCTGGGAACGCCGGTGAAATTCATCGGCATCGGAGAGGCCATGGACGACCTGCGCGCGTTCGAGGCAACCGAGTTCGTCAACGCGCTGTTCGTCACCACGGAGGAGGCCGCGGCTACCTGAGCCATCGCGGAGATGAAATTATTTTAGCACGTGAGCAATTCGAGGGCTGACCGCTTGAACGCCCGTTGCAGTCAATATAGACGTTTCCAGGAGCCCCGGCAGGCGGTCGCCAACAGCGCGTCAATGAGTTACGAGAGTCCAGTCAGCCGCCAGCTCTATGGAATCAATCCGTCCGGTACCGGTCCGACAACCGAGGCTTACGTCGGCTTGAGCGCGCAGGAGGCAGAATTGAAGGAGAGCTGGTTCCGGGATTCAATTGCCGGCAACCCTGACCTCGTCATGGGGGTCTGCCGTCGTGCCGGCCTCACAAACGAAAAATGGTTCTGCTGGGGAACCGAGGTAAAGACTGGGGTGGGACCGATCGACGTGTTGCTCGTCTCAGAGACAGGACGCATAGGCATCGTTGAAACGAAGCTGTCATTGAATCCGGAGAAGCGTCGGAGTGTGGTCGCACAGTTGCTCGAGTATGCTGTGAATCTCCGCGATCGTGACTTGGACGATATTTCGGAGAGCCTTCCGGTCGAGTCTCTGGTGAAGACCTCTGATGCGCAGCGTCGACTCAAGGAGGGCGACTATCTCCTCGTGGTGGCCGGCGACGAACTCGATCCCCGGGCAGTGCGACTTGGCGAGGCGGTATTGGGGAAGCACGTACTGCAAAAATGGGATCTCGCCCTGGTGGACCTTGCGCTCTACCGCCGTCCAACCGACAAAGAAGCGAATCTGCTGGTGCCGACACTTCGAGGAACGCTGGTGGCTGAGAGGCGGCAGGTCTTCGAGGTCAAATTTGTAGGGCTGCCAGAGGCATTCAAGCCGCAGGTGACTGCGGTTGAGCCGCCGCCTCCGACTGATGGGCAGTGGGACGAGGCGCGCTTCAAGCTTGCACTTGAGGCAGCGTCCCTTCCGCCCGCCTTTAAGAATTTGGGACGCCGGCTACTGAAGCTGACACAGGACTATCCCGAGTTGGAAGCACGGTTCGGCAGAGGCAAGTCCGGCTCGCTAATCTTGAAACGCAATGGTTATGGGCTTATCGAGTTCGATCTCGCTGGCAACCTGCGCTTCCGGCGAACCAAGATTGAACGAGCGCTCCCGGCCACGACTCGTACTCAATACTTTGGCAGCCTCAAAGCGATCTTCTCGGAGGCATACGACCAGGTTTATCCACTGCGCTCTGCCGACCAGATCGTTCCGAAAGCGGATGACGTCATCAATGCACTTCAAGTCGCGCTCCAGGCGGCGCGAGAATCCGAGGAATGAGAAAGGGGGCTACACGATTAGTGTACGCGGCGTCCAGGCGCACTCATGCCAGGTGCCCGCGTTCCGGCGCATCCGTCGCTGAAGTAGGAAGCGCAGCGGGGGAGCGGCTGTCGTACCTCGAACCATGCCTGGTAAGGAGGCTCCAACCATGTCTGAACTGCGGGCCCATGTTCGCGATGGACATCTGATTCTCAATGTGCCCACTGACCTGCCGGATGGTACGGTCCTCGATCTGGTGGTTGACGACGAGGGCGATGATCTTTCCGAGGAAGAGCGGCGAGCCCTGCATCAGGTCATCGCCAGGGCGTGGGAATCGGTGAAGGCGGGCCGCGCCTTTTCCGCGGAAGAAGTGCTCGGGGACTTGCGTAGACGGCGTGCCTGAAATCCCGGTCATCGTTTCGGCCGAGGCGCGCGCACAAATTGACGAGATCGATGTCTGGTGGATGACAAACCGGCGATCGTCGCCGGATCTCTTCTGGCAGGAGCTTGAGGAGGGTATCGGCCTTTTATCTCGTCTCCCGCGCGTCGGACACCCTTACTCGTACCCGGGTTTGCCGGGCCTTCGGCGTCTACTGCTGCGCAGCAGCAGATATCATCTGTACTATCGCGCGTCCGACGAGGCGGTCACGGTACTGGCGGTCTGGAGTGCGGTGCGTGGGCGACCGCCCCAATTTTAGCTCGGCGCTTTCGACTCTGCTCTAATCCAGGCTGATTCTCGGCTGGCGCGGCGCGGGATTGTCGAATCCGAGCAGCATTTCCAGGGCCGGCCGCTCGAACTGTACCTGATCCGGGAAAACGTAACCCCGCTCGCTGTCGCGGACCAGCTCGAGATAGCGGTCCCAGAGCGGAATTTCTCCGGGCGACGAATACACACGCGACGTGTCCTGGTAGGAGCAGAATTCCCACTCGATTCGCTCCTGGGACATGGGCCCGAACACCCGGCACGCCAGGGGGCGTCCGGCATATACGGTGCAGCCCCGCATGGACGAATAGAACGGACACCTCCACGAGCGATATACCTGCCGCTGATCCGGCCGGCCCGGCCCGAGCGTCGCAAAGTGGATTCGGGGTCGAGGCCTCGCAAAGGTCAGGGCGTGATCGAATTCCCGACGGCTGAGCGTCATGTAGAGCGGCGGCCCCACGCAGCAGCGGTAGCACGATCCACAGGGTTTCCTGAGCGGCTCGAGCTGCCCGTCGACCTCCCGATAAAATGCCTCGAGATCCGTGTCAGCGGGCGCCAACGTCAATCCCCTGCAGCTTCGCGAGCTCGGAGATGGTGACGAACTGATATCCCTTTTGCCGGTATGCGGCAATCATGGTGGGCAGCGCACGAATCGTCCCGATGCGGCCGGAGTGCATCAGCAAGATGGCGCCCATCTGCGAGCGCCACATGGTGTAGGAGTAAATCTGCAGCGGATCGGTCTCCCGCCAGTCGCCGGGGTTCACGTTGTCGAGGATCACCGAGTAGCCCATGCTCTGCACGAGCTTGAGCCGGCCCATGTCCAGCCGCCCGCCCGGGGGGCGCATGATGCGCGTCTTCACGCCCACCAGCGCGCGCAGCAGGAGGTCAGTCTGGTCCATCTCGCGGCGGATCCCGGTCTCGTCGAGATCCTGGAATGACGCGTGCGTGTACGAGTGGTTGCCCAGCTCGTGGCCTTCCATCACGATGCGGCGCAGCAACTCCGGCTGCATCTGCACGCCGCGCCCCTCCACGAAGAAAGTGGCCTTCACCTTGTGCCGCTGCAGCAGGTCGAGCAGCACGGGCGAGAGCAGCGGATACGGGCCGTCGTCAAAGGTGAACGCGACGACTTTGGGCATGTGGTGCGGCTGCAGCCCCAGCCGGGTGAGCGCCATGTTCTTCATCCGAGCCAGCACCGCAGGGATCGAGGGGTTCGAGGCGGCCTGGAAATCGGTGGTCGGCGTGACGATGGCCGGCACCAGCGACGCCCGGGCGGAGACGTACCAGCGCATCATCGCCAGGGTGCCGACCACGGCCAGCGCGAGAAACAGCACGTCGAAGCAGAAGCGGCCCAGGCTGTAGCGGGCGCGGCGTGGGGCGGCCGGTTCCGCGCGCGGCGGAGTCGGGGCGGCCACGGGCGGCGCCTCCGGAACCGGATCGGCTTCGGACTGAGCGGACGCGGACGGAGTTGCTGCAGCAGGCTCCACCGCGGACCCGGCCGCTGTTTGGGCCATGGGATCTCCAGGGTTCATATCGGAGAAAGACACCCTGAACTTTTCGCTCCCGGGCCGTTTCTTTCCTGTCAAGGCGGCGCTCCGGAGCGTTGGAACAATTGCAGGAAGTGGTTCCAGAATGTCTAAAGACCCCTCCGAAATTCCACCCCCTGGACACACCCCTGGGACACACCCCCTTGATTAGGAGAGGGACTCTGCGCAAATGAAATCGTGGATCTGGGGATCCGCGGCACTGATTCTCGCGCTGACCGCGAGCGTGGTGGCCGGCGTGGTCTACCGCCAGATCGACTGGCTGCACGCGACCATCGTGTTTTTCACGATCTACGGGGCCGCGCTTCTTGTCGTTCCCCTCTTTCCCCGCCGCAAGCCCGCGCTCAAGAACGACTGCTACCGCCCGTTCGTCTCGGTGCTCATCCCGGCGCGCAACGAAGAAGACGTCATCGAGGCCACCGTCCGCTCGGTGTGCGCCATGCAGTACCGCAAGAACGGCAAGCCGCACTTCGAGGTGCTGGTCATCGACGACGCGTCCAGCGACCAGACCCCCTACATCCTGGCGCGCCTCGAGCAAGAATTCCCCATGCTCCGCACCGTCCGCCGCTACGCGGATCGCAAGGTGAGCGGCAAGTCCGCCGTCCTCAACGAGGGCCTGCGCGGCGCCACCGGCGAGATCATCGCGGTGTTTGACGCCGACACCCGGGTGGAGCCGAATTTCCTGGTGAAGACCGTGGCCTGCCTGTACGATCCTCAGGTGGGCGGCGTTCAGGGGCGAGTGCGCATCTACAATTCCGACCACAACGCGCTCACCGCCGTGCAGGAGGATGAGTTCTCGGTTTTCGCCCACCTCGTGCAACTCGGCAAGGACGCGCTCAACGGCCTTACCGCGCTGGGCGGAAACGGCCAGCTCACCCGCCGCGCGGCACTGGAGGCGTGCGGCGGGTGGAACGAGATGTCCACCACGGAGGATCTTGACCTCACGCTCCAGATGCTGCTGCGCGGGTACAGCGTGCGCTATTGCGGCGAGGCGGTCCTCTGGCAGGAGGCCGTCCCCACCTGGCGCGCGCTCCTCCGCCAGCGCATCCGCTGGACTGAGGGCTTCATCAAGTGCTTCTTTGACTACGGCTTTCCGGTGCTGTTCGGCCGCATCCCCCTGTTCAAGAAGTGGGACGCGTTATTCAGCCTCCTCCGCGTGCTGCTTCCCCTGTGGATGCTGGTCGCGTACCTGTCCATCGGCACCTCGATGCTGGCCGGGATGAGCGCGCACAGCACGCTTCCCCAGTGGCTGTTCTGGGCGGCCTCGACCGCCTTCTTCGCGGTCACCTGGCTGGGAATCCGGGCGATGTCGGCGCCGCCCTTCTTCCACTCGGTGGTGCGGGTGATCCACTACTGGCTGTACAACTTCATCTGGCTGCTGGCCGTGCCCCTCGGCTTCGTGAACTGCCTGAAGCACTTCAACACCATCGTGTGGGACAAGACCGACCACCGCGGCGACCGCCACATGGTGCCCATGGCCAGCGTTCCGCATCTCTCCTACCGCCCGGCGCCGAACCCCGCGCTCGCGGCCGAGGAAGTTTGACATGGCAATCAGTTTTGGATAGAATGTTCAAGATCCGGAAAGAGGTCCTACCGTGGTTATCCTCACGGTGATTCGTCGACTCCTCATTTTCGTAATCGCCATCTGCCTTCTCTTCAACTCCGTTCTGCTGGTCCTGGCGAAGACCGCGCGAGACGGGAAGACGCCTCAGGCCGATACCTACAAGGTCAAGGCGTACTTCGCATCCCGAGAGCTTGCAAAATCCCGGGCCGGGGAATTGAAGCTGGAAGAAGGCCGCTACCGCATCTACGACGTCACCCGCGAGCGTCGCGAAAAGACGGGCGACTGGAACGTCGAGATGGTCTTTGCAAAGACGCCGGCCGATCAGGTCGAGGTGATGGCGACCACGCTGACCGGCCAGGGTTTTCCCAACAGCGTGGAAAGCAGCGAGGATGGGAGCCGAACGATCCGCCTCCGGCAGGCTTTTAGCAGCAAGAGGGCAGCAGACGCCAAGGTTACCGAGGTCCTGAGCCGGTCTAACGGCCTGTTCATGATGTCCTCGGAGCCCGGCACCCGCAAGGTGAGCTTCAAGGCGTGGTGCCTCGAGGTCGCCGTGTCGGATGACGAGACGATGAAGTCCCTCAAGCAGAAGCTGAAAGGCAAGGCTACTCTGGAGGTCCGTTAAGCAATTGCTGGCGATCGCGCTCGCCGTCGCACGCAAAGACCTTCGTGACATTTTCAAGAACCGGGCGATTCTTCTGAGTGTCCTGGCCCCCGTGATTCTGTCGGTGGTTTTCGTGCGGATTGCCGAACACGCTTCCAACCGCCCCGTGCGCGTGGCGCTGGTTTCCGCTCAAGCGACGACGTTGCAAGAGCGGCTCAGATCAGTGGAGGCGCTCAAGGTGACGCCGCATGCCTCGCATGACGAGGCGGGCCACGCGGTTGAGATTGGGGAGACGGACCTTGCGCTCGTCCTGCCGGCCTCGTTCGACGAGGCGGTTGCGGCGCGTGAGACTCCGCTCATTACGGTCATCGTCCGCAAGGACGGCGGACCGATGGTGGCGGCCGGACTCGCGGCCCTCGTGGAAGCCTTGCGCGGACACGCGGGCCAGGATCCGCCGGTGCAAGTCGACCTGGTGACCCTCGGGGTCGATGAGAAGGTGGTTCAGCGCGGCAGGCTGGTAAGCGCCTGGGTGCTGTTCGCGCTCCTCATCGGATTTACCGTGGTGGCGTCCTCCCTCATTGAGGAACGGGAGAGAGGAACGCTGGCGGCCATTCTTGCCATGCATGCGGACGCCCGTCCGGTGCTGGCCGGGAAGGCGATCATCGGGTTTGTGGTCAGCGCGGGCGCGTCCGCGGCGATAGTCGCGGGAAACGGCCTGGCAACTTCGGTGGGAATGGAGTCGGCGACCGTGCTGCTGGGCGGCGTGGCGTTCGTGGTGGCGCTGGGTCTGTGGATGGGGACGTTGTTTCCCAACATGGCCTCGGCAAACGCCGGGTTGTCGGCGGCCTTCATGGTGTTGTTCGTGCCCGTCTATCTCGCGGATCTTGGGAGTGGATGGGGCGGCGCGTGGATCGCGTGGCTGCCTTCCCACACCCTGATGGACGGGCTGCGGAGAGCGCTGCAAGGGGACCTGCCGCTTGCCGCGGCGTGGTCCTCAACCGGCCTGTTGACGGCGTGGGCGCTGGCCTTCGCGGTGCTGGCCGCGATGGGTCTGGCGCGCGTGGGGGAAGCGCGCGCGTAGTTCTTCCAAACAAGAAAGGGTATCGATGGAGAGCATCGCCGAACTCGAACAGCTGCCGCGCGGTGAGCTGATGGACGTCGCGGAAGACCTGGCCGTGCCCGGGGTCAACCGCATGAAGAACCAGGAGCTGATCTACAAGATCCTGGAGGCGCGGGCCGACACCCAGGGCCTGCTGTACGTCACCGGCGTCCTGGAGATCTTGCCTGAGGGATACGGCTTCTTGCGCGGCCGCACGTACCTGCCCGGAAACTCGGACGTGTACGTCTCGATGTCGCAGATCAAGCGCTTCAACCTGCGCATGGGCGACGTGGTGAGCGGCATGGTGCGCGCGCCGAAAAACGGCGAAAAATATTACGGGTTGCTCAAGGTGCAGTGCGTCAACTCGCAGGACCCCGATGTCCTGCGGCGCCGTCCCCACTTTGAGAACCTGACGCCGATCTTCCCGGACCACCAGTTCCGGCTGGAAACCACCAAGGAAGAATTGTCGACGCGCATCATCGATCTCTTCTCCCCCATCGGAAAAGGCCAGCGTGGGCTCATCGTGGCGCCGCCCAAGGCGGGCAAGACGATTCTTTTGAAAAAGATCGCGCACGGAATTACCACGAATCACCCGGACACGCATCTGATTGCGCTGCTGGTGGACGAGCGTCCTGAAGAAGTCACCGACATGGAGCGCTCCATCGAGGGTGAAGTGGTCGCATCCACGTTCGATGAGCCGCCCGAGCAGCACGCCCGGGTCTCCGAGCTGGTGCTGGAAAAGGCCAAGCGGCAGGTGGAAATGGGCACCGACGTGGTCATCCTGCTCGACTCCCTGACGAGAATGTCGCGCGCCTACAACAACATCACTCCGCCCACCGGGCGCACCCTGTCGGGCGGTCTCGACACTGCCGCGCTGCGCATGCCGAAGCGCTTTTTCGGCGCGGCGCGCAACATCGAGGGCGGCGGCAGCCTGACTATCGTGGCCACCTGTCTCATTGAGACGGGCAGCAAGATGGACGACGTGATTTTCGAGGAGTTCAAAGGCACCGGCAACATGGAGCTGGACCTCTCCCGCCGTCTTGCCGAGCGCCGCATCTTCCCGGCCTTTGACATCAAGAAGTCGGGCACGCGCCACGAGGAGCTGCTCATCGTCCCCGACGACCTCAAGAAGATCTGGGTGCTGCGCCGCGCGCTCGACATGCTGGGCGAGGTCGAGATGACCGAGATCCTCATCGAGCAGATCAGCAAGACGCCCAGCAACGACGGGTTCTTGAAGGCCATCACCCGAGAGGCGCTCTCCTTCGGCAAGAATTTTTAGGCTGTCGGCCTGTTAACATCGCATTCACCACCCGCAGGGCCGCTTATGGTTACATGCCCGCATGGGTGTTTTGTGTGCAGGTTCCATTGCTTATGCCTCCGTCGCGCTTCCCGCGCGCCTCGCGGCTCCGTCTCCAGCGGCGTCGGGTCCCATAAAGGCGCTCGACACGGTTGACGACATCAAGGCTCGCTCCACGCTGGTCGCGCTGGTCCAGCCAGCCGCATGGATCACCGAGCTGGCCAGCCATCCCGCGCAGACCGGCGCCGTGCTGGCCCAGGTGGGGAGCAACCTCGCCAGCGGGAACATCGGCGCCGCGGGCGCCGCGCTGGGCGGCTTGTTGGGCCAGGCCGTCAATCCCACCGGCATCGCGCGCGGCGTATACATGACCGGCCTCTACATGCAGGCCGGCGTGGACGCCCTGGTGGGCGCCGTCGAGCTGCACGCGGGCTTCCGCGACAACAACAACGCCCTCAAGCTGATGGCCGGCGCCGACTTCATCGGCTCGGCCTCCTCGGTCGCCTTCGCGCTCGGGAACGGCGGCACCGCGCTGGGCCTCAACCTGGCCAGCAGCGGCGCCCGTCTCGCGTTGATCGTTGCCCGTCCCCAGGACTACAGCCGCATCCAGAAGGCCAAGACGGTCTTCGACGGCATCGCCTCGGCAAGCTCGGCTCTGATGAAGGCCAACATCGCCCCGGTGGCTGGCCTGGTCGGCTACATCGGATTCGGCGTCACGCAGATCGTGTACATGAACAACGCCGGCTTCCGCGGCCGGGTGGACGCCGCGGTGGACTGGGTGATTGACAAGTTCAAGTAGGATGGCAGGGGTCGGCCCGCCGACGCCACGCCGGTTCTACCGACCTGTTTCCAGCGTTTCGCCGCCCTTCGGGCTCGGCCGGCTGATGGTCAGCCCCTTGCGCTGCCGCGGCAGGCACTCGCGCAGCGCCGCTTCGATGGCCTCCGCATCCAGTCTGGTCCCGATGCACACCAGTGTGGTGGGCGGCGGATCGCTGGGGGCGGCCGGCTCGAACTGACATCCCCCGCGCACCCAGTTCACGAACAGCGAGCCCTCGCGGGTGCGCAGCGTGCCCTTCAGCCGAAAGAGGCCGACCGGAGGATTTTCGGTGAGCCAGCGCTCCACCCGCCCCCGGTCGAAAGTGGTTTCCTCGTCCTTGATGGCAAACGAGGTGAAGGCGGTGTGGTGGTGCGCTTCCGCGTGGTGCTCGGCGCCGTGGCGCACGGTTTCCGCGTCGAACAGCACGCGGATGTCCACCCTGCAATATTCGCACGGCACCAGCAGCGCATTTTCGTTTGACTCGCGCACGGCTATCTCAACGTCTGGGATTTCCGGGACCGGTACCAGGTCCGCCTTGTTGAGGAGCACGACGTCCGCCGCCTGCACCTGGTTGTAGCAGGCGTAAGCGAGATCGTGGTCGAGCGCGCGGAAATTGTAGGCGTCCACCACGCACAGCACCGGCTCCAGCCGAATTCTTCCCACCAGGTAATTGGTCTGGGTGAGCGAGGCCAGCACCGAGCCCGGCTCGGCCAGCCCGCTCAGCTCGAACACGATGCGCTCGGGATGGTAATCGTGGATCATCTTGCTGACCGTGTCGAGCATGTCCGCGCCGATCTCGCAGCACACGCAGCCGGAGGCCAGCTCCACCACCTCGTGGCCGCTCCGCTTGAGCAGGCCGCCGTCGATGCCCACCTCGCCAAACTCGTTGACCAGCACGGCGACCTTTTCGCCGCCCATCCCGTGGGCCAGGATGTGGCGCAGCAAAGTGGTCTTCCCAGCGCCCAGAAAGCCAGTCACCACGTGGATCTTCACGGGATTGTCAGTCACGTGGCATGCCTTTCGTGGCGGCCTCGCGGAAGCCTCTTTGCCTGTTTTCGGTAGTGGCGCGCGACACAAAGGCCCGCCCGCCGTGCATCCAGAATCAGGCTACCATGCGCTACCTTCTGAACGTCTGGTTGTTGATCGTCTCGTTGTTGATCGCGCCGCTTGCCGCGGCGCCCTCCATGCCGGTATACCGCGATGCGTACGCCGGATTTTCCATCGGCCAGCCGCGCGGCTGGGCGCTGAATTATTCCGAGGGCAGCATCGTCGTGACCCGGGATCCCGAGCAGATGATCGGCGTGCTGGTGTATCCCGCGCGCTTGATGTCGGACATGTCGGCCGACCAGTTCGCGGGGATGTTCGGCGGCGCCATCGGAGACGTCATCCGTGACGCCGGCGGCACGTTTGAAATGGCGCCGCCGCAAGCGGGCCGCGCGGCCGCCCGGGGCACGGTGGACGGCGTGGCGATGCGCGCGCTGCTCACGGTCAAGGCCGAGCCGGGCTTCGTCACCGTCAAGCTGATTTTCGCGCCCACCGCGAGATGGGCCGCCGAGGAGCCCACGCTGCAGCAGGTGGCGGCCAGTTTTCGGCGCGACACCGTGGTCGATCCGGGAGATGCTGACGGGGGAGGGAAAATCCCCGGGAAAGCGCCGCAACGCTCCCGG
>Ga0194121_10003804_pt1 | contig 22489 bp, 17 predicted proteins | sample TA2MahCa50mmetaG_FD_148609 | JGI IMG/M metagenome (GOLD analysis project Ga0194121, IMG submission 148609) | Freshwater microbial communities from Lake Tanganyika, Tanzania - TA2015020 Mahale Deep Cast 50m | ecosystem: Environmental > Aquatic > Freshwater > Lake | place: Tanzania: Lake...
GTGCGGGCTGGTGGCTTACGTCGACAAGAGCGACCTCTCGATCCGGAAGCTCGAGGGCAACCCGTTCCATCCCGGCTCGCGCGGCAGGAACTGCGCGAAGGGGCCGGCGACGCTGAACCAGATCGAGGATCCCGAGCGCGTGCTCTACCCGATGAAGCGGGTGGGGGCGCGCGGCTCCGGCAAGTTCGAGCGGGTCACGTGGGATCACGTGCTCGACGTCTTCGCGCGGCAGATCAGGACCGCGCTGATCGAGGGGCGACGCACCGAGGTGATGTACCACGTCGGGCGGCCGGGCCACGATGGCTACATCGATCGCGTGCTGCAGGCGTGGGGCGTCGACGGCCACAACAGCCACACCAACGTCTGCAGCGCCGCGGCCCGGCTCGGCTACGCGCTCTGGCAGACGGTCGACCGGCCCTCCCCCGACCACGCGAACGCGAAGTTCATCCTGCTGCTCTCGAGCCACCTCGAGACCGGCCACTACTTCAACCCGCACGCGCAGCGGATCATCGAGGGCAAGCTCGCCGGCGCGAAGCTCTGCGCCATCGACATCCGCCTGTCGAACACGGCGGCGATGGCCGACTGGTGGCTGGCGCCGCATCCGGGCAGCGAGGCGTTCCTCCTGCTGGCGTTCGCCAAGGTGCTGCTCGACGAGGGGACGTTCGACCGGAAGTTCGTCGAGGAGTGGACCAACTGGCGCGAGGCGCTGCCGGTGCTGGCGCCGGAGAAGTCCGGCGCGGCGGGCGGCGGCGCCGCGCCGCGCTTCGACGACTTCGTCGCCGCGCTGAAGGCCCATTACGCCGCGTACACGCCCGAGGCCGCCGAGAAGGAGTGCGGCGTCGCGCGCGACAAGATCGTCGCGGTCGCGCGCGAGATCGGCAAGGCGGGCCACGGCTTCGCCAGCCACGTCTGGCGCAACGCTGCGTCCGGGAACAAGGGCGGCTGGCAGGTGGCGCGCTGCCTCCATTTCCTGTCGGTGCTGGTCGGCGCGGTCGGCGCGGAAGGCGGCACCAACTTCAACACGGCCGACAAGTTCGTGCCGGCGCCGTTCGCGAAGCCGCCGCCGCAGAAGGTCTGGAACGAGCTGCTCTATCCGCGCGAGTGGCCGCTCTCCCACCATGAGCTCTCGTACCTGCTGCCGCACCTGATGCTGGACGGCCGCGGCAAGTTGGCCGCCTATTTCACGCGCGTCTACAACCCCGTTTGGACCAACCCCGACGGCATGGTGTGGGAGCGCGTGCTGCGCGACGAGAAGCTGGTCGAGCTGCACGCCGCGCTCACGCCGGTCTGGAGCGAGACGGCGCAGTACGCCGACTACGTGCTGCCGATGGGGGTCGGCGCCGAGCGCCACGACCTGATGTCGCAGGAGACGCACGCCGGCCGCTGGATCGGCTTCCGGCAGCCGGTGCGCCGCGTCGCGCTGGAGCGCGCCGGCAGGAAGGTCGAGTGGACCTGGCAGGCGAATCCGGGCGAGGTCTGGGAGGAGGACGAGTTCTGGATCGCGCTGTCGTGGCGGATCGATCCGGACGGGGCGCTCGGCATCCGGCAGTGGTTCGAGTCGCCCTACCGCAAGGGCGAGCGGATCACGATCGACGAGTACTACCGCTGGATCTTCGAGAACACGGTGCCGGGATTGCCGGCGGCGGCGGCGAAGCTCGGCCAGACGCCCCTCGAGTACATGCGCCGGCACGGCTGTTTCGAGGTGGCGGGCAGCACCTACGACTCGTTCAAGCGGCCGCTCGGCGAGAGCGAACGGGCCGGCGCGAGCGAAGACGCGGCGAAGCGGATCGTCGTCAAGGACGGCAAGGCGATCGGCGTGCTGGCGGAGGGGGCGGCGCGGATCGGGCTGGCGACGCCGAGCCGCCGGTTCGAGCTGTTCAGCCAGACGATGGTCGACTGGCGCTGGCCGGAGCAGTCGCTGCCGGGCTACATCGAGAGCCACGTCCACCCGCGCCACCTCGATCCGGCGAAGGGCGACTACGTCCTGGTGCCGACCTTCCGGCTGCCGACGCTGATCCACACGCGCAGCGCCAACTCGAAGTGGCTCTACGAGCTGTCGAACACCAATCCGGTCTGGATCCACCCGGAAGATGCGCAGCGGCTCGGCGGCGTGAAGACGCTCGACCTCGTGCGCGTCTCGACGCGGATCGGCCACTTCATCAACAAGGCGTGGGTGACCGAGGGCGTGCGGCCGGGCGTCGTGGCGTGCAGCCACCACCTCGGGCGGTGGCGGCTGTTCGAGGAGGTCGGCACCGATCGCTGGGCCAGCGCGCTGGTCACCCGCGAGGAGATCGCGCCCGGACGGTTCCGCATCCGGCGGGTGAAGGACATCGCGCCGTGGAAGTCCGCGGACCAGGACAGCTCGCGCGTCTGGTGGACCGACGGCGGCGTCCACCAGAACCTGACCTTCCCGGTGCAGCCCGACCCGATCAGCGGCATGCACTGCTGGCACCAGCGCGTCCATGTCGAGCGCGCTCGCCCCGACGATCGGTACGGCGACGTCGAGGTCGACACGAACCAGTCGATGGCGGTCTTCCGCGAGTGGATGGCGCTGGCGCGCCCCGCCCCCGGCCCCGGCGGCCTGCGCCGCCCGACCTGGTTCAACCGTGCGGTGAAGCCGGCACCGGAGGCGTACCGGCTGCCTTGAGCGCGTCATCGCGACCGGATTCCGGTACAACAGGTCGGCGGCGGGAGGCGCTGCATGCCGGGTTCGTCCCGGATCAAGCTGGCGGAGCGAGCGTGATGCACCGAAGCAGTTTCGCGAGTCGCGTGGCGCTGGCGGCGGTGGCGATCCTCGGGCTCGATCGCGCCGCGCACGGCCAGTGAGCAGGTTGAAAGCGTCCGGTCCTGCCGGTCGGCAGGAACAGTTTCCAGAGCCTCGAAGCCCGCAACGCCACGCCGTTCGAGGTCGCGCTGTCGACGACCTACCAGTTCTCCGGTGACGTCTACCGCGGCACCGATCGCGAGCGCAATCCCGGCGACGCCTCCACCCTGTGGCGCGAGCAGACGCTCGACCTCGTCTGGCATCCGCGCTTCGACTGGAGCTTCACCGCGTCGATCCCGCGGCTCGACATCCGCAACGACGAGCCTGGCCGCGCCGACGTCGACCTCGAGGGACTGGGCGACATCGCGTTGCTCGCCGAATGGCGGCCGTTCGTGACCGGCGGCCGGAGTCCGGACACGGCAGCGCCGGACGCGCCCGGCGCATTCGACCTCTCCCCGAGCGGCCTCTCGTTCGTGTTCGGCCTCGAGCTGCCGACCGGCGACGAGGGGGACTCGGTACCCGCCGGCGTCACGCCGCCGACCGTGCTCCAGCTCGGTTCGGGCACATACGACCCGATCGTCGGCATGCGCTGTTCGACGGCCGCGGAGGACCTGGCGCTGTTCGCCTCCGCGGTCGCGCAGTTCTCCGGCGGCGAGAGCGACAACGGCCTGCGCGCCGGCGTGACGACCGAGCTCACGCTCGGCGCCGGCACGCGCCTCGTCGATCGCCTGAGCGCCGTGCTGGCGCTCGAGGCGGTGCTGCGCCGCCACGACGAGCTCGATGGCAGCGACATCGAGAACACTGGCTCGCGCCTCCTGTTCCTGACTCCGGGGATCGGGTTCGACCTGCACGAGCAGCTCTCGCTGCAGGCGACGGTTCGTTGGCCGCTCTGGCGCAACGTCACCCGCGCGCAGCTCGTCCCCGGCCCGCTCTGGAGCCTCGCCCTGCAGTTCCGCTTCTGACCCCCGCGGTTTCCGTCCCGGATCGAGGCAGTACGGCGCTTGCCCTCGTCGCCGCGCCGACACCGTTTGCGGGCGGCACGCTGCTGCCGATGCCGCCGATCGTCTGCACCAGCTACGCGATCTCCGCCGCGCGCCGCGACTGCGAAACGAGAGGCTCTTCGCGCTTCGACCGGGACGCGGATCCTGAGTGACACGGTCGCCCCCGCGTGCGCGATTGCCGATCCCGCCGACCTCTTGCGCGCTTGCGCGGGGTCAGCAAACCTGTCGTTGCTGATCGCCGATCGTCATGGCGTGACGGATTCCACCGCTCTTCCGGGAGCGCGACCGGTGCGCAGTTCGTTGATTCTTCCCTTTGCGCTCGGATCTGCGCGCACCGCCGTTCGCCTCGCAGTGTTCATCGCGGCCATGACGGCCCGCTCCGCGCCGGCGCAGGCGACGTTCACCGACGTCTCGACCGCCGCCGGACTGACTGACCAGAACATGAGGTCGATGAACATCCACGGGCTCGGCGTGACGTGGTTCGACTTCGATGCCGATGGCTGGGACGACATGTTCGTCGTCAACGGCAAGGGCTTCACGAAGGAGCTCTACCGCAACCGCTGTGACGGCACCTTCGAGCTGCGCAACGACCTCCTGCCGACTTTCCCCGACGTCGAGATGATGGGGGCGGTCGCCGGCGATTACGACAACGACGGCGATGTGGTCTCTACGTCTTCGCCGACAACGAGGACATCGGATTCGACCTCGGCGGCTGGGACGGGCCGCTCAATCTCCTGCTGCAGAACCAGCTGACCGAGAACGGCGGACAGATCGTGGCTTCGCTGTTCATCGACGTGGCGACCGCGGCCGGCGTCGATGATGTCGCGACCCCGCCACTCGGTCCCGACTATCCGGGCCACCGCTCCGCGATCGGCGGGTTCCTCGACTACGACCGCGACGGCTGGCTCGACCCATTCGTCGGTGCGGCGTCGAACTCGCTGTCGACCAACTTCTTCTTCATGAACAACCGCGACGGGAGGTTCCGTGACGAGAGCGCGACCTCCGGCGTCAGCTTCCCGGGCGACACCAAGGGCGGTGCGGCCGCCGACTATGACCACGACGGTGACTTCGACTTCGCCTTCGTCGACCACCAGGACCCGGAGACGCAGCCGTTCGGCGCGCTGTACCTGATGCGCAACGACACGCCGAAGTCGGGTCACTGGCTTGCCGTCCGTCTCGCCGCCACGGTCAGCAACCGCTCTGCCATCGGCGCGAGAGTGCGCCTGCGCGCCGGCGAGCTCGAACTGGTGATCGAGTGGCCGAGCGGCGCGGTGAACACCTTACGCGACCTGCAGGTCGACCAGCTCCACGCCTTCACCGAGCAGGTCGACGACCACCTGGCGCTGGCGGCCGATCCGGTCGACGTCGGCGGCGACGAGACGCTCACGCTGACGACGACGGGCGGCGTGCCGGGGATGCTCAACCTGCTGGCGGTCACCGACGTCGATGGCGCGCCGACCTTCATCGACCTCGACCTCGGCGTGTTCGACGCAGGCGGTGCGCGCGTCTTCTCGGCCTTCGTGCCGGCCGGTTGCTTCAGCGGCCTCGACGTCGGCTTCCAGGCGATCGGCTTCGAGTCGTGGAGCGGGAAGCCCGGCTGGTCGGCGGTGCAGCGCGTCACGTTCCAGTAGGGTTCGATCGACCGACCCGTCGCGTCCGTCGGATCACGCGGATCACCGCGCGACGCTCCTTCACAAAGCGATCACCCCCGGGAACTGCTCCGCCGCGCGGCGGTAGAGGGCGATCACCTCGGTGCTCGACTCCATGAAGAGCTCGGCGGTCACGGCGGTGTGGCGGCCCTCGCCCGACGCGCGCGTGGTGTAGGTGTGCCCCTCGAGCAGCACGACGAAGCGCGCGACCAGCTCGGTCTTCATGATGAACTTGAAGGTGTAGACCGACGGCCAGACGACGACCTCGTCGAGCTTCGACTGCAGGGAGGCGTAGGGATCGACGCCCGGGTCGCCCATCTCAGATCCTGACGCCGTTCGGGGCGGTGTAGCGGGCGTCCTCGACGTCGCCGGTGTTGCGGGTGGCGGCCGGCTCGAGCAGGAGGGCAGCCGCTTCGCCGGCGGCGACCACCCGGTGCTCGACGCCGCGCGGCACCACCACGAGGCGCCCGGGCACCACGGACTCGGCGCGATCCCGGAACTCGACCCGGAACTCGCCGGCCACGCCGAGGAACAGCTCGTCCTCCTGCGCGTGGCGATGCCACGGGAACTCGCCCGCGAACCTGGCGAGCTTCACTTCCTGTCCGTTCAGCGCGGCGATCACCTTGGGCCGCCAGTGTTCGCGGATCTGCGCCAGCTTCGCCGCGAGATCGATGGCGCCGACCGGCCACGCCGTGCCCGTTTCCGGCACCGGCGCCGCTCCGGCCACGCCGCCGCTCGCCGCCGCGTCACTCACCGAACAGCGCCTTCGCCTCGCGTTCGGCCACCAGGCCCGCCAGCTTGGCCATGCTCTCGCCGGTGGCGGTCCCCTTCACCACCATCCGCTCGATGAACCACGTCGGCGGCCCGCCCAGCAGCAGGAACAGCCGCATCGGACCGGACGGCGCGAAGTTCAGCGCCGGCGATGTCTCGGGCAGCCGCGCGTAGGTCAGCTTGCCGTTGGCCATCCGCAGCGTCGTCGCCCACTGCATGCCCCGGCCGAGCGGCTCGATCTTCTTCTCCCAGGAGGGGCCGGCGCCACCGGCGATCGAGCAGTCGATCGCCGCGTAGTTCTGCGTGATGATCCGGTCCTTGCCGTCGGCCGTCGCCAGTCCGACCAGGACGAAGCCGAGCTGCGACCCCGCGATCATCTCCGCCAGCCCGCCCTGCAGCTCGATCTCGACATCGGCGCAGAACTCGATCGGCAGCGCTCCGGCGGCGAGGCTGTCGCCGTCCTGCAGCAGGCGGCTCTGCGAGACCAGCGGCGGCGTCGGCGTCGGCGTCGCCCCGCCGCCCCCCTTCGCCATGCCGAGCACGCCCTTCGGCAGCAGCGCGACATCGAAGTCGCGCCCCTCCGCATCCTTCTCGAAGTCGTACTCGAGCGTCAACCCGACGCCGCCGGGCCCGGCATCGGGATGCAGCTTCGACGGGTTGGTGGTGACCTTGGCGTGGAACGCCGCCGCGAGCGCCTTCTGCCCGCCCGACGCCTCGGTGGCGCGCAGCACGAACTGCGCCCGCAACGCCTTCGCCGCGTCGGTCGCGAGGCCGGTCACCTTCGCCTCCGGCCACACCGCCTTGAACTTCTCGACCGCCTTCACCGGATCGGCCTCGCGCAGCGCGCCATCCAGCGCGCGCGCTGACTTCAACACCGGTCCGACCGTCTTCATGTCCTCGAGCAGTTCGCCGAGCTTCGTGCCCAGCTCGCTGGTCAGCTTCCCGGCGCGCTGCTTGGCGTCGACGCCGTCGCCGGACAGCAGCTTGAGCGCCGCCGCCGCGACGATCTCGTTCTCAGCCGTCGGCTTCGCCTTGCTGATCAGCAGGCCGATCTGCTTCGGGTCGATCTCGCCCCACGTCACCAGCGTCTCGGTCTTCTGGATCGTCGCCGTGACGCCGCTGTCGTCGACCTTCGTGATCGGCCCGTCGGCCGCGTCGTTCAGCTTGACCTTGCCCTTCTTGCCGACCTGCGCCTCGAGTGCGGCGCGCGCCGTCTTCTCGATGACGTCGCCGAGGGCCAGCTCGGCGTCGGCGGCGTTGCCATTGCCGAGGTGATCGGCGGCCCCGCGATAGCCGGCCGCCATGAACTTGAGCCAGCCGAGCACCGCCTCGGAGGAGGTGTCGAGCGGCTCCGGGATCAGCTCGGGCAGCGAGTTGACGCGCGCGGTCTCTTCGCGCGCCGCCGGCGCCGCAACCGGAGCCGTGGCGGGCGGCAGGCTCGTCGGCATGAGCCACGGGATCGATGCGAGAGCGGCACGCAGCATGGACAGCCTCCGAGTTCGCACGAGCGACCGCGAGCATAGCCCGACGGTGATTGCGCATCGCGCACGCGCGCTGTAATCCACCGCGCCCGCACGTCGGCGTCGCCGCGTCGGCAACGCTCCCGACCTCCCGAGCCGAACACCGCCGATGGCCCGCCGCGCCGCCGCTGCTCTCTCCGCCCGTTCCGCCGCGCCGGCGATCCCGCCCGCGCTGCGCAACGTGGTCGACGGACTCAACGCCGAGCAGCGCGCCGCCGTCACCACGCTCGACGGTCCGCTGCTGGTGCTGGCCGGCGCCGGCTCGGGCAAGACGCGGGTCATCACCGTGCGCATCGCCTGGCTGCTGGCGCATGGCGCCGCGCCCGAGCAGTTGCTCGCCATGACCTTCACCAACCGCGCCGCCACCGAGATGCGCGAGCGGGCGGCGGCGCTGTGCGGCGGCGAGGCGGCCAAGGCCGTGACGATCGGCACCTTCCACTCGTTCTGCGTCCGCCTGCTGCGCGAACGCGGCCACGCGATCGGCCTGCCGAGCCGTTTCGCCATCTGCGACAGCGCCGACCAGCTCACTGCGCTGAAGGGGGCGCTGCGCGAACTGCGCGTCGCCGAGACGGCCATCCACCCGAGCGCGCTGCAGTCACAGATCTCGCTGATGAAGAGCCGGCTGGTCTCGCCGCAGGAGGCGTACAAGGCCGCTCTGGGGCGCCGCGAGCTGCTGATCGCCCGTTCGTACGCCAAGTACGACGAGTGCCTGCGGCGCCAGCGGCTGGTCGACTTCGACGATCTCCTGTTGCTGGCGGTGAAGCTGCTGCGCGAGAGCGCGGCCGACCGCGCGGCGCTGGCCGAGCGCTTCCGCTGGGTGATGGTGGACGAGTACCAGGACACCAACGCGCCGCAGTACGAGCTGCTGCGCCTGATCGCGGGCGAGCATCGCAACCTCTGCGTCGTCGGCGACGACGACCAGTCGATCTACGGCTGGCGCGGCGCCGACGTGCAGAAGATCCTCGGCTTCGAGCGCGACTTTGCCGGCGCCAGGGTGGTGCGCCTCGAGACCAACTACCGCTCGACCGAGCCGATCCTCGAGGCGGCCAACCGCGTCATCGCCTGCAACCCGAATCGCCACGGCAAGACGCTGCGCTCGGCGCTCGGCGCCGGCGAGCCGGTGGCGGTGAAGCGGGTCGAGGACGAGACCGCCGAGGCCGATCTCGCCGTGCGCGAGATCACCGAGCGCATGCGCGACGGTCTCTCGCGGCCGGGCGACTTCGCGATCCTCTTCCGCGCGGCGACGCAGGCGCGCGCGTTCGAGGCGGCGCTGCGGGCGAAGCAGGTGCCGTATCGCCTCATCGGCGGCATGTCGTTCTTCGACCGCAAGGAGGTGCGCGACGTGCTGGCGTACCTGCGCCTCGCCGCCAATCCCGACGACGAGGTGTCGCTGCTGCGCGTCATCAACTGCCCGCCGCGCGGCATCGGCAAGTCGACCATCGACAAGGCGCTCGACTGGGCGACGCGCGAGGGGATCCCGGTGGCGCGGGCGTTCCGGCAGGCGAACGCCATCGCCGGGCTGCCGGGCGCCGCGGTCGAGTCGATGCAGGGCTTCCTCGACAAGATGGGGGCGCTCGGGCGGCTGGCTGCAGACAACGCCGGTCCGCGGCGCGATCTGGTGGCGTGGATCCGCCGCGTGCTGGCCGAGACGGACTACCGCGCCGAGGTCGATCGCGCCTATCCGGAGTCCGCGACGCGAGAAGAGCGCTGGAACGGCGTGCTCGAGCTGGTGAACTTCGCCGAGAACCACTGCAAACGGGCGAGCGCGCCGACGCTACAGAGCTTCCTCGAGGCGCTCACCCTCTCGGCCGAGGACACGCAGGACGCGGAGAAGGAGCAGGCGCGCGACGTCGTCACGCTGATGACGCTCCACTCGGCGAAGGGGCTCGAGTTCCCGCGGGTCTGGCTGGTCGGCTGCGAGGAGGGGCTGCTGCCTCACGTCCGCGCCGTGACCGAGAACACCGTCGAGGAGGAGCGCCGCCTGATGTACGTCGGCATCACCCGCGCGCAGCGCCACCTGACCATCACCTGTGTCAAGAGCCGCGCCCGCGGCGGCCACCGCGGCGAGTCGATGCCGTCCCGCTTCCTCTACGAGATGCGCGGCGAGGCGCCGCCGAAGATGTGGCGTCCGTGCGAGCCGCGGGAGGAGTGAGGCCGCAAGCGTCGTCGGCGCTCCGCCGTCGAACCGACCAGCAGTCCGCAGAGGCCGTGGTGAGTCGGTTGCGTGCCGATCACGATGACCTTGGCGCGCTCGGGCTCGGCGGTGCCCGCCGGTTCTTCGCGCGGATCGCCGCCGAAATGCCGTCGCACGACCGACTACACGACTGACGCAGCCGGTCGACTGCCCGCCACTGCCGTCGCGAGGGGACGAAGCCGATCCCCTGCACTCTGCGATCCGTTGGAGGCAACCCGACAGCCGGACGACCCGCACCTCCATACGGATCGCCCACAACCCGGCATTCAACGCGAGTCTCGCCCTCCGGGATCTCTCGTCGTCCGTCATCAGCGGCGAGAAGCGGCGCGGCTTGGAACGCGGCGAGGGCACGGTCGTTGGTCCGATGCACAGCGCGAGGGGGAGGGGCAACGAGCCGGATGCGGCGGGGTGGTGGCGCAACGCGCGGCCCCCTTCGCCCGACGTCCCCACGACCGCGACGCCGGCTTCAGCGCCGTGCGCCAGCGACGAAGCGTCACCCACCGACGCCGCCAGCGCGATCACGGCGACCCGCGAGAGCATGCGGTGGACGACCTCTGCCGCAAGCACGGAATCAGCCGGGCGACTTTCCAGCGCTGGAAAGCGAAGTACGGCGGGATGGACGTGAGCGAGGCGCGGCGGCTGCGACAGCTCGAGGACGAGAATCGCCGCCTGAAGCAGATCGTGGCCACGCAGGCGCTGGACATCGACTCGCTGAAGGCCGTCCTTTCAAACAAGTGGTGACCGCCGTGGAGCGGCGGGCCGTGGTCGAGTACCTGCGGCAGGAGCTCGCGCGGAGCGAGCGCGCCGCGTGCGGCCTGGTGGCGCAGCCGCGGGCGACGCAGCGGTACGCGGCGACGCGGCAGGCCGGCGGCGCGTTACCGGCTCTACCGCGAGCGCGGGCTGCATCTGCGCGGGAAGCGACGGCGCAAGCGCGGCGCGCATGTCCCACGCGGGGCGCTGCCGCCGGCGACGACCGTGCATGAGCGCTGGGCGATGGACTTCGTGTCCGATCAGCTCATGGATGGCCGGACCATCCGGGTGCTGACCATCGTCGATGCCGTGAGCCGGCTCGCGCCGGCGCTCGAGGTCGACACCTCGCTGTCGGGCGTGCGCGTGACACGGGCGCTCGACCGGGCGATCGCTGCGTACGGGAAAACCCCCGGGCTGCTGGTCATGGATAACGGACCTGAATACACGTCAAAGGCGCTCGACCAGTGGGCGTACGCTCGTGGCGTGCAGCTTCACTGGATCGCGCCAGAGAAGCCGACACAGAATGGCGCCTGCGAGAGCTTCAATCGCAAACTGCGCGACGAGTACCTGAACGAGGAGCACTTCGCCGACGTGCCGGACGCGCGGCGGAAGATCGAGGCGTGGCGGGTGAATTACAACGGCGCGAGGCCGCACACGTCGCTGAACGGCCTGACGCCGGAGGAGTTTGCAACCCGCGCTGCGCGCGCGGGGGCATGCCCCCCGGAGCAGGGGAAGAGAAGACCGAAGACCAGACCCGGGATGTCTCAGAATCGCTGGGCTGAAAAGCGACACAGGGTCAGTGGAGCTGCCGATGCGTTCGATCTTGGCGCTTCTCGTCGCGGTGGGGCTCGGGGTGGTCGGGTGGTTGATCTGGGGGGGCGCCCCGGCGGGGACGCAGATCAGGGACGCGCGCGAGGCGGCCGCGCCGGTCGCCGAACCAGCGGCGTTGCCGCTTCCGGAATTGGTCGACGTCGCGCCACCGCCGGTTGCGGATCGGGTGGCTGACGATCCGGTGTCGGCGAAAGGTCCGGATGTACTGCGCGACGCGACCGCGGAGGACGACTCGGCCGGCGTCTTGATCGAGGGAACCGTGGTCGTCGTCGATGAGCAAGGCGTCGAGCATCGCGAGGTGGACGGATCGTTCGAGCCGACGATCTGGCGCGGATCGACCGGGACCTCCGGCCAGTCAATCGTGGTGGTTGATGGACGTTTCGCTGTTCGCGTACCGCCGGGCGCTGAAGTCGGCATCGCTGAAGGCGAGTTTGATGGCCGGCTCGCTCACGTCCATCCCATTCGCCTCGTCGTGGAAGCCGGTACTCCGATCGTCGTTCGCGAGGCCGACCTCGACGCGCAGCGGGAGGAGGTCACGGTCAACGTGGAAGCCGGCACTCCGATCGTCCTTCACGCGGCCTGGAGCAGGACGGTGCGCCTGCACGTCATCGATGCCGGAACGCGACAGGAACTCCGCGGCGTGACGGTCGTCTCGTTAGAAAACCTCTTTTATGGCTTCGCTCACCCGGGTGACGCTGGCGACGCAACGCGCGTCGCGGTCGACGCCGACTCGCCCATCGACCTCGACGCGCGATCCGACGAAGGATACGTCTGCTGGGAGCCGAAGCTCTTCGCGATGGCGCCGGGCTATGTGTGGGGATCCATCGAGGTCGACTACAAGCGCGGCGGCGAGGCGACGATCGAGTTGACGCGAGGCGGGAACCTCCAGGTCCGGGTGATCGGAGAGGTTCCTCCACTGTTGAAGCCGGGGAGCGGCGTTGTTTCACACGACTTGCAGGCCGTCCTGCGGCTACGGCAGCCGATCGAGGATGCGTTGTCCGACCTGGATGCGATGGTCGCAGAGACGATGAAAACGATTTCAGCTCTCACCGCCGAGCAGGTGCAGGAGGAGTTTCCGGACGGCAAGGTTCCCACGGAGGCGGAGGTCCGGGACCATTTCGCGCGTGAATTGCAGGAAGAGGCGCAGGGGGTGCTCGGGACGCTGCTGACCGAGGTCATGCCCGACTTGGACGGCTTGACGCGGATCGAGGGTCTCGAACCAGGTCGCCGAACCGTCTCGCTCGAACGCGGCCAGAATTGGGGCAAGCCGCAAATGCTGGCGAGCGCCGTCGTCGACATCGTCGCCGGCGCGGATGCGCACGCGACGCTCACGATCGAACCACCGCGCGAATCGGCGCGGCGCGTCCGGCTCGCCGGCAACGTTCGCTTCTCGCCGGCGTGGAACAGCACTCGCCTCGACCTCAACTTCGAGCCGATCGATGTGCCAGAAGCGACGGCCGTCGATGAATTCGAACTCGACTACGGCGATCTCCGACCCGTTGCCGGCGAGCCAGGCCGGTTCCGTTTCGACGCGGGCGAGGTCTTGCCGGGTCGCTTCTTGGTGAAGTCCGACATCTACGGGTGCCAGCAGATCGTCGAGACCGGGCCCGACGGAACCGAGTCGGCGGAGATCGTCATCAGCGATCCAGCCGACGTGGTCGTGCACACACTCGACGACCTCACCGGCACGCCGATCCGCGAGCCCGTCCTGCTCTGGAACTGCAAATTTCCCGAGGGGAGCACCGGCGGCATGCTCGTGGATCTCGAGTGGGACGAGGCGCGGCAGTCGTGGTGCTTCCGTGCGCCGTCGGGCGAAGTCGAGATCGATGTGTCGGTCTGGAAGATCGATGTGTACGAGCCGCTCGAATCGAGCCTCTTCACCGTGGCGCCCGGCGCCAACGAGATCACGATCCGCCTGCGTCGCGCGACGGGAGTGGTGCTCTCTTTCGAGATCGATGGCGTGAAGATCGACTGGCGGGAGGTCAAACTCAAAAGCACGGCGAGCGGTCACTCTGTAACGCGATCCTCACCTTCCACGGAGTCTGGTTCACGGTCCATCACGCTCGAGGCCGTCGACGGCAGTCAGGCCGCCGTGAGCGCCGCCGCCTGGAGCATTCCTGATGACGCCCTCACCTTCCGAGTCCCGGCGCCCGGCCGCTGGCGGGTCACGGTGCCGCCGCTCGCCGATTACGAACCGGTCGCGCCGTTCGACCTCGTGATCGAGCGCGGCGTGATGGTGAAGCACGCGATCGCGCTGCGGAAGGCTCGCTGAACGGCCTGCGGCACCTCGGATCGCGGCGTTCTTGCGGAGTGTGCGGATCTACGCGCCGAGCTTCCTTCGACTGGATCCCGCAGCGTCGGTGGCCCACGAAAGACGGCCGTCACGATTCGCTGCACGATGTCGGGACCCACGACCTGATCGAGACGCGTGGCGTCCGGTTCCTGCTCACCGGATCGAGCGCGCATGCGCTGCGGCGCGGGGGCGTGAACCTCCTCGGCGGTCGCGCGCGGACGCGCAGCCTCCACCCGCTGACATGGAGCGAGCTCGGTTATGCTCGACTCGCAGCCGCCGCCACGGGCTCAGAAGTTTCCCGACGCCGCCTCCTTCAGGATCGCGAGGTCGAGCACCTGCTCCGCGACCACTTTCTTCAGACGCGAGTTTTCGCGCTCGAGATCCTTCAGCCGTTTCGCCCGATCCACCTTCAGCCCGCCGTACTCCTTGCGCCATCGATAGTACGTCTGGTCCGTGATCGCGAGCTGCTTGCAGGCCTCCCGGATCGACATCCCCTGCGACTGCCGCACCCCGGCCTCGCGAAGCATCGTGATGATCTGCTCCGCCGTGAACTTCTTCCGTGGCGTCCCTCGCCTCGGAGAAACGAGCCAAGGTACCACCCTGGCCCTGGCCTGGTTTTCGGGGGACAGGTCATTGTGCGGCGCACCCTACTGGTTGCGCCGCTGGCCAGGCTGGTTCGACGGCGGCTGCGGGTGCTTTTGTGCGCTGGGCGTGCCTTCGCGCGGCGGGCTGGTGACGGCAACGAGCCACACGCCGTCTTTGAGTTTTACCGCGCCGGGGTCTGCGCCAGTAACTTGTGACGAACCCGCGACTGCTTCCCACTTTGCGCCGTCCGTGCTCGTGACCGGCCACGGCCCCGCGCCAGTGCCGAAGAATGCCAACCGCTCGCCATCGCTCTGCATGTTGCCTAGCCAGCGGTTCTGGCCGGGCATCGTCACATCCGCAACGCGCTCGAAGTTCAGCCCGTCCTTGCTGACGGCGTGATAGCCGGTACCACCCCGCGGCGGTTCGCGGCGCTGCTGGTTCGCTCGCATTTGCTCGGGCGTGCCGTTGTCCGGGACGATGAGGTGGAACACACCGCCGTGCAGTGCCACCGCGCAGTCAATCACGACGCGGTCCTCGATTGCAAAACGCACGCCGGGTTCGAACTCGTAGTTCACGCCGTCCTGCGCGACCGCCGAGTAAATCGCCGGCACGCTGCGCGCGAAGTCCGGGCTGCGGTTGGAGGTGAAGTAGAGCCGCACGCGTCCGTCCGGCAGGGGCACCAGCGTCGGGTCGAAGGGCCGCGCGAGCCCCGCCTCCATGCCGGTGACCGTGATCGGTTCCGGTTTGGTCCAGGTGCGCCCCTCGTCGCTGGAGAAACAGACGGCCACGCGGTCGAAGTTGCGGTCGTCGTCCGCCGGGAAGTGCTGGAAGGCCGCGATGATCCGCCCGTCCGCCAACCGCGCGAGCGCCGGCACGCCCGCGCGTGAGAAGGTCGCAAGCGGCCGCGTCTGGCCGGGACCGAGGCGCTGCACGAGCACATCGTTGTCCCACGGGCCTGGCTGGTTCGTGCGCGGTGAAGCGGGGCCGGCACCGGGTGGCGGAGCGGGATTCGGGTTGACCGGTGGCTCGCTCCGCGTACGCGTCGTCGGCCGCGCCGACGCCTTCGCCGACGGGCTGAAGCGCAGGATGCGCGTGCTGAACTTGAACTCGCCCACCCACAGATAACCGCCGCCCCACGCCACGGAGCCGGGCATGAACAGTTTGTTGCGAACGAGGCCGGCGCTGCGATCCATCTCGTCCGCAGCGCCGAGTGATGCGTTCGCAGGCAGGCCTGCGAGCGCGTCCTCGACGCGGTCCCACACCTGTACGCGATGGTTGCTGCGGTCAGCCACGAAGAACTTGCCATCAGCCGCCAGCGCGTCGCCCGGCAGGTTGAACACTCCCGCGCCGCCGATGCGGAACGGTCGGCTGTCTGCGGCGAGTTTCTTCACCGACCACACGCGCACTTCCTGACCCTCGAACGGCGCGGCGCAAAGATGATTCCCGTCGCTGTTGAGCCGGCCGGGGCTCGATATGTCGAGAGTCAGCTTCGGATCGCTGTCCGCATCGGGGATGCCGTCCCAGACATAGATGCGGTCCGCCTGCCGATCCGCGAGATAGAAGTGTCGCGCGTCCATCGCCACGCCGGTCAGCTCGCGCAACTCGACGCTGCCGATGCGCGCGCGCAGCGTCAGATCGGGCAACTCGCCGTTCAGCGGCAGTTTCCGCCAGATGAAGACCGTGTCGCGGCCGGCGAGCGCGAGGGTCGTGCCGCTCGCGGCGCTGTCCCATGGGCCGTCGGGCAGGTGATAGACCCAGTTTGGGCGCGCGGCGCTTTCGTCAGGCAGGCTGCGCCAGACGAAGAGCTTCCGGTCGAAGTCCGACGAGACGAAGAGGCTCTTGCCATCTGTGGCCACCGCCGGGTTCTGGATGAAGTGATGTTCCGCCCAGGTGTCCTGATCGGTGCGGTCGCTGCCGACGGCGAAGTCCGCCGGTTGGTTGTCGCGCGTCGGCAGCGCATTCCAGCCGAGAATGTGGTTGCCGTTGTAGGTGCAGACGTACAGCCGGCCATTCGCAACGACGGCGTCTGGCCCATCGCCGTTGCGGTAGGTGGCCGGGTGCAGCGACACATCGGCGTCAGTGCTCGCGTCGCGCGGGGCCTTGTTCCAGAGATAGACCGACTGGATGCCGCCGACGATGAGTTTGCCATCCGTCGTGAACGAACCCTTGACCCACTCGTCCCAGCGCCAGTCCGGCGGCTCCGCCGCGGAAGTGGGGAAGGAACTCCAGACCATCGTCGCGGGCCGGGAGCGCTCGCCGAAGTTGTGGTCGCTCAAAGCGAAGAAAGTCTTGCCGTCGCTGGTGATGTTGCGCGGCGTGCCCGCGCCTTCGGGGCGCAGGATGAAGTCGGGCGGCTGCTGGTCGCGCGTGGGGAAGGAGTTCCACACCAGCACCGCCGCGCCCCGCGTGGCGACGATCGCGAGTTTGGCGCCATCCGTCCAGACGCCCCAAGGCCAGCCGAGGTGCCCGCCGCCAGGCCGCTGGCTGTTGGCGGGGCGGTCGGCTCCGCCGCCATCGAAGAGCCCACCGAGTTCAAACACCAAGTCTGCCGGCTGAGCGTTCCTTACCGGGAACGAATTCCAAACCAGCACGCGGTCGTTCTCCGTGTCCGCCACGGCGATGCGCCGGCCATCGGGTGTGATGGCGACATTGCCTGGCCAGTTCAACTGGTGTCGACCCGCGCCGGAGTTGTTCTGCGTGAAGTCAGGCTGGCCGAGTACGAGATCCGGGAGCGTGTTGCCGACAGGCGCGGACTTCCAGATGAGCACGCGGTTGTTCCAGCGGTCGGCGACGAGCAGCCCCTTTCCGTCAGTGGCAAGGCCGGACGGGTGGTTCAGCAGCAGCGGGCCGCCGGAGTTGTTGAAGCCCTTTGTGCCCAGCACGAGGTCGGCGTCCTGCCCGGTCACGAACACGCCAGCCTTGGACTGCGGCGCGGCGGCATACCTCGACGCGATGCGCTCGACGCGAATCGCAGCGCGCCGCTCGGTGGCGCGCGGTTCCTGGCCCGAAAGGTCAGGTGCGACGACGGCCAGAACGAGGGCGATCCCGCACGCGCTGAAGATGAACCCGCTCATAAAGTCTCCAAACATCTTGTCTAAATTTATGTGAGTTTAGCTGTGATCGAGCCTGCATCCCCGACAGCGGCTGGAAAACGCAACGCAAGAGCGTCGGCGGCGCTCGATGGCGTCTCGTCCCGTTCGTGCAACGACACCTGGGCCGAGTTGATGAAGCGCGTCTTCGCTACGCCCTCCGCTTCCATCCCATGAAAACTGCGCCTCGCCCCAGCTGGTCTGACCTGGCCCTTAGGACTAGTCCACCTGACCTGCCCCTGATCGTCATACCAGTTCTCAAGTGGTCGTCTCGGGCGCGAGCTCCAACAGCAAACCCCGCTGGCAGCACCGCTGGCGGAGCTGGTGGGATGTAGCCCAGCGCGCTGTGCGGCCTGACCTCGTTGTAGTGCCGCCGCCAGGTTTCGATGACGACCTTCGCCTCCTTGAGCGACTCGAAGATCTCGCCGTTCAAGAGCTCGTCGCGCAGCTTCCCGTTGAAGCTCTCGCAGTAGCCGTTCTCCCACGGGCTCCAAGGCTCGATGCAGAGCGTCTTCACGCCGAGGTGCCCCAGCCACTCCCGCACCGCCGTCGCCGTGAATTGACTGCCTTTGTCCGACCGGAAGTGCTCGGGAATCCCGCGGAAGACGAAGAGCTCCGTCAGCCGCGCCATCACGCCTTCGTTCGAGAGCCGCTGCTCGACGTCGATCGCCAAGCACTCTCGCGTGGACTCGTCCACCAGCGTCAGCATCCGCAGCGGCCGTCCGTTGTGCGTACGCGCTGCCACGAAGTCGTAGGACCAGACGTGGTCCTTGTGCGCAGCCCGCAGCCGCACGCACGAGCCGTCCGCCAGCCAGAGCCGCCGCCGTGCTCGCTGCCGCCGCGACGGGCTCAGAAGTTTCCCGACGCCGCCTCCTTCAGGATCGCGAGGTCGAGCACCTGCTCCGCGACCACTTTCTTCAGACGCGAGTTCTCGCGCTCGAGATCCTTCAGCCGCTTCGGCTGGTCCACCTTCAGCCCGCCGTACTCCTTGCGCCATCGGTAGCACGATCTGATCCGTGATCGCGAGTTGCTTGCAGACCTCCCGGATCGACATCTACTGCGACTGCCGCACCTCGGCCTCGCGAAGCATCGTGATGATCTGCTCTGGGGTGAACTTGCCCTTCCGTCCCATCTCTGCATCCCTCGAATGCGGCCACCCGCCATCATGCGGGTGGACTAGTTCTTGGGGGGGCGGGTCAACACGCTTCAGCACACGCTCCCACGTCCGTTCGGAGAGCGCTCGACCGTTCACGCTCAGCCGCGTGATGCGCAGCTGCGGCGCCGCGATGAGGTCCGATCGAACGCCGCGAGGTCCGCTCAGCCCCAAGGGGTCGAAGGACTCGGGAGCGCGTGGCGGCACGCGACGCACGCGAGTGCGGCGCAAAGCGCGCTCCACCACCCGTGACGCACAGCGCTACTTCTCGTTGATCTGCAGGCCTTCGACGAACGTGCGCCACTCGAACTGCAGCGCATCGAGTTCGACGTCCTTGAACGCTTGAGAGCGGCGTTTGCGCCGTGCTACGATCCGCAGATGGACACTACCGCCGTCTTGCTGCTCTCGTTCCTCGTCGCCGGGGCTCCGCGCGGCGCCGGCATCCCGGTCGCTAGTCCGTGCACTGGCATTTCCTTCGCCGCAACGGACGGGTCGCAGATCGTCGCGCGGACGGTCGAATGGGCGCTCGGAGACGCTCAACACGACCGCCTCGCGGTTGTGCCGCGCGGCAAGCGTTTTCAGTCCGTGGTTCCAGATGGCGCGACGGGCTTCGCGTGGACCGGCCAACACGGTTTCGCGACGATCACGGCCTACGGGACCGACTACGGTCCGGACGCGCTGAACGAGCGCGGGCTCTACGTCGGCATGTACTACTTCCCCGGCTTCGCCGACTACGCGCCGTGGGATCCGGCGCAGGCCTCGCGCAGTTGCAGTGTCGGCGATTTCCAGCAGTGGTTGCTCTCGAGCTTCGGCAGCGTGGCCCAGGTGCGGCAGCACCTGAACGACCTGCGCGTGGTCTACGTCGCCGATGAGCGCTTCGGCGGCGCGCCTTTGCCGTTTCACTGGAAGATCGCCGATCCGACTGGCGAGTGCATCGTTGTGGAGATCGTCGAGGGCGGGCGTGTCCAAGTGTTCGACGCGTTCCGCGGCGTGATCACTAATTCGCCGGGCTACGACTGGCACCTGACGAACCTGCGCAACTACCTCGGACTCGTACCTGGGTCCGTCGAAACGCTGCGCATCGACGGACGCGAATTCGCACCGCTGGGCGGCGGCACGGGACTGCGCGGGTTGCCGGGCGACTTCACGCCTCCGTCGCGTTTCGTGCGCGCCGCCGTGTTGAGCTCCTGCGTGCGCCCGCTCGCTGACGGCGAGGACGCAGTGTTCGAGGCGTTTCGGCTGCTCGACAGCTTCAACATTCCGGTCGGCGCCACCGCGCCCGGCGCGCAGCTCCCGCCCGACATTCCCTCCGCCACCCAGATCACGGTTGTGTGCGACCTGACGCGCCGCACGCTGTACTTCCACACCATGCACAACCGTCAGGTGCGCAAGCTCGATCTCGCCAAGATCGACTTTGCCAACGTTCCGCAGCAAGCGATCGAGGACCCGCTGCGCCGACAGGTCGTCGTGGAGCTCGAAGTTCGCGCACGCTGAGCGAATTCATCGACCAACGAACCCTCTGCTGCGGCGTGGCGCTCGTCGACGGGAGCTTCGCCGCCTCCCTCGAATGCGGCCACCTGCCATCATGCGGGTGGACTAGTTCTTGGGGGGCAGGTCCCACGACCCCGTGCTCGACGAGACGGAGCCGGCGCTTGCCGAAGCGTTCCCCGACTCGCCGCTCTCGCATCGCTTCTGGGAGAACCCCGCGGTGCGCAAGCAGGTCTGGGGTTTTCGCGGGCACAACTTCAAGTTCGCCTACAGCTACTGGCGCCGCCGCACCGCGATCCGCGACGAAGCGCTACGGAGCCGGTGCGACGCGCGCGCCCTCGCGATCATCGGCACCGTCTGCCGCTGACCGAATTGGGGCGGCGCCGGCGATCAGCCGTCGGCGCCTCCCCCCCGCACCGGCTCCCTCGACGAACCGCAACGTCAGCGGAAAGTGACGTCGATCAAGTCGCTGCTGCTCAGCTTGCCGCGGGCGTTGATCGCCCAGCCCTGATAGGCGTAGACGTTGCCGGCCAGTCCGGGCGGGACGATGACCGTCTCTTCGACCGTGCCGGTTGCGTCAAAGGTCCGCAGCCCGCCCAGGATCCAGAAGACCGGAACGCCGTTGTCTTCGACGATTGCGAGCAGCGCGAGGTTGCCGGGCACGCCCGTCCGGATCGAGCGGTAGAGGCTGTCGCCGTCGGCGACCTCGATCGGCGTCATGTCGAGGAAGAGGTCGTTGCCGCCGTGGATCGAGACGATTCCGAAGTAGGGGGCGGAATTCTGAGCCGTGAAGTCGCCCAGCACGACATCGGCGCGACCATCACCATCCACATCGTGACCGGTCGCCATCGCCCAGCCGTTCGACGTCCCGCGAAGATCCTCGAAGGTGTGAAGCGTGAGGAGCGTCTTGCCCGAGTAGAGCCAGGTCTGGTCGCGCGAAGTTCTGGCCAGCAAGTCGCGCCAGCCGTCGCCGTCGACATCCCCGGCGTCGACCAACCGTGTTCCGACGTCGAAACCGTCAGGCCCGTCGGTCGTCGTCACCACCGCGCCGCTGACCGAGTCGACGATCCAAAGGCGTCCAGAGCCGACGCCGTTCACGTCGCTCGTGCTCGAGATGCAAAGGTCGCCGAGCCCGTCGCCGTTGTGGTCGCTGGTGGTGGCCAACTGCCGTCCGAGACTCGCGAAACGCATCTGGCCATCGAACTGCCAGAGCGTCGCGCCATCGGCGCCGGAACAGGCGCGCACGTAGCCGACCCGCTGGCCGAGCGACGGGACGGTCCCAGTCGGCGCGCCGGCAGCGAAGTCGGCGATCCCATCTCCGTTCACGTCAGGGAGAGTCGTCACGATCGACCCGAACTGATCGAGATTTCCCGCACCGCTCACCGCGTAGAGCCGCGTTCCCGTCGCCCCGGAGAAGACCTTCACCTCACCATTGGGGGAGGCGGAGCGGTAGCCTCCTGGCGTCCCGACCGCGAGATCGGCGACGCCGTCGCCGTCCACATCACCGATGCCAACCATCGACAGCGGGAAGTCGAACAATCCGAGGAGGATCGAATAGAGCAGGTTGCCGGTCGCGCCCGATCGAACCTCGACGCTCTTCGACGCTGTCGTACCGACCTCTGAGCGACCGTCACCGTCGAAATCGGGCAGAGCGTGAAGTGAGTTGACGCCGACTTTCTGCTTCCAGAGAAGCGCTCCCGTCTTGCCGGAGCGCACCTCATAGCCGGTCGTTCCGAGGAAGCCGGTCGAGTAGGCGACATCGCCGAACCCGTCGCCATCGAGGTCGGCAAAACTCTCGACCGCCGTCCCGATGTAGCTGGTGGTCGCATCGGCGTACCACTCGCGCAGGATCGCTTGGCCCGGCGCGGCTGGCGCCGTGGCTCCCGCGAGGACGAATGTGCCTGCGAGTCGAATGATTCGTTTCATGTCGAATCTCCAGTGCTCGACAATCGGCTTCGTGGGGCAAGAGAATAGAGCCAGCGGCGCGGCGAGCATGGCGCGCCCAGCGCACCGACAAGGAACGAACCAAGCCTCAGCGAGGAAGGGAGCATGGCGAGCGCCTCCGACGGGAAAAGGGCCGCTAGCCCTAGACCGATCGGCGGGACAACTTCTCACCGGGGCGCGCCGAAACTGTAGCGGACCCGGTTTCTTGGACACCTGAGTCGTCGTAATCGCCGCCGCTCACGCGGCGCGCAGCAGCTGACCTGCCCCCGATCGTTGTACCACGCCTCAAGTTGTACTCCTTGTACTCCCCGGGACGAGTGAAGGCAGCGGGGCCCGGAGGAGCACCCGCGGCAGCGAGCCGAACGGCACCCGCCCGCTCCGTCGCCGGAGCGTCGCCCCCGCTGTCATCGTGGTGTCTTCCCGGCCGGTCGGCGCGCCGCCGGCGGCGCCTCCACGC
>Ga0194121_10003807_pt1 | contig 22472 bp, 21 predicted proteins | sample TA2MahCa50mmetaG_FD_148609 | JGI IMG/M metagenome (GOLD analysis project Ga0194121, IMG submission 148609) | Freshwater microbial communities from Lake Tanganyika, Tanzania - TA2015020 Mahale Deep Cast 50m | ecosystem: Environmental > Aquatic > Freshwater > Lake | place: Tanzania: Lake...
CATCCTCAGCGTCACCACCATGGCGCTCGATGTCGGCGCGATGACGCCGTTCTTCTATGGCTTTGAGGAGCGCGAGCGCATCGTCGAGTTCTACGAGCGTGCCTCGGGTGCCCGCTTCCATGCGGCCTATATTCGGCCGGGTGGCGTCGCGCTCGATGTGCCACAGAGCCTGCTCGACGATATCCGAGCGTGGAACAAGAAGCTGCCCAAGGTGATCGACGAGATTGATGGGCTGCTCACCGAGAACCGCATCTTCAAGCAGCGCACGGTCGACATCGGCAAGACAACCCCGGCCGAGGCGCTCGATTGGGGCTTCACCGGCCCGATGCTGCGTGCCTGCGGTGTCCCCTGGGACATTCGGCGTGCGGAGCCTTATGCGATCTATAACGAGCTCGACTTCAAGGTGCCGGTCGGCACCAGCGGCGACTGCTTTGAGCGCTATCTCATCCGCATGGAGGAGATGCGCCAGAGCATAAGGCTGATCGATCAGTGCCTCGATCGCATGGAGCCAGGCCCGGTCAAGGTTCAGAACAACAAGATCACGCCGCCGTCGCGGGCCGAGATGAAGCAGTCGATGGAAGCGCTGATCCATCACTTCAAGCTCTATACCGAGGGCTATCACGTGCCGGCGGGTGAGGTGTATGCGGCGGTCGAGGCGCCCAAGGGCGAGTTCGGCGTCTATCTGGTCGCGGACGGCACCAACAAGCCCTATCGCTGCAAGATCCGTGCGCCGGGTTTCGCGCATCTGCAATCGCTCGACAACATGAGTCGCGGCTACATGCTGGCCGACGCTGTCGCTAATCTCGCCAGCATGGACATCGTATTTGGGGAGATCGACCGGTGAGCGCCGCGCCAGAGACGTTCGCCTTCACGCCGGAATACCGGGCCAAGGCGGATGCGATCATCGCCAAATACCCGGCGGGCCGTCAGGCCAGCGCGATGCTGCCGCTCTTGGATTTGGCACAGCGCCAGAACAATGGTTGGCTGTCGCGCGCGGCGCTCGATCATGTGGCCGAGGTCTTGGGCGTCGCGCCGATCAAGGTCTACGAGGTCGCGACCTTCTACACGATGTACAACCTGAAGCCGGTTGGTCGGCACCTCGTGCAGATTTGCCGCACGACACCGTGCTGGTTGCGTGGCAGCGATGACCTTCGCGCGGCCGCCGAGCAGGAACTCGGCTGCGGCCTGAAGGAGACGTCGCCCGACGGGTTGTTCACGCTGGTCGAGGTCGAGTGTCTGGGCGCCTGCGTCAACGCGCCGGTGGTGCAGATCAATGACGACTTCTATGAAGACCTGACGGCCGAGCAGTTCAAGAACGTGCTGCGGGCGCTTCGGCGTGGCGAGCGGCTGCCGATCGGCTCGCAGACCGGGCGTCAATGTTCGGAGCCCGCCGCCGGCCCGACCACCCTGACCGAGATTGGGCGCTCCTGATGCTGAAGGATTCGGATCGTATCTTTACGAACCTCTACGGCCGCCATGATTGGGGCCTCGATGGCGCGCGCCGGCGTGGCGATTGGGACGGCACCAAGGCGATCCTCGAGAAGGGCCACGACTGGATCACCGAACAGGTCAAGGCATCCGACCTGCGCGGGCGGGGCGGCGCCGGCTTTCCGGCCGGGCTCAAATGGTCGTTCATGCCGAAGCAGGTCGACCCGAAGCGGCCGCATTATCTCGTGGTCAACGCGGATGAAAGCGAGCCCGGCACCTGCAAGGATCGGGACATCATCCGCAACGATCCGCACAAGCTGATCGAAGGCTGCCTCGTTGCCGGCTTCGCCATGCGGGCCAACGCCGGCTACATCTACATCCGAGGCGAGTTCATCAACGAGGCGAAGCAGCTCGAAGCCGCGCTCGACCAGGCCTACGGGGCCGGGCTGATCGGCAAGAACGCCTGCGGCTCTGGCTGGGACTTCGACATTTACGTGCATCGCGGCGCGGGTGCCTATATCTGCGGCGAAGAAACCGGACTCCTGGAAAGCCTCGAGGGCAAGCCCGGGCGGCCCAGGCTGAAGCCGCCATTCCCGGCGGCCGTCGGCCTCTATGGCTGCCCGACCACAGTCAACAATGTCGAGACCATCGCGGTCGCGCCAACCATCCTGCGCCGGGGCGCCGCGTGGTTTGCCGGGCTCGGGCGGCCGAAGAACACCGGCACCAAGGTGTTCTGCATCTCCGGCCACGTAAACCAGCCGTGCAATGTCGAGGAAGAGATGGGCATTCCGCTCAAGGAGCTCATCGAGAAGCATGCGGGCGGCGTGCGCGGCGGCTGGGACAATCTCCTGGCGATCATCCCCGGTGGCTCATCGGTGCCGTTATTGCCCAAGTCGATCTGCGATGATGTGCTGATGGACTTCGATTCGCTCCGCGCGGTTCGTTCCGGCCTCGGCACTGCCGCGGTCATCGTAATGGACAAGTCGACCGACGTGATCGCTGCCATCGCCCGGCTGTCGCACTTCTATATGCATGAGAGCTGCGGCCAGTGCACGCCGTGTCGCGAGGGCACGGGCTGGGTCTACCGCGTCATGCAGCGCATGGTGAAGGGCGATGCGACGGTCGAGGAGATCGACCGTCTCGACGACGTGGTTGGTCAGATCGAGGGTCACACGATCTGTGCGCTGGGTGACGCGGCCGCTTGGCCGGTTCAGGGCCTGATCCGCCATTTTCGGCCGGAGCTTGAGGCGCGCATTCTGAACTATAAAGGCGTTCGGTCGTCGTCGTCGGGCGCATCGCCCGCGAGCGCGGCGGCTTAGGAGCGAAGCGCCCATGCCGAAGGTCACCGTCAACGGGATCGAGGTCGAGGTGCCGGCCGGCGCCACGGTGCTGCAGGCCTGCGAGCAGGCCGGCGCCGAGGTGCCGCGCTTCTGCTACCACGATCGGCTCTCGATCGCCGGCAATTGCCGCATGTGCCTGGTCGAGGTCGAGAAGTCGCCGAAGCCGGTCGCCTCCTGCGCCATGCCGGCGGCCGACGGCATGATCGTACGCACCAACACACCGCAGGTGCGCAAGGCACGCGAAGGCGTGATGGAGTTCCTGCTGATCAACCATCCGCTCGATTGTCCGATCTGCGATCAGGGCGGCGAGTGCGACCTGCAGGATCAGGCCATGAGCTATGGCCGCGACGGCAGCCGGTTCGACGAAATTAAGCGTGCGGTCAAGGACAAGGACATCGGCCCGCTGGTCAAGACCATCATGACGCGCTGCATCCATTGCACGCGCTGCATCCGCTTTGCCGAGGAGGTCGCGGGCGTCGAGGTGCTCGGCCTTTCCGGTCGGGGCGAGCACATGGAGGTCGGCCCCTATGTCGAGGCCGTGGTCAATTCGGAGCTGTCGGGCAACCTCGTCGATCTCTGCCCGGTCGGTGCGCTGACCTCGAAGCCCTATGCCTTCCACGCGCGCCCGTGGGAGCTGCGCAAAACCGAGAGCATCGACGTGCTCGACGCCGTCGGTGCGAACATCCGGATCGATGCGCGCGGCGCCGAGGTGATGCGTGTGCTGCCGCGCCTGAACGAAGCCATCAACGAGGAGTGGCTGGCCGACAAGTCGCGCTATGCATGTGACGGCCTGCGCAAGCGCCGCCTCGATCGCTGCTATGTGCGGCACAATGGCAGGCTCGAGCCAGCGAGCTGGGACGAGGCGTTCGACGCCATCGCGGCGCGGATGAGCGGTGGCGCGGGCGAGCGCATCGCGGCGATCGCGGGCGACCTTGCGGACGCAGAGTCGATGCTGCTCTTGAAGGAGCTGCTGGCGAGCCTCGGCTCGTCCAACATCGATTGCCGCCAGGACGGTGCCAAGCTCGACGTCTCGTCGCGCGCGGGCTATTTGTTCAACACGACGATCGCGGGCATCGAGAACGCCGATGCCTGCCTCCTGATCGGCAGCAACCCGCGCTGGGAGGCGCCGCTCGTGAATGCGCGCCTGCGCAAGCGCTTCCGGCGTGGCGGGTTCTCGGTCGGCCTGATCGGGCAACCGGTGGACCTTACCTATCGCTACACGATGATTGGCGATGGCCCGCAGGCCTCGTCGGTGCTCCTGGCCGGCAGCCATCCGTTCGCGGGCGTACTCAAATCGGCCAAGGCGCCCATGATGATCGTCGGGCAGGGCGCGCTGGCGCGGCCGGATGGCGCTCAGGTGCTGGCGGCGGCGCGCCAGCTTGCGCTCGACCTTGGCATCGTGCGCGACGGCTGGAACGGCTTCAACGTGCTGCACACCGCCGCCGCGCGCGTCGGCGGGCTCGATCTCGGCTTTGTGCCAGGCCCCTCCGGCCGCGACGTGCAGGGCATCATCGAAGGTGCCGGCGCCGGCGCGATCGAGATTGTCTATCTCCTCGGCGCGGACGAGATCGATACCAGCCGGCTCGGCCGCGCCTTCGTGATCTACCAGGGCCATCACGGCGATGCCGGCGCGAAGCGCGCCGACGTCGTTCTTCCGGGTGCTGCCTACACCGAGAAGAGCGCGACCTATGTGAGCCTCGAGGGTCGGCCGCAGCGCACGCGCCTCGCGGTCCATCCCCTCGGCGAGGCGCGCGAGGACTGGAAGATCATCCGCGCGCTCTCGGAGCGTCTCGGCCAGCGTCTGCCCTATGACACGATCGAGGCCGTGCGCCGCCGGTTGGGCGAGGTCGCGCCGAGCTTCCGCGCGCTCGGGCGCATCGAGGCCGCGAGCTTCGGGCGCTTCGGGGCGCCGGGCGGGCTCGACGTTCAGCCCTTCCGCAACGCGATCGCGAACTACTATCTGACCGATCCGATTAGCCGAGCGTCGGACACGATGGCGCAGTGCGTTGCCGCGTTCCTGAACCCGGCCCAACAGAAGACCGGCACCCATGGCTGAGACCGGCGTCTGGCACGACTATCTGCTGCCACTCCTGCTCACGATCGGCTATGTGCTGGCGATCGCGGTGCCGATGATGCTCGCGGTCGGTGCGCTCTCCTATGTCGAGCGCAAGGTCTGGGCCGCCATGCAGCTCCGGCGCGGCCCGAACGTGGTCGGCCCGTTCGGCGTGCTGCAGTTCCTGGCCGACGGCCTGAAGATGGTCCTGAAGGAGACCATCATTCCGGCCGGTGCCAATCGCGCGCTCTTCATCATGGCGCCGATCATCACCTTCTCGCTCGGGCTCGTCGGTTGGGCGGTGATCCCGTTCGACAAGCATTTGGTGCTGGCCGATCTCAATGTCGGCATCCTCTATCTGTTCGCGATCTCTTCGCTCGGCGTCTACGGCATCATCATCGCGGGCTGGGCCTCGAACTCGAAATACGCGTTCCTGGGCTCGCTCCGATCAGCCGCGCAGATGGTGTCCTACGAGGTTTCGATCGGCTTCGTGATCGTGACCGTGCTGCTCTGCGTCGGCTCGCTCAACCTGAACGACATCGTCGAAGCGCAGAAGGGCCTGTGGTTCTTCATTCCGCTGTTCCCGATGTTCGTGATCTACTTCATCTCGGCCCTGGCCGAGACCAACCGTACGCCGTTCGACCTGCCGGAGGCCGAGGGCGAGCTGGTGGCGGGCTATCAGGTCGAGTATTCGGGCATCTCGTGGGGCCTCTTCATGCTCGGCGAGTACGCCAACATCATCCTGCTCTCGGGCCTGTGCACGATCCTGTTCCTGGGTGGCTGGCTGCCGCCGTTCCGGGTCGAGCCGTTCACCTATGTTCCGGGCGTGGTCTGGTTCCTGCTCAAGACGGCGGTCGTGATCTTCGCCTTCACCTGGACCCGCGCGACCCTGCCGCGCTACCGCTATGACCAGCTGATGCGTCTCGGCTGGAAGGTGTTTCTGCCGGCCTCGCTCGCGTGGCTCGTGCTCACGGCGGCGGCGCTGCATTTGTTTGGCTGGCTGCCGGAAAAGGTGGCGGGCGGATGAGCGATTGCGGCATGAGGCGGCTCCATGTTATGGGCGGCCCGCGCCTCGGCCGGCGCCGGGCGTAGGAGGGGCGAATGGCATTCGTCGATCGCACCGTAAGATCGCTGCTCCTGACCGAGCTGATGAGTGGCCTTGCCATCACTTTCCGGCAGATGTTCAAGCCGCGCGTGACGCTCAATTATCCGCATGAGAAGGGACCGCTGAGCCCGCGCTTCCGGGGCGAGCACGCCCTTAGGCGCTACCCGAATGGCGAGGAGCGCTGCATCGCCTGCAAGCTGTGCGAGGCGATCTGCCCGGCGCAGGCGATCACGATTGAGGCTGAAGCGCGGGCGGACGGCAGCCGGCGCACCACGCGCTATGACATCGACATGGTGAAGTGCATCTATTGCGGCTTCTGCCAGGAAGCCTGCCCGGTGGATGCCATCGTCGAGGGACCGAATTTCGAGTTCGCCGCGGAAACCCGCGAGGAACTCCTCTACAACAAGGAGAAGCTGCTTTCGAATGGCGATCGCTGGGAACGCGAAATCGCCGCCAACCTCGCCAGCGACGCACCCTACCGCTAAACGCCGGACGCCGAAGCCCCACCGATGATCATCCAGACCATCGTCTTCTACGTGCTCGCGGTGATGACCGTGGGGTCGGGCCTCGCGGTGATCAGCTCGCGCAATCCGGTGCATTCGGTGCTGTTCCTGATCCTCGCCTTTTTCAACTCGGCCGGTCTGTTCGTGCTGATGGACGCCGAGTTCGTGGCGATGATCCTGGTCATTGTCTATGTCGGCGCGGTGGCGGTGCTGTTCCTGTTCGTCGTCATGATGCTCGATGTGGATTTCGCCAAGCTTCGCGCCGGATTCATCCAGTATCTGCCAATCGGCGCGGTGGTCGGCGCCATTCTTTTGGCCGAGCTCATCCTGGTGTTCGCCTCGGGCTCGATCGACATCTCGAAGCCGGCCAAGATGGCGATGCCAATGCCCGACCCTGCGCAGGTACAGAACACCGAGGCGCTCGGCAACATCCTCTATACCAACTACGCCTATCTGTTTCAGATCGCCGGCCTCGTGCTGCTGGTCGCCATGATCGGTGCGATCGTGCTGACCCACCGCGCGCGCGTTGGCGTGAAGCGGCAGCGGATCGCGGATCAGGTGGCGCGCCGGCCAAAGGACGCCGTGCGGCTGACCGACGTGAAGCCGGGAGAGGGGGCATCGTGGAAATCGGACTAGGCCACTATCTCACCGTCGCGGCCATCCTCTTCACGATCGGCGTGTTCGGTATCTTCCTGAACCGCAAGAACGTGATCGTGATCCTGATGTCGATCGAGCTGATGCTGCTTGCGGTCAACATCAATTTGGTCGCGTTCTCGGCCTTCCTGCAGGATATGACCGGCCAGGCCTTTGCCATGTTCGTGCTCACGGTCGCGGCGGCCGAAGCCGCGATCGGTCTGGCCATCCTGGTGGTCTATTTCCGCAATCGCGGCTCGATCGCGGTTGAAGACGTCAACATGATGAAGGGCTGAGCCCCGGTGGGCCTCGCAGTCGCCATCGTCTTCCTGCCGCTGATCGGCGCGGCCATCGCCGGCCTGTTCGGCCGCGTGCTCGGCCAGCGCGTGGCGCCGCTCGTCACCGTGGCGGCGATGGGCGTGGCCGCGATCTTTGGCGTGATCGTCTTCATCGATGTCGCCTGGGGCAACAACCCGGGCAAGGTCGAGCTGTTCGATTGGATCACCTCGGGCACATTCCAGGCCGCCTGGGCAATCCGGGTCGATGAGCTGACCGCAGTGATGATCTTCGTGGTCACCGTGGTCTCGTTCCTGGTGCACGTCTACTCGCTTGGCTACATGTCGCATGACGAGCACAAGCCGCGCTTCTTCGCCTATCTCTCGCTCTTCACCTTCTTCATGCTGGCGCTGGTCACCGCCGACAACCTGCTGCAGCTCTATTTTGGCTGGGAGGGCGTCGGCCTCGCGTCCTATCTTTTGATCGGCTTCTGGTACAAGCGCCCGAGTGCCAACGCCGCCGCGATCAAGGCCTTCGTGGTCAACCGGGTAGGCGATTTCGGCTTCGGCCTCGGCATCCTCGCCATCTATCTCACCTTCGGCAGCATCGAGTACGACGTCATCTTCGCCAAGGCGCCGGAGATGGCGAACCAGACCTTCAGTTTCCTCTCGGGCGAGTTCCCGATCCTCGAGGTCTGCTGCGTCCTCCTTTTCATCGGCGCGATGGGCAAATCGGCCCAGTTCCTGTTGCACACCTGGCTGCCGGACGCGATGGAGGGCCCGACCCCGGTCTCCGCGCTGATCCATGCCGCGACCATGGTGACCGCCGGCGTGTTCATGGTGGCACGCTGCTCGCCGCTCTTCGAGTACGCCCCGACAGCACTCTCGGTCGTGACCTTCTTTGGCGCGACAACCGCGATCTTCGCGGCCACCATTGCGATCACGCAGAACGACATCAAGCGGGTCATCGCGTACTCAACGTGTAGCCAGCTCGGCTACATGTTCTTCGCCTGCGGCGTCTCGGCCTATCAGGCCGGCATTTTCCACCTGACGACACACGCCTTCTTCAAGGCGCTGCTCTTTCTCGGCGCGGGTTCGGTGATCCACGCCATGTCGAACGAGCAGGACATGCGCAAGATGGGCGGCATCTGGAAGCTGATTCCGCTCACCTATGGCCTGATGTGGATCGGCAATCTGGCACTCGCTGGCATCCCGTTCTTCTCCGGCTTCTTCTCGAAGGACGCCATCCTCGAATCCGCCTTCGCGGCGCACACCGGGCTCGGTGAGTACGCGTTCTGGCTCGGCTTCCTCGCGGCGATATTGACCGCGTTCTATTCCTGGCGACTCCTGATCATGACGTTCCACGGCAAGCCGCGCGCCGACCATCACACGATGGAGCATGTGCACGAATCGCCGTGGATCATGACCCTGCCGCTGATCGTGTTGGCCGCCGGCGCGATCGTCTCGGGCTATCTGCTCTGGCCGATAATCGACACGCATCACCACTTCTTCGGTGAGTCGATTCTCGTGCTCGAGCACCACAAGGCGCTCGAAGAGGCTCACCACGTGCCCTTCTGGGTCAAGGCGCTGCCGACGGCGGCTGGCGTGATCGGCATCTTCCTGGCCTACATGCTCTATATGGCCTTCCCCTCGATTCCAGGTCGGCTCGCGACGCGGCTTCGTCCGCTCTATCTCTTCTCCTTCAATAAGTGGTATTTCGACGAGCTGTACGAGGTTCTGTTCGTGCAGCCGGCCAAGTACATCGGCTACGGCCTGTGGAAGCGTGGCGATGGCGGCCTGATCGACGGCGTTGGGCCGGATGGTATCGCCGGCGCGGTGCGCCAGATCGCGCAGCGCGCGGTAAAGCTGCAGTCCGGCTACGTCTACCACTACGCGTTCGCGATGCTTCTGGGTGTCGCGGCGATCGTCACCTGGTATCTCTTCGCGTCGATGCCCTGAGGCGGTGACGATGGACTGGCCCATCCTCTCGACGATCACCTTCCTGCCGCTGGTAGGCATTCTGGCGCTCGTCCTCTTGCGCGGTGAGGCGGCCGTGGTGGCGCGCAATGCGCGCTATGTCGCGCTCTGGACCTCGATCGTCACCTTTGCCCTGTCGCTGGTGCTGATCGGCGCCTTCGACACCGCCAACCCCGACTACCAGTTCGTCGAAAAGGTGCCGTGGTTGCCCGAATATGGCATCAACTACCATCTCGGCGTCGACGGCATTTCGATCTTCCTTCTGGTGCTGACGACGTTCCTGACGCCGATCTGCGTGCTCGCGAGCTGGGATTCGATCCAGTCGCGCGTGCGCGAGTACATGATCGCGTTCCTCGCGATGGAGGTGCTGGTCGTCGGCGTCTTCTGCGCCCTCGATTTCGTGATGTTCTATATCTTCTTCGAGGGCCAGCTCATCCCGATGTTCCTGATCATCGGCGTCTGGGGCGGCGATCGGCGGGTCTATTCCGCCTTCAAGTTCTTTCTCTACACGCTGGTCGGCTCGGTCCTCTTCCTGCTCGCGATCCTCTATATGTATCTGCAGGTCGGGACGACCGATATCCCGACCATTGCGGCGCATACGTTCTCGCGCGAGGCCCAGATTTGGCTCTGGCTCGCCCTGTTCGCCTCCTTCGCGGTCAAGCTGCCGATGTGGCCGTTCCACACCTGGCTGCCGGACGCGCATGTCGAGGCGCCGACCGCGGGCTCGGTCATCCTCGCGGGCATCCTCTTGAAGATGGGCGGCTATGGCTTCATCCGCTTCTCCCTGCCGATGATGCCGGAGGCGAGCGAGTTCTTCACGCCCTTCGTCTTCACGCTCAGCGTGATCGCGATCGTCTACACCTCGCTGGTCGCGTTGATGCAGGAGGATATGAAGAAGCTGATCGCCTATTCGTCGGTCGCCCACATGGGCATCGTGACGATCGGCATCTTCACCTTCACCCAGCAGGGCATCGAGGGCGGCATCTTCCAGATGCTCTCGCACGGCATCGTCTCGGCGGCGCTCTTCCTCTGCGTCGGCGTCGTCTATGACCGCGAGCACACCCGCGCGATCGCGGCCTATGGCGGCCTCGTGCACCGCATGCCGATCTATGCCGTCGTCTTCCTGGTGTTCACCCTTGCATCGGTCGGTCTGCCCGGCACCGGCGGGTTCGTCGGTGAGTTCCTGGCCGTAATTGGCGCGTTCAAGGCGAACACGTGGGTCGCGACGACCGCGCTCATCGGCATCATCCTTGGCGCGGCCTACATGCTCTGGCTCTATCGCCGCGTGATCTTCGGCGAGCTCACAAAGCCCAATCTGAAAACGATCACCGACCTGAGTTGGCGGGAAATCGGCGTCTTCGTGCCGCTGATCGGCCTCACGCTGTTCATGGGCATCTATCCAAAGCCGATCCTCGAAGTGATGCACGGCTCGGTCACCAAGCTGATGACCGACAGCCAGCTTGCGCGCGTCATCTCGCCGGTTGGCGGCGATGGCCTGACGCCGACCATCATGATCGCCGACGAGCGCTAGGAGCGGGGCATGGCTGGCTTCGTCGCACCCGACTACCTGATCGCGCTGCCCGAGATCCTTCTGGCCGGCCTCGCCTGCGTGTTCCTGATGGTGGGCGTCTTCACCGGCAATCGCTCGACCACGCCGCTAACCGTCGCGAGCGTCGCCGCGATGGCGATCGCGCTGGCCCTGGTCCTCGGCTTTGGCGGTGAGAAGCGCACCTCGTTCGGCGACATGTTCATCGTCGACACGTTCACGACCTTCATGAAAAGCCTGGTGCTGATCGGCGCCGGCGCCACCCTGATCATGGGCCTCGGCTATGTGCGCCGGGAGGGGATGAACCGCTTCGAGTTTCCGGTGCTGATCGTGTTCGCCACGCTCGGCATGCTGCTCATGATCTCGGCCAACGACCTGATGGCGCTCTATGTCGGCCTCGAGCTCCAAAGCCTCTCGCTCTACATCGTCGCGGCCTTCAGGCGCGATGCCGTGCGCTCGACCGAGGCGGGCCTGAAATACTTCGTGCTCGGCGCGCTCTCGTCCGGCCTCCTGCTCTACGGCGCCTCGATGATCTACGGCTTCGCGGGCGGCACAAGCTTTGCCGCCATCGCCGAGGGCATCAAGAATTACGGCGCCGAGGGGCCGCCAATCGGCGTGCTGATCGGCCTCGTCTTCATCGCCGCTGCGCTCGCCTTCAAGGTTTCGGCTGTGCCGTTCCACATGTGGACGCCGGACGTCTATGAAGGCGCGCCGACGCCGGTCACCGCGTTCTTCTCGGCCGCGCCCAAGATCGCCGCGGTGGCGCTCCTGCTTCGCGTCGTGCTCGGGCCGTTCCACGAGATGGTGGCGAGCTGGAACCAGATCATCATCTTCCTCTCGATCGCTTCCATGGCCTATGCGGCCTTCGCCGCGATCGGGCAGCGCAACATCAAGCGCCTCCTGGCCTATAGCTCGATCGGCCATGTCGGTTACGCGCTGGTCGGCCTCGCCGCGGGCTCGGAGGAGGGCGTGCGTGGCGTCCTCATCTACATGGCGATTTACATGGTGATGACCGTTGGCGCGTTCGGCGCGGTCCTCGCCATGCGCCAGAAGGGTCAGATGGTCGAGGAGATTGCCGACCTTTCGGGCCTCGGCAAGACCAACCCGGCCATGGCTGCGGTCGTCGGCATCTTCATGTTCTCGATGGCCGGCATTCCGCCCTTCGCCGGCTTCTTCGGCAAGCTCTATGTCTTTCTTGCCGCGGTCAATCAGGGCCTCTATGGCCTCGCGATCGCGGGCGTTCTGGCAAGCGTCGTCGGCGCCTACTATTACGTGCGCATCGTCAAGGTGATGTATTTCGACGAGCCGACCGAGGCGTTCGACAGGCCGGTCGGCCGCGAGCTGACCGCGGTGATCGCGGCGAGTGGCATCATCACGGCACTCTTCTTTGCCTTTCCGGCGCCGATCCTCCAAGGGGCGCAGGCGGCGGCCGCTGCGCTCTTCCCGTGAGGCTGGTGGCGCGCCAGCCAGAGCGACTGATGACCTGGCAAGGAATCGACGCGCACTTCCACCTCCGCCGGTTCAACGACATCGACAGCACGAACACGGAGGCCAAGCGCCTCGCCGCCGACGGCGCGCCCGAGTTCACCGTCGTGCTGGCCAACTCCCAGAACGCGGGCCGTGGCCGGCGCGGGCGGCACTGGGCTTCGCCGCCCGGCAACCTCTATTCCTCGGTCGTGCTGCGCCCCGAGGCGACGCCGCTTGAAGGCGCGCAGGTGTCCTTCGTTGCCGCGCTCGCCGTGTCTGACGTCGCACGCAGCGTGCTGCCGGCCGCGGCTGCCATTGCCTGCAAGTGGCCGAATGACGTGATCGTCAACGGCCACAAGATCTCAGGCATCCTGCTTGAATCCGCCGCGACCGCCGGCCGGCTCGATTGGCTGGTGCTCGGGGTCGGCATCAATGTATCGCACCATCCGGGCTTGAGCGGCGCCTACCCGTCGAGCGCGCTGGCCGAGGAAGGGGCCGCCGTGCTCGAAGTCGAGACCGTGACCACTCACTATCTTGAAGCGCTCGCGAACTGGTATGGCCGGTGGCGGCGTGACGGTTTTTCGGCTGTTCGCGCGGCCTGGCTCGATCGGGCGCTCGGCCTCGGCGGCCCGATTTCCGTGGCGCTGGAGCGCGAAACCGTGACCGGCCGGTTCATCGATCTCGATTCCTCGGGCGCGCTCATTGTCGAAAACGAGGGCGGCGCCCATGTCATGATCGCGGCCGGTGACGTGACCTTCGGCACCCCGAGGCATTGAGATGCTGCTCGCGATTGACGTCGGCAACACCAACACCGTGTTTGCCGTGTTCGACCAGGGCGCCCTGCGTGACCAGTGGCGCGCCGCGACGGATGCGCGGCGCACGGCGGATGAGCACGCCGTCTGGCTCGATCATTTGCTGCATCGGGCCGGGCTGTCTCTGGCGTCAATCGATGCCGTGATCGTGTCGAGCGTGGTGCCGCAAGGGTTGTTCGCCGTTCGCCAGCTCTGCAAGCGCTATTTCAACTGCGCGCCGCTCGTGGTGGGTGAGCCCGAGGTCAAGCTCGGCATTGGCGTCAAGGTCGAGCGTCCGCGCGAGGTGGGCGCCGATCGCCTGGTCAATGCGGTCGCGGCGCACGCCCGCTATCCCGGCTCCCTCATCGTGATCGATTTCGGCACCGCGACCACCTTCGATGCCATCGCGCCGAACGGCGACTATCTCGGCGGTGTCATCGCGCCGGGGATCAATCTGTCGCTCGAGGCGTTGCATCGGGCGGCCGCGCAGTTGCCGCGCATCGCGGTCGAGCCGCCGCCAAAGGTGATCGGCACCGGCACCGTCTCCGCCATGCAGTCCGGCGTCTATTGGGGCTATGTCGGTCTGATCGAAGGCATCGTCGCGCGGATGACGCCCGAGCTGACAGCTCCCGTCACCACGATCGCAACCGGCGGCCTCGCGCCGCTCTTCGCCAAGGCAACGCGCACGATCGAGCAGCTCGATTCCGACCTTACGATTCGCGGCCTCCTCGAGATCCACCGCCTGAGCACCGGCCGCGCATCATGAGCACGGCGCCGAAGATCGAGCCCGAGGCCCTGCATTTCCTGCCGCTCGGCGGTTCGGGCGAGATCGGCATGAACCTCAATCTCTATGCCTGCCAGGGCCGCTGGATCATGGTCGACCTCGGCATCACCTTTGCCGGTGACACGGTGCCGGGGGTCGACGTGCTGATGCCCGATCCCGCGTTCATCGAGGGCGAGCGCGACCGGCTGCTCGCGATCGTTCTGACCCATGCGCATGAGGATCACCTCGGCGCGGTCGCCTATCTCTGGCCGCGGCTCCGCTGCCCGGTCTATGCGACGCCGTTCACCGCCGCCGTGCTGCGCGAGAAGCTGAACGACGCTGGCCTTATCGATGAGGTGCCGCTGATCGAGGTGCCGCTTTCGGGCTCGTTCACGCTCGGGCCATTCGCGCTCGAATACATCACGCTCACCCATTCGATTCCGGAGCCGAATGCGCTCGCGATCCGAACGCCCTTCGGCACGCTGCTGCATACCGGCGACTGGAAGATCGATCCCGAGCCGCTGATCGGGGACGTCACGGATCGGGCCGCGCTCGAGCGGGTCGGTCGTGCCGATGTGCTCGCGATGATTTGTGATTCGACCAACGCGCTCTCGCCCGGCCATTCGGGCTCCGAGGGTGAGGTCAGGCGCTATCTGGTCGAGCTCGTCGGGCGCGCCAGGGCAGGGCTGGCCGTTACGCTCTTCGCTTCCAACATCGCGCGGCTCGGCTCCGTCGCCCACGCCGCGATCGCCAATGGCCGCGTGCCGGTGCTGGTCGGCCGCTCGCTCTGGCGCTATGTCCGCGCCGCGCGTGCGACCGGGTACATTCCCGAAGACCTGCGCTTCCTGAGTGAGGACGACGGCGCCGCGCTCGACCCCTCCAAGGCGCTTTACATTTGCACAGGCTGCCAGGGTGAGCCGCGCGCCGCGATGGCGCGCATCGCCGGGGACAGTCACCCCCGCATCGGGCTCGAGGGCGGCGACACCGTGATCTTTTCCTCGAAGATCATCCCGGGCAATGAGCTGGCCATCGGCCGGCTGCAGAACCGGCTGGTCTCCCGCGGCATCGAGGTGCTCACCGAACGCGACCATCCGGTGCATGTCTCGGGCCATCCCTGTCAGGACGAGCTGCGCCAGATGTATGGTTGGGTACGGCCGCGCATCGCCGTGCCGGTCCATGGCGAGCAGCGCCACATGCGTGAGCACGCGATGATCGCGCGGAGCGTGCAGGTGCCGGAGGCGATCGAGATCGTGAACGGCCAGGTCCTGCGCCTAGCGCCCGGGCCGGCCTCGATCATTGGCGCGGTGCACGCCGGGCGGCTCGCGGTCGATGGCTCGACACTTCTGCCGCTGGACCATGAAACCTTGAGGGCGCGACGCCGCCTGAAGGACAACGGTGCCGTGTTCGTGACCTTGGTGGTCGATCGCAAGGGAGCGCTCCTGGCCGAGCCCGCGGTGTCGAGCCACGGCGTCGCGGCGGAGGAGGATACGGACCCCGAACATCAGGAAATCGCGGACGCGGTTGAATCTGCTGTCGATGCGCTCGACAAGAAGGAGCGTCAGAAAGAGGATACGTTGCGGGAGGCGGCGCGCCTCGCCGTGCGCCGGGCCGTGCTCAAGCGCCGCGGCAAGCGGCCGGTGATCGACGTGCAGCTCGTTCGGGTGTGAGGCGAAGGTCACCATGATTGGACGCCTGAACCACATCGCGATCGCCGTTACCGATCTTGACGCGGCGGTCCGCATCTATCGCGACACGTTGGGCGCCAAGGTGTCCGCGCCGCTCGATCTGCCTGAACATGGCGTCACGACCGTCTTCGTCGAATTGCCGAACACCAAGATCGAGTTGATCCGGCCGCTCGGCGAGGCGTCCCCGATCAAGGCGTTCCTTGAGCGCAATTCGTCGGGCGGCATCCACCATGTCTGCTATGAGGTGGAGGACATTCGCGCCGCTCGGGACCAGCTGAAGGCCGCGGGCGCCCGGGTGCTGGGCTCCGGTGAACCGAGTATCGGCGCGCACGGCAAGCCGGTGCTGTTTCTGCACCCGAAGGATTTCGTCGGCACCTTGGTCGAGCTCGAGGAGCGGTGAGCGGTGGGTCCGCTCGGTATCGCGCTCGTCTTTCTGATCATCTGGTGGGTCGTATGGTTCATGGTCCTGCCGTTTGGCGTGAAGCCGCCCGCCAAGCCCGAGATCGGCCATGCGCCGAGCGCGCCAGAGAAACCGATGCTCGTGCGCAAGCTGTTGATCACGACGGCCATCACCGTCGTCATCGTGGGCGCGCTGGTCGGCGTGGTCGAAGCCGGCTGGCTCTCGCTCGAAGACTTCGGGAAATAGCCTTGTGGCGGTGAGCTATTGCGATATCGCGCCGGGCGATCCGTTTCATGGTCCCTATCACGACCGCGAATACGGCTTTCCCTTGCGCGACGACGATGCGCTGTTCGAGCGGCTGGTGCTCGAAATCAATCAGGCCGGCCTGTCCTGGCTCACCATCCTGAAGAAGCGCGAGGGCTTCCGCGCCGCCTATCATGGCTTCGAGGTCGAGCGGGTGGTGCGTTATGGCGAGAAGGACCGAACCCGCCTGTTGGCCGACGCCACGATCATCCGCAATCGGCTCAAGGTTGACGCGGCGATCGAAAACGCCCGGCGCATTCTTGAGCTCCAGAAGAGCCATGGCTCGTTCTCGGCCTGGATCGAGGCCCATCACCCAAGCGATCTCGCGCAATGGACCAAAGTGATGCGGGCGACCTTCAAGTTCACCGGCGGCGAGATCGTGCGCGAGTTCCTGGTCTCAACCGGCTATCTGCCGGGCGCCCACTTGGAGACCTGCCCGATCTACAAGAAGGCCTTAGCGGCCAAACCGGCCTGGGCCCGGCGGTAGAAACAGCGCACCAAGTGTTAATCCGCCGGCGCTAGACTGGCCTGATCATGAACTTCAAGACTATGGGAATTGCCTCGATTGTCGCGAGCCTGTGGCTCGCGAGCCTGCTTGTGCCGGTAAGCCTGTCAGCCGAGGACGGCAGCGGCGGCACGATCACGGTCGGCGACCCTTGCGAGGGTCTGGCGCCTTACGAGCTGGCCCCTGACGTCGCCTACCAGCCGGGCGTCGACGTCGAGGGCAATGCGGTCGCGCCGGCGGATCTGCCGGGCGCCGAGTCGCTGATCGGCCCCGAACATGAGTACAAGATTCCGCTCGAGGTTCCGCTGGATGAAGCAACCGACACGTCGTCCGGGTCGGGCGTTGAGGCGGTCGCCGGCAGTGACATCCGGGTCGGCGACGTAACGGTCGTCGGTGACGACGTCACCTTCAACGGCCGTCCGCTGGACGATCCAAGCGATCACGCGGTCGCCGAGGCCTGTGCCCGCCGGCAGTCCGAGGGGCGGCAATAGCACGTCGGGGCCGCGCGGCGGGGCCCCAGCCAGCGTTTCTCAATGGCCGAATCATGCTCTAAAGTCGCGCGGTCCCGGAGCCGAGCCACGGTCCTCCGGCCAGCGGAGTGCGCCATGCGGCTGTCGAGCTATTTTCTGCCCCTGCTCAAGGAGAACCCGACCGAAGCACAGATCGTGTCGCATCGTCTGATGCTGCGCGCGGGCATGATCCGTCAGTCGAGCGCCGGCATCTACACCTGGCTGCCGCTTGGCCATCGCGTGCTCCGCCGGATCGAACAGATCGTGCGCGAGGAGATGGATGCGGCCGGCTGTCAGGAGCTCCTGATGCCCTCGATCCAGCCGGCCGAGCTCTGGCAGGAGAGCGGGCGGTACGACGCCTATGGTAAGGAGATGCTGCGCATCACCGATCGGCATGAGCGGCCGATGCTGTTCGGCCCGACGCACGAGGAGGTCATCACCGATCTGTTTCGGGCGAGCGTGAAGAGCTATCGCGATCTGCCGAAGAACCTCTACCAGATCCAATGGAAGTTCCGCGACGAGGTGCGCCCGCGTTTCGGTGTGATGCGCGGCCGCGAGTTCCTGATGAAGGACAATTACTCCTTCGATCTCGATTTCGTCGGCGCCCGCCATTCTTACAACAAGATGTTCCTGGCTTATTTGCGCACCTTCCGCCGCATGGGTTTGACCTCCATCCCGATGCGTGCGGATTCAGGAGCGATCGGCGGCGACATGAGCCACGAGTTCATCGTGCTGGCTGAGACCGGCGAAAGCGCAGTCTATTGCGACAAGGCCTGGCTCGATGCCGACCCCTTGAAGGAGACCATCGACTACAACACGGACCTTCAGCCCTTCGTCGACCGCTGGACCAGCCTCTACGCCGTGACGGATGAGAAGCACGATCCCAAGGCCTGTAAGGTGCCGCCCGATCGGCTCTATGAGGGCAAGGGCATCGAGGTCGGCCACATCTTCTATTTCGGCACGAAATATTCGAAGGCGATGAAGGCGAGCGTGACGGACGACAAGGGCGGTGAGGTGTTGGTCGAGATGGGCTCGTACGGCATCGGAGTGTCGCGCCTGGCGGGCGCGATCATCGAGGCGAGCCATGACGACAAGGGCATCATCTGGCCCGAGCCGGTGGCACCGTTCAAGGTCGGGCTGATCAATCTGCGGAGCGGCGATGCCGCTTGTGACGCGATGGCGAGCGATCTCTACGCCAAGCTCGAGCGCGCCAAGATCGACGTGCTGTATGACGACCGCGAAGAGCGCGCAGGCGTGAAGTTCGCATCGATGGACCTGATCGGGCTGCCCTGGCAGCTTGCGATCGGCCCACGCGGTGCGGCGTCCGGCAAGGTCGAGCTGAAGAAGCGCGGTGCCGCCGGTGCAGCCGAGGAGCTTGCCGTGGACGCTGTAATTGCGCGCCTCGGCGCGTCGTCCAGCAGATGATAGCGCTTGCTCCCAAGAGTGCCGATGGACCCTACAATGCGTCATGGCCCGGCCTGACCGGGCCATCCAGAGCAGCAGCGAGGTCATGCCGGTTGCCCTGGATCCCCCGGTCAAGCCGGGGGATGACGGCATGTTTTGTGCGGCGGAGCACTGGGAGTACCACGAGTTACCCTCGGTCGGTGGGAGGGTGCCGCGAGACGATTGGCTCGTTGGCCTGCTGGGGCGCGCTGTAGATGTTCTCCGCCTTCGAGCGGCTGGTCGCCTTCCGCTATTTGCGCGCCCGCCGCAAGGAGGGCTTCGTCTCGGTCATCGCGGCGTTTTCGCTCGTCGGCATTGCGCTCGGCGTCGGCACGCTGATCGTTGTGATGAGCGTGATGAATGGCTTTCGCGAGGAACTGCTCTCGCGCATCCTCGGCCTCAACGGCCATATGATGGTCTACGCCGAAGAAGCGTTCACCGACTATGACGGTGTGGCGCAGAAGGTCGCTGGCGTCGATGGTGTCACCATCGCGGCGCCGTTGATCGAAGGCCAGGTCATGGCGACTACGCGCGAGTCGGCCACCGGTGCCTTGGTCAGGGGCCTGCGCGGGGCTGACCTCGCCAAATATCCGTTCATCGGCACCAGCATCAATGGCGGCTCGTTCGACGCATTTGCGCAGGGTGGCGGCATCCTGGTCGGTGATCGCCTGGCCGCGCGTCTCAAGGTGGGTGTAGGCGGGCAGATCACGCTGATCTCGCCCCAGGGCAACCCGACCGTGATGGGCGTGGTGCCGCGCGCGCGCGCCTTCACCATCGTCGCGACCTTCAATGTCGGCATGTACGAATATGATTCGAGCTTCATCTACATGCCGCTCGATCTGGCGCAGCTCTATTTCAAGATTCCGGATGCCGTGACCGGCCTCGAGGTGATGACGACCAAGCCTGATCAGATCGGGCCGCTGGCGCTCGCCGCGCGTAAGGCGGTTGGCCCTGGCTATCGGGTGATCGACTGGCGCCAGACCAATTCGCACTTTTTCAACGCGCTTCAGGTCGAGCGCAATGTGATGTTCGTGATTCTGGCGCTGATCGTGCTTGTGGCCGCTTTCAACATCATCGCTGGCCTGATCATGGTGGTGAAAGACAAAGGCCGCGACATCGCCATCATGCGTACCATGGGTGCGACGCGCGGCCAGATCATGCGCATCTTCTTCATGAATGGCGCTGCGATCGGTATTGTCGGCACGCTGCTCGGCCTCGGCCTCGGCGTTGCCTTTGCGCTCCACATCGATCAGATCAAGGGCTGGGTCGAGAGCCTGACGGGAACCGAGCTGTTTGCACCCGAGATTCGTTTTCTCTCGCAATTGCCGGCCAAGATCGAGCTAGGCGAGGTGGTCACGGTTGTTCTGATGGCGCTCGGATTGTCGCTTCTGGCCACGATCTATCCGTCCTGGCGTGCGGCACGCGTCGATCCGGTCGAGGCCCTGCGTTATGAGTGACGCTGGCGTTGCCTCGCTCGAGCTTCGCGCCGTCACCAGGCGCTTCACGCAGGGCGGCCAGGCGCTCGACGTGCTGAAGGGCGTGTCGTTTGCGCTCAGGCCGGGCGAGATCGTCGCGCTCACCGGACCGTCCGGCTCAGGCAAGTCCACGCTGCTGCACATCGCCGGTCTGCTCGAGCGGCCGAGCGAGGGCGAGGTGATCGTCGCGGGCGAGATCGGCAGCCGGCTTGGCGACAAGCGCCGCACGCAGATCCGCCGCCAGAAGCTCGGCTTCGTCTACCAGTACCACCATTTGTTGCGCGAGTTTTCGGCGCTGGAGAACGTCGTCGTGCCGCAGATGATCGCGGGGCGGTCGAAGCGCAAGGCGCGCGAGCGGGCGCGGGCGCTGCTCGGCACGCTCGGGCTAACCGCACGAGAATCGCACCGTCCCGCGCGCCTTTCGGGTGGCGAGCAGCAGCGTGTCGCGATCGCTCGTGCGCTCGCCAACGACCCGGTCCTGCTCTTGGCCGATGAGCCGACCGGCAACCTCGATCACGCGACGGCGGACGCCGTGTTTCACGCGCTGCTTGAAACCGTACGGGGGTCGGGCCTGGCGGCATTGATCGCCACCCACAACCCCGAGCTCGCGGCCCGCATGGACCGACGCCTCGGCATAGAGGATGGCCGGCTCTTCGAGTATTGATCGCGCAGGGGCACACGCCTATCTCTTCTGGGGTTCACGACGAGGGCAAGGATATGGCCGCGTCAAATGCGAAGCGCGCTGTCGTCGTCACCGGCGCATCCACAGGGATCGGCCGCGCGATCGTTGATGAGTTGCTGCGCCAGGGCTTTCAGGTTTTTGGCAGCGTGCGCAAGGCGGCGGACGCGGAACGGCTGGCCCACGAGCTCGGCGCCAATTTCACACCGCTCCAGTTCGACGTGACCGATGAGGCGGCGGTCGCCAGGGCCGCGGCACTGGTCAAGCAGACGCTCGCAGGCCGCGCGCTATTCGGGCTGGTCAACAATGCCGGCATGCCGAGCGGCGGGCCCCTGATGCATCAGCCGCCTGCCGAGCTGACAGAGATTCTACAAGTCAACACGGTCGGCCAGCTGATCGTGACCCAGGCTTTTCTTCCAATGCTGGGTGCTGAGCGCGGCTTCAGCGGTCAGCCGGGGCGGATCGTCAATATCTCGTCGGTCGGCGGCCGCCTTGTCGCGCCCTTCGCCGGCGCCTATCAGGCGAGCAAGCATGCGCTCGAGGCTCTGTCAGATGCGCTGCGCCGCGAGCTCATGATCTACGGCATCGATGTCGTGGTGATCGAGCCTGGCGCCGTGATCACCCCGATCTGGGACAAGGCCGAGGCAATCGATACGACCCGCTACGCCAACACCGACTATGCGCCGGCGATGAAGCGCTTCTACGATTGGTTCTTCACGACGGGGCGAAGCGGCCTGCCGGCTTCCCGTATCGGTGAGCTGACCTGCCGCGCATTGACCGCGCCAAAGCCCCGGGCCCGCTATGTGATCCTCCGGCGGAAGTTCTTCAACTGGACAATCCCGCGCAATCTGCCGGATCGCTGGCTCGATCGGATCATGGCCAGGAGCATTGGCCTCAATCGCCTGCCGCGCTGAGACCAAAAGGCGCGCCACCGGGGCGCGCCTCACGTAGAATGTCTCTTTGCCGCGCTCAGTAGAGCCCAGTCTTGTAATTGTCCTCGACGAAGTCGTCGGCGTCCTTGATCTCCTGCGCCGTCGGCGGTTTGCCGGGCGGGGCCACCTGATCGAGGATCATGTGGGCGAGGCTCGGCATCTCCTCGCGCTTCTGATAGTTCTTCGGGTCCCACAGGCTCGAGCGCGTGAACGCCTTGGCGCAATGCAGGAAGGCCTCGTTCACCTCGATCATGATGCCGACCTTCGGCGCCTTGCCACGGATCTTGGCCTTCTCTGACAGGGACTCGTCCTGGACGATGCGCGCCTTGCCGTTGACCCGAAGCGTGTCGTTGAAGCCCGGGATGAAAAACAGCAGGCCGACATTCGAGTTCTCGGTGATGTTCGTCATCGTATCGAGCCGGTTGTTGCCGGGCCGATCGGGGATGAACAGGTGGTTGTCGTCGATCACCTGGACGAAGCCGGCCGGGTCGCCGCGCGGGCTGACATCGGCCTTGCCTTGTGCGTTCGAGGTGCCGATGCACAGGAATGGCGAGCGCCGAATGAATTCCTTGCAATGGTCGTCGAGCTTCGGGCGCGATTTATGAATCGCGATGTCCATGGTCGGACCCATGATGTCGCGCAGCGCGCCTTCGTTCTCGA